>Ga0207091_1105_pt1 | contig 20475 bp, 18 predicted proteins | sample Alteio_BWMinHeat_47_FD_153534 | JGI IMG/M metagenome (GOLD analysis project Ga0207091, IMG submission 153534) | Enriched cells from forest soil in Barre Woods Harvard Forest LTER site, Petersham, Massachusetts, United States -... | ecosystem: Environmental > Terrestrial > Soil > Temperate forest >... | reverse complement strand
GGGTGTTGGGTATTCAAGGTTATACCTTGGTGAGCATTACCCCAGCGATGTACTTGCCGGGGCAGTTGTTGGTGCGGGCAGTGCCTGGCTGAGCCATTGGCTGACGAAGAAAGTATTTAGGAAATAATTCTCTTTACTTTGTATTATGAATATACGCCCTGCCACCAAAGCAGACATACCAACCATACGCCACATTGCCCACGAAACATGGCCGGTAACCTATGCCAAAATTCAAACTAAAGAGCAGTTGGATTACATGCTGGAGCTTATTTATACCCCCCAAGCCTTGGAAGAGCAATTTGACAACGGTCATCATTTTTTTATTGCTGAGGGGGAAGATGCGCAACCCATTGGTTTTGCCGGTTGCAGCGAATATGAGCAAGGCAAAAGCTGGAAGCTGCATAAATTATATGTGCTGCCGGGCATACAAAAATCAGGTGCGGGCAAAGCACTGATGCAAGCGGTGGTTGACACAGCCAAAGCGAATAACGCCGGAGTGCTGTTGCTTAATGTGAACAGATATAACCCTGCTTACACTTACTATATTAAAAATGGTTTTGAGGTAGCCGAAGAGGTTGATATTCCTATCGGTGGTGGCTACTACATGAATGATTATGTGATGAAGAAAACTATTTAAAACGCGAATGAGAGAACACGAATGATAACGAATTTTCACGAATTGGCAACAATCCTACTGCTTATTTCGTGAAAATTCGTTGTAGTTTATTTGCGAAAATTCGTGTTAAAAATTCGTGTTTACAAGTAACCCAGTATCTTCAACATGCTTTGCGCCGTTTGCTCCTTGGCATACACCCAGTCCACAAGCTTGCCGGTTTTATCATAGCCAATAATAATGTGCTTCGGTGATGGTATAAGGCAATGCTTTATGCCACCATAGCCGCTTATCTGATCCTGATAGGCACCTGTATGGAAGAAGCCGACATATAAAGGCTCTATATTTGGCGAGTCACCTGTGTTTTTTACGTGTTCAAGCTTGGGTAAGAACACTTCGTTTATGTGTTCCTCGCTGTCGTAATAGTCATGGCTGTCGCAGGTTATGCCGCCAAGCACCACGCGCTGGTAATCGTTGTCCCATTTATTAATCGGCAGCAGCAGAAATTTCTCGCCAATGCCCCATGTATCAGGCAATGTGGTTATGAAAGATGAGTCAATCATGTACCATATCTCGCGGTCGTTTTGCATTTTTTGTGCTATCACGCTGTATATATGCGCCATGCTTTCACCTACCGTGTAGCTGCCAAACTCCGTATAAATATTGGGCATGGGTACTTTACTGCGCTTGCAAGCTTTTTTTATATTGCCTACGATCTCGTTAATCATAAACTGGTAGTCGTACTCAAATCCAAGGGAATGCTTGATAGGGAAACCGCCGCCTATATTGATGGAATCCAGCTCGGGACAAATCTTTTTTAACTGGCAGTATAAGTTTATAATCTTGTTCAGCTCGCTCCAGTAATAAATATCATCCTTGATGCCCTTGTTCAAAAATATATGGAGCATTTTCAACTGAAACTTGTTTTCATTCCCTTCTATTTCATCCACATAAAATTCCAGTATATCCTTGGCCCTGATGCCGAGCCGGGATGTATAGAAAGGGAAATTGGGCTCCTCTTCCGCAGCCACGCGGATGCCTAATTTAAAAGGCTGCCTTACACTGCGTTTATAAGCCAGCAGTTCCTCCTTATTATCTAATATGGGTATAACATTTTTAAACCCGGTGTTGATGAGCCGTGCTATGCGCTGTGTGTAAGGTTTTTGCTTAAACCCGTTGCAGATAATAAAAGTTTCCTTGTTTATTTTCCTGCGCTGGTATAGCTTGTTTATTATCTCAATATCGTAGGCGTAGGAAGTTTCAATGTGTATATTTCATGCTTGAGCGCTTCCTCAACTATAAAGGAGAAATGGGAGCTTTTGGTGCAGTAGCAATAAAAATACTTTCCTTCATATTTATGTTTCTTAAAAGCCTTGTCGAACATCTGCTTGGCCTTGTTTATCTGTTGGCCTATTTTGGGCAGGTAGCTAAGTTTCAAAGGCGTCCCGTATTTGTCAATCAACCCTTTTAAGTCTACATCATTAAACTGTAGGTACCCGTTGTCGTCAACATCAAAGTCTTCTTGCGGAAAGTGGAAGGTTTGCTTCACCAGGTCGGTGTAGGTATTGTTCATCCCCTTGGGTGCGTTAATTTATATGAAGAAAGATTTTTACGGTACAAAAGTATAAGATTACATAAATAACAAATAAAAAAACCGTGCCGTTTTACGGTACGGTTAGTATTTTAAAGCGCAGTTTCCCGGTTTAAGGGAAATAATGCCTATTTTACTGATGCAACAAGGGCTTTAAAGCTGGCAGGCTCATTCATAGCCAAGTCGGCAAGCACCTTGCGGTTAATGTCAATACCCTTTACATTAAGCTTGTTGATAAACTCGCTGTAGGTTATACCTTCTTCGCGAACGGCAGCGTTTATACGCGCAATCCACAACTGGCGGTATTCGCGTTTCTTCAGCTTGCGGCCTACATAGCTGTAGGTCAAGCCTTTTTCAACAATATTTTTGGCAACAGTATAAACGTTTTTACGCTTGCCATAAAAGCCTTTGGCCTGGTCGAGTATCCTTTTTCTCCTTGCCCTGGATGCTACTGCATTTTTTGAACGTGGCATGATTTATAAGTTTGGAGTTAAAAGCGCTTAGTTAAAAGTACAGTTAACCGAGTTTTCAAAATTGGTTTTATTCCCTGTGTATTTTTTCTTGCCCCCCTTTAGGGGATGGGGGCTGTTCTTATTTCAACCTCAATAAACGCATTACAAAATCCCTGTTTGGGGAGTCTACAACACCCTTCTGGCGCAAGGATCTTTTGCGTTTCTTTGATTTTTTGGTTAAAATGTGTCTTTTGAAAGCTCTCTGGAAGGTTATTTCACCTGTCCCGGTTACTTTAAAGCGCTTTTTTGCGCTTGAGTTTGTTTTTACCTTTGGCATATATCAATAATCTTGTTAAGATTACTCCCTGCTGGCGGCTCCGAACAGACGGGGCACTTGTTAGGCCTTGTGGGAAAATTTGGGCTGCAAAGGTAAGGGGAAATAATTTACCGCTGAGTTTTTTTTGAAAAAAGCAATGGCAGCCTTGCAGCGACTTTGAAAATCAAAAATTAACAAGTTAAGTCATCCAATAACCCGCCTATTATTGCCTCGGGCAGCTAAGTAAATAGTGCCTTTTGATGGCTTGCGCAATGCACGTTATTCTCGCATTATGATGTATTTATATATAATTGTTTTTTATACAAATAAATAAAAAAAATATGTATTTTTAGCGGGCATATAATTTCCGGTAGTCACACCATTATCTTAGAAAAATTACGCACAAATGCTGCATAACCAAAACGGTCCGGGGGTAAATAATTTTAACCTGTACAATGTTATTAACAATACCCCCGATGCAATATGGTGCATTGATGAAAATTTTATACTTATCGCAGCCAACAAAGCTTTTTTCCAATTAAGAAGCACCAGCCACAGGCAGGATATTGAGATAGGCGATATTGTTTTTCTGCATTCTAGCAAAGAGGCCTGTGAAAAATGGCAAGTACTTTATAACCGGGCCCTGTGCGGCGAAGTTGTTTTCATTGAAGAGATTAAGGTAATTAATGACCAGGAATATTATTATGAAATGAGTATAACCCCGGTTTATGACGATGATAAAAAGCTTATTGCCTGTGTGGCCATTGGGAAAGATGTAACAGCACGTAAAAAAAGCGGAACTCGCCATTTCGGCATACGGCAAGCGGTTTAAAAGCTTTACCTTTAAAACCACCCACGAACTCAGAAACCCCCTTGCCAACATAATGGCCCTTATTGCACTGGGCCGAAATGAAAATATTGATTGCCGGGAACTCAGGTCACTCTTTAATATGATTGATGAATCTGCCCGCCAACTGGACGGAATTGTTACTGAACTTATACTACTGCTGAGTAAACAAAGCAGATGAATAACGCAAGTCTTACATGGCTGTAGTATATTGACTTGTTCAAATTTAAGAAAGCCCCTGGGTCAACTTCAATAAATTTCGGCAAGGAATAAAAATGATGCCAACAGGCCCTCGCGCATACCTAAATATTGTGGACAGCAAAAGAGGGTTTTCATTTGAAGAATAATTTATACTTTAAAACGTTAACATATTGTAACTTACATGGCGTAAAATGGCGTGACTGTTAGAACGTTAAAAAAAGCAGCCGCCCTTGCCCCGGTAACAACCTTTATAACAATTTGTTTAATATATTTGCTGCAAAGGGTGTGGCAGCGCTGCACAGTGTATAGTTAAAGAAGTTACAAAAACTAACGGCAAAAGCTGAAGTGACATAGGTTACCAAAGCGTAAACAGCGAATAAATATTGTACCCGGAACATTATCTTTCGTTTAGAACCAATGAGTTGGATAATTATTTTTCGCTGTAATTTTTACAATTTTGTAATATTGCCATTTTCGAGTAGTTTGGCATTTCGTAAAAATCCCCAGTCCTAACCGGAGAATATGGAAAAAATTATTGATCGCTTTTTTACCTTGGGCGAAAAACTAACTGATGAGCAGTTGCAGTTTTTTGATGAAAACGGCGCTATTGTTTTCAGGAATTTCGTACCGGTAGAAACAGCAAAACTCTTTATAACCGAGGCCAGGCGTATTGAGAAGCAGTGGATTGAGGAGGGTAGGGAAAAGGTAAACGGTACCCCGTTAAAATACGGAAAGGACGAGCATGGCAACCCCACCATCCAGCGGTTGTGTTTTTTATCATTGTTTAGCCCCCTGCTCCACGAACTGATACAGGACTCCCGCCTTCAATTATTAACGGGATTACTGGGGTCTTACGAGGGCCGTATTGGTGAAAACGAAAAAGACGGCTTGGTAATGAACAATTATGTGCGTACGCCCAATAGTGCTTTCAGCCAAATGGGGTGGCATACCGACGCTCCGCGCGATATTTTTCTGGGTCAGAAAATAATGCCTATGCTTAACGTGGGCATCCATCTTGACGACTGCCCTTTTGAAAACGGCGGGCTGCGAATAATACCCGGCACACACAAACAGGGGGTATTAAAGCTGCTTTTTGGCAAAAAATACTTTATTGACAACAATGCCGACCGCCGTGAGTTTGGCTTTAACATGCACGCTGGTGACCTTAGCGTACATGATGGCCGTTTGTGGCACCGTGTGCAGCAATCGCCGCATTTTGGCGAAAAAAGCCGCCGCCGTGTTATGTACATACCTATAATTACCGGCAAGTATAACCCTAAACATGCTCAAAGCCGTACACCGTTTTACCACAAATTTGCAAGTAAGGTAAATAGGTAAGGAAAAGGTAATTTCGGATTTAGTGATTTCGGGATTTCGGATTTTTAGCTCAATACTATAAAAACTAAGTATAATTGTTGATTGAAATATTTCAGATTTCAAAGTCTGTTCTTTCCATGGACTATTGACCATGGACTTTGGACTTCCCCCAATTCACCATTCACTATTCACCACTCACCATTCACCACCATGGCACAGTACGCACTAATTACCGGCGCAAGCAAAGGCATCGGAAAATGCATCGCAGCCGAGTTTGCGAAGCGCAAAATCAATGTATTGCTTGTGGCCCGCAGCGAAGGGTTGCTGCAACAGCAATGCCTCGCCCTGCAGGCTGCGCATGACATAAAGGCATATTATATGGTCGCAGACCTATCTCGCCCCGGAGCACCTGAACAATTATTAAATTGGTGCACTGAAAAAAAGTTTGACGTGCAGGCACTTGTAAATAATGCCGGCTACGGCCTTAGCGGCCTTTTTGAGAGTTACACTGCCCAGCAGCATACAGATATGATACAGGTAAACATAACGGCTTTAGTTCAGCTTACGTCGTTGTTTTTGCCGTTGTTAAAGCAACAAAAAAAGGCATATATTCTAAACATTGCCAGTTCGGCCGCCTATCAGGCGGTGCCTTATTTAAGCGCCTACTCAGCAAGCAAGTCGTTTGTGCTCAGCTTTAGCAGGGGTTTGCATTACGAGCTTAAAAGAACGAATGTGTCCGTAACCTGCATATCCCCCGGTGCCACGGACACGGATTTCCCCAACAGGGCAAACATTGGGGCAAAAGGGAAAAAAGCCGCCGAAAAATTGAATATGACACCGGAAGCCGTTGCTGCCCAAGCAGTAAAAGCCATGTATGCCGGCAAAACTGAAGTAATTACGGGTTTTGTCAACAAACTTGGTGCGGCTCTTGCCTGGCTGGCCCCTAAGGCATTGACTGAAAAAACTGCGGCAAGCATATATGAGTAAGTACGAAGTACGATTTTAGGAGTACGACGCAAAGAGTAGTTTCCGGCTTGCAAAGTTTGAGCGATTAAAGGTTTTGCGTTATTGGCTATGGACAGCTTTAACGATTCACTATTCACGTTTCACGTCTGCCCCTTAACTTTGCGCGCATCATGGGCAAAAAAATAGCTGTTATTGGCGCGGGCATCAGTGGCATGAGCACGGCACTGCTGCTTGCTGAAAAAGGGCACAGCCTGCACATCATATCCAAAAGTTTTTCTCCAAACATAACCTCCAACAGGGCAGCGGCATTTTGGTTTCCCTACCATGTTCGCAACGACAAACGGGGCATCAACTGGTGCCGCACCGCATTTGAATATTACAAAGCCCATACCGGCGACGAAACCGGAATAAGCATGAAAAAAATTATTAAGGCAGTAAAAAATAACACCGGTGACGATGATAGCTGGGTGGAGTTTATGCCCCCAAACCAGGTACGCTTGTTGGAAAATGGCGATGCCCCCAAAGGTTACGACAAAGCTTATGAAGCCCATGTGCCGCTGATTGAGACACAAATATTTTTGCCCTGGACATATAGCCAGCTTGAAGCCAAAAATGCGGTGTTCACCCAACAGGAGATAACAAACTTGCACGATCTAACTAAAGAGTATGATGTGGTAATAAACTGCTCCGCCCTGGGTGCACGCACCCTGTGCAATGATACGACTGTTATACCAGTGCGCGGGCAGGTGGTTTTACTGGAGCCCGGGTTTCCTGAATTTATATTTTTGGATAACCAAACACCGGCGTATATAGTGCCGCGCAAAGATGCCACTATTGTAGGGGGCACCTATGAGGAGAATGTGTACGATGAGAAAACCGAAGAAGATAGCCTGAAGTATATTCTTAAACGGGCCTATAGCGTACTGGAAGGGCTTGAAGGCCGTAAAATAATTGGCAACTGGGCTGGGCTTAGGCCATTCCGGCCATCGGTTAGGCTTGAGCGCGAAGCAGGCACCAATATCATCCATAATTATGGCCACGGCGGCAGCGGCTATACGCTGGCCTTTGGGTGTGCCGAAGATGTAGTGAGGCTGGTGGACAATATGATAGAATCGTAACGCAAAAATAGCTACGATTTTTTGTGGCAAAAGGCAAGGAAAAAGGGAATGAATACGTCAAGGCCTGTGTACAATGGGCTTAATTGGCGAGCATCAGAAGCAACATCCAAAATTAAACATGAGTATCACTATACGGCACGCAGAAAAAAAAGACTGTCCTCAATTATTAGAGCTGATTAAAGAATTGGCACTTTACGAAAAAGCGCCGGATGAGGTAACCGTCACGCTAAACCATTTTGAAGAAAGCGGTTTTGGCGCCTCACCCGTGTGGTGGGCCTTTGTGGCCGAAGCACCTAACAGTGGCGATGGCAAGCAGTTGCTTGGCTTTGCTATGTATTACATACGTTACAGCACATGGAAAGGCCAGCGCATGTACTTGGAAGACCTTGTTGTTACCGAGCAAGCCCGCGGCAAAGGCATTGGCAAATTGTTGTTTGACGCGTTGATTGTGGAGGCCAAAGAAAAAAACTTTAGTGGTATTGTTTGGCAGGTACTTGACTGGAATGAGCCTGCCATAAACTTCTACAAAAAATACAACGCCAATTTTGACGCGGAATGGATTAACTGCTGCATTAATTTGTAGAAGATGGGTTTCATGGCATCAAACTTAGGTTTGCTTCGTACTTCGTACCTCTAACTTCGTAGTCGTATTTCCAATGGATCGCGCCCTCACAGCTTCAGCGCGCCATACAAAAAATCCGCAGCATACTGCCCGGCCTCCATCCAGCGTTTTTTGGTGGCGCTGCCTGTCCAAAAAGGGTTAAAGTGCCTTTGCAGTTCGTGCGAAAACCAGTCATATACCTTTAGCTGGTTGGGTATGTGCAAGGAGTCCGCCTTTTCGTGGATGGAAAGGCTGCCATAAAAAGGCGAACGAACATGCTCTATCGGCACCGTTTGGTCTAACCGGCCGTGTACACTTACAATGGGCACATCTGCATTTTGCAGCCAGTTAATGTCGAATATTGAGCCCCAAAAATTAACCACCGCGGCAATTTTTTGAGGGTTATACACTTTCGGAAGATAAGCGGTGCCACTGTCACCTGCCAATGCAGCCAGTTCCGAGCGGCTGCTATAAACCGCCTGTAGGGCTATCATTCCTCCCGCAGAGTTGCCGGCCAGTATAATGCGGCCGGTATCTATCCTGTATTTCGTGTAATTTCTCTTAAAATAGGCCACTGCCTGCTCTGCGTCCTGCACCGCATCATAGCACCCGCCGGCCAGTGATTTAAAACTGGTGAACGTATTTTTTTTAGTCAGCCGGTAATTAATTGCCGCGCACACATAACCTCGCTGTGCAAAGCTGTTGCACCATAATTGTATGCCTGTTGCATCTTTTGAGCCAAATTTAAAGCCGCCCCCGTGCATCCAAATGATAAGCGGTCTTGCTGCTGTGGCAGTATCGTCAGCAGGCTGGTAAAGGTCAAAATGACTAAACCTCTTTTGTACGTCCGCCGTTGCATTAGTGCGGTACAACAGGTTTTTATCAACCCGTACATCATTAAAAACAGTGTCTTTGTATTTGACTGGTTTCATTGTTTGGCCAAATGTGCCAATAACAGTAACTAAACAAACTGTGGCCGTGATGATATATTTAAGCATGGTAATATATTGGTATAACATACGTAACAAATGTACAGGCAGATGGTTTGATAAAATTGCTGCTGCACAGTGAATTAAAATCGTCGGCAACATTTGCACCCATTGGGTTGCCATACCGCAGCAGCCGTATGGTATTGTTTCCTTCATGTGGTTTTCCGGCGGCGAGGCAGGGTTGTAGTTGATTAGTGGATTTTGAATTTACAACGCAAGATAGTTGGCTTTACGACAGCATTTTTTATAAATTTGGGTTGAAATACAGTGATATATGGCAACACAACTTATGCAAAAGAAAATGCTTGAATATTTTGGCCGGCTAAATACGGCTGAACAAAAAAGTGTTTTGCAGTTAGTAAAAACATTTGCAGAAAGGCGAGAGGATGATTTTAATCCGCAAACGATAGAAGAGTACAATAGAGAGTTGGATGAAGCCAATGCCCGAATAGACGCAGGAGAATTTGTAACGCATGAGGAAGTAATGAAGAAATATTTTCTGTAGCTAAATCGGTATTTTTCTTATTCGCCATACCAAGATGAATCCGTCATATTATTGAAGAAGTATTCAAGTAACTAAAGGCCTTTTTCTATACGTATTGTTTTTATCAGCATAAGGGTCTCATTAATGAAATTTTTGGTGATTGAGTCGTTCTTGTTTCTCAGCAATTCATATCCAAAAATTATCCGGTTGGATTTTATAGTAGTAATTGCCAAGACTTCTTTCAAGTATTTTGTGATGGAGCTGTCATACTTTTCAGCAACAATTACTGAAAAAAGCCTCCCATTTATTCTTTGTATTGTGTCAAATGTTACAGTCGGTTTATCTATAAGCAGCCCAACTGGTAGCTTAATTAGTGAGGACTGTTTTGAGTACCGATGAATAAAGATAACCCCCGCTTCATTTCCTTCGTGAAACGGGATGTAGCTTGAATGACTGACAGTAAACCGATCAATCGAAACAGGTAGTTTTCCTGTCCAAAAAAAGCCGCTCTCTTTAAAAATTTCCAGATCTTTTGGTTGAAACCTGTATTTTTCATTTGCGCATGGCTTCCCGCAATCACTTTCATCCGTCCATTCAAAAGATGTATCATAGCGATCTGGTACGTATATTGAAACCCAACCTAAGCTGTCTATAAGTTTAACTGTCAGTTTCTTGGCATGCAACGGCAAGTTTTCAATGTCAGCATCACTATGCTTGCCACAAGAAAGCAAGGCAACAATTAGGGTTATGGTGATAAAGAGTTTCATTCAAGATGATATTCCATTAAAACGAAGCTTAACCCCAAAATATTTTTGAATGCTTAGATAGAAACGGAAAATCAGTATTTAGACATGGATAATTCGTGCCAATTCGCTAACAATTCTTGCAAATTGGTAGTCCCTACACCAAAGCATCATACAACACCTCCACCGGGTGCATCGCTTTTCTTCCCGTTCCATCTTTTACCTGGTGTCGGCAACTTGTACCGGGCGCGGCTATAATCACATCTTCTGGTTGTTGGCGCACTGCGGGGAACAAAACAAGCTCACCAATCTTCATGGACAAATCATAATGCTCTTTTTCATACCCAAACGAGCCTGCCATGCCGCAGCAGCCGGATGGTATGGTCTCCACTGTGTAATTCTCCGGCAAGGACATCATTTTTACAGAGCCTGCAACAGAGGTTAATGCTTTTTGCTGGCAGTGGCCGTGTAGTTTTATGAGTTGCCTTTTTTGGGTGAACTGGTTTTTGGTGATATTGCCGTTGTCTATTTCGCGAGCAATAAAATCATCAATCAAAAAAACATTTTTGGCTAAGTGTTTGGCCGCATCCAATTGGGTATCGTCGGCAAGGTCAATATATTCATCCCTGAAGGTTAATATGGCGGATGGCTCTATGCCTATCAGAGGTGTTTGTTCTGTTATAACGCCACTGAGCAAAGCAATATTTTTTTGAGCTATTTTTTTTGCATCACGAAGCAAGCCTTTGCTTAGCCAGGCCCTGCCACTTTCTTCATGCTTGGGTATTATAACTTCATAGCCCAATTGTTCCAGCAGCAGTATTGCCTTAATTCCAATTTCAGTATCGTTGAAGTTAGTGAACTCGTCGCAGAATAAATACACTTTTCGTGTGGCAGTTTCAGTGTTCCTGTTTTCGCCTTTATGGTTTTTATACCAACTCTTCAATGTTTTGGTATGCAAGGTTGGCATGGAGCGTTCTTCCGCAAATCCCGAAAAACGCTTTACTATTTTGCTGATGGCCGGGTTGGTCATCATGAAATTATATATGCCCGGTGCCACCGAGCCTAACGTGGAGGAGCGGTTAAAATTGGCAATAAGCTTCGCGCGGAACGGCACCCCGTTTGCATCGTAGTAATTTTGTAAAAACTCGGCCTTAAGTTTTGCCATGTCCACATTTGAGGGGCATTCAGATTTGCATCCTTTGCAGCTGAGGCAAAGATCCATAACCTCGTATATCTCCTTATGGTCAAAACGGTTGGGTTTGTTTGAGTGAGTCAAAAACTCACGCAATATGTTTGCCCTTGCCCTCGTGGTATCTTTTTCATTTCGTGTTGCCATGAATGAAGGGCACATCGTGCCGCCCGAAAGCTGGGTTTTGCGACAATCGCCTGAGCCATTGCACTGCTCGGCATGCTGCAAAATATCTTGGTTGTTAAAACGGAATACTGTTTTAAAAGCCGGGGTATGCTGCCCGGGAGTGTACCGCAACATCGTGTTCATGGGCGGAGTGTCAACAATTTTGTTTGGGTTGAAAATATTGTTTGGATCCCATGCATGTTTTACCTCCTTGAGCAACTGGTAGTTTTTTTCACCCACCATTTGACGAACGAATTCACCCCGCAGCCTGCCATCACCATGCTCACCGCTAAGCGAGCCATTGTATTTTTTTACAAGCGTGGCAATCTCCTCAGCAATAGCGCGGAACAACCGGTTGCCTTCCTCTGTTTTAAGGTTTATGATGGGGCGCAAATGTATTTCTCCGCTGCCGGCATGCGCGTAATGCACAGAATAAAGGCCGTACTTTTTTAGTATCTCATTAAAGTCGCGTATATAGGCAGGCAGGTCGTTCACATCCACCGCAGTGTCCTCAATCACAGGCACGGCCTTTGCGTCGCCCGGCAGGTTGCTTAACAAACCAAGCCCAGCCTTACGTAGCGACCATATTTTTTTAGAATCTTCTCCAAACAACAAAGGAAAATGGTAGCCTAAGCCGGCTGCACGCATGTCGTGTTCCACTTGTTTGGCAAGCGCTGTTATTTCTTCGCGGTTGGTGCGTACAAACTCTACAACCAGTATCGCACCGGGGTCGCCCTGTACAAAAAAGCGGTTTTTACTTTGCCCTATATTTTCTTTGGTACATTCAAGAATATAGTGGTCAATCAACTCACTGGCGCTTGGTTTGTATTTTAGCGCGATAAGATTAGCACGCAGCGACTCGTCTATGCTGTTAAAATGCACGCACAAAAGGCCAACCTCCTTAGGTGGCAACGGAACAACGTTCAGCTTTATTTCGGTAATAAAAGCAAGGGTGCCCTCGGAGCCTGCAATCAGCTTGCAGAAATTAAAGTCTTCGCTACCTGCCGTAAAGGGTGCTGATTCCAACAACACGTCAAGGGCATAACCGGTGTTTCTTCTTTCAACACTTTTTTTAGGAAACTCTTTCCTTATCTCAACCTGGTTGTCGTAATTGCTCAGCAAGCTTCTTACTGTTTTATAGATGCTTGCTTCAAGCGAAGTGCCTTCGCATTTTTCGTGAAACTCATCAATGGTAAGGGTATTAAATGTAGCTTCAGAGCCATCGCTAAGCAACGCTCTCACTTCCAACAAATGTTCCCTAGTGCTGCGGTACACCACCGAGTTGGAGCCGCAGGAGTTGTTGCCCACCATACCACCAATCATGGCGCGGTTGGCGGTGGAGGTCTCCGGGCCGAAGAACAAGCCGTGCGGTTTTAAGTACATGTTCAGCTCATCACGCACAACGCCCGGTTGCATGCGCACCCATCCTTCCTCTTTGTTAAGTTCTATTATTTGTGTGAAATATTTTGACACGTCTGCAATAATGCCGTTGCCCACCACCTGCCCGGCCAACGACGTGCCAGCCGTTCTTGGTATCAGCGAGGTATTTTCAGCATGGGCAAAGGCTATAAGTTTTTTTAAATCGTCTACGGTTTTTGGCACCGCAACTGCCAACGGCATTTCGCGGTAAGCCGAGGCATCGGTGGCATAAAGGGTACGCATGGTATCGTCAAAGTATAATTCCCCCTCCAGGTCATTAGCTAATTGTATCAGGCTGCTGCTCATTTTCCTCCTGTTGGTGTTAAAAAAGAAGTTGCAAAAATAGATGATTTGGGGGATTGTATGTGGTAAGTTAGGAAAGTGGGTGTAATTTGACTTTGAAAAAAATGAAAGAGAAAATATAGCTAAAGAGAATAAGATTTGAATATTTTTCTTTTCGAGCCCAATTTGCGCTGAGAAATTTTGGAGAGTATATACCTTCTGAATTCAAGCCTCTATTCATGTTGCAACCGTTTTAAAAGTTCGACTCCCGCCGTAATTGCAATCCTTGTTCTGTCATATTCGTTGTATGTCTGTGTTGTGATTTCTAAAATTGAAGTCCAGTTTATGTCTGGACTATAATTCTTTGCACCAAGTTTAAATACAGAATAAGTTGGTGGTTCTAAGAACCCTAAATCCTTATAAAGAAGCATGGCCCATACTTCTGCGATATTCCGTGTTCTTGTTAATTGTTCTTCATCAAATTTTTCAATAAGTTTTGCTTCGCAAACAAGCAGTGTGTTGTCTATTGTTATTACTAAGTCAGGTTTTGCATTGAACATTCCTTGCATTGCTCCATAAATTTTGCTTTCATCCTCACTTAACTGAATTCCTTCTGTTATCGCTTTTTGTCTGATTTGTTTAGGGTGAGTTAGTTTGCTGTTGTTTAATGGTTCTGGCAGTTGTGAATATAATCGACAAGTGGTTATGCACTCTTGCTTCATTATAAGTCGAGTCAGATCATCCATAAAAGGATTTATTGTGGGCTTTATATTTTGATAAGCATCACGTATTAATGATGCTTCACAATAAATTGCTATGTTTTTAAATGTTAGGTTTGTTAAAGGATTCTTGCCATTCTTAAATTCTAGGTTGCTACTTGAAAGTTTACTTAGGAAAATCCCAAGTGGGCTTAACGATTGGTCTTCAAGTCGTTCGTGTAATAGTCTAAATAAGTGGGCACAAATCGCCCTTTCCTCACGGTTGTGATAGTCGTAGTTTATCATTGGGTAAAGATAAAATGATTAGTCTAAAAATTGATTAGAATTGGCATGAATAACGTTATATTTCACCTCCCCTTTACCGACGACCCCCTTACAATCAACTCCGATTTAAGCACTATGATACCGTCTTTTGGCGCACCGGGCACATTGTCTAACTGGTCAAGCAGGCATTTCGCCGCGGTTTTGCCAATTTCAACCCCCGTGTAGTTAATGGTGGTAAGGGATGGCTCCACTATCTTGCTTATGGCATCGTTGTTAAAACCAACCACGGCAATATCCTCCGGTATGCGCAAGCCTGCGGCTTTCCAGGCTTTAATACAAACGGCGGCGCAAAAATCGTTCGTAACAAAAACGCCATCCGGCCGGGGCTTTATCTCTAAAAACTGTTCCGCAGCCTTCAGGCTTTCCTGTTCACTATAACCGTTAACAATCACATTGTTCTTGTTGTAGAGCAGTTTATGCTCGGCCAAAGCCTTTTTATAACCCTTCAACCTGTCCGCATACACATTACGCTTAAGATTGGCGGTAATATGCGCGATGTTTTTACAACCCTGCTCAATAAGGTGTGTGGTTGCTTCGTAGCCTGCCTTAAGGTTGTCAATAACCACTTTTACCCCGTAAGTATTTTCATCCACGCGGTCAAAAAACACCACGGGTATGCCTTTTTCGGTAAAGGGTGCAAAGTGCGAAACATCCGTTGTGTCAAAAGCAAGCGAGGCTATCAGCCCGTCAACCCTTTTATGAAATAGGTTATGTGCATTGGCTATTTCTTTTTGAGCCGACTCGGAGGAGTGGCCTATCACCAGGTCAAAATCGGTATTGGCGGTAATTTTTTCAATGCCGGCCAGCACGGAGGTCATAAAATTGCTTTGCAACTCATGAATAATTATGCCGATGGTGTTTGTTTTTTGCTTGCGCAGGTTACTGGCAAAGTTGTTGGTGCGGTAGCCCATTTTGCGCGCTGTGTCCTGTATTTTTTTACGGGTTTTTTCGCTGATGGCCGTATGGTTTTTTAGTGCCCGGCTTACCGTGGCCGCGGAAACTTCCAGCTTTTGGGCTATGTCGTATATGGTAATCTCTTTTTTTGTAGTCATTGTTGGGCAGCCTCAATTCGTAAAATTACAGCGGAGGGCATATAAAAGTATAGAATTGCCGACAATAAAATATATTTTATGCAATCGGTTGCACATTAATTAAAAACATTCTATATTTATTGCGTCAAAATAACGCAATATTTTTTCAGTACAAAACCTTGCCATGTTGCTATTAGGGATTGATATTGGTACCTCGTCCATTAAAGTTTCGGTGGTTGATGCTGGTTCGCAGCAATGCGTATCCTCTGCGCACTGGCCTGAAACCGAGGCTGGCATTATTTCGCACAAGGTTGGCTGGGCGGAGCAAGACCCGCACAGTTGGTGGACGTTTGCACAACAGGCTATTTTAAAGGCACATGCACGGGGCGGCTATAATCCACAGGATATTGCTGCTATTGGCATAGCGTACCAGATGCACGGCCTGGTTACGGTTGACAAAGCCGGCCGCGTGCTAAGGGATAGCATCATTTGGTGCGACAGCCGCGCTGTGCCGTACGGCGAGGCGGCCTTTAACAGCATAGGCCACGAAAAAAGCTTAAGCCACCTGCTTAATTCACCGGGCAATTTTACAGCCGCAAAGCTTGCTTGGGTAAAAGACCATGAGCCACGCATTTTTGAAAAGATTGACAAAATAATGCTGCCGGGCGATTATATCGCCATGCAGCTTACGGGCAATATAACCACGAGTATATCTTCCCTGTCGGAGGGTATTTTTTGGGATTTTGAAGAAAATGCGCTTTCCGAGGATGTGATGGGCTATTTTGGATTTGATAAAAGTATCATCCCCCCCATAAAAGATGTTTTCAGCGAACATGGCTTTGTAACCGCCGAAATAGCCGCGTTGCTCAATTTAAAAACGGGCATACCCGTGAGCTATAAGGCGGGCGACCAGCCTAACAATGCATTGTCGCTAAATGTGCTTGAGCCGGGCGAGGTTGCTGCGACGGCGGGTACTTCGGGCGTTATTTACGGGGTGAGCGACGTGCTGGCGTATGACAAGCAATCGCGTGTAAACACGTTTGCCCATGTTAATTACACAAAGGAGCAGAAAAGGCTGGGCATATTGCTTTGTATAAACGGCACGGGTATTTTAAACAAATGGATTAAGAATCTTGCAGGCACTTCTGCAGGTTATGCGGCATTGAACGATGAAGCTCAGTTGATAAAAGAGGGAAGCGACGAACTCTACATCCTCCCATTTGGCAATGGCGCAGAGCGTATGCTGAACAATAAACTTGTTGGCGCACATATACACAATATTGATTTAAACAAACATACGGCCACACACCTTTACCGGGCAGGGCAGGAGGGCATTGCATACTCGTTTAAGTATGGGCTGGACATTATGCGCGGCAATGGCATGCATCCGAACGTAATCCGCGCGGGCAACGCGAACATGTTTTTAAGCCCTGTGTTTACACAGGCTTTTGTGAATGTAACCAATGTACCCGTTGAATTATATGAAAGCGATGGCAGCATCGGTGCGGCGCTGGGCGCGGGCATTGGGGCCAAAATATTTAGTAACCCCAAAGAGGCATTTGCAAACATGAAGCAATTAGGCACTGTTGAGCCGGATGGCAAAAACAGCTACGATGAACATTACAGAAGATGGCTTACATACCTTGACCAAGAGTTGATGGATTTGCCGGATTAAGGTGTAAGGTATAGGGTGTAAGGCATAAGGCGGTAGGCATAGGATGGAAGGTCTAATGTCTCTATAGTCCCTGATGTCCCTTGGTTATTTAGTGTTAAGACCTTGACAACAATAGGCTTTATGGGACAGACAGTAGAATGAGCATTAAGCTTTTGTTGCGTCGCACACTGCGGCTGTTGAATGTATCCGGGCTTTGCTGAACAATGGATAAAACGCTGAAGGGTGTGACACTCCGTAGGAGTCCTACGGACAACTAAAGCTAAATAGCATTGCCACGGCTAAGTACAAAAAACACAAAACATAAAACTAAAAACCACAAACTATAAACTACAAACTAATATCAAATGGCAGTTTTAACAGGAGAAACAGAGTTTTTTAAAGGTATCGGCGAGGTTAAGTACGAGGGTTTAGAGACCGACAACCCGCTGGCCTTTCGCTGGTACGACGAAAGTAAAATAGTGGCTGGCAAAACCATGAAGGATCATTTGCGCTTTGCCTGCGCATACTGGCACTCATTTGTGGGCAATGGCGGCGACCCGTTTGGCGAGCCCACTCACTTGCATACCTGGAACGCGAAGGCTGATGCGGTTGAACGCGCAAAGGATAAAATGGACGCGGCTTTTGAATTTATCACCAAGCTTAATATGCCATATTACTGTTTTCATGATGTGGACGTGGTGGACTATACCAACGACATTGCCGAAAATGATAGGCGCTTGCAGGCTTTAACGGCATATGCCAAAGAAAAGCAGGCTGCAACGGGAGTTAAGCTTTTATGGGGCACGGCCAACCTTTTCAGCCACAGGCGGTATATGAATGGCGCGGCTACCAATCCTGATTTTCACGTGCTTACGCATGCGGCTGCACAGGTTAAGGCGGCTTTGGATTCCACCATTGAACTGGGCGGGGAGAACTATGTATTTTGGGGCGGTCGCGAAGGCTACATGAGCCTGCTGAACACAAATATGAAACGTGAGCAGGAACACCTTGCAATGTTTTTGCATAAATCAAAAGATTATGCCCGCGCCAATGGCTTTAAAGGCACCTTCTTTATCGAGCCGAAGCCCTGCGAACCAACCAAGCACCAGTACGATTATGACTGCGCAACAGTGATAAGCTTTTTACGCCAATACGATCTGCTTGCCGATTTTAAACTAAACATAGAAGTAAACCACGCAACCCTCGCAGGCCACACATTTACGCATGAACTACAGGTGGCGGCAGATGCGGGTTTATTGGGCAGCATGGATGCCAACAGGGGTGATTACCAAAACGGGTGGGACACCGACCAGTTTCCTAACAATATAAACGAATTGACTGAAGCGTTGCTTATTATTCTTGAAGCTGGAGGCTTCGGCGGTGGTGGCATAAACTTCGATGCCAAACGCAGGCGGAACAGCACCGACCCCGCCGACCTGTTTTATGCCCATATTGGAGGCATGGACATGTTTGCAAGGGCACTGGTGGTTGCCGACAAGATTTTGAAAAACGGCGAATACAGCAAAATAAGAAAAGACCGTTACGCAAGCTACGACAGCGGGAAGGGTACTGCTTTTGAGGCCGGTGCATTATCTCTGGGCGATTTAAAGGAGTACGCAATAACCCATGGTGAACCTGCGGTTATAAGCGGCAAACAAGAGTATTTGGAGAACTTAATAAACAAGTTTATTTAATAATGGGTTTGTTTGATCATAGGTGACAAAAGGGGCCGGCAGGTTGTATACCTCGTTGGCCTCTTCCATTTTTGGGATAAATTGTTGACAGTCCGTATTGAGTAATCTGCAAGTCACCCAGTTTGTAAATCTTTAAGTACTATTGTTGCGTAAATTCGAACGGGTAATTATTCGCCTGTCTGTAATGCAACAATGATAAAAAACTCGTGCCTATACCGTTGTACTGTAATGCATAACCGGCTGCAGCCAAAGCCGCATAGGTTTTACTATAACGTGTTTATGTTTTATGTTGACCTAGACGAAATTGATATATTAAGGAAAAAATTATTCCTCTTCAGCCATAATGCATTCAATTTTTTCAGCTTCAGGGATGGCGAGCATTTGCAGTTGCCCGCTGAAAATCCAGATAAGTCAAAAAGCACCAGACAGCACATTATTGATTATCTAAGAAGCAACAATTTGGAAATTGATAAAGGCAAAATAATGCTGCTGACCAACCTTAACGTACTGGGCTATAATTTTAACCCGGTCTCGTTTTACTTCTGTTTTGATAGGAAGGGGATGCCAATTTGCTCCGTGGCGGAGGTAAGCAATACATTCCGGGAGATGAAGCCTTATTTCATCGGGAAGGAAAACCTTTCGGGGGACAAATTTCATCTCAACACAAAAAAATACTTTTACGTTTCCCCGTTTATTGACCACGACACGGATTTTGACTTTAACCTTGGCATACCAGACGACAAGCTAAACATAAAAATTGACGATTATAAAAACGGCGAGCGGTTCTTTATAAGCACGCTAACTGGCCGCAGGAAACAATTGACAAACGGCCGGCTTTTTTGGTACGCTCTGCGTTTTCCGTTTATTACCTTGCGCATCATAGCCCTTATACACTGGCATGCCTTGTTGCTGTGGCTAAAGAAGATACCCTTTCACCCAAAAGCGGCAAACCAGCACCTTCAGAAAGACGTATATAGAAAATATGCAAAAAAATAAACGGTTTCGTATATTCGTAGTTAATCACGATTTGCAAAAGCCATTATTAACCGGTTTTAATCCATTATTTCTGAGTAAACTATGCCAACAGCCAGCAGCGTAATAAGTATCACGGACAAAAGAAGTTTTTATGAAAAAGTAATTCTCGGCCTGCTTTCCAAAATGGAGCTTGGCAGGCTTAATCTTACGCTTGCAAACGGCGAAGAAATCCAGATTGGCGGCGGAGTGGGCATATCCGCCAACATCATCATCAGGAACAATGCCTTTTTTCGAAAAGCTGTGTTATATGGCGATGTTGGCTTTGGGGAGGCCTATGTGGACGGTGATTGGGATACTGACAATATAAACAATGTTATAAAATGGTTTTTGCTTAATGTGGACAATGCGCCTTCTGTTTCAGGCAGCAATACCAAGGCTTTTGCTGTTAATATGCTTAAATTCTTTAATAAACTGTCACATCTTAACCGGGCAAATAGCATAAACGGATCAAAGAAAAATATCTCCGAGCACTACGATTTAAATAATGATTTCTTCGCCTTATTCCTTGATACCACAATGACATATTCATCTGCTTATTTCAAGGAAGAAGGCATGGCCTTGCAACAAGCTCAGCTAGAAAAATATGAAAGGCTTTGCAGGCAACTGCATTTAAAAGAAACCGACCATGTGCTGGAAATTGGCAGCGGATGGGGCGGCAATGCCATTTACATGGCCAAAAATTACGGTTGCAAGGTTACGACAGTTACCATATCTGAAGAACAGTA
>Ga0207091_1104_pt1:17500-20607 | contig 20607 bp, 17 predicted proteins | sample Alteio_BWMinHeat_47_FD_153534 | JGI IMG/M metagenome (GOLD analysis project Ga0207091, IMG submission 153534) | Enriched cells from forest soil in Barre Woods Harvard Forest LTER site, Petersham, Massachusetts, United States -... | ecosystem: Environmental > Terrestrial > Soil >... | reverse complement strand
TCAAAACAAAAACCCCAGCAACTCATTGAGTTTTCTGGGGTTTTTTTAGTGATATTGGTTGCGGGGGCAGGATTTGAACCTGCGACCTTCAGGTTATGAGCCTGACGAGCTACCGGGCTGCTCCACCCCGCGTCAACCGAGAACACGTGTGACCAGACCCCTTAACGGGCCCGTTAGTAAACGTAATAGGGTTTTTTGAAAGTTCTCTTGATTCCATATGCTTGGAAGACCTGGCAGCGACCGACTCTCCCGCATCTTGAGATGAAGTACCATAGGCGCTGAGAGGTTTCACGGCCGAGTTCGGGATGGGATCGGGTGTGTCTCTCTCGCTAGAGCCACCAGGTCGTCGAAGCATATGGCGCCAAAAGCGCCTTCTTTTGTGACCAAACGGAAAATTCGTGCTGATGAAGATCAATAAACGCAAAGACGATATCGCCGCTGCGCGTGGATTCGTCAGGCAAGCCTGACGGGTTCTGAAAGATCAAGCCGATCGAGCGATTAGTACCGGTAAGCTTCCTGCATTACTGCAATTCCACACCCGGCCTATCAACGTGATGGTCTCTCACGGCTCTGATAGGGATTACTAGTCTTGAGGGGAGCTTCCCGCTTAGATGCTTTCAGCGGTTATCTCGTCCGCACTTAGCTACCCGGCGATGCCGCTGGCGCGACAACCGGTACACCAGAGGTGCGTTCATCCCGGTCCTCTCGTACTAGGGACAAGTCCTCTCAATAATCCGACGCCCACGGCAGATAGGGACCGAACTGTCTCACGACGTTCTGAACCCAGCTCACGTACCACTTTAAATGGCGAACAGCCATACCCTTGGGACCTGCTCCAGCCCCAGGATGTGATGAGCCGACATCGAGGTGCCAAACCTCCCCGTCGATGTGGACTCTTGGGGGAGATCAGCCTGTTATCCCCGGCGTACCTTTTATCCGTTGAGTGATGGCCTTTCCACGCAGGACCACCAGATCACTATGACCGACTTTCGTCTCTGCTTGAGCTGTCGCTCTTACAGTCAGGCTAGCTTATGCCATTGCACTCGACAGCTGATTTCCGACCAGCTTGAGCTAACCATCGCGCGCCTCCGTTACTCTTTGGGAGGCGACCGCCCCAGTCAAACTACCCGCCATGCAGGGTCCCGGACCCGGATAACGGGCCGCGGTTAGACATCAAGAATCGCAAGGGCGGTATTTCAAGGTTGGCTCCACGAAAGCTAGCGCCTCCGCTTCAATGCCTCCCGCCTATCCTACACATGTAATTCCTAATGCCACTGCAAAGCTGTAGTAAAGGTGCACGGGGTCTTTCCGTCTGACCGCGGGTACCCCGCATCTTCACGGGGAATTCAATTTCGCTGAGTCGATGTTGGAGACAGTGGGGAAGTCGTTACGCCATTCGTGCAGGTCGGAACTTACCCGACAAGGAATTTCGCTACCTTAGGACCGTTATAGTTACGGCCGCCGTTTACTGGGGCTTCAATTCAAGGCTTGCACCTCTCCTTTTAACCTTCCAGCACCGGGCAGGCGTCAGACCCTATACGTCGATTTTCATCTTTGCAGAGTCCTGTGTTTTAGGTAAACAGTCGCTACCCCCTAGTTTGTGTCACCTCCTCAAGGTTGCCCTCGAAAAGGTACCTCTTATCCCGAAGTTACGAGGTCAATTTGCCGAGTTCCTTCAACATCATTCTCTCAAGCGCCTGAGTATACTCTACTCGTCCACCAGTGTCGGTTTCGGGTACGGTCTCATGCTGGAGCTATTTCCTGGAAGTCCCAGGGTGCCTCTCTCAATCCAATAAGAGGAAACACCTTTCGGCCTTCGTCACTACCAGCTGGTTCAGGAATATTTACCTGATTCCCATCGACTACGACTTTCGTCCTCGCCTTAGGGGCCGACTAACCCTGCGCGGATTACCCTTGCGCAGGAACCCTTGGACTTACGGCGGGAGTGTCTCTCACACTCCTTTACGTTACTCATGTCAGCATTCTCACTTCCAATACCTCCAGCCCCCCTTACGGGTGACCTTCGCAGGCTTATGGAACGCTCCGCTACCACTCCAGGATTACTCCTGGAATCCGCGTCTTCGGTATATGATTTGAGCCCCGTTACATTTTCGGCGCAGGCTAGCTTGTCTAGACCAGTGAGCTATTACGCTTTCTTTAAAGGATGGCTGCTTCTAAGCCAACCTCCTGGCTGTCTTGGCCTTCCCACATCCTTTCCCACTTAATCATAATTTAGGGACCTTAGACGGCGGTTAGGGCTGTTTCCCTTTCGACGATGGACCTTAGCACCCACCGTCTGTCTGCCATTGTGTACTCATCGGTATTCGGAGTTTGGTTAGGTTTGGTAAGGATCGCTCCCCCCTAGCCCATCCAGTGCTCTACCCCCGATGGTAATTCAATGACGCACTACCTCAATAGTTTTCGCGGAGAACCAGCTATTTCCGAGTTTGATTGGCCTTTCACCCCTAATCACAGATCATCCACACCTTTTGCAACAGGATATGGTTCGGCCCTCCAGAGCGTGTTACCGCACCTTCAGCCTGTCCATGACTAGATCACTCGGTTTCGGGTCTCATCCTTGTAACTAAATCGCCCTATTCAGACTCGGTTTCCCTGCGCCTCCACCTAACGGCTTAAGCTTGCTACAAAGACGAAGTCGCTGACCCATTATACAAGAGGTACGCCGTCACACCCAATGCATAGTAAACTATGCGTTGATGCTCCGACTGCTTGTAGGCATTCTGTTTCAGATACTATTTCACTCCCCTCGTCGGGGTGCTTTTCACCTTTCCCTCACGGTACTTGTTCACTATCGGTCACTGAGGAGTACTTAGGCTTGGAGGGTGGTCCCCCCATGTTCAGACAGGATTTCACGTGTCCCGCCCTACTCGAGGACCTCTTGTGTTTCTACCCATACGGGACTATCACCCACTCTGGTCTGCCTTTCCAGACAGTTCTGGTTCTTCACAAAAGGCCACTGGCCTAGTCCGCGTTCGCTCGCCACTACTAACGGAGTCTCGTTTGATGTCCTTTCCTCTGGGTACTTAGATGTTTCAGTTCCCCAGGTTCGCCTAATAATCCTATGTATTCAGATTAATATACCACTT
>Ga0207091_1104_pt1:0-12500 | contig 20607 bp, 17 predicted proteins | sample Alteio_BWMinHeat_47_FD_153534 | JGI IMG/M metagenome (GOLD analysis project Ga0207091, IMG submission 153534) | Enriched cells from forest soil in Barre Woods Harvard Forest LTER site, Petersham, Massachusetts, United States -... | ecosystem: Environmental > Terrestrial > Soil > Temperate... | reverse complement strand
CTATATGTTACACTTCCCTTGTTATTATAAATAAACTCTGAAGGAATAGACATGACATCACCTTTTTTTAAGCCTCTTCTTGCAGGAGCCTCGTTTGTGGTCCTTGCGTACTCAACTCCCGTTTTCGCATCGCAGCTTGTTGAGCAGGAAGCGGCAGCGAGTGCATCGTCTTCGGTTCCAGCAGCCCTTCGTGAGCAGGAGCAGCCTGAAGCAGAGATGAGCGCTGCCGATCAGCGGGTGGAAGAAGAGATGAAGCCCCACAGGGCTGAATACGAGAGAAAGCTGGGCGAAGTAGACGAAAAATGGCGTAAGTACAGTGATGGCGACCATGCTACAAAAATGAAGAAAATAGCTTCACAAAAAGAACTGCATAAAGATGAGCACGCCGCTGGGAAGATTACCCTTGGCGCCCTTACGACAAAGTTAAATGAATTGGCGGCAGAAGAAACGGCTGTATGGAAAACCTTTGATGAGAAGTATGCAGAAGTGCAAAAGGAAAAGAATGCATTGCTCGATGCTTTAGCACTGAGGAGCACCCAAATTCAGCAAGAGATGCGTCAGCAAGAGGGAGAATGAGCGTCCTCGTAAAACGCTAGTAGGGACTTACGGCCCTCTTCCTGTCCTCGGCTCTGTTGTTTTTATGTTCATGGTGCGAACATCTGTTCAAAAAAGCTAGGTTTTATTCAAAACTTCCGAGAAACGACAAGCATGAGGGTGTGCCCGCACTTCAGGGATCAGGACTGTCTCCTGGTTTCTGACTCTAGGGTGTTTCACTCCCCCCCTTGACTCTCTCGCACCATCTCTTATAGATAGATCCAGAAGCGCTTTGCGAATAAGGATAAAAAATGAAGAAGCTTTCCTTCCTGGTTTTCGCCCTATCTACATCCCTGATCACATCTATTCAGGCCAATGAAACAGCACCCGCGCCCTGCCCTCCAGCACCTTGTCCCTGTCCTCTGGCCTTTGCTGGGTTCTCTTTGGGCGGCACGGTTGGGTATGGGATTGGGAACGCGAACGTAAAGAGTGCGGCGACTTATACCACAAATGCTCGAGTGGGAGCAATTCCCACCTCGTATTCTGTCAGCTCTCAGGCTTATCCAGGCCTTTCAGGTGTGGATGGAGGTCTCATCGCAGGTTACCTGCATCGCTTTGGCAATTGGGGAGTGGGAACCGACTTTTTAGCCAATTGGGCGTCCACAAGTGGCTCAAGAAACACCACCGCCGGTTTTACCCAACCTGATGAGGTTGTCATACAGGCATCGTCTGTCTCGGTAAAAATGAAAAACTCTCTCCAAGTGCGCGGCGTGTTTTCCTACGTTGTCTCTGAGCTTCTCATGCCAAAGGTGATGCTAGGATGGGATAACTCACAATATACCCTCACCTCCCAGCAACCGCTGGCACTTGCTTTTCCTGGCGGTTCATTGGAATCAGTCGCTGCCCTTGGCGTCACGCAACAAAAACGCCTGAATGGGCTCCTCTGGGGGGCAGGTATTGATTTTCTCGTCGCACAAAATGTTGTATTTGGTCTGGAATATACGGGTGTGATCTCCACAAAAACAACGGTTAATGCTTCTTCGAATAGCACGATACCTTACGCCGGCGTATCCTACCCCGTTACGGGCACTTCAAGTGCGTCGCTCCGTCCTCAATACAACACTTTTAAGGCCACCCTCAAATATGTCCCTGGACTCCCCACCTATGAGATCGTCCAGAAAAAACCAACCTCTTCGGGGTTTGCTCCTTATGCCACCGCTTTTCAAGGATTCTCCTTAGGCGGCACGCTTGGATATGGAATCGGAAAAGCAACCACGAATAGTGCCACTAATTTTTCCTTTGTGTCTGCAGGGGATCCCGGTCAGCTCCCCTTTAATATCACGTCTAAACCCGGTCTTTCAGGTGTGGATGGTGGTCTCATCACCGGATACCTTCAAAGGTTTGGTAACTGGGGGGTGGGCGCAGATTTCTTAGCCAACTGGGCTTCAACATACGGATCAGAAAATGATACAGCAGGGTGGTTCACTGATCCAACACATCAAGAAGTGCAAACAGCTTCCCTCAACGTGAAGATGAAAAATGCGCTCCAAGTGCGCGGAGTGTTTTCTTATGTCCTCTCCAATCTGATGATGCCCAAAATTATGCTGGGGTGGGACAACTCTCAATATACACTGGCATATCAACAAGTTACTACTATTGAGGGAGGTGCCGTTGGATCTTCTATCATCACACAAACAAAACGACTGAATGGATTCTTGTGGGGGGCGGGTGTTGATTTCCTGGTGGCAAAAGATATTGTGTTTGGTCTGGAATACACAGGGGTGATGTCGACAAAAATGACAGTCAATTCCCCGTTCAGTGGAATCACCAGCGCTGCTGCAGGTGGTGGCGCCCCTGCGCCCTTCACAGCAACCTCCTCTGTCTCTCTCCAACCTCAGTACAACACCTTCAAGGGAACACTGAAGTATATTTTCTGAGGCGTGCATGAGAGCAGGGTGTTGCTTCTGCTGTAAAAGCTCTTGCCTTTTTCATCACACCTCGTTAAACAAGGAGCGCACTCTTTGCCGGCACAGCCGGCTTGTGATGTCATTTGAATCACGATTAGCCATAAGGAGTCTATGAAATGGCGTTTTACGAAACGGTCTTCATTGCGCGTCAAGAGCTCTCAGCTGCACAAGTTGAAGCCCTCGCTGCCCAATTGACAGGCATTATTACCCAAGGCCAAGGGGAAGTGGCCAAAACTGAATTCTGCGGTCTGCGCACCCTTGCCTACAGCATCAAGAAAAATCGGAAGGGTCACTACGTTCTTTTCAATAGTGATGCCCCTCCTGCTGCCATTCAAGAAATGGAGCGGCAGATGCGCTTGAATGAGGACATTTTGCGCTTTTTGACCCTTAAGCTCGAGAAGATTGATTCGAATCCCTCTGCCTTGATGCAAAGCAAGCACTCTCGGGATTCCCGCGAGCGGCGCCATGACTCTTATGGCGAGAATGATCGCCGTGAAGTCTTGGATGACGCAGAGATTGAAATCCTCGCCCCAGGAACAGGAGATGAAGAATGACCGACGCCCCAACAACTCGCAAACCTTTTTTCCGTCGCCGCAAAACCTGTCCTTTTCAAGGGCCGGATGCGACTTATATTGATTATAAGGACGTTAAGCTTTTGCAAAAATTTATTACAGAGCGGGGGAAAATTATCCCCAGCCGGATTTCAGCTGTCTCCCTGAAGAAGCAGCGGGAATTGGCACAAGCGATCAAGCGTGCGCGTTTCTTGGCGTTGATGCCTTACGTGATGGATTAGATTAGGGAAGTAAACGTTGTCATCCCCGGCATACAAGTCCTCAATCCTCGGCTTGCCGAGGATGTTAGGGCTTGTTGACCGGGGACCCAGGAGCCAAGGCATGAAAGAATTTTTGCGTAGCCTCTGGGCCCCCGATCAAGGCTTTCTAGGCCTCCGGCAAGCCGGGGCTAAGAAAGCCTAAGTCGGGGATGACACGCTTCGATAACCTCAACCTAATGGTCAGATACGCATGATGAACCGTTACAACCCCACTCTCCTCACCACCCTCGGCGGCTTCTTGAGTGCCGCTATCGCACTTATCCCCCTGTTGCCCTTCCCGATCCTCGTCTTACTCTCCTATTTTGCACCCCTTCCTTTGCTTCTCGTGGGGCTTGGGGTCGGCCTCAGGGCCTTTTATGGCGCTGGCCTTCTTGCCACATCTCTTATTCTTTTATCGGGAGATTTCCTTTCTGCTGGGCAGTTTTTCCTTTTTTCTGCTCTTTGTCCGGGGATCTTGCTCTCCCGGATCCTTTTGAACCGTCCCACTTCCTCGGGCAAAGTGAGTTGGTATCCTTCTCCGCTTATCTTACGGGATTTCACCTTTCTTTTAGGTGCCATCGCCGTATGTGCTTTTGGATGCTACGTCTACACGGTACAGACCGGTTACCTCCAGACACTTCTCCAGCCTCTTTTAACCCTCCTCAATTCACAAGGACAGGCACGGGAAATTTTTCTTCATCTTGTCCCTTTTATACCGGGTCTTTTTGCCTTTTCCTGGGGCATGACGCTCTTGGTGAATGGGATCCTTGCCCAGGGACTCCTGGTGCGCTTTCAACATAACCTGAGACCCACCCCCCCGTTGACCACCCTGCAAGCCCCCCTTTCTTTTACGATCGCCTTTGGGGTGTGTATCCTGCTTTCCCTTGTGGGTGTTGGCTATGTGGATGCTTTTGGGAAGACGGGTGCTCTTGTGTTGGCCTTTCCTTTTTTCCTTATTGGACTGGGCATTATTCATCAGTGGTTGTATCGCACCACCTATTCGACCCTATGGTTTACTCTCTTTTATGTCTCCCTCATCCTGCTGACCTGGCCCATTGTGTTTGCTGTTTTGTTAGGTTTGTTGCGCCCCTGGCTGACAAAATTAATGCCCTCTCACTAATTCATTGTTTTTCACAGTTTTTCTTGATAGAAAGAGAATCATTCGACAATTAGGAGCCCAACGGTCATGCAAGTTATTCTTTTACAACGTGTTGAAAAATTAGGAAAATTAGGGGAAGTGGTCGACGTTCGCCCCGGTTATGCACGCAATTGTTTACTTCCCAAAAAGTTTGCTCTTCGTGCAACGGCAGAGAATATTGCCCATTTCGAGAAAGAAAAAGAAGCTCACCTGAAGCTCAACCTGAAGCATAAGGAAGAAGCTGAAATCCTGGGCAAGCGCCTGGAAGGCAAGATGGTGGTCCTGATCCGTCAAGCCAGTGAAGCCGGCCAACTCTTCGGATCTGTAACCGTGCGCGATATTGCTGAAGCCCTTGGCGAATCTACTGTGACCAAAAATCACGTTAAAATTGAGACACCTATTAAAACAATCGGTATTCATGAGGTCCGCGTCCAACTTCACCCAGAAGTATTTGTCACCATTGGCGTGAACGTGGCCATGTCCCAAGACGAAGCCAAGGCGCAAGCGAAAGCTGCTGAGTCTGCTGTGATGGAAACGGTAGAGGAAGAGAAGCCAGCGAAAGCAAAGAAGGCTGCGAAGGCTGAAGCAGAAGAGACGCTTGAGGTTGAAGAAGCGGCACAGGAGTAGGCTACAGTAGAGTTAGCAAAAGGATAAAGACAATGAAAAGGATAAAGACAATGACGATAAAAACGTTTTTAGGAAGTACGGCTTTTGCCCTTCTTTTATCGTCTTCTGTACACGCAGCAGATCCTGAGCTAGACGAGGCCACATCATCTTCCGGTTTGCAACTCCGCTCGCAGCACGCGCAAACGAGCAGCGCGGCTTCCGCTGAGAGTGATGCTTACGAGCGCAATAAGGCTGTTTTCTATCAACTTCTTGAAACTTTCGACAAGGATTCTGATGCTCATGATCAAGCTGTTGAGACTCTCGACGCAATTGTTGGGGCTCTTCATGAGGTAGATCGCCTTCCCTTTTATGTCCAAGAGCTCAACACCCAATTTATTGAGGGCTTACGCCATAACCAACACAACGCTCACGTTGCTCTCACTCAAGCCAGGCGGACGTTTCTTCGATCGAAAGCTGTTACCGATAAAGCTTATGACGATTTCGAACAGGCTCGTTTTACACCTGGAGGCCACCATGGTTCTGTTTACGAACAAGAGCGTGAGGCTCTAGCCCGAGCGCCCAGTGTTGCTTATAAAGAACCCCATGTTGTTTATGAAGAAGACATGGAATCTTTGTTTGCGCGCTACAAAGATGAAATACCCCCTGTTGCGGAACTCGATAAAATTGCCGCCAGGGTTGCTCTTTGCCGACATCCTCTTTGTCAACCTCGCGATGCTTACGAGGCCGCTCGTCAGCAGCTTTTTAACCAAAATTATCCTGCTTCTTCCCCTGATACTTTCGAGACGCTTTGTGCGGCTCGCGACCACGCTTATAATATTCGTTACAAAACGCGTGCAGATGAGTATAGGCAATGGAGGAGGATACGAGGCTCCTAAGTAATATCTTTGAGGCGTAAATTTCATTCACTCACCTAGGCGGCCATCCAAATTTTTTGACTTTGTTTTGAGGTACTGTACACTGGGGGAACGCATAACCCCACAAGAAAGAGTACGTCCCCCATGCCCCCTCCCTCCTCCACCCTTTCTAAGATCGTCGCTTTGTTGGGGGATGGCGAACGCCATACCGGCACGCAAATGGCAGAAACCCTTTGCATTTCTCGGGCCGCTGTGTGGAAAGCCATGCAGCGGCTTAAAGCTTACAAGATTCATGTGCAGGCTGAACATCAGGGATACCAACTCGCCTCCCCTTTTATCCTCTTGGATGCAGGAAAAATCGAAGCGCTTCTGAACCGCTCCGACCTTACCCTTGAGGTCGTTGAAACCCTCCCCTCAACAACCGACTATCTGAAACAAAAACGCTCTCTGGCAAATCTCTCTTTCTGTTTTGCAGAGCACCAGTCAAAAGGAAGAGGGCGTTTGGGGCGAGAGTGGGTTTCCCCCTTTGGATGTAACATTTATTGCAGCTTTAGTTACATTGTCCCCCAGAGTATCAATGAGATTTCAGGATTGAGTCTCGTTGTCGGACTTTGCATTATCAAAGCGCTGGAATCTTTGAACCCCTTGATCCGTCCTTGTCTGAAATGGCCTAACGACATTTACCTTGAGAATCAAAAGATGGGGGGCATCCTCATCGATATTGTGGCCGAAGCCCATGGAACCTGTACAGCCATTATCGGTTTTGGGCTCGATGTGAATATGCGGGATTCTGAGGCTCACCCGTGGACCTCGCTTGAACACGTGGTGGGGGAGAAACTGGATCGCAATTGGGTGAGCGCCCGCATCATCGACTCCCTTCTTGAAGGACTTGATCGCTTTCGTGAGGAGGGCTTTGCTCCCTTTCTCTCAACGTGGGAGCAGTACGATTTGCTTAAAGGACAGGATATTTCGGTCCAAATAGGAAGCAACCTTAAAACAGGGGTCGCCCGCGGGATTGACCCCCATGGTTATCTCCGCCTTGAGACCTCCCCGGATAAGATCGAGCTCATTTCCTGTGGCGACACGACGATCGTGTGAGGCCCCCTTATCCTCTTCCTCGATGATTGTATGCAAGTGTGAAACGAGGGAGTGGATAGAGAACGTCCCAAACAGCCATCCATCTCTCTTGCGTATCCTTGCGCCGATAGGGATTAATAATTGACAGGGCATACAAGCCTATCATCGCAAACGCGCGATCCAATAAGAAAGAAAGAGCCGTAAGGCTTGCCATGATGTTCGTCACCGTTGCGAAACCTGTATCCATGAGAAGGGTCAATAAGACCACAATCATCAGTGCTGTGTTCATTCCAGTCGCAGGTGCAATACTCTGCTCTCTTACCCAAGGAAGAAGGATTTTGCTGGGAATCGTGCGGGGTTCCAGATTTAGGCTGTAAAAACGTGTCATCCCAGACTTAGACCTTCTTAGCCCCGACAGGTCGGGGAAGAGAGGCACTACCCGGCTACGCCCAAAGGCTACGCCGTGGCGAGAGCCTGGGATGACACGATTTTTTAACCCAAAATTGTTATTCCATGAGATACTTCTTAGCCCAGCGGAATTTGGAGTGCTGAACACTGAAGACTGCTCACTGAACACTGTCAGCCCCTGAGGCACCTCTGCAAGCATTGCTACTGGGGGCGAGGGAACAGTTGGTATGTTCTCCGATAGGGATGAGGGGGGTTCTGTTGGAGGAGCCCCTGCAGGTGGAGATGGTGGGGGCGCCATTTCAAATGATGAAAAGGTATTTTTCTCAAGCTCAGCACCCTCTTCTTCGACGTTTGATAAATGTGTATTTTTCAGGCGACGCGCTCTTCCAGCCCCCTGCTGAACAAGATCGGAGACAATCCCTGCAAGCGGGGCTGATGGAGACATATTCCCCCCGTTCTGGTTCTCTGAACCGTTCTGAGACGGTGGGGGAGGATTATCTCCGCCTGATGAGGCTGCTGCTAGCTGCATATTGGTGTTGGTAGTGGACGCTTCTGCATAGAGCGCTTTCTCTAGAGGACGGCAATGGCGCCATGTATGTTCCATTTTCATCGATTCTAAGAGGATGATTATCCTTATGCCAGAAGCATCCTGCGTAATTTTTGTAGATATGACCTTCCATTTCAGAAAGTACTTCAGGGACTCCTGATCTTCCGAAGTCAGCTCATACTCTTCCTCCTCTATAGAAATTCCTGCCCGTCCTTCAGAGAGGGCCTGAAGATCTTCACTCTCCAGCTTTGTGGCGGCGGCGGACAAACTTTTATATCCCTTTGGTCGCACCTTCTTTTCTAAAGGAGGGATATTTTTCTTCTTCTCAAGAGGGCCTGCGTTCTCAGAAGGAATCACAGGGTGTTGGATGGCCATCCTACGATTCTCTTCGGCATCCACCCAATCTGTTGCCTTGGCAGGTTCAAGAGAAAAAACCATTATCAACAAAATCAATTTCTTCATGGCAACCCTCCATTGAAAGGAGATTATTATTGAACTTGAGGCGGAGGGTAGGAGGGGAAAGCCCAATTGTCAACCATCTATTTTTTTATGGTTTACCATTTGGGCAACGGAGAATACAAAAAGGGCGCACTCCTTAGAGAGGCGCCCTTCTTTAAGGCTTCGTGGCTGCATTGAGCCGTCTGTCCTCTCCTATAAAAAGTTATCGTCTACCATAGCCTTTGCTTCCTCTTCCTCAGTTGGGGACTTCTGGGGCCACGTTCTTCTCACACCTTCAAAACAAAGTCGAAAAATTCTTTTTACTTCTCTTTTTATTGTTTTTTATATTAATAGTAATAAAATATTAACATCTTAATGATACTCTATTCTTAGACTACACGTTCCTCTTCCTTACCGCCTTTACGGAAGGGGCAGGAACACGGAACTATATTTTAACGCTAACAAAGGAGACCTAAAATGACAATGAAAAATTATCTGAGACTTTCCCTGCTTGTGGGATTTTCCATGATCGCTGGGGCACAGAGTGTCCAGGCCGGAAAGTCCCCTTCTCCTGAGTCTATCAACGTGAGACAATCTCAGGGGGATACCTTGGCTCGTTCTTCTCTGAAGGATGCCCATGGGAAAAGGTGCCCAGTGGTGTGCTGGCAACCTTTGGGCTGCGCCTGTTAACCGGAGCTCAGGGAATCCAGGAAAAAGCTTTCTGGATTCCCAATGAAGACTGACACCTGATACCGTTTTCATAAATACAGAAATTGCCTTAGAGATTGTGCCCTGTTATGCTGCCTTAGCTATAAAATAGGAGGAGAAGGCATGGCTGCATTGAGCCGTCTGTCCTCTCCTATAAAAAGTTATCGTCTACCATAGCCTTTGCTTCCTCTTCCTCAGTCTGCGGTGTATCTGCGTCCTGCGCCAAAACAGAAAGAGGGGTGAGAAGGGCGGCAAATGCTACGAGCGTCTTTAAATCAATAGATATCATTCCTTCCTCCTATAAAAATATATTTTTATCGCGATCTATGCATAACTTTATAATGTTATCACAAAATTATTAATATAGTATTACGTTCATCACATGCTTAAGGCACGACCTAGACAAGCCCCTCTCACATCCGTTAGTATGTTTGTCTGAGTCCCACCCCTTAGCGTATCTTACAAACTGAGACAGAAAACCCTATGATGCCAGCCCTTAAACCTCAGTTTGCGCCGCCCGCGCTTGCGATCTCCCCCGATCTTGATCGGTTGCCTCCTCATAGTTTCGAGGCAGAACAGGCCCTTCTCGGTGCCCTTCTCCACAACAATTTGGCCTTTGAGCGGATTGGGGATTTCTTGCGGCCGGAACATTTTTCGGATGGGGCCCATGCCCGTATTTTTGAGGCGATTAGTACGCTCATCCATCGCGGCCATACTGCGGATCCCATTACGCTTAAAGAGTATTTTGATCGGGATGATGCCTTGTCTGAAATTGGCGGCGGCCAGTATCTTTCGCAGCTTGCGGCGTCCATGGTGTCGATTATCAACACCAGTGACTATGGGAAGAAAATTTATGATTTTTATCTCAGACGTCAGCTGATTGATGTGGGTGAGGAAATCGTCAATGAGGCCCATACCTACGACCTGGAAGTCTCAGCTATTAACCAAATCGAGCTTGCAGAAAAAAAGCTCTTTGACCTGGCAACCACAGGTCACCAAGAACGCGGTCTTCAAACATTTTCCTCGGCTCTAAAAGACGCGCTCATCAGTGCTGAGGTCGCTTATAAACGAGACAGCCATGTGGTCGGTGTGACCACAGGGTTTAAGAAAATGGATGAGTGTTTAGGCGGCTTTCATCCTTCTGACCTCATCATTCTGGCTGGGCGCCCTTCCATGGGAAAAACCGCCCTTGCCACCAACTTTGCCTTTAATGCGGCACGAGCGGCCATGGAAAAAAAAGAGGGTGGACCGGTTGCCTTTTTCTCTCTTGAAATGTCGGCAGAACAGTTGGCCAACCGTATTCTCGGACAAGAGTCAGGGCTATCCTCAGACCTTATTCGACGGGGGGATATTGGCAAATCGGATTTTCCACGCCTTGTGGAAGTGTCGAATCGCCTCAATTCCCTTCCCTTTTATATCGATGATACGCCGGCCCTTTCGGTGCCCGCTCTCAGGACCCGCGCGCGCCGCTTAAAGCGCCAAGGGGGACTGGGCATGATTATCATTGATTATCTTCAACTGCTCTCGAGTCCTGGGAAAAAATCCCCAGAGAATCGCGTGCAGGAGCTCTCTGAAATTACCCGTAACCTCAAAGCGCTGGCCAAAGAACTTCAGGTTCCTGTCCTTGCGCTTTCCCAGCTCTCCCGTTCCGTTGAGCAGCGAGATGATAAGCGGCCGCAACTTTCTGACTTGCGCGAATCAGGATCCATTGAGCAAGACGCGGATGTGGTCATGTTCGTTTATCGTGAAGAATACTATCTTGCCCGGAAACAACCGACAGGGAGTGATGACAAGGTGGCTGCCTGGGAGGCTTCTCTCAAAGCGGTTGAAAAGACAGCGGAAGTCATCATGGCCAAGCAACGCCATGGCCCGATTGGCACGGTTAAGTTGCATTTCGAAGGACGATTGACGAAATTCAGTGATCTTGCGGATCCCACTTATCTTCCGGCGCACCATGGATAAGGCTCTCTTTCCCTACCCTCCGGCAGCTCCTTTGGCCCTCATCATTGATTTAGATGCCCTGGCCCACAACTATCGCTCTCTTTGCTCTGAACTCAATGCCGGCACCCTTTGTGCTGCCAGCATCAAGGCCAATGCGTATGGCATGGGGCTCAAGGAAGTGGCCATGCGTTTGTATCAGGAGGGGTGCCGGCACTTCTTTATTGCCTACCTGCCGGGGGCGATTGAACTCCAATATTTCATTGGAAAGGATAGCTTCATTTACGTTCTTTCCGGGTTTCGGCCGGGCGATGAGGAAATTTACAATCACTATAATGTGATTCCCGTTCTCAGCGATTTGACTCAGGTCAAGGCCTGGAACACCTTCGGTCAGCAAAATCAACAGTGCCTCCGGGCCGCCCTGCATTTTGATACAGGGATCACCCGAACGGGACTCTTCCCGGATGTGGTGCGCAAGCTGGAGCTCTCTCACTTTTCCCATACGGAAATCATTTGTGTCATCAGCCACCTTGCCTGTCCTTATCAACCGACCCACCCGATGAATGAAATTCAACGCCGGCTCTTTGATGAATTGCGCCAGCGGTTTCCTTTTGCCATGGGCAGTCTTGCCAATAGTGGGGGCATCTTTCTTGATCCGTCCTATCATTATGACATGGTACGCCCGGGTCTTGCCTTTACAGGCTGTTCGACAGCGGTCCCTCTCAAGCACTACAAACTCAAACCCGTTTTCAAGGCCTATGCTCAAATTCTTCAGATTAATGAGATCGAGCGCGGCGAATCAGTGGGATATGATACAACCTTTATCGCCCGGCGCGATTCTCGTATTGCCACCATTGGTGTGGGATATGGGGATGGGTATTTCCGCAGTTTGAGCAACTGCGGCGAGCTGTATTTTAAGGGATATTTTGTGCCCGTTGTGGGCCGCGTCTCCATGGATCTTCTGACCGTTGATGTCACCGATATTCCGCCTGAGGCAATTGCTTGTGGGGAATGGATGGAGCTTTTTGGCGATAATCTTCCTGCCGATGAGGTGGCCAAAAAAGCAGGAACGATTTCTTATGAGCTCTTCTCTCGCCTTGGCCCTCGGTTCGAGCGGTTTTACATAAATTCAGGCGTGGCGGAGGAAGAGGAACCGCTTCTTCTCGAGGAAGACCCTCTCGTTGCGCAGTCTTCTTAACTCCCCTGCATATTAATGAATCATTAATTAAACTACTGTGGCTACAGAAGCACATGCGAAGAAGAAGAAGCCGGCATCTGGCGCGGGCGATACGGCGCTGTTTGCGAAGTGTCAAACTGAATGTACTGATAATGCAAACTATTTAAAAGCAACAGCGAGCTATACATCAGCCACGGAGGCTCAGTGGGATCGCGTCAAGGCGGCTACGCTTGGGGCGTGTACAAATGCATGCAAAATATTTTCCTAACACGACCC
>Ga0207091_1103_pt1 | contig 20692 bp, 14 predicted proteins | sample Alteio_BWMinHeat_47_FD_153534 | JGI IMG/M metagenome (GOLD analysis project Ga0207091, IMG submission 153534) | Enriched cells from forest soil in Barre Woods Harvard Forest LTER site, Petersham, Massachusetts, United States -... | ecosystem: Environmental > Terrestrial > Soil > Temperate forest >... | reverse complement strand
TTATTCTTATATTACTTATTTTTTTATCTGCTTTTTTTTCCTGCGCAGAAACAGGATTGATGTCTATCAATCGTTATCGATTGCGCCATAAGGCACGTCTTAAAAAAAATTCTGCTGTTTTAATAGTGAAACTTTTAAAACGTCCCGATCGATTATTGGGAACGATTCTATTTGGTAACACTGTTGCAAATATCGCCGCTTCTGCGATTGCAACTTTAATCGCCATAACACTTTTTGGTGATAAGGGTGTTGTTATTACGACAATTATTTTGACACTCCTGGTATTAATTTTTTCTGAAGTGACCCCGAAAACACTCGCAGCATTGTATCCTGAACAAGTTTCAAAAATCGTCGCATGGCCCATTTTGCTATTACAAAAAATATTTTATCCATTCGTTTGGTTAGTGAATATGTTCGCGAATGGTTTTTTACGTTTGCTGCATGTGAAATTTTCACCCTTGTACACAGAACCTTTAACCCGAGAAGAGTTACGTAGCGTTGTGTATGAAGCAACCGGAAAAGTGCCGCATCAATATCAAAGTATGTTACTCGGTATTTTAGACTTAAATACGGTGATGGTGGATGATGTCATGATCCCAAGGCATCAAATTATCGGTATTGATTTAGATCAACCCTTCGAAGAACTGAAACACGACATTGCACAATGTAAATTCGAATGGGTTCCGCTGTATCGAGAAAATATCAATCAAATTGTCGGTGTTTTACATATACATGAAATTGCATCGATTGCACTCACAAACGTTTTTACACAAGAAATATTACTTAAAATTTTACAAGAACCCTATTTTATTCCTGAAGGAACTTTATTAAATATTCAATTACAGAATTTTCAAAAAATGAAAAAACGTATGGCGCTTGTTGTGGATGAATATGGCGATATTAAAGGCTTGTTAACATTAAAGGATATCTTAGAAGAGATTGTGGGCGAATTTACTTCAAGTGTGAGTCAGGCAAGTAAAATGATTGAATTACAATCCGATGGTAGTTACTTGATAGAGGGTGCGGTGACGATTCGAGAAATTAATCGTTTAACACATTGGCATTTACCCACAAAAGGTCCTCGAACATTAAATGGGTTGATCGTTGAATATTTGGAATCCATTCCGCATGTTGGGACATGTGTACGTATTGCTGGACATCCGATGGAAATTCTCGAGGTGAAGGAAAATCGTGTCAAAATGGTGAGGGTTTTTCAGAGAATGGCAGATTAAGAAGAAAATCCCCCCGCCTCGCTGCGCGGGGGTGAGAGTTATTTCCCTACCACCTCAAACATCACTTCAATATTTCCACGTGTGGCATGTGAATAAGGGCAAATTTTTTCATGCGCTTCTTTCACGAATGCTTGAAGATCATTTTGCGATAAGTTTTTATCTTTAACGTGCATGTTGACAGCGAGGGCAAAACCCCCTTGATCACGTTTCCCGATAGAAACGCTGCAAGTGATTTCAGCTTGAGATGCATCTTGATGATGCTGTTTTGCCACATAATCTAACGCACCACCAAAGCAAGCGGCATATCCTGCAGCAAAAAGATGTTCTGGCGTTGCCGTATTGGGTTTTCCGGGGCCGCCTAATTCTTTAGGGACCGAGAGATCGACTTTCACAATGTGATCACTTGTTTCGCTATGTCCATTGCGTCCGCCGATGGCGGTTGCCGTTGCGGTAAAAAGCGGTTGTATTTTATCCATAGTGATTTCCTTTATCAAAAAGTATTAATCATATATTTTAATGAATAATCAATGCTGCTACCACGTTTCGTTTCTCTGCAGTTAAAGCATTATACGTGCGGCATGCAGCGCGCGTATCCATGATTTCAACACCAATGCCTTGGTTGATGAAATCGCCATAAGTGCTGAGTGCGGGGAATTCTAAATGTTCTCCCGTTCCGATGAGTAAAATATTCGGGCGCCATTCCAAAATAATGGCAAGATCAGATGCTGAGAGGTCGGTGATTTTTTGTGGTTGCCAGTTTTCAATGAGTTTTTCTGGTGCAATTATAATGCTGTTATGTAATAATCGGTCATTAATTTGAATACTGCCAGGCTGATATGCTCGAATTTGATAGGTGGCATTGTTTTCATCTAATGTTAAAGACATGGAATTTCTCGAGATTGTAGCGCATTGTTATATTATCATATGGCGCTGGTTTTATTTAGTAAAAATTAAATGAGAAATTTATGAACGATTTTCCACGCATTAGGCGCTTACCGCCCTATATTTTCAGTACTATCGATCAACTTAAACAGGAAGTACGCGGTTCAGGTAAGGATATTTACGATTTTGGGATGGGGAATCCTGATCAACCGACGCCACTGCATATTATTGAAGCACTTCGGGAGGCGGTTTTAAATCCCAACACCCATCGTTATACGTCACCCCGAGGAATACCTGAGCTCCGAAAATCCATTTGCCAATGGTATGGCAGACGGTTTAACGTGGATTTGGATTTTGAAACGGAAGCGATCGTGACATTAGGTTCTAAAGAAGGATTAGCACATTTAGCGTTGGCCACCTTAGGTAAAAATGATACGGTGATTGTGCCAAGCCCTTGTTATCCTGTGCATCATTTTGGTTCTGTGATTGCCGATGCCAATATTCGTCAAATCCCACTGTCTTTTGAAAGTGATTTTTTAGTAACGCTTGAAAATACCATTAAAGAAATTTGGCCAAAACCGAAAATGCTTTTTTTAAATTTTCCTGCGAATCCGACAACGCAATGTGTCGATCTCGACTTTTTTGAAAAGGTGATCGCGATTGCAAAAGAACATCAAATGTGGGTCGTGCATGATATCGCATACGCGGATTTAGTTTTTGATGGCTATAAGGCGCCTTCTATTTTAGAAGTCCCTGGCGCCAAAGACATTGCAGTCGAAGCGTTTAGTCTTTCAAAATCGTATAACATGGCAGGGTGGAGAATCGGATTTTTAACCGGTAATGCAACCTTGATTCAAGCATTGTCACGTATTAAAGCCTACATTGATTATGGTTTATTTGCGGCTGCACAAGTGGCGGGCATTGCAGCTCTCGAAGGACCCCAAGACTGCGTGACGGAGTTATGTCAGCTTTACAAGAGACGACGTGATATTCTATGTGCGGGATTAAAATCTGCCGGATGGGATGTGACAGTGCCGAAGGCGACAATGTTTTTATGGGTGAAAATTCCAAAACCGTTTGAAAAGTATAATTCGTTAGAATTTGCTAAGATGTTATTACGTCAGCACCAAGTTGCCGTTTCCCCCGGTATTGGTTTTGGCGAATATGGTAATCAACATGTACGATTTAGTTTGGTGGAAAATGAAGCGCGTATATTAGAAGCGATACAAAATATTCGTCGATTCATGCGTGCTGATGTGGAAGAAATGGTTGCGTTGGAGTATGCCGCGACATGAGCGAGTTAGAACAAAAGCCTCGCTTGCCGCTGAAAAGTGTAGCGGGAGCGCTTTTATTTACGGTATTTTTAGGTCCCGTGGGGTTGTTGTATGCAACCGCACTGGGCGGTATTATCATGATTCTTGTTGGCTTCGTGATTATTTCAAGTAAACTTTGGGTGCCTATTTTACTATTCTGGGTGATGTGCTGTGTGATCAGTGTATTGGCGACGAATCGGTATAATAAGAAATTAATCAAATAATTTTCACCCCCTTTTTCAAAGGGGGTGTTTTTGCTAAGGAAAAGCTACAATGCAAAAAAAAATAATAAGACGTGACCCTTTGGTCAATCCTTCTATTCTTTCTGAACTTCCTCCCTTATTACAACGTGTTTATGCAAACCGTGGCGTGATACATACCGCTGAATTACAACATCGATTAGATAGTTTACTTCCCTTTTGTGGGTTTCAAGGAATTGAAGGTGCGGTTTCGATATTAACGAATGCATTACAACTGGAAAAAAATATTTTAATTGTCGGGGATTTTGATGCAGATGGTGCAACGAGTACGGCAGTTGCTATTCGTGCGTTACGTTATTTCGGCGCAAAAAAAGTAGATTATCTTGTGCCAAATCGTTTTGCTTTTGGGTATGGATTAACCCCTGAATTAGTCGATGTCGCAAAAGATTTTAATCCCGCATTAATTATTACCGTCGACAATGGCATTGCAAATCACAGCGGCGTTTTACATGCAAAAGCACTTGGCATAGAAGTGATTATCACCGATCATCATTTGGCGGGAGCGACACTTCCGCCGGCGGATGCGATCGTCAATCCCAATCAACCGGGATGTTCATTTCAAAGCAAAAATATTGCGGGGGTGGGCGTTATTTTTTATATCATGCTTGCCTTGAGGCGTCACTTACAAAAAAATCTTTGGTTTGAAGAGCGGGGAATTCCCGAGCCAAACATGTCTCGTTTATTGGATTTGGTAGCACTAGGAACGGTTGCAGATGTGGTGTCGTTAGATTACAACAATCGTATTTTAGTGCAGCAAGGATTGAGCCGTATTCGTGCGAAACATTGTATTCCAGGTATTACAGCGCTTTTGGAAATAGGAGGAAGAAATCAATCACGTATCACAGCCGCTGATTTGGGTTTTATCGTGGCTCCCCGTTTGAATGCAGCAGGCCGCTTAGATGATATGTCTTTAGGCATTGAATGTTTGTTAACGGACGATCTTATCCGTGCAAAAGAAATGGCAGAAATCTTAAATCAATTAAACGATGAACGGCGTGTGATTGAATCGGATATGCAGCAACAAGCATTACAATTTTTAAATAAATTGGAGCCTAAAGGGGATCAATTTCCTAGAGGGATTTGTTTATTTGACGAAAATTGGCACCAGGGAGTGATTGGAATTTTAGCGTCGCGCATTAAAGATCGTTATCATCGACCAGTTATTGCTTTTGCGCTTGGAAATGCAGGTGAACTGAAAGGTTCTGCCCGTTCTATTTCAGGGTTTCATATTCGAGATGCATTGGCACATATCGCAACGCAGCATCCCGATTTGATTTATAAATTTGGCGGTCATGCCATGGCAGCAGGTTTAACGTTACCACAAGCCGCATTTGATAAATTTTCTTTTGAGTTTGATCAAATTGTATCAAGCCAACTCAAAGGTGAAGATTTGCAGCATGTTCTTCTTACAGATGGCGAATTATTGGTCGAGGAATTAACTTTAGAATTGGCAGAAATAGTACGATCAGGCGGTCCCTGGGGACAAGCCTTCCCGGAGCCCTTATTTGACGGGGTTTTTCAAATTTTGGAACAACGTTTATTGGCTGGAAAACATTTGAAAATGACGCTTGCAATTGAAAATAAAATGCTCGATGCCATTGCGTTCAATGTGGATTTAAACCGTTTCCCAAATTATCGGGCTGAGTATGTTAGAATAGTATATAGAATGGATGTAAATGAATATCGCGGAAAATGTAAATTGCAGTTGATTGTAGAACATATGGAATGAAAGCCTATGCGTAGATCGACAAGGATTGCAATTTTAAGCACTGTTCTGATTATCATTGCTTTTGTCGTGATCACGCCCGCTATTCTAGGCATGTATTTTGCACGCACGTATCCTTCTTTGCTTACCCTATATAAATCCTATGGATTGAATGTGCAGACAGTGCATTATTCACGCGGTTGGTTTTCATCAAATGCGACACTGCTGGTTGAGGTAGATAATCCTTCTTACGAAAAATTTTTTAATCAATTCGGCATTGCGGATAATTTCATTCCTAAAAAATTTGAAATCACACAACACATTGAACACGGTCCTATTCTTTATCAATCGATAGGGGGATTACATTCTATTTTTGGAATCGCATCCATCCATAATTCATTGGTGATGAATAAGAATATAAAAAACTTTTATCATATTTTAGGTGTGAATGACAAATTTATTGAAGCCGCAAACCAATATTTTTCTTTCAGAGGTCATCAATATAGTCAATTTAAATTAGGCGAATTAAAAATACATTTTCCACGCGCGCAAATAAATATGAGTGGCTTAGAAAGCGATGTATGGATATTTCACGAAAATGAACGTTTTAAGGGAAAATTGATATTTAAAAATCTTACATTAGAAGAGCCAGAAGGAATATTATCGATTCCTACATTGATTTTTAAATTTGATCAACATAATGGTGGGTATCATTTTTTACTGGGGAAAAATTCCCTGCATATTCCTGAAATACAATGGCGTGAGCAAACAGGCATGATTGTTATTTCTGATGTCCACTTTGATGGGTTTCTGAATGATTCGAAAGGCTTGCTCGATGCGAGCCGCGCTTTTGATATTAAAAAAATTGATATCGATCATCAAACGTTTGGACCTTTACATTTAGCGTTTTCCGTCAATCACATCAATAGCAAAGCATTGCTAGATATGATTGGTGCCATCAGAGAAATTGAGGAAAGAGGAGAGCTCTATCGATCACAATTACAACAAAAAGTGATGATGCTATTGCCTGGTATTATCAATAGTGGGACAAGAATTACTTTGAATGGACTGAATATTGCAACTTCAGATGGAAAATTAGAAGTAAGTGGAGAGGCTGCTTGGCTAAATAATACATTGCCAGAAGATATTGCTGAATTAATCCAAACAGCAGATGCACATTTAGATTTACGTATTTCCAGAGGATTGTTAAATAAATGGATCGCGATTGCGAGCACGTTACCTTATTTTAATCAAGGATCGGGAAATACGACGGAGGGTTATAGTAATGCGCGGGATAACCACGATCTGGCCACACGTTTTAATGCAGTTTTGCTTACTGCGTTGACTGATGAGGGTGCTTTAACGGATCAAGATGCGTTCCGTCTATTAGAGTTGCAAAAAAATATGGCTTCGCTGGATAGTTATAAAAAAGAAATTACCAAATTATATTTAAATAAAAATATTACACGTGAAACGAGCTATCAATTATTTTCAGCTTATCTTGAAGTCGAACGTCCGCTCATCGCAATAGTGAACGATATTCAATCCAATCAAACAGTGATTTCGCAAAGTATGCGTAAACAATGGGATGATTGGATACAAGAAGGTTATATTAAAGAAGATAAAGAAGATTATCTCATTTCGATCATTCAGCAAAAGGGTACTATTAAAATCAGTGATAAAGCCATAAATTAAACTAGGGTGTGTCGTCAATTAAATGGCTTAAATTTCCCATTTCTCCGTCATCCTGCGGCTTGACCGCAGGATCCAGTCGCAGCGATAGCAGTTACAAGCTCCCCTGGATCCCGCGAACAAGTCGCGGGACGACGTTTTAGTGTAGATATGCATCATATGTATTGAGTCTGCTTAATAAATAATTGACGAGGCACTAGTTCCTCCCCCACGCGAAGCTAAGGGGAAGGAACTTCTGACAGTGTGATCACGAAAAATGTAAAAGCGTCTCATGCGGTACAGTTTTTTCTTTTTTTAATCCGCTTTTTTTTGCAATATTTTCGGCCTCTTTACTCCACCAATCCATCTTTTTATTTTTCATAATTTCTTCGTATATCCATTGGTTAGTTTCATATAGTGCATCGTCTTTTTTTGTTGAAGTTAACATTTTTGAGATAAGATTTTTAATCAATAAAGGTTTAAACGAAGTTTCATTCCATCCGCCGTTGGGAGATGCAAATATTTCTAAGAGTGTTTGATTCATGACGTCGGGTCCGAATGATGTTTTCTCAAAAAATCGACGGATACCTCGTTCTCGTTTTAAAGAATCATATTCGGTGTAGGTGTCAATCACAATGGATTTGATATCCAATTTGTGGCAGCCTAACCATCTGCATAATCGATTACTGATGGTATCAATCATGAATGCTTCCTTCGGAAAATGCTGCACAAATTGATATTGTTCTTCATCGCGTTCAGGAGGCGCTGAAGGCGGACCGGGTGTTGTATCGGGCGATGGGACTGTTAAAAGGGGTGGAGGTAATTCTAAACGTAGAGGCGCTTCAAGTTTTTTTTCTGAGAAAGAGTTAGTGCGCTCCAGTTTAGGTGTAGATGAGGAGAGTGTTACATTATTTTTTTGTTCTATGAGAATTGGGCTGGGTGGCTCTGTTTTAAAAGAAGTGCCTTCATTTAAGCGAAATTGTTTTAATATATCTAAAAAATTTGCAGTGATAATATCCAGTTCTTTGTATAGTTCCTCCATATCATAAATTAAATGATCGATAGAAACATTTCGTAAGATTCCTTGACTTGAACTTTTATTTTCATTATATAACCATTTTTTAGTGTTTTTACGTAATTCATCTGACTCATGCAAATAATTTTCAAAGTTTTTTATGAACTCATGATTATCTTTGATGGATAAATCAGATTTTTTTGCATAATATGTTTCTTTAAAATTTAATAGTGTTTGTAAAAATAGTTGTGTTTCTTTTTGAGCTCGTTGATAACATATTTTTGAAAAGCTGTTTTGGAGTACATTTTTTTCTGGTTTGTCAATGAGAATAACGGATTCCGAAAGATCGGGATCCTTCCCAGGATTGATTATTTGTGAGGAGAGCATTTTGATTTTCGAAAATTTATATTCAGATTTATTATGCGATTCATCGAGCGATTTTGAAAAATCTGATGCGATTTTTTCTAAGAATTTACATTGATTTTCGAATAATGGTCTAAAGCTTTCTCGCCAAATAAAATGATACAATTGATTGATATAGGCGAGATTGTAAGGCGCATCTATGTTTTTTCGATTGTTTTGTTTAAACCATAGTTTTATTTTGCTGAGAAAGTCAGGGCTTTTATTTTCCGCAATGATAAAGTCTCGAAATTCAGGCATCGTTAATACTTCGCACAGAAATTTTTGATGTTCTTCCTCAAAATATCGGGAACAATGTTGTACAAAAGAATGTTCTTTCCCTTTTTCATCAAATAATAGGCTATATTTTGTTTGATATTCATGAAAGATTTTTTCATATTCGGCTGTAGATAATGTTTTTGAGGTTTCACCTCTTTCTTCCAAGATGCGATCTTCAATTAATTTTTTATCGTAATTATAGAGTAATTCGAATTGTTCTTTGGGTAGTTCATCTAATTTTAATGAAGTATCCCCTAGATAAAGTTTCATTCTTTTTTGTAACATGTTTTTATCATAAGAAAGTAGTATTTTTAATATGGCAGCATATTTTTGCAGTTCAAATATGGAATCTCCGTTAAGTTGATTAAAAGCGTTTGTTTGGTAAATTTTTGTAATATTCCAATTGTAAGGCACATTATATGTTACCCAATGTTTTCGACTGCCATAAGTTATTTTTGGAAAATTTCTTATTTCTTCCTGAGTTAATTTAATGATAGTTTGTTTCCATTCTTTAAAGATCGAGGTGATTGTAAAAAAAAATTCATCGTAATCGATAACCCCCTTGATACTGATGTTTGCCGGATGTAAATCATTATTTAAGCCATAATATTCAACAAGCAGTAATTCTGCCATGTCTGTTTCTAATAATAATAGTTTATCAGGGACTGCCCAGTACTCATAAATCGGATTGACATATCTGACGGTTGTCGTGGGTAAAATAGGTATAGCACGCAGAGGAATGAAATCGGGAATTTCAACGGATGCCGTTCCAACAATTTCATCTTTTTCGTTGAAAACCAAGCGTTCTTCTGAGGCGCGGTCTCCTAACATGCTGCGCACGAACACGCTGAATGCAACGACATATTTTGCCAAGATAGGTGGATATTTTTCATTGCATGCTTTGTAATACCCGCGATTAATTAATCCATTTTTTTCTTTGATATAGACTTTTACTGCTCCCATACCAGAAATCGCAGCTTTTTCGTTACGAAATTTAATTTGATTGAAGGTGAGGCATTTTCCTTGTTGGGGCATAATCATCCTTGTTGCCAAGCGCTGTTTAAGGTTATGTGATTTTTAGGGCTTAAGTAATAAACGATCCTCTAAACTGAGCGTCTTCTTTTTTTCATTTTGATTTGTGATAGGGGTAAAAATTTTTTTGTTAGACTCTTTGTATCTTTTCACTTTATCGTCCTGTAATGCTTGTATACAGGACCTCTTGTGGGAGATCTTGGGCATGAGGTCCCGTATAAAAGCATTACGGGACGACGTGCTGAGTGTGCGTACTTGTTTAGCAGGTTTAATCTCCGTATATGAGATAGACTTATCTTTATCATTTGATTCCTTACGGGTGATAACATATGCAGTACCAAGCCCAAAACCAATGAGACCCCCAAGTTTTGATAAAAGTGGTGCTGTAAAAAGCGCACCAATACCAGCACCGAAAAAAATCCCAATGATCGTCCCGACGAGAAAACCAATGCCAGCACCGATAGCTGTGGAAAGCGTGACTTTTGAAGTTGTGACCAGTAATGGAAGATACCAAGCTTTTTGTTTCAGACCAATCCTGTCATTCCCTTGATAAGCGGGATCCATTTTTATGGATTCCCGCTTTCGCGAGAATGACAGGGCAACATCCTTTTCTTCATATTTTTGTTCTAATATATGATGCTGTTTACACAATTCTCTAGCAATTTTTTCTGCTTTCATGTAAATATCAATTTGCTTTTGTGTGCGTGTAAGATGTGTCAGTCTTTTTCTTTTTTCATTGATTGTTTCAAAATCCATTTTTAATTGATTTTTTGCTGCCTCGATTTGGTTACAGAGTGGTTTCATGATTTCTTCAGCTGATTGATAAAGCCCAATAAATCGACGCAATAAATTTATAATCAAATGATAATAGTAATAATCTTGATTGTATGCACAATATTCCCAGGCTGTTTTTTCTTCGATACTCAGTTGAAAATGATCCAAAAGTTTTGGTTCGAAGGGTATGACACGACTTTCACGTAATGCAGAATGTATTTTTTCTTCCAATTCCTCAAAAAAGTTGACAGTTTTTTTGGAAGATTCAAAAAGAATAAGTCGATCACTAATTTCATGTTCTAAATTTTTTAATTCATGCTTTAGTGTGGATGATTCCTTTTTCGCTTTTTTTTTATCAAATTTTTCATCGGTATATATATCAAGATTTATTAATTCACATTTTTTTTCGTTTGTATCGATGTCATCTCCCGGTGGTTTTAATGGAATAATGGAAGTTGAAATACTATTCCGAAGAATAGAATGTTGATGGATCAATGACAAGGCGCTGGTATAAATAGGCTCAAAATTATCTTTGCGATTTTTACCCGTTCGTTTTTTAATGACTTCAGTCGTCCAGTAAATCAACCATCCGTGTAAAATACCTTCTCCTTGACTTTTATCAAGGCGAAAGAAACGATTGTTGATCCCTATAATCGTACAAACGAAAATGCGTATATCTGACAAATTTTCTTGAATCACAGGAATATTTTTTATTGCTTGTCCTGCTTCAAGAAGATGGTTCTGTATATGATTTTTTATTTCGTCGGTGTGATTCGTCATATGATATTGTTTATTGACAATCTTAAGAATATCATTGGCAGAAAGAGGAATATCCTCGTCTGTATTTTTTCCAAATAGTTTACGTAATTCAACCCAATGTGTATAAATGATATTCCAGGGTGGAGCGGTTTTATTTCTTTTTATAATGGCGAACATCCAAGGTACTGTAATTCTCGTGTCAGTTGCTTCGATTTCAAGAATGACATGTGTGATACGATCAAGTAATTTTATTTCGTTTGAAGTGTCATTAATATCTTTTTCGAGTTCCATGAGATTCTGATACGGCATAAATCACTCCCTTCCTTTTGATGATATTATTATAGTAGTTAAAGCAAATTGGATGAAAAATCAAGCGTTAATTACTCATTGACTCTATGGTTCGTTCATGTCATATTTTCAACCAGATCTTTGAATAATACTAATACTCGCGAGGAATATCATGTTGTCAGAACATAAAGCAACAACATTTATTTCAGAAAAATATGAAGCAATTTACGCTGATGATAAAATAATCATTCGCAATAGTAAAACAAAAGAACAAGAAAAAATACTTCAAGGGGAATTATGCAAAATTAAAAATAGTAATTTTTTAGCACATACCGAGCTATCATCTCCCGATTATCCCGAAGGTAAAACGACAGTTCTGAATCTCGAATCACTCGAGACGGTGATTGAAATACCCTATGATTTAAAAAATATGATTTCAGTGTCCGATCGTACTTGTCTGATAGGTTATAATAACGAAAAGCTTTTATTATTTTGCGATTTGGCTACTCAACGTTTACATACTTTTAACGTATATAAAAATATTCTTAATTGTGTTGCTCTTTCAGAGGACTACTTTTCATTATTATATCATGATTATGCGCAGATTATCTTTGTGAAAGATTTTATCAGGTTCAATTGGTGTTGGGATATTCAAAATGCCAAACAGATTTGCGGTTTAAGCAATCATCAATTCTTTGTACAAGATCAGTTTAATAATTTTTTTATCTATCAAGTCGATTCTAAAAAAGATATTCATATCATTCGTGATCGAAACAATGCTGAATCGATTCATTTTTCAGAAATCATATTACTTTCAGATGATAAGACATTGATCGGAAAATCATATGGGGGGGAACTTTATCTCATTGATACAGATACGTTAGCAGTGGAAAAGCTTCCAATACAACTTCCAGTTCATGCGCTCTTATGGAAAGAGTCAAGATTATTTGCGATTTTTGATAATGGTGAGCAGGGTGAAATCGAAGAATTGATTTCGAATAAAAAAGCTATTCATCAAACGTTATATGAGAATAAGGAATTGCCAGTGGAATTGATTAAGATAATGGTCGAATATACCTCTGATGCACGTTTTTTTAAAAATTCGTCTCATGAACCTGTGATAGAGACAGATGTTCCAAAGCTAAACAGATAAAAGTTCTTAATCCCAGATCGCATGTCTATAATTTGCAGCGATAGCGTATCTTTGGTGAGTAACATCGTATTAGAAATGTGGGCAGTGGCTGCAATTAAACGGCGTAACTCTATTATAATATACGTACCTAATTCAAGAGAAAGCACTTTGACCCCTCGAGTTGCAGGCGTGGATGAAGTAGGAGTAGGGCCCTATTATTGCTATTTTGAGTCTTTTTCATTCATTTCTGAATAAAATAACTAAAATCACGAGACAAAGAAATGGCCGTGATTTATACAAGGTAATTTCGTCAGACTTTGATTTATGCTAAAATAAAAAGGCATGGAGCGCTTTATGGATTATTACAGACATACCGATTTAGAAATGATCCGCAGGTTTGTTCCTGACGAGTTTATAAATTTCCTTGAAAAAAATTATTACAAAAAAATCAGTGATCGTTCTAGTATATTTCAATTAGTAAAAGACCCTCAATTTATAAAAAACCCAAAAAAACATGTTGGTTTGTTTACTGATCATGGCATGATACATGCTTGTGATATCGCTCAAAAAATATTAATTATTTTAAAACAAGCGAATGGTTTATTAATCTGTAAGCGTGACAAAAGTCGTCTAAACTTTATGTGCGGTATGGGTGTAATCATGGCGATGACTCATGATATTGGAATGAGTCAATTCACAAATTTCGCTCGAATCATGCATGCTGAAATAGCCACCCAAGAAATTTTTTCTCGTCAATTTGACTCCATGATAGATTTTTTATGGAATAGAGATGTTAATCACATACCTTGGTATTTATCAACTCATTTTGGGAATAATAATTTTTCTGTATCTCCAAAATTACTGTTTCGAGAAATTCTTGCTATGGTTAATTGTCATAGCAAAAGTAAAGTACCATATCAATTGCTGGACAATCCAGTTAAACTCAGAAAATACATGCTCCAGATCCTCTCTCAAAGTTTACATGAGCTAAATTCCGTTCAGAATAAAAATTCTTTACTAAAAAACACAAAAAAGAAAATTTCTCATCGGCCCATATTAAAATCATATTATTCTTCATTTAAAGACGAAGCTTATCATTGGTTAATATCATCTCATCCTGAAATTAAAGAATTGGTTAGAGATGTTATAGACATAATTCGTTGTTTGCGAGTAGCGGACTCACTGCGGCAGCGTGGTGTTGCATTAAAAACATCCCATGGATATCAGATATTCATCGATCAAACCGATGGACGTGCTATCTATGCTTTAAACAAGTTTTCCTCATTATTCTATTTTACTAGTGATCATCCCATCAATGCAGGTGAAGCAAATATATCGCAAAATTATTTTGATCGAAATGGTGATCTACATATTCGTTTTTATCGGGGAAGCTTTTTTAATATAAAAGCAACTGAAAAAGCCGCTTATGCGTGCGCTGTCACAGTCACTGACATTGTAAGTGATTTGATAAATGCTTTTCCAAAAAAACAGGATAGCAAATACATGTATTGCTATTTAGAAGCACCTATTGATAATCCAAAATTTGCTGTATTAGTTAAAAACTTTGTTAAAAGTTTAAATTTGTCTATTTATAAGCGTTGCAAGATAATTCCCAATCTAGAATGTTTATCAGAAAATGAGCGTGAATTATTTTTTTCTGCAAAACCATTATATTGGAATTTGAAAAAGTGTAAAGAGACTTTGACATTGATTGGAAAATATGGTTTTAAAATAAATAAAATTAATCCACAGCATGCTTTTAAAAACGCTTGCATTGTTAACCTAAAAACTCACGATGTTCTCATTAAATCTGGTAGTTTTAGTGAATTTGTTTACATCCCGCTAGGGCGTGGTCTATCTTGCGAGCCTTTGGGCGGTTATAAAAAATTTTTTTTCCCTCCGTATTGTTTAATTGGTACAACAGGAGTCATTATGGGCGGAATACGAAATGCGGACGTTATTGCAAGGAAATCATTAAGAGTTGTTATGATTAATGCTCTCGATTATCTGAAATACTGGCATGACGTATATCATATTAATGAATTACCAGAAATAATACGAAGGAAAAAATAAAGGTAAATCACATGGAATTAAATTATCTTACTCATTCGAGAAAAATTGATCCTTCTGAATTAATAGTGGATGATCATCAACGCATTTATCATTTACAAGTGAGCAGAGATCAAGTTGCTGAAACAATCATATTTGTCGGTGACCCCCAGCGTGTAAACGTTATTTCATCTTTTTTTAACCAAATTGAATATTATACTCATAACCGTGAATTTTGTACCTGTACTGGATTTTATAATAACAAACGATTGAGTGTTATATCAACAGGCATAGGAACAGGTAATATAGATATTGCGCTAAGTGAACTAGATGCATTATTTAACATTGATTTCACTACTCGAAAAATTAAACCGAACCTCACTTCTTTATCAATCATACGCATGGGAACTTGCGGTGGAATTCATCCAAATATTTCTATTGGATCATTGTTAGTAAGTGCTTATGCGATAGGTTTAGATGGGTTGATGAATTTTTATGATTTTGAATTTACTAAAAATGAAAAAAAATTACTTGACCAGGTAATGACAAACATTCCTGCACTAAATAATATGATCATACCCTACGTCGCTGAAGCCAGCAAAGAATTGATTTCTCCCTTTTATAAAACTTGCAAACCAGTTATTACTGTCACCGCCGATGGTTTCTATGGTCCTCAAGGAAGAATTTTAAGATTGCGACCAAAAATAAAAATATTTTCAGAGCAGTTTGTAGATTTTAATTTTGAGAATATGCCTATCGGTAATTTAGAAATGGAAACTGCTGGAATTTACGGATTAGGAAGTTCATTAGGCCATCGTTGCTGTTCAATTAGCATAGTCGTAGCAGATCGCATGCATGGCGAATTTTTAACAGATATTGCAAAACCTGTTAAAGACATGATAGAAACTTTGCTGCCGATTATTGCAGATGTAGCCAAGTAAGGAACTCAATATAGGACTTCAGATAAGTCTTTTGGTAAAAAGCGACCAAAAGACTTATCTGAAATTTAAATATAGAGTTCTTTTTATGCTCCTCTTACTTCATTATATAAAAATAAAATCCAAAAATGTTAAAAAATGATGTATTATTATTTCTTACTTTTTTGTAAACAATGGATATTTGTAACTATTAAGCACCGTGATTGCTTCGTCGCTAACGCTCCTCGCAATGACGGTGAATAGATACGAATATTATTTATCTCTGAAACACTATAGTATGATTTGGGAAAAATGAGTTTTACAGATTTTTTCCTGGTTAACAAATATAAATTTTAATAGAGATAGAAAAAAATGAAAACAAGATTACAAATTGCGCGCGGTGAAAAAATAGAACATAAAGGTGATTTAACCATAGAACAAGATATTGCAGAAGATGCTGAGCTTAAAATTATAAATGGCTCTCTCATTGTCAATGGCAATATCGGTCATGGGGTAAAAATAGAATTAATCGCACCTGAAAGAAAAAATGATATGAGTCATATCTTTTCATCAGGGGGTATCAGTTTATCTAATGTGTCCTTTTCTGGTGGCGTGCATATTTTTACCAGTAGAGGGGGTTATACAAATTCTGTTCGTGCTGACACGATGATTAATAATAGTTATATTGGCCATGTCAATATTGATAATCGAATACTCACCGAAGCTGATCTAGTCACAAAATTATCAAATGATAGTTATAGAATTACGCCACCTCAGTTTGGCCCTAAAAAAGCCTTTGCTAGAGCCACTATCGATGGTATGGAATATAAGGGCGCAGAAATCCTTGTGAAAGGCAAAGAAGTTTTAGTGGATGGAAAAAAACCTGGCGCACCCATTACCTCCAGCGAATCAGCGCCCGAATTACCGACAGAGCCTGCTAAGATGCTTATTCGCGGGACTATTGGTAACAATGTGACGCTGATTTCAGGTGCTGAATCAACCGTTGTAGAAAAAAATATAGGCTCTGAATGTAAAATCACTTGTAGTCAAGGTGGTTTTGAAGGTAATGATGTGGGTAGAGGCACCCATATAACAGCAGATAACAAATTAACGCTAAGCAATGTGGATGATGATTGTACTTTAGCCAGCACCTCTGGAGAACTGGTGGCTCAAAAAATTGGACGTAATGGAACAATTAACGTATCTAAAGACGCTGAGATAAAAGAATCTATCGGGGCTTATACTAATTTAACCAGTGAATATGGCTCACTAACTACACCTCGAATAGATAACAATGTAACCGTAACTGTTAGCAAAGAAATTGATGCAAGAATGGTAGGTGACGACAGCACATTGACCAGTAACTATGGAGGATTAAAATCATCCGCCTTAGGTCAAAATGTCACAGTGGAAGTATCTCAAAATATGTTTGTAGAACTTATAGGAAAATCATCTAATTTAAAGAGTAATTATGGCGCTCTTAAAGCAGGAACAGCCGAAGAAAAAGCCGTTATTTCCGTAAATAAAAGCGCATTTTTATATGAGGTCCATGATCGTTGCAAAATCACCAGTGACCATAGCTCTATTACCGTACTGCGTACAGCAGGTAATCATACGCGTTTACGTGCAAATCATGGAATACTTGTGAAGCAATTGGGTAACGATAATTCATTAACAAGTGATTATGCTGAAATTACCATTGAAGATACAGCAGGTGTCAATAACAATATATCTGCAAATAAAGATATTAATGTTCATTCATCATTAGGAAATAACTGTACTTTAACGAGTGATTACGGAAATGTTGTTACTCAAGGTTTATCTGGTAATGGTGTGACAATAAAAGCAAGCCGCAATATTAATGTAGGTCATATTGGAAGTCACGCTCATCTGACCTCGGACTATGGTACTGTGACAACAGGTAATTTAGGGTCACATTCGAATGTTAATGCAAACCGTGATGTTACTATTAATGGCTGCTGTCCCAGGACGGCTCGAGTTCACTCTGACTATGGGCGCGTTTATAAAAATGGTTCTATACAAGAATATCAACACGTCGATGCTCCAGAAGAAGATGCAGAGTTGGTCATGGCAATTGCGCAATCATTATCATTACAGGATCAAAAACCAGCAATGGATACAAAGCCTATTCCAACGCTCACTAAAAAACCCGTTCCTGAAAATAGGAATGATATTAGCGTATTTGATCTTTCAAAATTTACTCCATACACAAAGTCATATGTTGAAGGTTTTGCACATAAGACTAAAAATTCCTTTAAGATAAAAGCGCTTAGTTTGACAGCGGAAGAAGAAGAAAAGCTATCTAAAGGGTTGGTCGATGAGATTACTGAATATGTTCCTGAAATCCCAGTTCATTTGAATGAAAGGTTGTATGACTTAAGCACGGTCATAAATTTGTTTAAAGAAGGAGGAATTGATCCATACACAAGATTCCCATTTACACTAGAGCATGTTGTGGCTGCTCATCCAGTACAAGAAAAGCTGGATAAAAGAATCAAAAAAATTGAAGAAAATGCGAAAATGAAGGCATCTACTTCTGTTTTGATATCCAAAACTGGACCACAGTTGTATTCTCAAAAAGAAAATGATGTGGCAGCAACCTCGCAAAAAGAAAATAATATAACTGCAAGAAAACGTCTTAATTAAAATATGTTAGTGTAAAGAACATTCATCAGTGGGCGTTCTTTACGCTGCACTGTTATTGTCAGGAAGATATGCCATTCATCAATACAGCTCGATTGACAAAAAATTATAGTCATATTGGGATTGAAGATTTGAATGTCAAAGGCATGATGCAAAATCGTCGTTTGTCACGATCCATTGCGGATATGAGTTTTTATGAGTTTCGTCGACAAATGGAATATAAAAGTCGAATCAGAAATAAAAAAATTTCTGATTTGTTAGACGATAATTTTAAACATATCAAATTAACAATAAAAGGAAATATAATGAAAATTAAAGATTTACACACGCTCCTGTTATATGGAAATCAAATAAAAGAGGGCGCATGTCCAGTTACTAAAAAACTAGGTCAATTTACAAAAAATATTGAAGAAAAATATACTAACAAAAATTATCAATTAACAATCATACAAAAGTTCCAATTGATCAACCATCTAGATTTGTTTTATGAGGATGAAGATACTCCGCCTTGGTGTAGATATCCGTTCCAACAAACCGAAAAAATAGTTAATTGTTTACGCAATTTTATTATAGAAGAAATCTATTCTGACAAAAAGTTGAAGTATGATAAAGAACGGATGTTGAGATCACTTACCGTTTTACGTGAAAAACAACTTTTTACCGAAGAGATTTTTAAAATCATACATGATAATGGAAAATTTGCGATTGATATTATTAATGCTTATATAACTTTAAATTCAGCCAATATGTTAAAAGATCCAGAGAATTTAAGAATTATTATTTCGTCTTTTAAATATATGGATGAACAGAATATTTTTAATGTACTCCAAGGCATGAGAGAATTAAGTCGTGTTAACGTTCTTCAAAAGTATTTTTTGCCCCTTCTTATGCATGCAAAGCATGCTATTCAGCTCGCAGAAGGCATAGAAGCATTAACAAAAGCAAAAATAAATAGCGAAGAAAATGTTTCTACTATAATTAAAAATGCTGAGCACTCTAATTTTCTTGCCTGGGGAATGGCAGCTCTCGAGGAGAAAGGGATTAATTCAGAAGAAAATCGCAGTATGTTAATTGCAAAGCCATTTGAGTCATTTTCTTTGGCAAAGGCATATTGTACGTTACACAGTAATGATGAAAAGCAAAATTTATTAACACAAAAAAACCGCTTGATATTATCAAAAAATTCGGAAATTTTTTACATTCAACATATGCTTGAGAGTTTAAAGAATTCCAATATATTAACTCAACCAAATTTTAATCTATTAATTAAAGTATCGAAACAAGCGCTTGGATTAAATTTATGGTGGCTCAAATTAAAAGAATCCGGTACTAATACACAATATAACTATGAGCAATTATGTCGTTTTGCTGTTGTATTTAATCATGAAAGCGTGAGGAATGTGGAACGTGATTTATTAACTGAGTTCTATGCGTATCCAGAAGTGGAACACTGGGTTGTCAAGCTAACTCAATTTCGTTTTAATCATGTATTGACGATTTGTAAAAAATTCAATGGGAATATTGAAAAATCGGCACAAGAAGTGGCAAAGTATCTTAATACTTTAATTAAAGCACAGCGAGATATGACAGTCCAAAAAAGTTCTTCTTATGCATGGATGGCTACTGCAATACCATTTTCTTTAAATCAAAAAGTTAATGAAGAAAAATTATCCATCTCTACATCCGATGTTTCTGTTAATTCTCCAACGCATTTAACTTTACAAGACAGTCTCTCACCGGCGCAGTCTAGTGAAAATGAGTTCATTAGCTTAAGGACAAATTCAATGTGATATGCATAGGTGGAGAGTAAATTCCACCTGGCATCTATACCTCGCGCGGGCATATTTTGCGGTTTTTAGCATCCCACACGCAGTCCATCTTGATTCGTTCAAAACACTTGCATATGAATAACATAGCGCCGTGTTTCGAACGAATCAATCTGAACTACGTCTGGGCGCTAAAAACCGCAAAATATGCCCGCGCGAGGTATACATCACAAAAGTTTCTAATGCTTTTTGCTGCTAGAATTGCCATATTATTTGATAGAAAATGTTGTTTTTTAGGGTTTTCAGAATTAATATCGGCTACTTCATAAATTCTTAGCTTAATACATATAATGCACACCGAGGTCTAAAAAAATACTATGCCAAATACAACAGGTCAAGAAATAATCGCTTATCCCATGCAAGAACTTGGATTCGGAAAATTTAATGGATTATGTAAAGGATTTACTGATGCATTTATAGAAGATATTCTTCAACGAAAGCATAATTTTTCAGAGACAATTCAATCTATTCAAGATATGCCTGATTTAATTGAAA
>Ga0207091_1102_pt1 | contig 20699 bp, 17 predicted proteins | sample Alteio_BWMinHeat_47_FD_153534 | JGI IMG/M metagenome (GOLD analysis project Ga0207091, IMG submission 153534) | Enriched cells from forest soil in Barre Woods Harvard Forest LTER site, Petersham, Massachusetts, United States -... | ecosystem: Environmental > Terrestrial > Soil > Temperate forest >... | reverse complement strand
CAATCGAGGATCGGATAATTCTATTTCTTTACAATTTCGTACCAGTGATGATGTTGATAATGCATATTATGTGATCACCCAGCGGTTTCCAGAATTTACCTGGACGAAAGGGGATCTTTCCATGCAGGGTGTGCTCTCTCCGCGTGCTTTGCAGGCGCAAGAGCAAGATATCATGGAGCAAACCATGAATACTTTGCGACATCGTGTCAATGAGTTAGGTGTTTCTGAGGCGGTTGTTCAACAGCAGGGAATTTCTCGTGTGGTTGTCGATTTGCCGGGTATTCAAGATACTGCTCAAGCAAAAAATATCTTAGGAAAAACAGCGACTTTAGAGTTCCATCTGGTCGATCTCGACCACGATGCGCGTAATGCCGTGGGTGGCCTCGTCCCTATGGGTACGCAATTATATACCTATGAAAATCAACCGATTTTATTAAAAAGCCCTATTATTTTACGTGGTTCTTCCATCACGAGTGCGGTGTCCGGTGTGGGTGAAGATGGAAGAGCGCAGGTAGTGGTGCGTCTCGGTGGGGGTGGTGAAGGATTATTTACTCGCACGACGGCGGAAAATATTGGAAAACCCATGGCGGTTGTTTATGTGGATGTACATCCAGAATCGGTTGACCAAAATGGAAAAAAAGTCCTGAATTATGTCACAGAAAAACGCGTGATCAGTGTCGCAACCATTCAAAATGCATTAGGGAATAATTTTCAAATTACCGGGTTGAGTAGCCAAGATGAAGCACGTACCTTGGCGTTATTACTGCGTGCAGGTGCCTTACCCGCACCCGTTGCTGTGATTGAAGAGCGGCAAGTCGGTCCAACATTGGGGCAGCAAAATATTCATAAAGGTGAAATGTCTGTCTTCGTCGGCTTTATGTTAGTCGTGTTATTTATGGCTTTATATTATCGCGTGTTTGGGTTGGTTGCAGATTTAGCGTTAGGGATGAATCTGATATTAATTGTTGCGATTTTGTCATTATTGGGTGGCACGTTAACTTTACCCGGTATTGCAGGTATTGTGTTGACCGTCGGTATGGCTGCTGATGCGAATGTATTGATTTTTGAGCGTATCCGAGAAGAATTAAGAAATGGTGGGGGTGTACAAGCCAGTATTCATGCGGGATATGAAAGAGCTTTTGTGACGATTGTCGATTCCAATTTGACGACTTTAATTGTGACGATTGTATTATTCAGTTTAGGATCGGGACCCGTCAAAAGTTTTGCGGTGACTGTGACGATTGGCTTATTGACTTCGATGTTTACAGCAATTACGGGGACGCGTGCATTGGTTAATTTTATGTATGGTGCGCGGCCGGTGAAGCAGCTCCCGATTGGTAATACTGAATATTAGAAAAGGTAACTAAACATGGAATTCTTCAAACAAAGCACACATATCGATTTTATGGCACAGCGCAAAATCGCTGCAATCATTTCTACACTTTTATTTATTTTATCGATTATCTCACTTTGCCTATACGGATTAAACTTTGGCTTAGATTTCAAAGGCGGAACACAAATTCAAATGAGTTTCCCTGCTGAGGCGAATCTTAATCAAATTCGAAATAGTTTACAAAGCGGTGGATTTAAAGAAGCAGAGGTAAAAAGTTTCGGCACTTCAAGAGATGTATTAGTGACGTTATCTGTAAGTAATGAGTCAGAAAAAGATGCACTTCTCAAACATGTGCAGAGTATTTTACCCGATGCAAAGATTCAGCAAATCGATTATATAGGACCCCAAGTCGGTCAAGAATTAGCAACCAAAGGAGCGCTTGCCATAGTCGTTGCCCTATTAGGAACCATGATTTACATTGCATTTCGATTTGAATTTCGTTTTGCGATCGGTTCCACGATTGCGTTGATACACGATCCTATTCTTATTTTAGGTATCTTTTCTTTTTTTCAGATTGAATTTAATTTGATTGCACTGGCTGCTGTTTTAACTGTCATTGGATATTCATTGAATGATACGATTGTGATTTTTGATCGCGTACGTGAAAATTTTCGTAAATTACGTAAGGCTTCCCCGCTTGAAGTCATCAATGAATCCATTAATCAGACACTTTCTCGTACTATCATGACCTCGGTTTTAACATTAATAGTCGTTCTTGCTTTATTTTTCTTGGGCGGCAGCATGTTATATGGATTTTCTTTGGCGCTTATTATTGGCATCGTTGTGGGTACTTATTCTTCTATTTATGTCGCTGGATCTTTATCGTTGGCTTTAGGGTTGACGCGCCAGCATTTGTTACCCGTCGCAAAAGAAGTCTTGGATGATCGGCCGTAATGGATACTTTTTCCGACTATGAGTCATTTGATGGTTTAGGGTTATCGGATCTTGTTCGTCGTCAAGTTGTTACACCCAATGAATTATTAGAGGCTGCCGTTGACAGAATTGAACGTTACAATCCAACATTAAATGCAGTGATTTACAAAATGTATGATTTGGCACGTGATTCGTTGCAGCATGCTGAAAAAGGAAAATTTTATGGTGTGCCTTTTTTAATAAAAGATTTATTTGCAGATTTCGGCGGTATACCGACACAGTTTGGCAGTCGTTTTGCAAACGGATATGTTCCTCCTTGCGATAGTGAATTAGTGAAACGTTTTAAAAAAGCCGGTTTGATTATTTTAGGAAAAACAAACACACCTGAGTTTGGATTAAGTGCAACGACTGAGCCTGAGTTTTTTGGACCTACCTTAAATCCTTGGGATAGGAAACTGACCTCAGGCGGTTCAAGTGGTGGATCTGCTGTGGCTGTTGCTTCCCGCATGGTTCCTATGGCACATGGCGGCGATGGTGCTGGGTCTTTACGGATTCCTGCCGCTTATTGCGGTGTTTTCGCTTTAAAACCTAGCCGTGGTCGAGTCCCGCAAGGGTCTCTTTTGATGCGCATCTGGCAAAATATGGTGGTGGAGGGTGTCATTACGCGTTCTGTGCGTGATACTGCTGCCATGTTGGATGTATTGTCAGGTCCAGAATTAGGATCATTATTTAATTTAGCCAAATCGGGAGAATCTTTTTTAGAAAGTCTTCAAGAACCGTGCACGACATTACGGATCGCTATTTCTGAAAAACCTTTTTTTGATACGAGGCTCGATGCAGAATATCGTGACGCTTTACATAAAACATCGATATTATGTCAGGATCTGGGACATATCGTAGAGCCTGCTTCATTAAATATTAACAGTGAAGAAGTGGCCCTTGCGAATTTAATTGTGATTGGTGGTGAAGCAGCCGCGAGTATTAAATTACTCAATCAATTGTTGCCGAGGAAGAGTGATAAACGGGATCTTGAAACGTTAACGGCAGTATTATGTGAAGTAGGCGAGCATTTTAATGCAAAAGATTTTGCATGGGCCAACCATGTTTTAGAGATTGTTGGAAGACAATGTGCTGCGTTTTTCGAAAAATTTGATGTTTTACTCACACCTACCATGGCGATGCCACCACCACCATTGGGTGTTTTAAAACCAGAAGGTGTTGAAAAAAATCTTTTAGAATTGATACGGCGTATTCCTTACGGTCCATTGTTGCGTAAATTAACGCAGCATAGTTCTTCGAAATATTTTTCTTTTATACCTTATACCCCGATATTCAATATCAGTGGGCAGCCGGCGATGTCTCTACCACTTTATTGGGATAAAAAAGGCCTTCCGATTGGGATGCAATTTGCGGCAAAGATGGAAGGGGAGAAAATTTTATTGCAGTTGGCAAAGCAATTGGAAGATGCGCATCCTTGGGCGCAGAAAAAACCGTCACACCCTCACCCAACCCTCTCCCTCGATTGATTGAAAAACTGAGCTTATCAGCGGGAGAGGGTTGGGGGAGAGTAAGAAGTGACGGATTTTAAATTTTTTTGATGAGTCGATTGTGGGAAAGTCAAGGTTGGTGCATTATTATTTTTAGTAGGTGTTCTTTCTTCTGGTTCTTTCTTTTTAAAAGGAATATCTTTACGTATACTCACATAAGAGCAAGAGGCGGATATTTGTGATTGTTCGTCTGGAACAATGAGATAAGATCCTTCCTGCTCTAGAGGTTGTGTATCACGTCTTCTCGAAAAAATTGCATAAAATGTGCCTGCTATGAAATGCAGACCATCTTTCACAAGATTCGTTAATTGCGCAAGGGCCATCAACCCCGCGCCCGTGCGGGTAGAAGCGGCGACAGTGGGTGCAATCCCTGTCACAAGCATTTGGTTCGCTTGGAAAACATTCGAAACAACCCTTAAGCCACTCAATGTTTCACTTGCTGCTGTTAACCCTCCTGCAGCTTGAGCTCCGATGAAAGGAATTTTCCCAATCAGATAAATGAGAGAAGGCGGTGCTGCGATAATGGCTACGATGGTTGCACCTATTCCGATGAGAAGACTGGGCGCACCTAAGAGGAAACCAAAAAAAGCGCCAGTGACGACTTTCGCTATTTCACCACCTCCCAAAGCACCTGCTAAAGCATATCCAAAATGATAACCCGTTCGTGCTCCTGCAATCGCGCTGCTGACAGGAGAGAAGATCGCGCGGCCAAGCAACCATATTGCTTTAAAAGGCCAATACAAAATAGAAGATATTGCATAATCTATGGCTGAAGAAATTGAGCGTGATGGATCATTGTACGCATTTTCGGCGCGATTTTCGAAATAGGTTGCAATATAGTTTGGAAGATATTCGAAAACATATTTTAAAGCATTTTTGATCGGTATGACGGCGAAGCCACCTAGAAGATAAGAAAGCCATTCAAAAAAATAAGTGACATCGTTTTTGTTTTCTTTTGCGGGGACACCCCAAAAATAAGTTTTGCGTGAACGTTGTTGATTTTTATTCCCTTCTTCATCTACACCATCATAGATATAAAATGCTTTGGCATAAGTATATTCTAATTTTGCTTTTTGCGTTTCTGTATGAATTTTTTGAAGAAGACGCATTATGATAATGCTTTTGATTTTTCTGTAATCTTCATTGCTCACATCATTAAGGCGTGTAAATAATGCCTGCAACTTCAGCTTTTCAAGTGATCGATTGCTGTCGTTAACTTTCGTGCCGTATTTTGTCGGCGGCGGATTATTGGATGTTATTTTATGTAAATAGTTATTGATTTCATGACTGTAATCTATGAGATCGTCTTTATATTGGGCGAGTTGTTCGATGCGGTCTTCAGGATTTTTAATTTTTTGGCGATAAATTTGTTGGGCATAATATTCAAGAATATTGTGATACCACAGGCTCTTAGATTCAATTTCATCTTTGTTATAAGTAGTTTGCGTTTTTTTTATTTCAGGTTCTGGTGGTTTTCTTTTCTTATTAGGCATTAATGTTTCCCTCACTTCATTATTGTTGAGGGAGTGTAACATTTTATTTTTATAAATTGAAAGGGGTTAGAGATTTTAAATGGGAGATATTTTGAAAATTTTTAGTAACATTTTTAAAATTTTTGGATTACCTGCGATCACATTTCCACTTTTTAAATAATTATCGCTCCCATCTAAATCACAAACAAGACCACCGGCTTCTTTGATGAGAAGTGTCCCCGCTGCTAAATCCCAAATTTTTAATCCGGATTCAAAGAAAGCATCTAAACGTCCTGCTGCGACATATGCAAGATCAAGCGTCGCAGCACCGAAGCAGCGAATGTCGCTTACGGGTAAAATTTCTTCGAGTAAGGTGATTGCGTGTGTATCCTGCTTAGAGGCACGGAAACCCATCCCTAATAAACAGTCTTCTAATTTGTTACGTTTACTGACACGGATACGACGTTCATTTAAGCGCGCGCCTTTGCCGCGTGTCGCGGTAAATAATTCTTGACGAAGTGGATCATAGATGACGCCATGTTCAATTTTCTTTTTATAACGAATACCAATGGAAACCGCGAATTGTGGAAAACCGTGAATGAAATTTCGTGTCCCATCAATAGGATCAATGATCCAGGTGAAATCATCGCCGGGTATTTCACCGCCTTCTTCACCCAGAATCCCATGATTAGGATGTGCTTTGCGTATAATGTGGATAATTTCTTTTTCCACCTGTTGATCAATTTCAGTGACAAAGTCATTGGGTCTTTTTTGAGTAATTTGAATAGCATCGAGACGATCTAATGCACGAACAATGGTGTTTCCCGCTTGACGTGCGGCATTGACAGCGATATTGACGATGGGATCTCTCATTGGGTTCTCAGGGGTTTTAAAAAACTTGCGTAGAATAGCAAATATTACGTAAGATACCAAGTTATTCCCGTCGTCCCGTGATGCTTTTACACGGGACCTCTTGCTCGAGTAAGCTCTTGGTGGAGTTTACTCGGGCAAGAGATCCCGTGTAAAAGCATCACGGGACGACGTTAATCCCTTTTGATTAGAACATAATGACACTTACAAATATTCGTATTGTTTTAATAAATACCTCACACCCCGGTAATATTGGGGCAACTGCTCGCGCGATGAAAACGATGGGTTTGGCAGAGCTTTATTTAGTCAATCCTGCCTTATTCCCTCACGTGCGTGCGGATGAAATGGCTTCTGGTGCATTGGATGTATTGGGAAAAGCAGTTGTCACGGACCATCTCGACGATGCGATTTCTGATTGCGGTTTGGTGATGGGGGCGAGTGCTAGAAGTCGTACGATTCCCTGGCCGCATTTAACGCCCAGGCAGTGCGCAGAAAAAGCGATTCTTGAATCATCTCAAACCAAAATAGCAATTCTCTTTGGACGAGAACAATCCGGTTTAACCAATGAAGAGTTGCATCGTTGTCATTTTCATGTAGAAATACCGAGTAATCCTGCCTATCGCTCTTTGAATGTGGCGGCGGCCGTTCAAGTGATTGCTTATGAATTATATGTAGGAAGTTTAACGCCTTCCACATCTGTATGGGATTACGATTATGCAGCAGCACAGGATGTGGAAGGTTTTTATATTCATTTAGAACGCATACTGGTCGCATTGTCTTTTTTAAAACCAGAAGCCCCCCGTCAATTAATGACACGTTTGCGGCGCTTATTTAATCGCGCAAGATTAGATGTGATGGAGGTCAATATCTTGCGCGGGATACTGAATGCAATTGAAAAGAAAATGTAACCGTCATTGCGAGCCGAGTGCTCTTTACGAGGCGAAGCAATCCAGAAGGCACTGGATTGACGGTGAATGGTTGTCAATTATTTGACAAAGTATCTTGATCCAGATAGCTTATCGTAAGTATATTGTTCGAAAGGCATGTGATGAAAGAAGACATAATGCATTTTTTCGTGGTTTCTACAGTCCTTGTCTTTTTGGCTTATCTTTTACAAAGCAGCATTATAATGTCTCCGGATGTTTCTTATTTAATACATGCTGCATGGGTGCTTTTTCAGGGGGGGCATTATGTCTCCCAGATTTTTGAAACCAATCCTCCCATGATTTTATATCTCTATTTACCGATTCATCTTTTAGTGAAAATAGTAACAGGTGATATCGTTTTTGCACTTCGTTTATATATCCTTACCTTATCTTTGATATCTTTTGGCACCTGTTTTTATTTACTTCAAAAGGTTATCCCACGAAATCGTTTTTATCGATACAGCTTATCGTTGACCTTATTATGGGTCTTATTTCTATTACCGCTCTTTGCATTTGGGCAGCGGGAACATTTATGGATCATTTTAACGTTACCTTACCTATTTACGATGGCACTTTTTTTTGAGAATCAATCGATATCTCGTAAGATGCGTTTTGTGATTGGGTTATTTGGCGGTTTAGGTTTTGCCCTCAAACCTTTTTTTATCATTCCTTTTATATTTCTAGAGCTATATGCTATTTTCATTAAAAGAAGTATTTTTGCTGTTTTTAGAATAGAATCACTGACAATTGTGGGTGTTATTTTAAGTTATCTCATTTCTATTTATATTTGGCAGCCCGAATATATTGATATTATTCTGCCTTATGTATTTAAATATTATTTCCCTTTTTTTATTGAAAGCATTTCAGTGTTACTTTTAAGACCTGAGGTGTTATTTTGTTTTGGAGTAATGATAGGCTATTTGGTTTTTTATTCCAGTGATCGTTATAAAGCATTTGGCGCAACCTTGTGGCTCACATCTGTCGGTATGACGCTTGCCTATCTTATCCCAAGACAAACCTGGTATTATCATTTTTATCCTGCAATGTGTTTGGCTTATTTGCTGAGCATGCATTGTTTAACTCAATTATGTTCTGGAAAAAATATTAAATCGAATATATTTTATTTATGTCTTTTAAGTGCTTTATTCTATAGTGTTCCACTTTATAATTATTATGCTTTGTTAACAGCTGTTTCAGCGTTCAAAAAAACATATCCTATTTTACCCATAGAAAAATATATCAATACGCAAAAAGGAGAGCGTTCGATTTATTGTTTTTCCCTTTTTACCTCGGATTGTTTTCCTTTAGTCTACTCTGCAAAAATGCGTTATGCGGAAAGATTTTCTTCCTTTTGGTGGTATAAAGGGATTTCTGCAATGGAAAAAATAAATCATCCATCAAAGGCGAGTGACGTTCTACAAGATAAAAAATTTTTGATAGATAGTGTCTCAGAAGACTTAAATCAGTTAAAAGCAAGATGGGTTATCGTGAATGAAGGAAACTTCCATGTTTTGGAATATCCAGCATTTGACTTGATCGATTATTTTTCTCAAAATGATAAATTTCGTGAAGCATGGAAAAATTATCATTATCTACAAAAGATGAATGGATATCGAATTTATGAACGTGAGAATTAAGGGTTATCCGTGAATCTTACATATAAAAAATATATTATTCCTATCTTTACAGGTTTCATTCTATTTTTGAGTTATATGCTGCAAAAGAAATTATTGCTAAGTGGCGATGTCGGATATCTTTTGCATGCAACAAAGCAATTGCTCTTGGGTGGCAAGTATGGTGAAGATTTTTTTGAAACCAATCCGCCGATGATTTTATATCTTTACACGCCCGCTGTACTATTAGCAAAATACAGTTCATTTTCCATTATTTTTTCTTTTCATTTGTATATGTATTTTTTGTGTTTTTTAAGCTGTGTACTTTCTTTTTATCTTTTAATAAAAATTCTACCTGATGATGATTTTGTTTTAAGAATATTCCTTTTTTTTGTTATTCTGTTTATTATTTTTTTACTTCCCATGAGTTCATTTGGACAGCGTGAACACTTAGTTATGATTTTGACATTGCCTTATGTGCTCGGTGCATCTCTTCGAATCATGGGTTATCCAATACCGCTGCGTATTGCTTTTTTGATAGGTTTGATAGGGGGCTTGGGTTTTGCAATTAAACCCTATTTTTTACCCACTTTATGTTTGATTGAGCTTTATTTTGTTTATAAAAAAAGGCATCTTTTGGCATGGATGCGCGTAGAGTCACTCATGGTCTTAAGTGTACTTGTTTTGTATTTTGTATCCATTCTTCTATTTCAACCAGAATATATTAAAATTATTTTGCCATTGCTAACTAAATATTACTTTCCTTTTATTAAAAAACCATGGGTTGAGTTATTTCAGTTTGGAACAGTTTTATTTATTCTTGCCATGATAATTGCATATCCATTTTTTTTAAAATATGATCGTTATCCTGCTTTAGGAAATCTTCTTTTTTTATCGTTGGTAGGCACATTTATTGCTGTATTGCTCTCAGGCGCACCTTGGTTTTATCATGTCATACCCGCATTTTCTTTTGCGAGTTTATTGTTGGTTTATTACACAAGCCATATCTTTCAACCCATCTTTAAAAAACCCATTTCTATAACGGATATATTTTTTTTAATTTTAGCGAATGCTGTAATATTTATATATCCTATACGGATATGGTATAAATTATTAATGATGCTTTTATCGGTTTATGCCTATGACTCGATTGTTGAGATGAAAGAGTATTTTTTATCAAAGCCAGGCAATTATTCTGTTACGTGTTTCGCTTTAACCACCTTGGATTGTTTTCCTTTGGTTTATCATATCAATGGTCGTTATGATGGACGCTTCCCCCTTTTTTGGTGGTTACATGGTTTAAATAATTTAGAGAAGCTAACCGATGGAAGAAAGCGATCGCAAATTGAAAAAAATAAAAATCATTTGATCAATGCAATTGCCAGTGATTTAAATCGTTATCAAACAAGATGGATTATTTTGGATAAAAAAATATTTAAAGCGGATCAAGAGAGTTTCATTCAGTATTTTTCGAAAAATGAAAATTTTAAAGAAGCTTTCAGTCATTACACCTACCGTACCATGATAAATGATCGAGAAATTTATGAGCGAAGCAATCCATCTTAAAAGTGCACTTAAGCATATTTGCGTGATTTACTTGGTTTTGATAAGTTATGCGTTTTTTACCTATTGCGGTTCACAAGCGCATTTGGCGGATTTTTTGCCTAAAAATTACCATTATCTGACAGAGGGTTTTTTATCAGGGAAGTTAAGTTTTCCATTTGCACCACCTCTCGAATTATCACAATTAAAAAATCCTTATGATTTTAGAGAAAATTATAATATTCAATTTCCAGACGGTGAATTTTTGCATCAAAAAGTGCATGATGCTTCTTACTATAAAGGAAAGTTATATCTTTATTTTGGACCCCTGCCGGTATTTCTTTTTTATCTTCCGAGTAAATTATTTTTAGGATATTATCTGAGTGATTATGTTGCGATATTTTTGTTTCTTTCATTGGGATTTATCTTTTGTTATGCGTTATTGATAAAAATACAAAAAACCTATTTTCCTCATCTTTCAGATTTTCAAATCATGCTAGCAGGTTTAAGTTTAGGGTTGGCGAATAATGCCCCTTTTTTATGCACGCGCGCGGCTTTTTATGAAGTTGCCATTGCTTCTGCATTTTTCATGTTAAGTGCAGCGCTTTTTTTTCTTTATCGAATTTTTCATGATCATTTTAAGATAAAAGATTTGATATTTTTTAGTTTATGTTTGGGCTTGTCTGCCAGCGGGAGACCGCATTTTGCATTATTATCTTTTATTCTTATCCCGAGTTTATGGATATATCTTTGTAAATATACAGACAAAAGTCAGCTTTTAGTTCGAGGTATTGCCTTGAGTCTACCCGCACTCTTCATTGGGTCGTTTTTGATGTTATATAACACGATGCGATTTGATTCTATTTTTGAATTTGGACATAATTATGAATTAGCAGCGAATTCAGGTCTTTCCAATCACATTGTCATCGATCCTTTTTTTAATTTACTCTATGAATTTTATAATTATTTTTTACGCTCTTTTGATCTTATTAATTCATTTCCTTATGTTTTTTTTCCTAATTTTTACGAGATAAGAATGGTGAATGATAAGGCATATGAGGCCACGGTTGGCTTTTTTAAAATATCACCCCTCTTGATGTTTTTGTTCTTTTTACCTTTTGTTATAAAATTTTATTCTCGTCACGAAAGTATTTTCTATCGTCCTTTATTGCATTTCATTAAATTTTTTGTGTTGATGACGGGGATTATCGTGTTATTTATTCTTTCCATCAAAGGGAGTAATTATCGCTACCTTTCTGATTTCAGTACATTTCTTGTTGAGCTTACGATCATTTCTTTTTGGTTATGTGAAAAATATGTAAGAAAAGATGTTTACAAGTTTTTCGAGGTTATTTTTGTCTTTCTTTGTCTATTAAGTATCTATATTGGTATGATTTTAGGTGTTTATTATATATTTCAATGGTATTATTTTGTGGGTTATAATTTTTCTAAAATCAATGAAGTGATGTTTTTCATATTTTCCTTTTTTTTATTCTTTGTCATAACAGGGTTATTGTTTCGAAAGCGAATGCTTTTTGCTAGAATAATATAATTAAGAGGCTTTACATGAAAAAATATTTTTTGACGGGGGGTGCGGGTTTTTTGGGCTCACATTTTGTGGACGTCCTTCTTGCAAATCAAGAAACGGAAAGAGTGACCATTTATGATAATTTTTCCTCTGGCAAGGAATCGCATTATCAACATCATTTAACTGATGCACGTTTCTCAGTCATCAAAGGCGATATCAAATCATTCGATGTGTTATGTGAGGCGATGTATGATCACACGACTGTGATGCATTTTGCCTCCAATCCTGATATTGCAAGAGCGATGAAAGAACCTCGCATTGATTTTGATGAGGGTATTTATCTTACCTATCAAGTTTTAGAGGCAATGCGTCATACGCGGGTGAAACATATCATATACACATCAGGAAGTGGTGTTTATGGTGAACTTGGGGAAACATACGCGAAAGAAAACGATGGGCCTTTGATCCCCATTTCAACGTATGGTGCCAGTAAACTTGCGGGAGAAGCATTCATTTCAAGTTATTGTCATATGTTTGGTATGAGCGCCTCTGTTTTTCGTTTTGCGAATATCGTGGGCCCGAGGCAAACCCATGGCGTTTGTTATGATTTTATTCGGAAACTCAGTCAAAATTCATCCCTATTAACGATCTTAGGAGATGGTTCACAAAGCAAATCTTATATTCATGTCGATGATGTGGTCTCCGCCGTACTGAAAGCGCAAGAACACCAAAAACCCTTTGAAATTTATAATGTTGCAACAGAAGACTATATTACGGTTCGAGATATTGCAGATATCACAGTTAACTGTATGGGATTAGAAAATCCTGTCGCGTATCAATTTACAGGAGGGGATCGCGGTTGGAAAGGTGATATTCCGATTGTTCGTTTAAATACAGAAAAAATCCGCGCGTTAGGTTGGACATGTCAAAAAAATTCAAGAGAAGCCATTCAGGATTCTGTTTTATCTCTGATTGTGGAGCTTTCATCATGATTCGTCATCCATTGGTTACCATTCTTATTCCCGCATTAAATGAAGAAATTACCATCGGTGAATTTGTCGATTGGTGTAAAGAGGGATTACAAAAAGCGAATGTGACCGGGCAAATTTTAATTGTGGATAGTTCAAACGATAAAACGGCAGAAATTGCATTGCAACATGGCGCTGAAGTATTAAAAGTACCTAAACGAGGCTTAGGTCGGGCATATATTGATGCCATTCCAGAGGTGCGAGGTCAATATGTCATTATGGGAGATGCAGATTTGACATATGACATGCGTTTTATAGATAATTTTATTGAAAAATTTAAAGAGGGGTTTACCTTTATTATGGGTTCACGATTTAAGGGTATAATTGAAAAAGGTGCTATGCCGCCTTTACATCGTTATTTTGGTATACCACTTACCAACTTTATTTTGAATAAAGTGCATGGATCACATTTTTCAGATATTCATTGCGGGATGCGCGGGGTAACGTTGGAAGCATTGAAGCGCATGCAATTACAATCGCAAGGTTGGCAATATGCTTCTGAAATGATTATCAAAGCTTTACAGCTTGATTTGAAATATACAGAGGTGCCAGTGATTTTTCATAAAGATCGAGAAGGACGTTTGAGTCATCATAAGCGTACCGGTTGGTATTCACCTTGGATGGCAGGTTTGGTGAATTTAAAAATGATTTTTTCAAGGAAAAATATTTAGTGTATTATTTGTCACGGACGAAAAATTTTTATTCCTATTTGACAATGTTATTTGTTGTGATCACCTATGCAGTTTTTGCTTATACAGCTGATGTGAGAGATGAATTTTTTAGTACAGCGCCTTTTAGTCGTTATCAATATTTAACCGAAAGCTTTTTAAAAAATCACGCGAATTTATTAATTCCCGTGCCACCGGAATATTTAAAAATATCGAATCCTTACGATTTTAAGCAATTTCGATCAATTAAACTTGCGGATGGCACATATTTTAAAAATCGATTGTGTGATGTTTCATTTTATAAAGAAAAATTTTATCTATATTTTGGCCCTCTTCCTGTTATTTTTTTCTATATACCTTTTAAATTAATTACAGGATTATATCCACCTGCACCGCTTGCTGTTTTCTTTTTCTTATCTTTAGGTTTTTGCATACAATATTTATTGTTACTACGAATAAAGGAAGACTTTTTCAAGGACATTTCTGAATCACACATGGTGCTTGCGGGATTTATCATGGGGTATGCGTGGCCATTATTATTTACGATTGCGATAGCAAACTACCTTGAGACGCCCATCTCGGCGGCTTATTGTTTAATGAATATGGCCTTATTTTATCTTTATAAAATATTTAAAAATCATTTTCAGAATAGGGATTTATTTATTTTTAGCATGTGTTTGTCATTATCGGTTGCAGGAAGACCATATTTCGCATTGATTTTTTTGTTCTTGTGTCCATGGCTTCTCTATAAAATATATAGAAATAAAGATAGAATAATGATTTCCAGTTTGTGTGTAATTTTTCCTGCTGTCTTCATTGGTTCTTTATTAGCAGTTTATAATTATGCGCGATTCGATTCAATTTTTGAATTTGGACAAAGGTATCAACTTCTAGGGGGTGATGATCATGGTCTTTATCAAGGACTTTTTCAATTAAAAAATATGATGAGCAATATAGTGTTAGGGTTTTATAATTATTTTATTCGTCCTGTTTCAGTGAATTCGCTCATTCCATATATTGCCATGTTTTATGAAGCAAAAATTGCAAAAAATTATTATTTTTATGATGATAGTGCAGGTTTATTTCTGACAAATCCATTTATTTTATTTGTCTTATTATTTCCTTTCATGATTCGTTTTTATTTTAAGAATAAAAAGTATTTGTCATTACGCCCTTTATTATGGTTTTTGATCTTTTTAAGTTTTATTTCATTGATTATTATTGGCTTTATTTTATCCATTAATTTTGGTTCTCGACGATATGTGATTGATTTTTCTCCTTATTTAATCATGCTCTCAATAATAACAGTATGGCTTTCAAAAAATTATTTAAGTTCGCAAATTTTTAAAATCTTGAATCTCTTTTATGTGATAACCGGCATCTTAAGCATTTATATAGGTTTTTGGATCGGTGCTTTTACGAAACCTTTATATAACACAACGTTGAATTTTTATTTTTTAGCACACAGGATTTCCATTGATCTTAATTATGTTGTTTTTTATTCTTTGTTGATCATACTATTATTTGCCATTGTCCCAAAAGGTTTGGCTTTTTTAAGATCGAGGTTTCAGAACGGCAATCAATTGCCAACCCCAAAGTGAATTTGATAGATTAAATTTAAAAAGCATTTGAAAAATTTTTGCAATGGTCTTTTCGATATGTGAAAGAGAAGTTTTTTTACTGTCTGAAATGAGACGTTTGCCACGTAAAATAATCAAAAATTTATAGAGATTAAAGAATGGAAAACCTGATTTAAAAACATTCTCAACCATAAAACCTGCGCTTTCTATAAGTATTTTTAATTCATTTTTAGTAAAGTGCTTTCGATGTCCAATATGTTTATCAAAGGCTGAGCGAGGACCACTGGGCACAGTAATAATCATCCGCCCGTTATTTTTTAGAAATTTTTTTGCATTCTTTAAAAATAATTCAGGTTCATCAAGATGCTCTAACACTTCTGTACAAATAGCGACATCTACCGAGTTAAATAAATCATCAGGAATTTTTTTGATAGTTAAAATGTTCATCGCATAAAAGTTGACAGTCGGATTTGTCTTTTTCGCTAATTCGATACCTTTTTCACTCATATCTATGCCTGTGATCATAGCTTTAGGAAAATGCGTGATAAGGTGTGATACAAGTTTTCCGGGTCCGCAGCCTATGTCAAGTAAATGAAAAGATGAATTTTTAAAAGCATGCATTTGATTCAAAATGAGGTTTTTTCGATAATCGTTCGCAGGGTTCAATGAGGAGGCAAGTGAAAAATCATCCCAATGTTGATCCCAATTATCCTGTTCATTCATGAGGGACTACTCACACTTCCTGTGTTAAATATTTTTTTGCTGAATGTAATATGTTTATGTAACAAAAAATTGGGTATTAACATGAAAGCAGTCGTAATAATACGAGCATATAAAGCATTCATGACAAATAGTTTGATGAATGCAATTAACCCCATGCTCATTAAAAGAGAAATAATTGCCATCATAAAATAAATAGAAAATTGTAAACCGATTTGTTTAGAACGGCATTTAAAAGTGATAATTTTGTTTGCGATATAATGAAATGAACCTGCAAGGGTATAGGACATCATTAATGCTATTTCATAATGAAAACCAAACTTTGTGGAACTGACCCAAAAAGTGGTCCAATCGATACTTGTCGAAATAAGCCCAATAAAAAAATAGGGAAGAAACTCATTTAATTGAATAATTTGAGGTATTTTCATATGATTCTATTTATACAAAAAATCAGCTAAAATAGCAACTTTTGTTTTCGGGGTCTTAGCAGATGCGGTACGTGTATTTAGATTATGCGGCGACAACGCCCGTTGATCCACGCGTCATAGAAAAAATGCTTCCTTTTTTTAGGGAGCATTATGGAAATCCTTCATCCGTTCATGCATTAGGTAAAATGGCAAAAGATGCCATTGAAAGTGCACGATATGATGTGGGCCAATTGATTCATGCAGAAGCCTCTGAAGTGATTTTCACATCCGGTGCGACGGAGGCGAATAATTTGGCTCTAAAAGGGGCGGCGTCTCTTTACCAATCGAAAGGCAAGCACATAATTACCCTGAAGACAGAGCATCTTTCTGTTCTGGATACTTGCCGTGAACTAGAAAAACAAGGGTTTGCCGTGACTTATCTCACGCCCGAAAAGAATGGGATATTATCTATCGAAAAGTTCGAGGCGGCATTAAGAAAAGACACGATGCTTGTTTCCCTGATGCATGTCAATAATGAAACGGGCGTTATTCAAGATATCGAAAAAATTGCAAATATCACATCACAACGCGGTATTTTATTTCATACCGATGCGACGCAAAGTGTAGGAAAAATCGCTCTTGATGTCACAAAAATTCCCGTGGATTTGCTATCTTTTTCTGGACATAAAATATATGGGCCGAAAGGGATAGGTGCATTATATCTTCGACGCAAACCTCGAGTGCATGTCGCAGCGCAATTACACGGTGGCGGACAAGAACGGGGCATTCGCTCAGGCACGTTGCCTACACATCAAATTGTAGGTTTAGGAGAAGCCTGTCGTATTCTCAAAAATGAGCGAGCGGAGCTTGAACAGCATTTACAAATATGTCGGGAAAAATTTTTAAAAGGGTTACATAGTATCTCATTTAAGGTGAACGGAGATATAGAGAAATGTTTTCCGGGCATTTTGAGTATTTCTTTCGAACATTGGAAAGCAAGAGATTTAGTAGAAAGATTGAAAACACTCGCTTTTGGAATAGGGTCTGCCTGTCTTTCAAAGGGGACAGAACCTTCTCATGTATTAAAGGCGCTGGGTTTAGCGGATAGTCAATGTGCGAATACGATACGGGTTTCTTTTGGCCGGTTCACAACATTGGATGAGATTGATTTTGCGATTGATCAATTTACCGCGAGGGGATAGAGCGCTTACGATTTTTTGATTCCTCTCAAGCATTTTTCAATCAATTCAGATTTTGAATAAACGTTAAATTTCGCTTTAATATTTTCTAAATGATATTCCACAGTACGTGATGAAATTTTTAATAATGCGCCTATTTTTTTTGCTGAATATCCGGAGAGAATATTTTCTAAAACTTCTCTTTCACGTAAAGATAAATGAATGTGCGCAGGAATAGAATGGCGATAATATAAATGAGAAAAATGATTTAATAAATTAAACTCTGCCATTTTTGTTAAAAAGTTTGCAATTGAATTTATTTTTAATATCGCTGAGCATCCCATGAGACCAATCAATTTACTTTGCCCATCATACAAAGGTACTTTAATGGAAATGGCATGGATAGAAAAATCATCTTTACGAACACCCATTTCTTCAATAATTTGAATATTTTTATGGATTAAAACATTTCTATCATTTTTTATTAATTTTGTGGCAAATTCGTCGGATGTGATACTATGCGCTGTTTTTCCTAAGCAATCTTTTTCTGAGTTTAACGAGGCCATTTCAAAAAGCGTATCGTTTGCTTTTTGCAACTCGCTTTGCGTATTATGAAAATAAACTGAGAACGGTAATTGTAGTAATTGTTTTACCGAGCAACCCAGATTAAACCCATGTGAATGGGGTTTTATGCGATGATTTGGGCGAAGTAACTTTACTCCGTTAATACAACGAATGAGTTGAAATTCATCGCTAATATCCAGCAACTTTGACATAAAAAATGCATCTGGTGTAATTATTGATATGAATATATTAGCATTTTTCAATAAATTGTACAATATATGGACGATAAGATTTTTTTAAGTTGATGAATATTTTGACAATTTTTTTGTATCTATTTACCCCCTTTGAAAAAGGGGGTCGACGAGCGCAGCGAGGCGGGGGGATTTTTGACCCGTTACTAACCAAATAATGTTTTACGTTGTGTTCCTTGAGTGACATTTTTCGGAGCGATTCTTTTTTCTTTTTCACGTTCTACTTGTTCTAATTTTGAAGCCAATTCTAATTGCGTCTCTTGTGTCTGACGTTGCATGAGCGTTAATTCATGAAACATTTGTATCATCTGTCCTGGTGTAATCATTTCGTGAGAAGATATAGGAAGGTTAGGTGACGCAAGTGTTTGCATTTGATCCCCAGCGCTGAGGTCATGTGAATGATCTTTCATAATAGATTTTAATTTTTCAATTTCCTTTTGTTGGTCCTCAATTTGTTTTTTACATTGCTCTAGCTCATTTCGCGTTTCCTTTAGTTCATCTCGCGTCACGTCAGTTTTAGGAATGATGTTTTTAGCATCTTTAACCGATGTGGGAGATGTTTTTGAAGGAATGACTAATTTTAATGATTGTCGCAAAGATTTTTCATATTCTATCCCCAATATATTCTTTAATAATTGATCCAGCAAATAGGAAGCATAACATTCTTCATTGATTTTTGTATGAAATTCATCCCAATTTTTTGCGGCATTATCTAAAATTTTTCCTGCATCATAATAAGCAAGCAACTCCTCAGGTGTTAATTCTAATCCTGATTTTGTTGCACTTAGATCAATAGCTTTTAATTTTAGATTTTTTATGATATCACTGTCTGATGTTATCAAATCTGTGGTGCGCGCCAAAGCTAATTTGCGTGCCAACTGTCTTACTATCCAGCGCATAAGTTCAGGATTTTGAAAGATATTTGCAATTTGTGTATGATAACGAATTTTCATTGTTTCCAATGCAAAATCAGCGCACATCGTAACTCCTTCAACTGTGCTACGTAATGTCGACCCAATAAATGGTGCTAATCCGAAAGTAACACTTGCGAGATGCGCCGCTTGTTGTGCTTGATTTGGCTTAGGTTGTGCAAGATGCGATGCTAATATAAATGAACCTAAAATTAAATGCGATAATCTTTCTTCCATCTTTTTTGATATTTTATCAGTTCACTACTTTTAGGGTGCGTATTAATCGTCTCTTGCTCTGCTTTTGTTTCTGGCAAGTCTGGCAAAACAGGTATAGAAGAAATTGATTTTTCAAGCTTTATTAAACTTTCTGTAATGTCATTTATTTGCTTAAGCACATACGCACTGATATTTTCTTTATCCACATGTTTAGGAAAACTCGCGGATATCATGAGATCAGTTTCAGTCGACACTAATTCAGAAATCTTATTTATTAAACGCGCTTTGTCATCGGATGATGTTGTCAAATTTATGAGTTGCTGTAAAGCGGGAAGATTTGATGCATTTTTTTCTAAAAGACTCAACATTTCAATCATTTTTAATCCCTCTTTTTGATTGAAATGAGATAAAATGCGCATGGTTTCACATTGTTCATTTGTCAATTTAGAGGCGATGACGAGTGGTGAGGTATTATCAACCTTTTTATCTTTTTTTATTGAGGATTGTTGCAGCCGTTGCAGCATGTCGTCCATATCTTTAATTTGTCGATTTACTCCCTGATCTAATCGTAATTGTTCCCTCTTTTGTTGCTCTATTCGTAATTTTTCGTCAAATTGTTGCCTTTTTTGTTCCTTTATTTGTAATTGTTTCTCAGCGTGATAGATGGAAAAGTGTACCGTTAAATCACAAGTCTCTATTTGTAATTTATCATACGTTAATGAATGTACACTTAAATCGAAATCTACTTCCAGATGTAATCTTTCTCCCCAAACACCTTTCAACATCGTGGTGAGTTTTGGATTATTTTTTAATTTAAGGAAATTTAAGTTTGGACATTCCCAAGCGGAAGGAGGTAAAACACCTAAGCCCGTATTTGCAAAATATTTTAAATTCGGAAGATTTGTTAAACCGAGTTTTTGTAATCGCGATAATGTATTAAAAGTAATTTTTTCAAAGTTCACTCTGTCAATCAGTAAGTACTCAATATTCTTAAAGTTAATATGTAATTCAGAGAATTTTCCTCTCCATGAATAAATCGTTAATATCGAAGGGTCGCAATATTTTTCGAGCAACGCCAGCATGCGATGCGTTACGCTAATCAAATCAATCCGCAGGCTAGAGAAATGCTTAAATTTGCCAAGCCTCGTCTTTAAAAATTCATTCTTCTCTAAGAATGTCTCTTGTAAGAATTTTTCTAGCTGATCCAGTTTAATTTTTTCTTCTTTTGCATCAAAGCCTTTAGGGCATTGAATAGTTAATATATTTTTTTCAAAAGTGATAAATTCAGGTTCTCTGCGTTGCATAAAATCCACCTCTCGTTAATAAATTATATGTGTATTATACTTGTTGTTTTTTTATTCGAACCTCGTAAAATTTACGAGGTTATTATTTGATTATTTATTGATCAATTG
>Ga0207091_1101_pt1 | contig 20735 bp, 12 predicted proteins | sample Alteio_BWMinHeat_47_FD_153534 | JGI IMG/M metagenome (GOLD analysis project Ga0207091, IMG submission 153534) | Enriched cells from forest soil in Barre Woods Harvard Forest LTER site, Petersham, Massachusetts, United States -... | ecosystem: Environmental > Terrestrial > Soil > Temperate forest >... | reverse complement strand
ACGACAGATGATGTGATTAATGACCTGCGGGAGCAAATAGCCGGTTCACAGCCCGCGCTGCGCATTGATTTTGGGCAGGTAATAACCGACATGCTGGGCGATTTGACTGAATCGGTGCAACCAATTGAAGTAAAAATATTTGGAACCGACCAGGCAAAGCTGCACGAGCTTAGCGAACAGGTGTCGGACATTGTAGAGAAAGTGAAAGGAACCGCCGATGTATTCAACGGCATTACCATTGCAGGGCCATCAATTGATATTCAGCCAAATTATATTAATCTGGCACAATATAGCATTACGCCAGCCAACCTCCAGTTTCAGTTGCAAACGTCATTGGAAGGAAATGTGGTGGGAACTGTGTATGACAAAGACCAATTGACAGATATCCGCCTTGTTTTTCCCGGTAACAGAACGCTTTCAGTGGCGGAAGTAAAAAACATGCAGGTATCCCTACCCAATGGCAAACTGATGCCAGTTGCCTCTCTTGCAGATGTACAGATAAACCCCGGGGATGCCGAAATTCAACGGCAGGACATGCAAAGCATGGGGGTGGTCACGGGCCGCCTCGACAGTCTTGACCTTGGCACCGTGATGAAAAATATACAAAAGCAGGTATCTGCCAAGGTGTCGCTGCCACAAGGCTATGCGATTGTGTATGGCGGAGCGTATGCGGGGCAACAGCAGTCGTTCAAAGAATTGCTGATAATATTGATTACATCGGCCCTGCTGGTGTTTGGCGTAATATTGTTTTTGTTCAAGGACTTTGGCATAGCATTCACTATATTGGGCATAGCCGTGCTGGGCATCAGCGGCAGTTATCTTGGCATGTATTATACCAATACACCATTAAATGTCGGCAGCTATACAGGGTTGATTATGATTGTAGGCATAATTGGCGAAAACGCCATCTTTACCTTTTTACAGTTCAGGGAATCATACCTTCTTTCAAATAATGTTGACGAGGCTATTATCTATTCCATCTCCACCCGCCTTCGGCCTAAATTGATGACGGCGCTGGGCGCTATTATTGCATTGATGCCCATTGCACTTGGCATAGGCACCGGCGCACAGCTGCACCAGCCGCTTGCCATTGCAGTTATCGGCGGTTTTATTATTGCAATGCCGCTGTTGCTCATTGTGTTGCCGAGTATGCTAAGGTTGCTGTATAGAAGGAAGAAGGCGGAGTGATGGCGCTCGACTGACAAGTTCGTCGCGAAGGGCTTTTGGCGTGACAGAGACCGTCAGACTAGCCACAAAAAAGCCCCCCGATATAACACCGGGAGGCTTCTAATTTATTACAACTTCATTGCTCATTCATCATCGTCAAAAGTCATTGCTTCGCGGCTGGTGCTGAGCAGTTCGTACTCTTCCTTGTTGCCAACTATCAGGTTTTCAAAAGCGCGTGAACCTGTACCAGCCGGTATCGGGTGGCCGGTTATCACGTTCTCTTTCAGGCCGAGCATGTCATCGGTTTTACCCTGTATGGCCGCCGAGCTTAACACCTTGGTTGTTTCCTGGAACGATGCTGCCGAAATCCAGCTTTGTACACCCAGTGATGCCTTGGTTATACCAAGCAGTACAGGTTGCGCTGTTGCTGATTCCGCGTCCCTTACTTCAACCAGCTTCTTGTCGGCGCGGCGCAGAATGGAATTTTCTTCCCTCAGTTCGCGCACGGTTACAATCTGGCCCGGTTTCAGTTTGGCGCTTTCGCCTGGCTCTGTAACAACTTTCTTATCGTAAATCCTGTCGTTCTCTTCAATAAAGTCAAAACGGTCTGCAAGGTCTTCTTCAAGGAATTTGGTGTCGCCTGCGTGCACAATTTCAACCTTCTTCATCATCTGGCGCACGATAACTTCAATATGCTTGTCGTTTATCTTCACACCCTGCAAACGGTACACTTCCTGAATTTCGTTCACCACATATTCTTGTACTGCAAACGGCCCCTTGATTTTCAGGATGTCTTCAGGTGCAGTCTGCCCATCAGAAAGCGCAGTGCCGGCTTTTACAAAGTCGCCGTCCTGAACCAATATCTGGCGTGTAAGCGGCACGAGGTATTTTTTAACGATACCATCTTTGGCTTCCACCACTATTTCACGGTTACCGCGTTTTACGTTACCAAAAGCCACCACACCGTCAATTTCGCAAACAATGGAAGGGTTGCTCGGGTTACGCGCTTCAAACAATTCAGTTACGCGTGGCAAACCCCCAGTGATGTCACCGCTTTTACGCAGCGTCCTTGGGATTTTTACGATTACCTGGCCTGCTTTTACCACTTCGCCTTCTTCAATCACCAATCGGCTTCCCACCGGCAGGTTATAGTTTTTAATTTCCTTGCCTTCCAGTATAATGCCTGGAATCTTGGTTTTGTCTTTTGTTTCAATTACCACTTTGTCGCGGTGGCCTGTTTGCTCATCAGCTTCTTCGCGGAAGGTGATGCCGTCAATAACATTTTCCAGGTGAATAATACCGTCAATTTCCGCAACAACAATGTTGTTGAACGGATCCCAGGTACAAATAACTTCACCCTTCTTCACCTGCTGGCCGTCTTTTACGGAGAGGATGGCGCCATAAGGCACGTTGTTGGTGATAAGCAGGCGGTCGTTCTTTACGTCCATTATCCTTACTTCGCCTGTACGGCCTATTACAACCTGTACTTTATCGCCTTCGTTGTTTAAGGCAGTTACGGTGCGTAATCCATCAAACTGTATGGTGCCTTCAAATTTGGCGTTTAAAGAAGATTCCACTGATGATGAACCGGCAATACCACCCACGTGGAAGGTACGCAGTGTTAACTGTGTGCCCGGCTCACCAATTGATTGTGCGGCAATAATACCAACCGCATCGCCCATCTGTGTCATATAGCCGGTGGCCAAGTTTTTGCCATAGCATTTTACGCACACGCCGCGTTTGCATTCGCAGGTAAGCACGGAGCGTATTTCAACAGTTTCAATACCTGCATCTTCTATTGCACGGGCGATATCGGTGGTTATTTCCTCGCCGGCTACTGCAATCAATTCGTCGTTAAGAGGATTAAATACATCATGTAAAGATGTCCTGCCCAGTAACCTATCGAACAATGGCTCCACTATATCCTCGTTGTCTTTCAAAGCAGAAGTTGCAATACCGCGCAAGGTGCCGCAGTCTTCTTCGCCTATCACTACGTCTTGTGCAACGTCCACCAAACGGCGGGTAAGGTAACCGGCATCGGCTGTTTTAAGGGCCGTATCCGCAAGACCTTTACGCGCACCATGGGTTGAGATGAAGTAATCCAATACGTTCAATCCACCCTTGAAGTTAGAAAGAATTGGGTTTTCGATGATTTCAGAACCAGAGCTTCCGCTCTTTCTTGGCTTGGCCATCAAACCTCTTATGCCCGCAAGCTGTTTTACCTGTTGTTTGCTACCACGCGCACCGGAGTCAAGCATCATGTACACAGAGTTGAAGCCTTGTTTGTCTGCCTGCATTTCGCGGATAAGTGTTTCAGTAATACGGGTATCCACACGGCTCCAAATATCAATTACCTGGTTGTAACGCTCATTATTGGTAATCAAGCCCATGTTGTAGTTTTCCCACACTTCCTCAACTTCAATCTTAGCCTGGTCAAGCAGTTCATTACGCTGTGCGGGTATGATAAGGTCGTTTACATTAAACGACAACCCGCCACGGAATGCCATACGGAAACCAAGTTGCTTGATATCATCCAGAAACTTGGCCGTTTTGGGCACATCGGTAATCTTGATAATATCGCCGATTATTTCACGCAATGACTTTTTAGTAGCCAAAGCATTAATATAACCCACTTCATAAGGCACAAACTGGTTAAACAATACGCGACCAACCGTTGTATCCAATAACTTCCTTACAAGTTTGCCACCTTCGCGCAGGTTAGCCTTCACCTTGATGTGCGCATGAAGGTCAATACGGTTTTCGTTGTATGCTATCAGCACTTCTTCGGTGCTATAAAAACTCATCCCTTCGCCCCTTACTTTCTCAGTAGGGGTGCTCTTTTTGCCTTTGGTAATATAATACAAGCCAAGTACCATGTCCTGTGAAGGCAGGGTGATTGGCGTGCCGTTTTGCGGGTTAAGAATATTGTGGGAAGACAGCATCAGCAGTTGGGCTTCCAGAATCGCCGCATTGCTCAAAGGCACATGCACCGCCATCTGGTCACCATCAAAGTCGGCGTTGAACGCCGTTGTTACCAACGGGTGCAGCTGAATGGCCTTGCCTTCTACCAGTTTGGGCTGGAACGCCTGGATGGACAACCTGTGCAGCGTTGGCGCACGGTTAAGCATCACGGGGTGGCCTTTTAATATATTTTCGAGGATATCCCAAATAACAGCTTCTTTTTTGTCAACCAATTTTTTGGCTGATTTAACTGTTTTTACAATACCCCTTTCAATAAGCTTGCGAATAATAAACGGTTTGAAAAGCTCGGCAGCCATATCCTTTGGCAAACCGCACTCATGCATTTTAAGCTCAGGGCCTACCACGATTACAGAGCGGCCGGAGTAGTCAACACGTTTACCTAATAGGTTCTGACGGAAACGGCCTTGTTTGCCTTTTAACACGTCGCTAAGCGATTTAAGCGCACGGCCTCCCTCTGCTTTAACAGCATTAGACTTACGGCTGTTGTCAAACAGGCTGTCCACCGCTTCCTGCAGCATACGTTTTTCGTTGCGCAAAATCACTTCGGGTGCCTTAATTTCCAGCAAACGCTTCAAACGGTTGTTGCGGATAATTACGCGGCGGTAAAGGTCGTTCAGGTCAGATGAGGCAAAACGGCCGCCATCCAGGGGCACCAAAGGCCTCAGTTCCGGCGGAATAACGGGTATATACTGCATCACCATCCACTCAGGACGGTTGGTGATTCTTTTGGCCGCATCACGAAAAGCTTCCACAACGCTCAGCCTTTTCAGTGCATCTGCTTTACGCTGCTGGCTGGTTTCGGTAGCCGCCGCATTGCGCAGTTTATAGCTAAGGTCATCCAAGTCAAGCCTTGCCAGCAAATCATGCACGGCATCGGCACCCATCTTGGCGATGAATTTTGTGGGGTCTTCGTCAGGTAGGTACTGGTTGTCCTTTGGCAGGTTGTCTATTATGTCAAGATATTCTTCTTCAGTAAGCAGGTCGCCCATGCTCAGGCTTTCCTTCACACCACCCTGTATAACAGCATATCTTTCGTAATATACAATGCTTTCCAGCTTTTTGCTGCTCATGCCGAGCAGGTAGCCAATTTTATTGGGCAGGCTTTTAAAATACCATATATGCACCACGGGAACCACCAATTTAATGTGGCCCATGCGCTCGCGGCGCACTTTCTTTTCAGTAACTTCAACACCGCAACGGTCGCAAACAATGCCTTTGTAACGGATGCGCTTGTATTTGCCGCAGGCGCACTCATAATCTTTTACCGGCCCGAATATCCTTTCGCAGAACAAACCGTCGCGTTCAGGTTTATAGGTACGGTAATTGATGGTTTCAGGCTTCAGCACTTCACCAAAGCTGCGTTCCAAAATACTGTCGGGGCTTGCAAGGCCGATGGTGATTTTGGAGAAAGTTGCTTTGGGGCGATTGTCTTTTTTGATGGCCATATCTAATATTGCAATTTATTTTAAATGGATATTTTGAGGGGTCGCACCTTATCAAACTTTACAATACTACAGGGGCTGCATGGCACAAATATGCCGCAACTATTTATTAATCAATAAATTACAGGGAAATGTTTTTCATCTGTAGCCTGCCTGCCGTACAAAGTAAAATTTAATGGATGCAATACTTCAAAATGCATAGGGCGGCAAAGGTAATAAAATAAATAAAACAGACAAAACCAAAAATTTAATTTTGCATTCCGTCAAGTTGGCAAAGGCAACAATCATTTCACACTGCCAGTTAACATACTTTACATAAAGCGGCTATCTTTGCAAACTTTTGGACAGATTTAAAGCAAAACAACCTTATTTTTCGTACTGTGTAACAAGATTGTAAAAATATTGTTTTCTGGGGTTGCTCTTGTTTTTTTAAGCCTGCTTATTATCAAAATTTTATTTTTAGTCTACTCAAAAAATAAATTTAGATTAGTCTAAAAATTATTAGATTTGCAAAACATTTACTAAACACAACCAGCTTTAAGAGACATGACTTGTATTACAAAAACAATACTGCTCAGCCTTGTATTAATACCGGTTAGCTTATTTGCCCAAGAACAAACTGACAGTGCCAAACCTAAAAACACAGAGTGGTCATACCATTTCCAGTTTACAGGCATTTCGCAAAGCCATTTTAAATTTAATGCACCATATAGTGGTAAAAACAGCCTTGGCGACTCCGCGCAATTCAACGCATTCAGCGTGAGCTCAACACTTTTTTTTGGCAGGAAACTATGGAGGGGCGCAGCAGCGTATTTTGATCCCGAAGTGTCTGGCGGCGTTGGATTAGGTTATGTACTGGGCGTTGCAGGTGCGTTAAACGGCGAAACATACCGTATAGGGGCCACAGCTCCATCCATTTTTATAGCGAGGGCGTATGTTCAGCAAAATATACCTTTGAGCAAAACCGACTACGAAGACACCGAAGATGATAACAACCAGGTGGCTGGCAGAACACCGTCAAACAGAATAGTCATCAGCGCCGGCAAGTTTGCCGCAAGCGATTTTTTTGACAATAATACATACAGCCACGACCCCCGTACCCAGCTTTTTAACTGGAGCTTATGGGCAAATGGCGCTTGGGATTACCCTGCCAACACCCGGGGTTATACTGGCGGGGTAGTAATTGAACTGATTGAAAAAAGATGGGGCGCCGTTCGGTTCTCCAGTGTAGCGGAGCCTATCGTAGCCAACCACCCTGAAATGGAATATGTATTTGCCAAAGCCCATTCGGAAACCCTGGAAATTGAGAAAAAAATCACAGCCGGAGCCCATCCTGGCTCAATAAGGGTTTTGTTCAGCCATACGGCAAACAGGTCACCGTCCTATGCGGCAGGCATTACTGCCCTAAAGGACGGGGATACCACAACCTTGAATATTATTTCAGGCAGTGCCGAAGGACACACCTACGGCGGCCAGAAAACAGCTATTTGCTTAAATATTGAACAGGAAATAACCAATAACCTGGGCTTTTTTGCCCGCGGTGGATGGAACGACGGCAAATATGCCTCCTGGGCCTTTACCGAAATTGACCGCACCGGCAATGCAGGTTTATTGTTAAAAGGCACCAGTTGGCACAGGCCAAATGATTTGCTATGCATAGCAACTGTTTTTAACGGGATTTCCAGCGGACACCGCGAGTTTTTAAAAGAGGGTGGCTACGGCTTTATTATTGGTGACGGGAAGTTAAATTACGGACTGGAAAACATTACAGAGGCAAATTACAGTGCTCAGCTAACAAAATCGTTCTGGCTAACGTTTGATTACCAGATTGTGCGCAACCCCGCTTACAATAAAGATAGGGGGCCGGTAAATGTTTTTGGGTTCAGGGGGCATGTGGAGTTTTAAGTTAATAGTTAAGAGTAGAGAGTTAAAAGTAAGTTGCCGCGAAGGAAGACATCGGAATTATTGTTGAAACTGCTTCATCATATCACCCATATCCATTTTTGTATATCCGTCGGTTGAGAGCACGAAGGTTGAATCAGGTATCGAGCCGAGCGATACTTTCTGAGCAGTAACTGTCATGGTCATTTGGGGCGCTTTAATTTCATATTCCAGCGGCATGCCTTTCAGATCTTTAAACAAAGCAGCTTCTTTACCAAATGCAACAACAGGCAATTTTTCGGTGTACCAGAATATGGCAGTATCCATTGCATCGTTTGCCTGTATAAAAATAAGCGCTTTGGTACAGGTATACCCTGCTATCTGTTTCGTTTCGCTTGTATATTTTATTTTCGGTGCTTTTGCCCCTGAATCTGAAAGACTTGGTGACGCGGTTTGAAAATAAAATTTTTGGCCCATGGTATTCATCAGGGTTAAGGTGCCGGTATCAGTAACCAGCGCTTTCATTGAATACATCGAGGAGGTTATATCAGTAAGGGATTTACCATTTTTATAGTAAAGGGTTAACTGCATGTCGCCCAACATGGCCGCAACTGGGGAATTGTCCATTTTCATGCTGTATGTAATTGTTTCCTGCTGCAGCTGCGCGGCAGCGGCAATCGTGAAAAACAATGCCCCTATCAAAAAAATCTTCTTCATACTCCTGTTTAATATGGCAATGATAACCAATTAACCGGTACACTGCAACAAAAAAACCCCGCAAATTACGCGGGGCCTTATAATATTATGAACGGCTTAACAGCCATCTAAAGTTTATTGCACTGGCATTTCTGCACCGCCGTTGGTATCCTGTTTGTTGTTTTTACGTTTAAACAGATCCGCATCAAATTTACCAAAACGGTAACTAAAGTTCAACCGAACTAATTGAGGATCCCTTCTTTTTATGGAAAGCTGGTCAAAATAAGTATCCCCCACCAAAGATGACGAATAGGTTTTGTTCATTGCTGTTCTAAAAATATCGCCCATGCTCAGGGTTATGGATGCACTGTTGCCGCCTTTCCAAGCCCAGTCTTTTTTTATTGCCGCATCAATATCATAATATGCGTATATATATCCTTGCGCACTGCTGGCGACACCACCACCAAAAAATCCGCCGCCGCCGCCACCGCCGCCGGGGCCACCGCCGCCTTGAGCAATGATAGTTTTAGAGTTGTATGTGGCAGACAGCTGAAACGTAAATTTCTTGGGAAGTTTAAAGCTGTTGTTCAATTTGGCAAACCAGCTTACCCTTTGGTTATTAAGACCGTTTTGCAGGTTACTGCCGTTTATGATCGAGTTAAACAGGTTTACATTCACCATCATGTCCCAAATTTTGAGAATTGTTGTCCTGTTGGTTAATTCAAGCCCATAATTCAGGCTGCTGTTTGCATTTTCAAAAGTCACAAAATTTACAGTGTCCTGCGATGTATATGGCCCTTTAATTGGGGCAGTAGGGCTTAAGGCCCTATAATAAAAAGTGGTTATCAAGTCGGTTGTATACCTTACATAGGCCGAGGCCAAAAAATTTGAGTTATGAGCATACGTTTTGTCGTATGAAAGTTCAAACGAGTTGGTGAATTCAGGAGTAAGGTTGGGATTGCCAACACGCGGGTTGGTAGGGTCAGTGATATTAACCGACGGAATCAACTGGCCAAAATTCGGCCTGTTAATCCTTCTGGTATAATTAACCTGAATGTCATCCGCGTCTGAAAGCTTATACGTGATAAACGCGCTCGGGAAAAGGCTCAGCGGATATTTTTCCTTAAAGCTAAGGTTACTGTCAAGCTGCGTGCCTTTATAGTTGCTGCTTTCAGCACGCAATCCCACTTGGTAGCTTAATTTTTTTGCCTTCATTGAATAATTGACATATCCCGCATATACCTGGTCTTCAAACTTATAATTGCTGCTTATATTGGGATTATAAACAAATTCAGAAGACGAGTCAACATATTGGTCGCTTAAGCTTTTAATATCTCTTATCTGCGCACGTACCCCTGCTTCCAGTTTAATATTATCAGTTATGGGGTTTTCGTAATCTGACTGGATAGTAACAAACTTATTGTTTCCGTTGCTTATAGTCTGCTGTAGAAAAGGACTGTATTTTGGGCTCCTATCCTCCAGGTATGTATTGGTAACATAATTACTTATGCTATTGTTTGTACCCTGGTTGTAGTTAAGGTCGGCTGTAATATCGTGTCCGCTTTTTGTAAAATTGTGCTTAAAGCTCAACATACCACCAAAATTCTCAACATGTATCGGTGTTGCAGTAGTGCGGAGACTGCTCGAATAAAACTGGTTACCAACCGTTGAATCGATAGTTTGATTATCAGCACCGTTGAAGCCGCCTTTATTATAGTTTAGCGCTAAAGAAATGGTGTTTCTGTTGTCCACAAAATAATCAACCCCAAACCTTACAAAACCAAAAGCTCCCTTGTTCTGCCCGATGTCGTTGGTGTGTACTGAATCAAAAGGCGTGTATACAGAATTCAGCGGGTTGTATGTATCATCATTTTTAGAAATCTGGCTTGTATATTTTGTTAAACGCTGGTTATATACACCCGTTAAAAAGAAATTAAGCTTGCCCTGCCTCAGATTAAAGTCGCCACCAGTGTTTATTCGTCCACGAGAATCAACACCGGCTCTAATGCCGCCATTGTAGCCCTTTTTCAAATTCTTTTTCAGTATAATATTTAATATACCCGCCCCGCCGCCAGAAGCATCATATTTTGCCGATGGGTTGGTTATCAATTCAACTTTGTCAATTATATCAGCTGGTATCTGATCCAATGTAAGTGTTGTGGGCCTGCCGTCAATAAACAAGGTAGGTGTGGCGTTACGCATAGTAACGTTACCATCTATGTCAACGTTAAGACTGGGTATTTGTTTCATTACCTCGGTAGCGGTTTGCCCGGTGCTTACCAAGTTCTTGTCCACATTAAATATCTTCTTGTCAATCCCCATTTCAAAAAAAGGCTTGGTGCTGGTAACAGTTACTGCAGTAAGGTTATTGCCCTCGGAAGCAACAATTTTAATGTTACCAAGGTCTTTGTCGGCCATACCAATTAATTGCTGCATCCTATCCTGCTGGCTTTGGCCAGCAACGTTGGTATTGGCAGCGCCACCCTGGCCGCCGAATTTAATACCGAACGAAACCTGTTGTGTAAAATCTGTGTAGCCTATAACGGATATATGCAAATTGAGGTTACCAAATAATGGAAGGTTTTCGGCGCTAAAATCGCCGTGAGCATCGGTAAGAAGGGTTGCCAGTATAACCTGTTTCATCTTTTTGGTGGCAGTATCAAACTTATTTCCGGTAAATTGTACGGAAGCAGCATCAACGCTTTTGCCTGTTTTGCTGTCAACCACCCGGCCATACATATGGCCCATGTTCATATTCTGACGGCCAGCACCTGCACCTGCCCCTCCTCCTGCCCTGCCCTGCCCGCCACCCGGAAATTGGGCAAAGCCACAAAAGCCAGTAAAGATCATTGCTACAACAAGTACATATCGCATCATAAATTTTCTTTTTATATAAAGTCTTTTCATATATAATTTCAATCCCGCAAAGGCATAAAAACTCCTTTACAGTGCAAAGGGAATGCACGTTTAAACGTGTTTTATAAACATTCGGTGAGTTTTTGGGATTATTAGGCAACCCATGTTAACAAAAACTGAAAAAGCCCAACAGCAAAGCCAAACAGCAAGGCGCACAGCTTTATCGACCTTATTTCCCTCGAAAATGCTTCGGTGAAAATATGTGTAAATTTTTCAGGTGGTATGCCCGCTATTTTGTTTGCAACAAGCATTTTTATATCTACCTCGTGCTGCATGCCCGACAAATAATTTTCTATAATTGATGGAAAAAGCAATTGCACCTCTTCAATAAAAATCTCTTTCAGTTGCCCAATAGTCCTGTCACCAATCAGCATCCCTACCACTGGCATTGATTTTTTTAGTTTAACCCGCAAAAAATAATCAATATGTTGGTCGATAACCGGCAGCAATTGTTCTATTGCGCCTGTACTAACGATTTTATTGTTGAGATTGGGAAAGGATATTTCCGAAGCCACCGCCTCCCCTACTCTTTCTGCAATGGCAACATGATTACTAATAAGGTAACCCTGTAAATTAAACCATAGTATTTTAACGGGTTTAACTGGATGAGTCAGCAAAAAAATGGCCATCCAGCTTAAAAACCAGGCAAAGGCCGCCGAAAAAAACGGCATAAAATACATCCAAACCGGCATATCGTTTGTTTTATATGAAAAAGCCCTGCAAGAGATTTCTCTTACAGGGCCATATTTTAACCGGGAGATTAAGGGGACTCGAACCCCCGGCCTTCAGAGCCACAATCTGACGCTCTAACCAACTGAGCTACAACCTCCATTTTCGGGCGGCAAAAATAGAGAAATACTTTCTTCCTACAAAACATATATTGACATAATTATACATTTTAGCTAAAGGCAAACGTCCCACAAGGCTATTTAAAGCAACTTTTGCCCCAAGGCTATTTTTTATGAAATACTTGCAACGTTACAAAAATTACAGCTTATTGGTACGGGGTGGTTGTGTTGCCCATAACAACAGTTACCTGTCATAAACCTAAGGAGTCATATCTTGCAAAATGATGGCTTATGATAGACAACTCCTTCACTGGCTTTATAACCTCAGCCATTTCGAGATGTGTGTTTTTGGCAAAAGGGAATTGATAAATATAGTCCATTTGATTCTTGTCGTTAAGATAAAAAACATTGGCGGTGTCAATGGCAGGCATATAATCGTTGTTTAACAATATAAAGTCCCAATGTACCTTGATATTCCTGTTACTTATTACCGGCATTGAGACGTTGAGGGTATCCATATCCGTATATCCGCGTTCGTATCAACCTTTTTTTTCAAAAAAGCTTGAATATCTTTAAATTCTTTCCCAAATGCACTGTTCTCCAATTGTTGCGCCAGCGGAAACATATAACCAAAAAGAAAGCCGTATGCAAAACTGGCAGTTATAACAAAACGCCAAAACAATGTCACTTTAAAAGAGGATAGCTTGCTTAGCCGCCACAATAACAAAACAAAAAAAAAGGAAAATAATAACCTCTTTGAAAATAGTTGATCGTTAAAAGGCACGGAACCCATATCAGCGCCTCCTTCCAGCGATTAGGTGCATTAACAAAAATGACAATAGCCCCGACAGCGAATGACGGATTGAAATATGGAAATTTTATAAACAGAGAAAAATTAAGTACTATATGTGCTTTTTGATTTGCCTCAAGTTTCAAAAAATTAAGCACCCAGCCGTTATAATCTATCAGTATTTCAGGAAGCTAAAAAGCAGCAACCATCAAAAGTATTATCGCAAAAAACAACTAAGACATGATAAAATTTTACACGTATCTCAACAAGATATAAAAGCGAAATTAAACACACAAATACTCCGCCCACTGGGTGCATCAACCCTATGGTTGTCAATAGCAAGGGAACATGTACATATAAGTAGATATTGTTTCTTTTTTCAAAAGCCTTGTTGAGGTAAAAAAGCAACAAAACCAAAAGGGCAGGATAAATATTTCAGACCTCGTAGAGTTGCTGTAAATGCTTACCAAAAAATTAATGCAAATAGTGAAAATTTTTGCCCGCCTAAAAAAGATTTTGCCAATAAAAAATAAGCCAATCTCAAAAAATAGAGACCCAATTATATTTCAAAAAAGTATACTGTATATTTGAAACCAGATATTAAAAGAAAGCAGGTAAAACGGTGCATTTAACAAACCATAAAAATATGGAAAATTGAAAACCGGGATGTACCCTTTTATAAAATCATTCTGAAAAACGTGCCCGTTAATAATCGTAAAAGTATGGCTTAGCTAAATCAGCCCGTCGGAACCAGGTTCGGGGTATACTATTATTAAAAAAATCTTAAAAATCAATAACAAGACAAAGAAGCTGATAAATATTTTTTTGTGAATATCTTTTTTATGACCGTTCATAAGCGTAATGGGTTCACAAGCATATTAAATTGGAACTCTAAATAAACTCGTATACGTAATTACGACTTAGAATGCAAAAACCGGCTCATAAGTATCGTGTTATCAATATTGCAATGAAAAAGTAGCAAAATCAAAAAGTAATTGATTTTTTTTGAAATTGACTATTTTCCAAACCTGCAGTCGATATGTTAATCTATTGTTAATTTTAATACTCAGGAGTATTGCGTATATATGTCGCACAGGTATTGCGTAAATGCCTTGCAAGCAAAATAATTATATTAATTTGGGATAAAACGTTTGTTAAGATGGGTAAATGGTAAGGATTAAATAATTTTTAAACGTATTTTTGAGTTTGATGACTAATAAAATCTTAAAATTTATGCTGAGCAGAAAAGTGCTGCCATTAGTGCTTATTGTAATATTTGGCTCAATTTTTTGGGCCTTTAAGGGCAGAACCCATGAAGAACCGACACTGGAAAAACAAGAGCGGTTACTCACCGCAATAGGCCAAATACTGGAAAGCCGCCACTACAGCCCCCAGCCAATTGACGATGCCTTCTCAAAAAAAGTATTTGACAAATATATAAGCGAACTGGACCCGGATAAAGATGTTTTTGAGAAACAGGACATCGCTGATTTGAAAAAATATGAAACGTCCATTGACGAGGAAATAAAAGGTGCACCCATACAGTTCTTTCCGGCCGCGGGCTCCATTTATTTAAAACGCCTGGACGAAACTATTAGTACCTACAGCACTATTCTTTCGAAGCCATTTGACTTTACAGCAAACGAAAAGGCCCTGTTAGACGGAGACAAACTCGATTTTCCCAATGGGGACAAAGGCAAAGACGAAGCCTGGAGGCTGCGCGTAAAATTCTTGACACTTGAAAAATATTCAGAGCTTATAAATTACCGGGACGCCAATAAAAAAGTTGACAGCATTGCCCATAAAACAAACCAGCAACTTGAAGTGGAAGCGCGGAGCAAGGTACTAAGCACCCTGAATAAAAATTTCACCCGAATAAAGCTGCGGCTTACAGAGGACGAGCAGTTTAACACTTTTGTAAATACGATCACTGACCTGATGGATCCCCATACGGAATATTTCCCACCGGTTGAGAAACGAGGGTTTGACGAAGAAATGAGCGGCCACTTTTTTGGCATTGGCGCCCAGCTTAAAGAGGAGGACAATGTTATAAAGATAGCCACCCTTATACCCGGCAGCCCTGCAATGAAGAGCGGCCAGGTGCAGGTGAATGATATAATTTTGAAAGTAGCCCAGGGTAGTGCCGAACCTGTTGATATTGCGGGCTATGATGTTACCGACGTGGTAAAAATTATAAGGGGCACCAAAGGCAGCGAAGTAAGGCTTACCATGAAAAAAGCGGATGGCACCATACAAGTAATATCACTTATTAGGGATGAAGTGGTGCAGGACGAACAATTTGCCAGAAGCGTGGTGGCAAAAACAGGGAGCAAGAAAATTGGCTATATCTACCTTCCTGAATTTTATGCAGATTTTGAAAACCCCAATGGCAGAAAGTGTTCTGCGGACGTGGCAGAAGAAATAAAAAAACTGAAAATTGAGCAGGTTGACGGCATTGTTCTTGATTTAAGGAACAATGGCGGCGGCAGCTTGGCCGAGGTGGTGGATATGGTAGGTCTGTTTATTAAGAGCGGGCCGGTGGTTCAGGTAAGGGACCGGGAAGGGGCACCTACAACATTAAGCGACAACGAACAATCAGTTTTGTACGATGGCCCGCTTACCGTTATGGTAAACGAGCTTAGCGCTTCGGCTTCTGAGATATTTGCTGCGGCGATACAGGATTATAAAAGAGGTGTGATAGTAGGAAGTACATCAACGTATGGCAAGGGCACTGTGCAAAGAAACCTACCGCTTGGGCGGCCTGTTGATATGAGTACAGGAGCAACTGAATTCGGTGCGCTGAAACTAACTTTTGAGAAATTTTACCGCATAAACGGCAATTCAACGCAACTTAAAGGTGTAACACCCGACATCGTTATACCCGACAGGTATGAATTTATCAAGTTTCGAGAAAAAGACCAGCCTTCCGCCCTAAAATGGGATCAAATTCCAAAATCTGACTATACCCTATGGAGGGCGGATTTCGACTGGGCACCTATTGAGCAAAAAGCTGAGCAAAGAATCGAGCAAAACCCATCATTCGCAGCCATAAAAAATAACACAGGATGGCTCAGCAAAAATGTGGACAAGGAATACGAGTTGAATCTGGACAAATACACACAAGAGCAGGTTACCATACGTGAAAAAGTACACGAAAGTGACAGCGTAACCAAGTTAATGCAGCCAATGGACATACACCCTGTAGCTGTTGATATGAATAAATTTTTTAATAACCCTGACAAAGCTAAAGGAGATAGGTACCAGCAGTGGCTAAAGGATGTTCAGCGGGATATTTACATAAACGAAACACTTAACATTGTAAGCGATATTGCAGACAAGCTTAATACAAGCACTGCAAAAAAATAGTTTGGTGCCGATTAATAAAAACAGCCCTGCTGGTTAACCCAGTAGGGCTGTTTTTATTGAAAAAATTAAGTTCTGATTAAATAAGTAATTTAAAACCCTTATATCTATATATTTGTAGGTGAAGCCATAAGATGGATTGTGTTTGATTATTTTTAAAAGGGGAAACTGACTTAGGCGCAAATTAATGACTGTGTCCTCTTAAAATGGCATTAAATATTGGGTGTATCATGAAAAAAATCTATGACCGATTGTTGATAAAGCTTGTTTTGTGTTTTCTTATTTTTCCTCTGTTCTTTTCTTGTGTAAGCCGTAAAAGCATCACATATATTAATAATCTGCCTGCCATTGGATTGATACCACTTGATACCCTTAGGGCGCCTCAACCAATTATTTTTATAAACGACGCTCTGGAAATTAGGGTTGGTGGTGAAAGCTCAAAAACCGTTGAGTTTTTAAATTCGTATTTTGGTAGCTCTGGCACAGGGGGGGGGCCGGGCACAACAGGTCCACAATTTACAGTTGACGTGGACGGCAACATAGAACTGCCCAAGCTTGGCAAGGTAAAAATAGCAGGCCTGACCAGAGACAAAGCGAGGGATACTTTAACTATTTTATACGGTCAATATTTGACAAACCCAATCGTGACTGTAAAATTCAGCAACTTTCGATTTTCGGTAATAGGCGAGGTAAGATCCCCCGGTTCATTTAGTATTGTAACCGACAGGGTGAACATTTTTGAGGCCCTTGCACAAGCAGGTGACGTTACACCTTACAGTCGTATTGAAAGTGTTCATGTCATACGCGATATGAACGGAAAAAGAGACATAATAACAATAGATTTGACCAATAAGAATATCTTAAATTCACAGAATTATTACATAAACAGGAATGATGTAGTTTATGTGGAGTCAAGGCCATTAAAATCCATAACCGATAATTTCACACGTACTGTAACATTTGTTACTGCCGCAGCAAGTGTTTTAGCACTTATTCTTGTTTTAAAACAATAACAATGAGTTACCCGGTTGTAGATAATGAAACGAGCGAGAATACGGGAACTGCAGCACCCGCACAGTTTGATGTTAAAAAGTTTATTTTTAAACTTGTTGGTTTGTTGCCGTGGCTTATTATTTCAACACTTGTATCATATTCAATAGCTACTCTGTATTTGCGATACACTGCCCAGGTGCACAAGATAACTGCACAGTTGTTAATCAAAGATGAAGAAGAGTCATCACCAGACTATAACATAATAAGTGAGCTTGGGGTTATGCCTGGTGGCAAGCAGGTTCAGGATCAGATAGACATTCTCCAATCTTACGAGATTTCAAAGAATGTTGTAGATTCTTTACACCTTCAATTTCAATTTGTTGCAGAAGGCCGAATCTCATCATCACCGCTTTATGGCTCAAAAAACCCGGCATTTATACATATAGTAGGTAAGGATACAGCAAGCTACAAAACGGCCTCATACAAATTCCAGCTATACCCGGATAAATTTTACATTTTTGGTGACGGAGTAAAATCTTATTTCAAGTATGGGGATACATTAGAACTGGACAGCCATAGAATATACCTAATAAAAAATGAAGACATAAAGCCCAACAGTAAAGGATACAATTTAATTATTCGTGACACCCGTTCTGTTGCAAATGGTATTAAGTCATTAATTGAAGTAAAAAAATCCCATGATATGGGCGGCACGGTTGAAATTTCCACTGTGGATGAGGTGCCAGAAAGGGCTATGGATATTATTAATACGCTGATTAATTCATTTAATACGGCAGGGAATATTGATAAAACCATGGGTGCCCAAAAAACCAATACCTTTTTGAATGACAAGGTTGACGAAGTTGAACATGAGCTGGACTCGCTGGAGATAAATGAAAGCTCATTTAAAAGAGACAATCAAATAATGGACGTTTCAACCGCCGGCGCTGAATATTTGGGGGATGCTGCAAGTGCCGATAAATCAATGGCTGACGAACAACTACAAATAGACCTGCTTGATGGCTTGCTGTCTTACATAAAAAATGCAAAAAACACCTACGACATCATCCCTTCAAACAATGGAATTACAGATGCAACACTGGAAAAACTCATTAGCACGTATAATGAAGCGGTTTTAAGTTACAACACGGAAGTAAAGATAGGCCCCGAGCGAGATCCAGTCCTTACTCAATTAAAAAATCAGCTAAATAACTTAAAAAGTGATATACAGAAAAATATTGAAAGTGTAAGAATCGGCTTTGAAACCAAATTCAACAATTTCAATAGTCATTACAGGATGTTCTCTGACAAATTTTCAACACTTCCGGAAAAAGAAAGGGCCCTCGTCAAGCTTAAAAGGCAAATCAGTGTAAAAGAACAACTCTACTTATTCTTACTGCAAAAAAAATATGATGCCGAGCTTTCGCTGGCATCAGTGGTAGGCGATTCAAGAGTTGTTGACACGGCTCATGATATGGGTATAATAAAACCCAAAGCAAGTCAAATAAAAATGTTTGCAATTGTACTGGGGCTTCTTCTGCCAATAGTAATAATGCTGCTGTTTGACTTTTTTGACAACAGGATTGCCGACAGAAAGGAGGTTGAAATAGGTACTAGGGCGCCCATGCTTGGAGAGCTCTCCTACAACAAGCTGCAAATAAATGCTATTATAAATCCCCAAAGCAGAAACGTACTGGCCGAGCAATTCCGCCTTATAAGAACAAACTTGCAGTACTTTATCCATGACGATAAAGTGAAATTAATACTCGTAACGTCATTTATGAGTGGTGAAGGTAAAAGCTTTGTGTCGCTAAACCTTACGGGCAGCCTTATAACAGGCAAAAAAAAGGTACTCTTAATTGAAATGGATTTACGAAAACCCAAACTGGCAAAATATCTTAATATCAACCCGCCGTATGGGCTTACGGATTACATCGTGTCAGACACCCCATTTGAAAAGATAATAACTAGTATCCCGGGGTTATCTAACGCCGACGTTATTACCTCCGGCCCAATTCCACCCAATCCAACGGAATTAATCATGAACGATAAAATAACAAATTTATTCGCTTATGCAAGAGAAAGGTATGACTATATAATTGTTGACTCTTCGCCAGTGGGGCTGGTTGCAGACGCTTTTATATTGGGAGATAAAGTTGACATAACGTTGTTTATTTTGCGACATAAATATTCATATAAAACGACGATTAAGTTTGTTGAAAAATTGTATACAGAGAAAAAGTTTAACAGACTTGGGATTATTGTAAACGGCATTGTGGCCTCGCCCGGGCTGGGTTATGGTTATGGATACGGCTATGGCTACAGCTATGGCTACGGTTACCATTATGGTTCAGGATATTACGTAGATGATAAAAAGAAAGGGCCGGGAAGCTGGCTTAGCAAGATATTCAGGAAATAATTTTTATTTAAAATACCCAAAAAAGTATGTTTACCGCTCACCCGATGTGAGTGAGTAAGCGGAGCTGTGTAACTGAATGACTGATATTAAAAATTGGATGGCTGTTTATACAAAACCCCGCTGGGAAAAAAAAGTAGACCGTGTGCTGTTGCAAAAGGGCATAACAAGCTGGTGCCCCATTCAAAAAGCAGAAAGGCAATGGAGCGACAGGAAAAAAATTATCGAAGTCCCGCTTTTCAGCTCCTATGTATTTGTAAATATTACCAAGGAAGAAAGGCTTGGCGTGCTACAAACGAACGGCGTTATAAATTTTGTTCATTATCTTAACAAACCGGCTGTGATAAGGAACGAGGAGATTGCGACGATAAAATTATACCTGCAGGAAAAGGATGTTACAGTTTCAGTACAATCAATACAATCTTTCAGGGAAAATGACAAGGTAGTCATAAGCCAAGGGGTGTTTATGGACAATACGGGAACCATTATTCGCACGGCTAACAAAAAAGTATATGTGAGGCTTGAAAGCCTTGGACAGGTAATGGTTGTAGAATTTCCGGTATCATTTGTTTCAACCCCGCATAATTTAATCTCCTGAAAATACTGCTTATAGGGTTGGGCTCAATTGGCAAGCGGCACGTCCGCAACCTGTTATCACTAAACTTTACTGATATAACGCTTGTGACAGGCAAGGCTTTGCCTAATGAATTTATATCATTACGTTCTTTCAAAACCAGTATAATTAAATTCACCTTTTGTTCCATCGTGTAATATCCATTGTACCGTGCTTTTTACTAAATCTGCAATTATACTCCCTTTTGTTCCTGTAAATGTGCAATTGCGTACAAGTTCAGGCTGAAGATAATCAAGGTGCACTGTTCCTATTGCACCGTTCGCAAACTTCAACAACACTTCGGCAACCTCCTCTGTCTCTATTTCAAGACAGCCACTGTTTGTATTCCAGCAGGCGACAGATTCAATATTGCCCATTAACCAACGCAAGTAATCAAATTCATGCACTATATCTAACAAAACGCCCCCTCCGGTTTTCTTAAGTGCGCTCATGCCTTTTCTGTGGTCTTCATACGGCCTCCAGTGGGGCAGGTACTGGCCGACAAATGCGTTAACTGAAATAATTTTGCCCATGATGTTTTGATGAAGCAGCTCTCTTATTTTTTGTATCCCCGGATCAAAATGAAGGTCGTACCCAACTTTTATATTGTTTTTATACGATGATGCCAGGGTAAGTATTCCTGCAATATTTGCCGTGGTATCGCTCACAGGTTTTTCAACATAAATGT
>Ga0207091_1100_pt1 | contig 20855 bp, 20 predicted proteins | sample Alteio_BWMinHeat_47_FD_153534 | JGI IMG/M metagenome (GOLD analysis project Ga0207091, IMG submission 153534) | Enriched cells from forest soil in Barre Woods Harvard Forest LTER site, Petersham, Massachusetts, United States -... | ecosystem: Environmental > Terrestrial > Soil > Temperate forest >... | reverse complement strand
ACCGCGCATCTCAATGCGATGAATACGCTATCCATGGAACGACCTTGGAATCTCAGTTTTTCTTATGCACGCGCTTTGCAAGAATATCCTATGAAAATTTGGCACGGCGAATCTAAAAACGCCAATGCTGCAAAAGACGCTTTTTATTTACGCGCGCAACTCAACAGTCTTGCTGCCATGGGGAAATATAATCCCGCCATGGAAAAAGAAAAGTCCGTTGCGTAAAAATCCCAACTGTCGACAACAAATGGAATTTGAGTCATGACAATTACTGTTATAAATACGCTCGATGCAAAGGAACAATTTGCGGACTTGATCACACGGGTTTCGCATAAAAAAGAACGCATCATTTTAACTCGTCGCGGGAAAGAAATCGCGGCGATCATACCTTTGGAAGATTTAGAACTTTTACAAGAATCGCAAGATAAACATGATTTAACAAATGCGATGGAAGCCTTAAAAGAAGCGAGAAACATTGGAACGATTACACTCGATCAATTAAAGGAAGAAGTAGGTTTTTAAAGTGACGAAACCCTATCATGTAAAAATTGCACCGAAAGCCCACAGCCAAATCAAAAAGCTTTCCTCCAAACATCGAAAAGTCGTAATTCGACTTGCTGAAGCGTTGAGTATTAATCCACGCCCGCCGGGTTCTAAAAAAGTCGGTGGTATGACAGGGCTTTATAGTGAAGAAGTAGAGCATTTGCGGTTGATTTACAAAATTGAAGATCAGGAAATTATTTTATTACTTGTCAATTCAATCACTTAACATTCGCTTCTTGATATTACTTATAAAATATGTAATACTTTAAAATAAAAGTATTACTAATTATTAAGAGGTAACCATGAAATCATCTTCTCTTACATCAAAAGGCCAAGTCACCATCCCTCACGAATTACGAGAAGCTTTACAATTACACCCCGGCGATCGATTAGGTTTTGAATTAGTCGATAATAAGATTTTCATTTTTAAACAGACCAATGATATCTCGCACGCTTTTGGTATGTATAAAGTCAATAAAAAAATCACAGATGCAGATATACAAAAATCGATTGAAAAGGGATATGTAGATGATAGCGATTGATACCAATATTGTTGTTAGAATTTTTGTGGATGATCTTAATACTACACAGGTGACAGCAGCGAGGAACTTAGTCAAAAAAGCAAAAACCATTTATCTCACACAAATCGTTTTGGTTGAAATGGTTTGGGTACTTTCACGCGCTTATGAATTAAATAAATCGCAAATATTCTCCATACTAGGGGAGATACAAAATAATGTTGCATTTTCTGTAGAAAATGAAAAACAATTTTCTGAAGCAATTTCCCTGTATAAAGAATATAACACAGATTTTTCTGATTGCATGATTCTCGCGCAAGTCAAAGAAATAGGCCTTAAACAAATCTACAGCTTTGATAAAAAATTTCAAAAAATCAAAGAAGTGATAAATCCCGCTTAAGTACCTTTGTCATGCCAGCGAAAGCTGGCATGACAGAAATTTGAGTTTCGCAACAGCTACCATATATGTTCTCAATTTGCATTTAAACCAGTTACGATAGTTGATTTTTTTTGCAATTTATTTTATTATGCGTTTTTAATAATCTTCCTGCAAATGTGGAAAAATGAACCAGATGTCTGACCACATTGCTAGGATAAATATACGAGGAATCAATTATGCTTGGCACAAGACTCACTCATACTGATACAGAAAAAAAAATTAATGGAATAATAGAAAAAATTGAAAATGTAGGCTTCGGTATTTTAGAGGATTTCTCAGAATTAAATGATGAGGAGAAAAAAGAATTAGGCAAAAAACTGAGTACTTTCAGTTATTCCTTCTCTAAACAAATTGGTTATACAGGTTTGCAACTTTTACTAGACAGGGGATATGATTCACCTGAATTAATTCGCTATGTGATTCAAGCGATTGAAAAGGCTTTGGAAACCTCTGCTTTTAAAGAACCCAATTCTTCTGACCTATTAAATTGTTTATTTCATCCCGCTAATCAAGGCATGCAATTTCAAAAAGATATATTAAAATTGCTTATAGAGCATTTTAATAGGATTTCTTTAGATTCTTTTGAGATGCCCTATAAGGTTATTGAAAAAGCTATGGAATCTGGTTCAGATGATGCAGCATTGGAGTTAATAAATCGTTCCTGGAAGATATTAAAAGAGTTAAAGAACTCAAATAAAACTCAAGAAAAGATAAACACAATTTCAAAATTGCTAATTATAACTTGCAATAGTAAATTCAGAAAACCTCGATGTGTCAGGAGATTAGTTGAATTAGGCGCAACATTGCCAGTCAACTATGATAACGCTTTCCTTCGTCTTCAATTTGATCAATCCTCTTCACCTGTAAACCCACCTGGATTAGGAAGCACTACAGGCAGTTTTAGTTTTGCCTCCAATCAGCAGGTCACTGCTTTTTCTTCCAGTGGTTCTAGCTCGTCCAGTGATCAAAATAAAGGGTCAAATGCTTTGCAAAATAATAAGGTTTGATGACTGAGAAGCTAGGGCTCTAAGGAATACCTATGCACTTTTTCCATAGCGCTTCTGCAGCTCAACATTGATTTCGAACACATTAATCATTTTTTCTCCCCATAATCCCATCATGGGGGCCGTCGCATATTGCTGTAACAATGGTTCGATTTCAAGACGTACTTCATTGGGATGACGTTTTAGTTGATTGGCCCAAGCTGTCGCCACACGATCGAGTTGAAACAGCGCATTTGCGAGAGAAATATGTGGATCCAATCCTGATGCCGATGTTGTAACTAAATCTCCCGGTACATCTTGAAATACCACATCAGGATGCGCCTCCCGCCACATATCGAAAAAAATCGATTGAATTTCAGGTCCCTTATCGATCAATGTCAGAGATGCATTCTGAATGACAGGAAATTTTCCTGGATTTTTCTTTGATAATTCATCGAAAAATGCAACGACTAATTGTTCCGATGTAAGAGAATTATAGTTTGTATACTCTTTCGCCCATTGATTGAGGTAATTCGACCGTGCAGCATCGGCGGTCACCCATGCATCCGCAAGCGAGGGATGTGCCTTTGCCCATAGGGCAGCGGTATTCGGTTGTTGTTGAAACCATTGTTCAATATCGCCTTGTACGGGTTTTCCATTTTGATATTTCACGATGGGGCCGAGTGTGCGTGCGACTCTTTCGCGTAACATTTTATTGGATGCGGCAAGTGCGGATGCGCTCGAGGCACTGGCATCATAGGAAGCAGCCGAGGGCCTTGGTTGAAAATATTCTTCTTTCGTGAAAGCTTGCGCAATTAAGAGAGAGCCCACAGGTTTTTGATGTGAGTCATAGAGAATACTACCATTTGATTGAAAGGGAAAAATCGTTTGACCGATGATCCATAATGCGAAAGGATAAATACCGCAAATGATTATAAGAAGTGTTATGAATAGAAAAATGCTTTTTGATAATATCGTGATTGTCACCCAAACACCCCCATCCTAACCTTCCCCCGCACTTCGTGGGGAGAAGGAATTAACTCACCCATTCCAAACTTACCATAATAAGATCAATCAATTTAATCCCAATAAAAGGCACAATGACACCACCCAACCCCCAAATCAGTAAATTTCTGCGTAAAAGCGCATCCGCGCCTAGTGGACGATACTTTAATCCCATGAGTGCAACAGGAATCAATACCGGAATAATTAACGCATTAAAAATCACCGCCGATAAAATCGCAGAAGTGGGCGAATGCAAATGCATGATATCAATCACTCGAAGCCATGGTAGCGTACTTGCGAATAATGCTGGAATAATCGCAAAATATTTTGCAACATCATTTGCAATCGAAAAAGTTGTGAGCGCACCGCGCGTCATCAATAATTGTTTTCCGATTTCGACCACTTCAATGAGCTTTGTGGGATCGCTATCTAGATCCACCATATTCGCAGCTTCTTTTGCCGCTTCCGTTCCCGCATTCATCGCAACTGCCACATCTGCTTGCGCTAAGGCTGGCGCATCATTCGTGCCATCACCCATCATAGCGACCAATTTTCCTTCTGCTTGTTGCTTTCGAATGTACTCCAGTTTATGTGCAGGCGTTGCCTCTGCCAAATAATCATCGACACCCGCCTCCGCTGCAATTGCTGCCGCCGTTCTCGGATTATCGCCTGTAATCATAATGGTGCGTAATCCCATGTTGCGAAGACGTGCAAATCGTTCATGAATCAATGGTTTTAAAATATCTTCCAACACAATCACGCCAAGAATTTTTGTTTCCTCGGCGACCACCAAAGGTGTCGATCCTTTTATCGCAACACGATCAACCATGGCATTTAAATCATCGGGAATATCACCATTTTGATTTTTGACAAATTGAATAATCGCATCCGGTGCACCTTTTCGAATATGTTTTCCATCGGGTAAATCAATACCGCTCATACGTGTATGCGCAGAAAACGGAATAAATGTCGATTTTTCTGGAATGCGGATTTTTTTCCGTTCATTCCTTTCAAAAAGTTTTAAAATACTTTTTCCTTCTGGCGTACTATCTGAAAAAGATGCCATCGCAGCAGCCATACCCACTTCTTCTTTTGTGACAGAGCCCACAGGTAAAAAATCAGAAGCACTCCGATTGCCTATGGTAATGGTGCCCGTTTTATCTAAAAGAACGACATCCACATCACCGGCCAGCTCAACCGCTTTCCCACCCCGCGCAAGAATATTCGCTTGCAGCGCACGATCCATGCCAGCAATACCAATTGCCGCAAGGAGTGCGCCGATCGTCGTTGGAATCAAGCAAACCAATAATGCAATTAAGGTGGGTACATCCGTCCCTAAACTTTGTAAAGGTGTGGTTAATCCCAAATAACTCGTCATATATTGTTCGACATAAAAAGAAATAGGCCAAAGTGGCACGACAACCATTAAAAAAATCAGGGTAAATGCCGATAAAACTAATGACACAGCAATTTCATTGGGACTTCGGTTTCGGATGGCACCTTCCACTAATGCAATCATGCGATCAAGAAAAGAGTCTCCTTTACTTCCTGTGATTTGAATAATAATGCGATCAGATAACACTATCGTGCCACCGGTCACCCCTGAACGATCACCACCCGCTTCGCGAATCACGGGTGCAGATTCGCCAGTAATCGCAGATTCATCGATATAAGCCACCCCTTCAATGATTTCTCCATCCCCTGGGATCATCTGTCCTGCAGATACAACAACCTTACACCCACGTTGTAACACAGCAGACGAGACTTCTTCTATTTTTTTTCCTTTTAAACGGTACGCTTTTGTATCTTGACGCGTGCGTCTTAACGAATTTGCTTGTGCTTTTCCGCGTTCTTCTGCAAGCGCCGTTGCAAAATTGGCAAATAACACCGTTAAGAAAAGCCAGATATCTAAGGCAATAAAATATGTTAAAGACACTTCTGTGATTTTAACACCTGCGAGCATTCTCAAAATATAAAGAAAAATAAGTATTGTCCCGATTTCTACAACAAACATAACGGGATTTTTCCATTGCATATCGGGACGAAGCATCACAAATGCGCGCTTTAATGCAGGAAGCGTGGTTTCTTTTTCAAATAAATCACGGCGTTTTAATCGGCGCACAGAAGCTTGCTGAGTCATGTATATGATTCCTTAAAACGGCATCGGCCCTAAATGTTCCGCGAGAGGCCCTAACACTGCAACGGGCAAAAATAACAATGCGCCGACAATGATAATGGTTCCCAACAAAAGCACACCAAATGTGATGGTATCGACGCGTAATGTCCCCATGCCGAAGGGGCTAGATTTCTTTTGACCGAGAAAAGCAGCCATCGCGACCATCGCAATCATTGGCATAAAACGACTTAAAATCATGACCAATCCCGTCGCAATATCCCAGTAAACGGCTTCAGGGGCAGGATTGGGATTATTCCAAAACCCATACGTCACTTGTAACCCATCAAACGCAGATCCATTATTCGCAGATGCCGATGAAAATTGATAAAGGCTTTGTGAAAAGCCATGGGCGGCTGGATTACTAATCGCATGCATTCCCCAAACCGTGGCCGCAAAAAGCCCAGCGGGCAGTAAAATCATGAAAGGATGAATGAGTAAACCAATGATTGCCAATTTCACTTCGCGCACACCAATTTTTTTACCTAAATATTCGGGTGTCCTTCCCACCATCATCCCTGCCAAAAAAATCCCCATGATGACAAACATCAGCATATTAATCATACCAACGCCTTTCCCGCCAAAAATACAATTTAACCACATCCCCACCATGGGCGATAAAGCAGCCAAGGGATTTAAACTGTCTCCCTCTGCATTAACAGCACCACAAGTCACATCCGTCGTTAACGCAGCAAACGTGGCACCCGCAGATGTTCCAAACCGCATCTCTTTTCCTTCTAAATTTCCTAAATGTTGATCCAGAGGTAAAGCTGAAACCGCGGGAACAATCACAGGTGCTTTTAGATTTGGAATGGAATAGGTTTTTTCCGCATGCGCTGTTAATCCTGGATTAGGTTTTTCTGTGTCATAATGAATTGTCCAAATCACTGTCCCCGCCATGAAAATCAGCATCACGATATAAATCACCGTACTATGCCGTATTTGACGAAGCATGCGCCCATACATGAGTACGAGTGCAAAAGGAAAAATCATCATCGCAAGGGTATTAAAAAAATTGGATAATGCAGTCGGATTTTCAAAAGGATGCGCTGAGTTCATCCCATAAAATCCACCACCATTCGTACCCAACATTTTCATCGCTTCAAAAGCGGCAACAGGGCCGAGAACAATCTCTTGCTTCGTTTGCTCGAGTGTCATGACTGGATACACACTTTTAAAAGTCATGGGAGTTCCCTGCTGCATAAAAATAATTGCAAATATAAATGCAATAGGCACAAATAAATAAATTATCACACGCCATAGATCAACAAAAAAATTCCCAACATGTGCATCACTTCTAAGCGCACGAATAATCGCTGTCAACGCACATAAACCGATCGCTGCTGAAATAAAAAGATTGGTGATTCCAAAAAAGATTTGACTAAAGTTCGACAAATGTTGATCACCGGCATAATGTTGTAAATCCGTATTTGTCATAAAAGAGGCAACGCTATTAAAAATGGCGCTTGGCGCAAGCAATGTTTTCCCATCGGGATTGAGCGGTAACCATGGTTGTAGCGCTAATACGACATAACTAAACACAAAAAGCAGCGTATTAAAAATTAAAAGTGAAAAAAGATATTCCTTCCAACTCTGCGGGCCGCTATCTAATCGCCTTTCAAACCAGGCAAAAAGAGATAATGGTTTATATTGCCCATCCATTATCCATGCCAAATAACGACTGAGTGGAATAGAAATGAAAATCGCCGCCAAAAAAAGAGCTAAGGGTAAACTCCAAATTTGAACAAACACTTAAAACTCCTTTTTAAAACCATTCCGGGCGAACCAAGGTCACAACTAAATAAATAAAAGTTAAAATAACCAGCACATCCGTTAAATAGATCATGTGCATTCCTTAGATTTTGTCACACGCTTCCACAAATAAAATACAAAGTAACATGGCGAAAATCCCAAGCAAAAACATAGCCGGTAGCCAAAGATAGAGATTCATGAGATGTTTTCCTATTTAGAGAGATATTCAATCATAAGTAAATACATAATACTAGAGCTAGTACTCCGTCAAATAAGTTTTTCCGGATGCAAAGAAATCACTTCGTCAATCCAGAAAGCTTTTCTGGATTGCTTCATCCCGCGGGACGACGAGAATATGCTCTTACTTTGGTCAATATCATATATTTCGTCATTTATTTATCACTTATTTTTGACTGTTTTAATTTATAATATAATTATCAGTCTATTTCTATCTAAAACGGGGATCCAAAAAAATGAAAATTCTCGTTGCAGACGATTCACGAACAACGCTTGCGCTCATTACTGAATCCTTAAAAAAAATGGGACATATCGTTATTCCCGTCAACGATGGATTCAAAGCCATTGAAGCATATAAAACCCAAAATCCTGATTTGATTATTTTGGATGTGATTATGGAAGGGATGGATGGGTTTGAATGCGCAAAACGGATACGTAGCATTGATAAGGAAAATGAAGACTGGATTCCAGTTATTTTTTTGAGCGGAGCCGTAGATGATGAAAATATTGCAAAAGGTATTGATGCGGGTGGTGATGATTACTTAACAAAACCTTTTAGTGAGCTGACCCTCGCTTCAAAAATAAAAGCCATGCAACGCATTTCTGATATGCGTAAAAAACTGTATAAAACCACCCAACAATTAAAAATACTCTCATCCACTGATCCACTCACAGGCCTTAATAATCGTTTAAAATTTGAAAATACCCTGCGGATAAAAACAACAGAAGCGAGAAACAACAATAAAGCGATCGCGTTATTATTTTTAGATCTCGATAATTTTAAAACAATCAATGATACTTTAGGTCATCAGATGGGAGATCTATTATTACAACAAGTTGCCGATCGTTTGAAGTCTTGCCTTAAGTCAAAAGATTATATTGCACGTCTCGGCGGTGATGAATTTGCCATTATTCTTGAAGATCTGCAAAACATGAAAATGGTAAACGAGATTGCTCAAAAGATGATTTATATTATAGATCAACCTTATAAGTTGGAAAATGATCAGGTGACTGTTGGTGCAAGTATTGGCATTGCTTATTATCTTCCTAAATCCGATGAAACAATTACAGAATCAGAATCTTTGTTAATGAATGCAGATATTGCCATGTATCACGCTAAAGAGGTAGGACGTAATAATTATCAATTTTACACAAAAGAACTCCATGCAAAACATCACGAACAAGTCGATTTAAAAAATAGCTTAAAACATGCGGTGAAAAAAAACGAATTATTTATAAAATATCAACCTGTTTTCGACCTAAATACAAAAAAAATTCAACGTATTGAAGCGTTAGTGCATTGGTTGCATCCTAAATTGGGAATCATTCCCGCCGCTGTTTTTGTTCCCATGGCAGAAGAGTTGGGACTGATTGATGAAATTGAAAAAAATGTTATCGAACAAGTTTGTCGGGAAGCTTCCAAATGGTTGAGTGCGGGGCTCACCCATTTTAAAATATCCATCAATATCTCACCCCGAGAATTATTAAAAAAAGAGTTTCCTATAAATATTTTAAAAATTCTTGAAGAAACGCATATACCTGCTTCTTGCATTGAATTTGAAATAACTGAAACATCTGTTTTAACCTATTGTGAATTATCTCAAGAAATTATCAACAAAATACATGAAATAGGTATAGGTATTGTACTTGATGATTTTGGCACAGGATTTTCTTCTATCACCCATTTAAAAAAATTACCTATTAATGGTGTTAAAATCGATAAAGTATTTATCAATGATGCGCTTCTTGATTCTAATAGCAAAATGATTGTGAAATCCATTATTTCATTTTGCAAAAACTTACAGATTGACGCTATTGCCGAAGGGATAGAAACGGAAGATCAATTAAAACTATTAATTCAACTAGGATGCCCACAAGGACAAGGATATCTATTAAGTAATATCTTAAATAATGAAGAAATAACAGCGCTTTTAAAAAAGGAAGAGGTTGTCAACGAACTATCATAAAATTTATGGATGTGAGGTAAAGGGGATTGCATATGAATAAGGATGTGGAAAAAAATATAAATATTTTACACTTCATATTGCAAGGTATCCATTTATGCATTCATTTAAGTGTTGTTGAAAAAATATTTCCCTTAACTTTTATCGAAAAAATACCTTATAGTCCAAATTATTTAGTCGGTGTGATGAATTTTTCTGGTAAAAGTATCCCCGTCATTGATTTAGCATTGCGACTCAGTTTAGAACGTAAACATTTCTATTCATTAGATACGCCCATTATATTATGTGATCATCAATCTCATCAGACAGGTGTGATTGTTGATGAAATTATAGGTCTTGCACAAGTTAAACAAGATCAATTACAAATGCATGAGGATTTTCAGGGAGACAAATCATCGATTTTAGGTGTGATCCGCTCAAATGATGATTTAATTTTAATGTTAAACATGGATGCCGTATTAAAAATAAACTTAAGATCTGAAAAAAACTCAAATAAACTCAAATTAACTCCATTGATAGGAAGTTAAAATGAATTCATTACCAACAAAAACAGAATCGATAATTGATATGAAAAATTATCAAGAAGAGTTAATAAAATTAATTAGACATCGTTTTGGAATAAAAATTCATGGATCTCAAATAAAAGAATTAAATAAAATCATTATAGATGCTTGTCAAAAATTTTTCTGTGAACCTGAATGTTACATAAACCTATTGTCTGAAAGTAAAGACGGCTGCCTCATCCTTGAAGATTTAATGTCAAGAATAACTGTGGGTGAAACATACTTCTTTCGTGATAAACATCAAATGAAATTGCTACAAGAAAGAATTTTACCCACTATTATTAAAAAGAAAAGAAATGAAAATAATTTGAGTTTAAGAATTTGGAGCGCAGGGTGTGCAACAGGTGAAGAAATATACACGATAGCGATTATCTTGACGGAGCTACTTCCTGATATAAAAAAATGGAAACTTCAGCTACTCGGTACAGATATTAATACTATTGCATTAAAAAATGCTTCGAAAGGATCTTATAATGAATGGTCAATGCGCTCCATCAGTGACTATTATAAAAAAAATTATTTTCAAAAAGATAACAACCATCGATATGCTATTTTAGAAAAAATACTTCCTCTTGTTGACTTTGACTATCTTAATTTAAATGACAATACCTATCCATCCATATTTAATGGCACGAATGCGCAAGATTTAATTATTTGTCGAAATGTCCTGATATATTTTAACGAAGAAAATATTCAACATATCATGAAAAGATTTAGCGCGTGTCTTATCGAGGGTGGCTATTTGTTACTGGGTTCTTCAGACCCAATCTACATCAAAGAGGCAAATTTATCTTTTATTGATAGTTCTCTCTTTATGCATAAAACCATAGAAAAAACTACTATTCATCAAGAAAAAAATCATATCATCAATCCAACCATTGCAACCACTAAAGAAATTAAAAATAAAGTCAAAGAAAAGACACCTCTACCCGTCAGTGCAAAGTTAGCGCCCGAGATAACTGACGAGATAATAACTTCTTATATCAAGAATGGCTGCTTCCAAGAAGCATTAAAAGCCATTGACCTTTACGAAAATTCGCATAAACAAAACCGTGTGTTTGTATTAAATTCGAAAGCAACCATATTAGCTAACTTGGGAAATCTGGATGAAGCAATTAAGCTTTGTGAAATGAGCATAAAAATAGACTCAACGAATATTGAGACACATTTTATTTTAGCAATGGCTCTGATAGAAATAAATAAAATATATGCGGCTGAAAAAGAATTAAGAAAAGTTATTTTTCTTAATAATAAATTTGTGGAGGCACACTTTCAATTAGGTTTGTTACTATTGCGCGCTAAAAAGCATGACTCAGGGATCAAAAGCTTACACAATGCCGTCCAGATCGCAAAGGGGAGGGATCCCGGAGAACCCGTTTCCGGTTTTCAAGGATTAAATTATGGTAGGCTCACAGAGATTTTGCAGCGCGAATTAGAGTTACATACCACACAAAAAGGATAGCGTATGGCTATAAAAGTAAAACAGAAATTTTTACAAAAATCCGCTGCTGATTTAATGCCGCAGGATGAAAATGCAAAACGTATTTTGTTAAAACGTGCGCATCTATTGGCTAACGGTGAAAAACATCAAACAAAAAGTGAAACGCTGACGCAGTATATTCGGTTTAGATTAGGAAAAAAACAATTATATGGTATTCATTATGAAAAGACAGAAGAAGTCATGAACAATACACTTTTAACGCCTGTACCGCATGCACCATTTTTTATTGCTGGTGTCATCAATCGTCGCGGTTCATTAATTACCATTATAGATTTAAAAAAGATTTTTCAAATACCCCCCCTTGAAGAGGAAAAAAATCAAAATCAATATATCATTATTGTGAGTAGTGCTAAAAAGATTGTAGGAATGCTCGTCGATGATATTGAAGAGAGTGATGCTTATCATCCCTCATTGTTAGATCCACCCATTTTATCACAAGGCATCTCGACTGAATTTTTTTTAGGCATACATCAGGGGACGACCGCAATTATTAATGTGGATACGATATTATCAGATGAAAATTTACGTTTAAATGCAAAAACCGAAGTCATAAAATAAGGAGCGTCTTCAAATGAATAACCCATCGATGAATACTAAAACAAGTCCATATTCCATCGCAAAAGGAATACGTGCTCGTTTATTTATAGGTTTCGGTACGATAACGCTTATTCTTATCGTCGCAATTAGCATCGTGTTGTATAAAGTTACCACGGCTGAAAGCTTAACGAATCAAGTGATGAACGTAGGGATACCTACACAAAACGATTATTATGATGTCACGATGAAAATGTATCAGGCACAACTCGCGCTCAGTTATTGGGTAGTGACACATGATCCAAATGAAAAATCTTTGTTTTACAAATTATGGAACAGTATTGATACGCAAATAGATAGCCTCGATCAGGCAGTCAAAACTCAAAATACAACAGAATTTTTAAAAAAATGGCAGGATGCAAAGACATTATATATGCAAATTAAAAAAGAAAATATGGCTATGATAAACGCAACTACTGTAACACCTACCGATTTAACGCGGAGCGCGAAAACTTTTAATAATTTTTTGGATACTGTCGATGGTCCACTCGATGTGAACGGTGAACGTGCAGGCGGACTTTTTGATTTGCAATATAATAAATTGAAACAAAACGCAAATTCTGTATTCACAGAAATGAATACGATACGTTCGATAGAATATGTTTTATTAGCTATTTCTGCCTTTATATCATTTTTCATCGCTTTCTACACATCACGAGGAATAATCAATTACGTCAATACATTCAGAACACAGAGTGCTCGAATTGCTTCCGGTGATTTACGACATCGTGTTGATATTTTGAGTAATGATGAAATGGGTCAACTCGGTAACGATTTGAATCAAATGACAGACAGTTTAGTCAATATCACTAAACAAATTACCGAAGCTTGTCATCAGATGGTCACAACCATAGAAGAAGTGAAGCATTCCGTAGACATACAATCGACCGGCGCAACAGAACAAGCGTCATCGATTAATCAAATTACCTCATCATTAGAAGAAATTGAAAAAAGTTCATCACAAACAATTGAAAAAGCGAAAACATTAGGTGAAGTGGCTGAACTCACACAAGAAAAAGGGCAACTCGGATTAAAAGCCGTTGAAGAAAGTGTTATTGGAATGAAATCTGTGCGAGACAAAGTTCAAACGATTGCGCAAACGATTCTTGACCTCAGTAATCAGACTCAACAGGTGGGTGAGATTACTTCTGTTGTGAATACATTGGCACAACAATCCAAAATGTTGGCATTAAATGCATCGATTGAAGCCGCAAAGGCTGGGGAAGCAGGTAAAGGATTTGCTGTGGTTGCGTCTGAAGTTAAAACGCTTGCAGAACAATCTGAACAATCCACATCACAAGTGCAGAAAATACTGGAAGATATACGTCGTGCGACTGAAAAAGCTGTCATGGCAACAGAAGAAGGTACTAAAGGTGTTGATCAGGGAACGGGATTAGTTGAGCAAACGGGTGAAATTGTTAAAAGTTTAAGTGATGTGATTCATGAAACGACGATTGCGAGTCAACAAATTCAAGCAGCGATTCGACAAGAAGGTGTAGGTATCGAGCAAATCACGGCAGGGATGAATGAAATAAATCAGGTCACTTCATCATTTGTCGATAGTGTCAAACAAACAACTGAAGCTATCGGGAATTTAGCAGAAATGGTTAAGAATCTTAAACAATATACGGATGTATATAAATTATAGTAGGCGAACTATGGCAATTGACCCTGAAGTATTAAAAAAGTTGTTACAGACATTCAAGGAAGAATTGGATGAACAGCTACAATCGATTACGAATGGTCTACTCAAACTCGAAAAAGGAGACATATCGAGTGAGGAAACGGATAAAATAATCGAAAGTATTTTTCGTTCTGCACACAATATAAAAGGTGCTGCAAGAGGTGTGGGTGTGAAAAATGTGGGTGATCTCGCACATCATATTGAAACACTCTTTTCATCTATTCAGAAAAAAACCTCAACCTACTCTCCTGCCATCATTGATTTATGTTTAGAAGCAATCGACAGTATGCGTTCAGCGATGAATGCATTTACAAATGACCAACCATTATCATTTGACTTAAAGAATATTTTATCTAGATTATCAGGTGAACCAGATACATTAACGTCAGAAAAATCAAAAGAAATAAATACAAAGTCTAAAAACAGAGAGACAAATTCTGAATATGAAACCATACGTGTCTCGATTGATAGTCTAGATCGTATTTCTGCAGTGATAGAAGAAATTCAAGTCAATAAAATATTTATCGAAGATCATTATGCAGATCTGGCAAAACTAAGCAATAAAATAAAACGCATGATGCCCGTGTGGAAACAATTGAGCCTTAGTGCCAAGAATAAAGAAATACCTGAAAATCTACAAAAAATATATACTTCTAATATTGATAATATGCTAGAAATATCCGGTTCTATGCAACAAATTCAAAAAAATATACGTAAAGGCGTCAATGATCTCGCAACGTTATCTGACTCATTGGAAGAAGAATTGAGTATGGTAAGGCTTGTTCCAGCATCGACCCTATTAAATACGCTACCACGTGTTGTACGCGATGTATCACGTGAACTTAACAAAAAAATTGAATTAACTATCACGGGTGATTCTGTAAAAATGGACAAAATGGTACTTGAAGGATTAAAAAATCCTTTGATTCATCTTATCAGAAACGCCATCGACCATGGAATTGAAAAATCCGATAAAAGACTTTCTTTAGGAAAACCAGAAGTCGGTCAAATCAATATAAATGTCCAAGAAGAAGGTGATAAAATATTAATAAGTGTATCTGATGATGGCGCGGGTATTGATGTTAAAAAGATTGCGGAAATTGCAAAAGATAAAAAAATTCTTATGCATTCTCAATTAGATACTCTGAATACATCCGATATTCTAGATGTCATTTTTTCGCCAGGATTTTCAACAAAAGAAATTATTACAGATGTTTCTGGTCGTGGTATTGGTTTAGATGTCGTAAAATCAAATATCACACATCTTAAGGGCCAAGTGAATGTTACGACGATTCTAGAAAAAGGAACCACTTTCAATCTACGCGTGCCATTCACATTGGCCAGTGAACGGGGATTGATTGTGATGTGTGAAAAACAAGTATTTGTTTTACCTACAAATATTATCGAACGTATTTTACTATTAAAAACAAATTCGATTATTGATGTAGAAGCTGATCAAGCCATTCTTTTAGATCAACATCCTATACCCTTCCGATCACTCGCCGCTGTATTAGGATTTCAGCATCAACCCGTGGATTCACAAATACAACATCCTGTTGTTCTGCTCCGAAAAAATAATAATGCAGTTGCACTTTTGGTAAATGAAATCATTGGAGAACGTGAAATAGTTGTCAAACCATTACAATCTCCGCTTATCAACATCCCATGTATCTCGGGTGGAACACTTGCTGGAAATGGACAAGTCATTATGGTACTGAATACAAATGATTTGATGAAAACTGCTCTTTCTTTAGGAAAAACATCACGTGTCGTCGCAAAAGATACTTCAACAAAATCTGTCAAACGTGTGCATATTCTTGTTGTCGATGATTCCATCACAACACGTACATTAGAAAAAAATATTTTGGAAAGTAAAGAATATCAGGTGACTGTCGCAGTCAATGGTAAGGAAGCTTGGGATCTTTTGCAAACACAAAAATTTTCTTTACTAATTACTGATGTGAGCATGCCTTTAATGGATGGATTTACTCTAACAGAGAATGTAAAAAAAGATGATAAGCTACATGATTTACCTGTTATTATTGTTACCTCACTTGAAAGCGAAGAAGAAAAAAAACGAGGGATCGAAGTCGGCGCAGATGCTTATATTATTAAAAGTCAATTTGAGTCAGGTACATTATTAGATATTGTGGAGCAATTAATATAAACTATGATAAAAATATTGATAGTTGATGATTCTTTAACTGAAACGATGCTTCTAAAGTCGATTTTTGAAAATGAAAAAGACTTTGAAGTCGTTGGTATTGCTAAAAATGGTAAAGATTGTCTGAAGAAACTCAAAACGTTAAAACCCGATATCATCACAATGGATATATTAATGCCCGAGATGGATGGGCTAGAAACGACGCGTCAAATTATGTCTCAATTCCCCATTCCCATTGTGATCATTAGCTCTACCATCAGTAAGGAATCCGTATCTCAGACATTTGACGCCTTGGATGCGGGAGCTCTCGCTGTTTTAGAAAAGCCTGAACAAAATAAAGAATTTGAAAAATCACGCACACGAATCATAGATATAGTACGTAGTATGTCAGAAATTCACGTCATTAAACGACGTTTTTTTACTAAGAGAAAAGAAACAAAACCCATCCTTCCATTATCTTTACATCATCACGTTCAACCCTACTACGAAATTATCGCGATTGCCGCCTCAGTGGGTGGACCACAAGCATTAAAAAAAATATTGACTGCATTACCGCGCGATTTTCCTTTACCCATTGTCATTGTTCAACATATGATGCATGGTTTCATCAATGGGTTTACGACTTGGTTAAATAATACTACTCACCTTGTTATCAAAAGTGCTGAAAATCACGAGATATTAAAAGGTGGGACAGTTTATTTTGCGCCTGATCATCATCACATGGAAGTCAAACATGATCAATATAATTTAAGGATAAAACTCCAATCCGGTCCTCCGATATCCGGCTTTCGCCCTTCCGCAACGGTTTTATTTCAATCTATCGCCAAAGAATGTGGCGAAAACGCCATTGGTATTATTTTAACAGGCATGGGAAATGATGGTGCGGAAGGTCTATTAGAAATGAAAAAAGCAAAAGGTCTTACACTTATCCAAGATCCTGAAAGTACTGTCGTGTTCGGTATGGCAGGCGTTGCACAATCCATGGGTGCGGTAGACAAAGTGATTGAATTAGACAAAATCGCAGATTATTTACTAAAAAAAATATATGCGAATATCTCAAGACATCATTAGGATAAGATGGAGACCTTTATAATAAGAACTAAATGAATATATCACGTCAGTCAAGCAATCATCCCCGGAAGAAAAAAAGCAATTTCGTAAATAGATATAAATGAATTGATGAACCTTGACAAAGCGTACGATTTGACGTACGCTTAATAATATCCTTATGCGAGGTAATTATGGCAATTTACACAGCAACACAAGCCCGATCCAATTTATATAGATTAATGGACCAAGTGAGCAAATCTCATAAACCTATTCATATTACAGGTAAAAATGCCAATGCAGTCTTAATTTCCGAAGAAGATTGGTCCGCCATTCAAGAAACATTATATTTATTATCTATCCCAGGCATGGGCAAATCGATTAAAAAAGGTTTGAAAACACCGCTTAAAAAGTGTGACGAGGAGTTAGATTGGTGACAGCATGGAAGATTGTGTTTACGAAACAAGCGCAAAAAGATGCAAAAAAAATAAGTGCTGCAGGATTAAAAAATAAAGTCATGAAGTTACTTGACGTACTTAAAATTAACCCATTTAAAAATCCACCAGAATATGAAAAATTAGTCGGTGATTTAACGGGTGCGTATTCCAGACGAATCAACCTTCAACATCGTTTTGTTTATCAAGTGTATACAAAGGAAAAAACTATTAAGGTTATTCGCATGTGGACACATTATGAATAGACAATAACTGTTGGAGTAAACACCGTACTCGGATACACAACAACCGGCTGCTGTGCATTGATTACTGAAATTTGACCCGCAAGAATTGCTGGCGTTAAGCTTCGCCTCGTAAAAAACACTCGGCTCGCTATGACAGATTAAAATGGAAATTCCTATATACTTAAATTAAAAATCAGTTTTTTTCATTCCCGAAAACTGGAGTAACTGTTTTATTTTGAGATAAATAATTTGGTGCTTTTTACCAAATTATTTATCTGAAACACTATATTATAACTCTCCATGTTTCATCCTCATGAAAACTGATTTGCATGAACCTTGCCAAAATGCCAAATCTTTCCGTCAAATAAAGTCACCTCACTATTTTTATCGATACTTTTATATTCGTTTTCACTTAAGATGAAAGTGATTTCTTTCAGCCAATCAAGATCCGAATAATAACTACGTAAAAATCTTTTGTTCCCTATTTGTAATATAGGAGGCGAATTTCTTACGGAAAATGGTATTTGACTCTTTAAATGAATTTCAATATAAACCGTTTTTTGTTTAATTTTTTTAATAATATGAATGGCATTAGAGGAGAGAGGGACTTCTTCAATAGAAATATGTCTAAATAAAAAGTTTTTTTGCTTCGTATTTTATTAAAAGTCAATGGCGTAGGTCCAAGATTAGCGTTAACGATTTTATCGAGTATGACGCCGGATGAATTTGTGCGAGCTCTCATTCATCAAGATACAGAAAGTTTAGTACGCTTGCCGGGTGTGGGTAAAAAAACTGCGGAGCGTTTGATGATCGAAATGCGTGATAAAATATCAGATTGGGAAAAAAATATTTCTCCCGAACTTAAAATAACGGAGAATAAGAATGATGCGCGTCATCAAGTGATTCAAGATACGATTTCCGCGTTAATTGCATTGGGATTTAAACGAGATGTCGCGAGTCGTACCGTCAGTAAACTAGAAAATGGGATTTTAACGAGTGAAGAAATGATTCGATTATCCTTGAGAGAAATTGTCACATGAATGAAATGGATCGTTTAGTCACAGGAGAATTGCAAAATGAGAATGAGGCATTGGATCGTGCAATTCGTCCAAAGAAGTTAGAAGATTACATTGGGCAGGCGCATGTCCGTGAGCAAATGCATATTTTTATTCAAGCTGCTAAAAATCGCCGTGATGCTTTGGATCATGTGTTGATTTTTGGGCCGCCCGGTTTAGGAAAAACAACACTTGCGAATATTATCGCGAATGAGTTGGGGGTGGGAATTCGTCAAACCTCGGGTCCTGTTTTAGAAAGAGCGGGGGATGTCGCAGCACTCTTAACGAATTTGCAAGCGAATGAAGTGTTATTTATCGATGAAATTCATCGTTTAAGTCCTCTCGTTGAGGAAATATTGTATCCCGCCATGGAAGATTATCAGTTGGATATCATGATTGGGGAGGGACCGGCCGCCCGATCGATTAAATTAAATCTTCCGCCGTTTACATTAATTGGGGCGACAACCCGTGCGGGATTATTAACATCACCTTTACGAGACCGTTTTGGAATTGTTGCGAGATTAGAATTTTATAGCACATTGGAATTATCCGATATTGTAAAAAGATCTTCACATATTTTACAAATTCCGATTGATGATGCAGGGGCAGAAGAAATCGCGAAGCGTGCTCGCGGGACGCCGCGGATTGCCAATCGTTTATTGCGACGCGTACGTGATTATGCAGAAGTCAAAGCAAACGGAAAAATTATTCGTGACATTGTTAGACGCGCATTAGAGCTACTGGACGTGGATGATCGAGGTTTTGATATGATGGATCGGAAATTATTATTGGCCTTGATTGATAAATTCAGCGGGGGGCCGGTCGGGATTGATAGTTTGGCAGCCTCGATCAGTGAAGAGCGCGGAACGATTGAAGATGTGATTGAGCCTTTTTTGATTCAGCAGGGTTTTATCATGCGTACTCCTCGCGGGCGCGTTGCGACAAAGCATGCGTATTTGCATTTTGGGTTGAAAGTGCCTGAGAAGGTGGTGGTTCAAAAGAATTTGAGTTTGTTGGTGGAGTGATAAGCGCTTTTTTGATCATTTTTAGAACAAAAATACAACAAATAGCTTTACTTTGTATTAAATTTGTACTATTATTGTAATCTTAATTTATCGTATGTTAAAGAGTTAAGAAAATGAATAGTAGTTCGTCTCTTGATGAAGCTAAAAGTAACCAGCGAAAACTGACAGATGAGATTTCTGAGATAATTGACAAATATTTAGAATATTTCGCAGTCTCGCATGCTTTGCCAGAAAAAATCACGCGGCATTTCCCTGTATTTGCACAATGTATAAAATCGATTATTTTTTACGGAAAAATAAGCTTATTTCAAAGATGTTTTGATGAGTTTATTGTTCAGAGAATGATAGAACTACAAAGATTTCCACCAGACAAATTAAACTTAGAAGAATTTGAATCCCTATTTAAAAGGTTCGAATGGCTTGTCTGTACATTAGCGGCAGAAGATGAATTTGAAATTTTAAATTTTCTTCTTGAAGAAAAAGCGACAGGACACTATTTGTTGAAATCGATCGAAAAGCACTCGCTGAGTTAATTGTTCGTGTAGAAGAAGCCATTGAACATAACTTGGCGTTGAGTGTGGACGACTTAAAGTTGTTATTACTCGCTATTTCAACATTATGTGCGCTGCAAGAAAAAATAGAAGCGGATGACGTAACGCTGCATAAGCTACGCAAGCTGTTAGGCATGGTACAACAATCGGAGCGTCATCTTGTTTCTTCACAAAAATCTAACCCTAAAAAAAACAAGAAGAATATTCAAAAAAAGAATACAGATAAAAAAAATAAATCACCATCTAAGCCACCTAAATTGGTTCATCATGCAGTGACAGAGTACCAACGGGGCCAAGTATGTCCAGCCTGTAAAATAGGTAAGCTTTACAAGTTTGAACCCAGCACATTCTTGCGTGTGACAGGTCATGCACGATTTG
>Ga0207091_1060_pt1 | contig 21114 bp, 23 predicted proteins | sample Alteio_BWMinHeat_47_FD_153534 | JGI IMG/M metagenome (GOLD analysis project Ga0207091, IMG submission 153534) | Enriched cells from forest soil in Barre Woods Harvard Forest LTER site, Petersham, Massachusetts, United States -... | ecosystem: Environmental > Terrestrial > Soil > Temperate forest >... | reverse complement strand
GGTGGCTCTGCAATAACTGGTTACAAGATTGAGAGATCAAATAATACTGGAACAACATGGTCTACCGTTCAATCAAATACAGCTAACACAGCCACAACATATTCTGATACAGGACTGAATCCAAGTACCACATACACCTACAGGGTATCTGCAATCAATAGTGTAGGCACCAGTCCTCCATCAAGTACTGCATCTGCAACTACGTTTAGTGCAACTACTGTTCCACAACCGCCAACCGGACTTGCAGCTACATCTGGAAACTCTCAGGTATCACTCTCATGGACTGCACCATCATCTAATGGTGGCTCTGCCATAACAGGATACAAAATATACCGTGGTACAGCAGCAGGTGGTGAAGGTACAACACCTGTTGGCACTGTAAGTGGTTCAACATTATCTTATACCGATACTGGACTAACAAACGGTCAGACATACTACTACAAGGTAACAGCTGTAAACTCTGTTGGCGAGTCTGCACAGTCAAATGAGGCAAGTGCAACACCTGTATCTGCTGCCACAGCTCCACAACCGCCAACTGGATTAACAGCTACTGCCGTATCATCATCTCAGATTAACCTAAGTTGGACTGCACCTGCAAACAACGGTGGCTCTGCAATAACTGGTTACAAGATTGAGAGATCAAATAATACTGGAACAACATGGTCTACCGTTCAATCAAATACAGCTAACACAGCCACAACATATTCTGATACAGGACTTGCTGCAACTACAACCTACACATACAGAGTATCAGCGATAAATTCAGTTGGTACCAGCTTTCCATCAAACACTGCATCTGCAACAACATCTAGTGCAACTATATCTGGCTCTACCATCTCACTTAATACAAATTCTGTTAATGTAGGGACCTCCGTAAGAATCACAGGTACAAAGTTTGCACCAAACTCACTGATTACGATATCATATGATAGTTATACATATGCATTCAACTCTGCAAACGACGCACCCACTCCATCCACTATTCAAACTGATTCTAATGGAGGTTTTGTTGGAATAATTGCGGTACAGCACTCTGTTGCAGGAACTCACACCATCATCGTTCAAGATGCAGCAAAGAATACAGCTACTGCCACCGTTACTATGACACCGCACGTATTTATCTATCCAACATCAGGAGCTGCTGGCTCCCAAGTACTGATTCCAGATTCCAACGGTAATGGCTTTGCAGCAAGTTCTGCAATTACTATAACATTTGATGGTGCGACAGTTTCCACTTCGAGTACCATAATTACCGATACCACTGGTAACTTTGGAGGAAGCTTCACGATACCTAGCACAGCTTCACTTGGCACACACCCGATTCAAGTATCCGACGGTAAGGGTAATGTCTATCCTATTTCATTTACTGTTGTCAGCTCGTCTACTCCTACATACAACACTCAACCTATAGCAACAGGACTCAGTATTCCAGACAGAATGGCCTTTATTCCAGATAACGGTTATGGCGTAGATGGCTCTGGAACATTTATGGTTCTTGAGAAGAATACTGGAAATGTAATCATATTCAAAAATACAGGCAGCCAATTTGCAAGACAGGCAACACCCTTTGTAACCATACCAAACCTGCAAACAGGATCTGAAGACAATGGACTTTTGGGAATTGCCTTTGATCCAAACTGGAAAAACTCCGCATCCTCACAGTATGTTTACTTTGACGTTACAAGAACTGTATCAGGATCTGTAGTAAGTGAGGTTATCAGATATCATGCTACAACCGATTCATCTGGAAATATAGTAGCAGATTCGTCTATAGGTGAACAGCTTGTACTTACTTCTCCAGCTTGGCAGGATGGTCATAACGGGGGTTGTCTAAAGTTTGACTCTGCAGGCAACCTCTACATAGCTGTTAGTGATGGATGGACATTTAAAGGACAGGACTTGACAATACTGCAAGGAAAGATTCTCAGAATTACTCCACTTGCATCCCCTGACGCAAATGGAAAACTCTATTCAATTCCCAGTACAAACCCATTTGCATCATCAACCAATACATCAATCAAAAAAGAGATCTGGGGCTATGGTGCAAGAAATCCATATACATTTGATATTGATTCCAAGACAGGCAGAATATATGCATCAGACGTGGGTTACAATGCATGGGAAGGGATAAAGAACTTTACAGCTGCCGGTGCAAATGCTGGATGGTCAAACTATGAGAGCCCACCATTTGGTAATCCACAAAACTTGGCAAGCTATACACCGCAAGTATACTGGTACCCACACGAAGGAATAGAATCACAGACAACACCAGAGGGTCTTCAGGCCCTTACAGGTGGAGCTTTCTATCACGGGACCTACTATCCAAATTACGAAGGTGCTTACTTCTTTGCAGATTATGGATTACATATGATTTCTGCACTCTTACCATCAAGTACAGCTCCACCTACAACAGACCCAGCAAGTGGAGTTCCAAAAGGACAGGTTGTGCCAATATATTATGATAAATCTATTGCACCAGTTGATCTAGAAGTCTGGAACGGAGGAATCTACTTCATTGACCTGACTGGGAGCGTTAACGTACTAAACTATGGAACAAGTCAACCACCAAGTGGAGGAGGTTCTGGAAGTGCTCTCTCTCCAACCGGCCTTACAGCTACTGCCATTTCATCATCACAAATCAATCTAAGTTGGACAGCACCAAATAACATTGGTGGCTTGGTAGTAGGATACAAGATAGAAAGCGTAGCCGGTAGTAACACCAACTGGGTCACTATCGTATCCAACACTGGTTCCACATCAACAACATATTCTGATACTGGACTATCTCCAAGTACGATCTACACCTACAGAGTATCTACATTGTATGCTGGTGGAGTATCAAGTGCGCCGTCTAACACTGCATCTGCAACAACGCAATGTGCCATATGCAAGTTGACCGTAACAACTCAGCTGACAACGGGAGGATCTCTTAGTGGGATGTATACTGAATTGCGTAATTCTACCGGGCAAGTGAGCGCAACAGGTTTCTCTCCTGTTACGTTTAATCTAAAAAATGGAGCGCAGTATACAGTTGGGATGGGAAATTACAAAACTTTTGTGTTTGACCATTGGCTTGATACCGGTTCATCAAACAAGACAAAATCTATGTCAATAATAAACAACACTCAGATTACTGCTGTTTATCGTGATACTGCACCGCTAATACTAAGTCCATCAAGCGGACCTGCAAATATTACTGTCACTGTAACTGGTACCGCATTTTCCAACTCCACCGCAATCACTCTAACTTATGATGGTGTTGCCCCTCAAATACAAAATCCAGCTAATATAACTACAAACTCAACTGGAGGCTTTAAGGCTACATTCCAAGTACCTCTAGGGTCAGTTGGTCCACACGAGGTCAAAGCAACAGATGGCACCAACACACACTCTGCTATATTTAACGACACTCCTGGTTGATTCTATTTCAATAACATGTTCTGATACATGTCTTGCACACAATATCATTTACACATACAGGGTATCTGCAATCAAAGATCTGTAAAAATAAATGCGCTCGCCAAAAAGATTCCTAATTTTTGAAAATTAGTTTTATTGAAAATAACACTTTCATTTATTATGATTTCTTCATGATCTCTAAGTTGCAGGCAGACTAAAGGAGAATGTGGCTCCATTCTTATCAGTATTATTTTCTGCCCATATTTTTCCACCATGTGCCTCTATGATGTTTTTACATATGTAGAGTCCTAATCCAGTTCCCTTGTATGATTTTGTTACAAACTTTGAAAACAAAACTGGCAATATTTGCGGATCTATCCCATGTCCATTGTCATGAACACTTACAATTATTTCATTTCCAAGTCTTTTTGAAGTAATTATAATAGTACCATTGCTTGTAAACTTGATTGCATTATGAAGCAGATTAGAAATGACTTGCATTATTCTATCTCTATCAGCTTCTACGTACATTTTGTCTTTGGCCTCTTTGTGTTTTAGGTTTACGCTGTTATTTTCAATCTGAGTATTTGCATCTCTTATGGCAAATAACAACGCATCATTGATTTCAAATGTCTCCTTGTTTAGTTTTAATGTCTTGCTTTCAATTCTTGATACACTAAGTATGTTTTCTGTGAGGTGCTGTAGCCTTTTTGCATTTCGTATTATAGTTTTTATCTCTTCTCTATCACTGCCAATCTCTGATTCTAATAATTCTATATTTACCAAGATGGGCATGATTGGAGTGCGCAACTCATGAGCTGCGATATTGATGAATTCAGTCTGCATTATGAGTTGCTTTTGAATGGATTTGAAAAAGTCAGACGTTATTATCTTCCTTGCTTCAGATTCAGCAGAACTAAAAATTATTGGATCTTGGATAGCTTTTTTGAGCATTTCTTCCTCTAGATTGGTCTCTCTCAAAATTTGAATAAATTTTTCAAGTGCTTCAAGACCTCTGTTGACCCGTATGTTTGCCTCCCTGTGAATTGACTCCTGGTTTAGCCTATTTCTTATCACATCATGCTTGGTTTGGATGATTCTGGTAGTTTCTCTTAGTTTATCTCTTACTTGTTCTATTTTTTTACTTCTTTGTTCTAACATCTCCTCTCTTGCAGCAAAGGTTCTAACTTGTATATTTTCTACTTGTTCCCTGATATGATTCTGAATATTTGTTACCTGGTGTTCATGCTGAGTTATTCTATCTGCTAGTTTTGGATGATTCAATTAAACCCCTTCCTTTTGTTCTGATATGCTGTTCAAATCTTTTAAAATTTCAGCTTCATTTTTGTGATATGTTTCTTCATCTATGTCACCTCTTTGATATTCCAAATTTAATCGCATTAATCTTGATTTTATTAATCGTATATGTTCTTGTGAAATTTGTTCTGTCGCAATACGATTGCATTCTTTTAGAATCGTATTAAGAGTTAATTTTACTATGAGGTATGTTATGAAAATCAGCTTTCACCTCAACAAAATGAATATGGTGCCCACGGTCCGCTTAGATGAAATGTTAGACCGTCATTTTTGTATTTTTCTTGCAGTTTTTTCAATTTTAAATTAAAGCTGTCATGATCCTTTTTCTTTATCAAATAGGAAGCGTTCAAGATGACTTGGTCTATGTCAGTTTTTAATAATTTACTGTCATCAGCTGAAATTGCAAGATAGTTATGAATCTCCCCAACCATAGTATCAATTTTTTTTAATTTCTCATTTTTGATTGCCTCATCCATCTTCATTTTAAGAAAATACGCGGTACCATCGCCGGCACCAGACATTTCTTTTTTAATTTTTTTAATTTCATCATTGTTATGCGTAGAGTGCTTGATTTTTTCTGTATTGTTTTTGTCAAAAATTACCCTGACGCCAAATTCATCTTTATCTTTGAACTTGGTTATTTTTGATCTGAAATCTTTGTATGATTTTACAAGTAGATTTTTGACTCCGTCTTCTGTCTTTATGATTACCCCAAATCTTACCGGTAATGTGGTTCCTATTTTTCTTGATGCTTCAACAACTCTCTGATGAGCTACAATGTTGTCTACATTTGCCTGTGTTTCTTTAAATGGTATCACACTTACTATTGCATTAAGGTCCTTGTGGCCTATTGTGTACACACTAGTATCAAATAATCCTATATTTCCAATATCTGGCTTTTTTTCCCCTTCTAATATGCAGTAAACGTATCTTCCATTAATCATTGCTAACCATATCGATAGTTTTTACTGATTTATTTTTCTTTGAAGGTATTGAAGAAAGCGTTGCAAGAAGGTCTAATGCTATTAAATCCACATCAGCAACAGAAATTGTTACCTGGCCTGTAACCATTACTCCCTTGTCCAATAACTTGTCAACTACATCTACAATTGAAATCTTGTCCAAAGATGCATCTCCGGATTTTATTAGAGAGCCAAGATTAAGATCAAGTTCTTCTGCACTGCACCCAAACACTTTGGAAATCTCTGTTATTTTTTGCCTAGTTTGCATAAAAGCAAGTCCTAGCCTCTCTATCTCTTCGCTTGTCAGCGTGCCTGATTCTATTCTACGTCGTGCCTGTCTTTCGAGAATCTGGCGAAGTATTTCGACTAGAGTTAACACAAGCTTTCCAAGCCCGTTTTGTAACTTTTGCCCATCTATGTTTATTTTTTCAACACTTACCAGCTCTGTTTTATGGTTTTTAGAAAGATTTCCCAACAAGATTATCTCCTGATGTTTTTTGTCTCTGATCGCTTGGTCATCTCTTTATCCCATTTTTCCCAAGGAAGTTTCATTCCGTATCGTTTTGCAGTTTCAACTGAAGCGATTACAAGATTAATTTTTAAAGAAAGTAAATCTACGCCTACAATAGATATTGTAATGTCGCCATTTATTACGACTCCTTTGTCCAAAATTCTATCAATCAGATCTATGAGCGTTAATTGTTTTGGAGCAAGTGTCTTAAGCGACATTTTCGTTATATCCCTCACGCTTCATTTTACAGTAACTGCAAATGCCGCTGTCCTTAAACCAGTGTTTATCGCAAAATGCTTCTAGATATTTTTCACCGACAGTTTTTGTAAGATATGTGATAATGATATCAAATTGGTTTCCACGTTGACACTCAGGACATCGTGTAAAGACCCATCCATTACTCATAGCTTTTTTTAGGTCTACCTCATCATATTTACCACATATTAGACAGATTGCCATGCAAATCTCGCTCGTTACTACTTTTGTGGAAGTCCTGGCGGCGCTGCTAGTCCTAACGCAGATGCATATCTAAGGAATGTGTCAATACCTGAAACCACTATTCTGGCTCTTATGACAAGTATTTCTATGCCTACCAATGATACAGAAAGATTTGCATCTATGACTAGTCCTTTGTCCAGTATCCTGTCTACTAGGTCGTAAATGTTTAACATTGGTCTACTATACATTTGTTGAGACATTTCTGATCTTTATTCCTAGAAGATTCTTACATATAAGATACTATGGTAGATTGTTCTAGTCTTTTTATATGATCTAGATGTCAAAATCTTTTTTTAGAATAATTCAGAATGATTACATTGTTATCTACTGGAGATACTTGACTGAAATATAGAAAAATAGATAGAAGAATGATACCAAATTAATAAAATATATAGTTTACAATTAAAAGCATGCTAGTACGTACAAAACGATGTAACACAGTAGAAACTGGGAATCATATAGCAGTAGTACATTCAGATAAAGAAGAAGAACTTGAAGAAGCTTTTGAATTCTTAAAACCTGGTCTAGAAAAAAATGAAATTATTATGTTAATAACGGATGACTACTCTAAAGATGAAATTCGTAAAAAAATTAACACTAAATGGAATGTGGATGCTGATGCTCTTGAAAGAAATGGATATCTTATCATAAGAACTACTCAAGAATGGTACTTTCCATATGGACTACCTAGTGTTCATAAGCTAAATACAGTATGGATTTCAATGATTGATTATCCATATATAAAAAGAAAAAATGGTGTGCGGGTATTTACTGACATGTCTGCATTTTTTAGATATGGATTTGTACGAGAGCTACTTCTCTATGAATCAACACTAGAAAAGCAGTTTGATTTTCCATTTACATTGATGTGTGCCTATAAATCTGAAGATTTTGAAACTCTAAGTCAAAAACAACAAAATATGTTAATAGGACATCACCATTTGATGTGGAAATAAAACTCAAGTTTTATCTGAAATACATTTTCTTGTTGGCCTTGTTGGATTAAAATTTAGACTAGTAATTAATTTTTAAAAACTAGAAGATTATAGCATGGTCATTTAAGTAAATCAGTACTGTATAAGAATAGTCATAAAACATGAAATACACAAATGATATCATCTGGGAAGTTTGGTCAAAAGGCGAAATTTTTGCTGGCAATGATCCTGTTTTTTGGCGAAAGGATCAATGTGGTGCCTGGATATTTCGTGGTCATTATGGGAGAAAAGATTCGGAATATGGGTGGGTGATTGATCATATAAAACCATTATCCGAAGGTGGTACAAATGCCATTTCAAACCTACGTCCTATGCAATGGGATAACACTACTAGAAAATCAGATGGCTATATTGAATGTCATGTAACATCTGCTGGTGTTCATAACGATAAACCCACAGAAAACAAAATTACTGAATACCCAAATTTGAACATCTTCAATTTCTAAATGATATATAGAAAAATCTATTTTTAGCATGAATTTTAATAATCAATGTAAACTAGAACATTGTTTACTAACAATATAGCAAATTTTTTTAGCAGATTATGCGTATGTTTAAATGTGAAATATCGTAGCAGAACCGAAATCTCAGCTATGGTTCTAGATGCTACAAGGCCGGGAGCTACAAAGACGAAGATAATGTACAAGGCATATCTTTCCTATACCCTAGTTAAACAATACATAGAGTTTCTACAAGAAAACGATCTTCTAAGATACGAAAAACTGACAAAACAATATAAAATAACTGAGAAGGGCCTCAAATTCTTACACTCGTATGATCAAATTATTGAATTGCTTTCTTCAAAAAACAAAGAAGGGAAAATTATTATCTAAATGAATCAATAGCATGGCATGTAATGTTTTATTACATGCAATTTAACTTAAACAAGTTATTCTGATTTTTACAAAATAATTTTTTATTACGTAATTAATTTTATTTAAAATTAAAAACGAAGTTTGTATACATATTTCTTCTACTCATCCCTTTAATATTATAGAAGATTGTTCTAGACTGAATTGAAAGTAAAATCATCTAGAACATTTGTCGGGATTTTTATAATCCTGTTGTTGGTCTTTGTACCATTTTCAACAACAATACATCCAGTACTTGCAGCAACACAAACTGGAGTCATAGTACCACTGTATTCATATCCTGGAAACTACTGGACCCAACTAATCCAAGCAAAGAATGCGCACCCATCAGTTCCCATCGTAGCAATTGTCAATCCTAGTAGCGGTCCTGGTAGTGCTTCTGATTCCAATTACGTAACAGGCATTAAAAATCTTCAATCTGCAGGCATTACTGTACTAGGATATGTCTATACATCATATGCTGCAAGATCGATTACTACAGCAGAATCTGATATAAACTCGTACAAAACTTGGTACAACGTTAACGGAATAATGTTTGATGAGATGTCAAACGTTCCAGGTAACGAAAATTACTATTCTACGTTAACTCAATATGTGAAATCTAATAGCATGACCATGACGGTAGGCAATCCTGGTGCAAGTACATTAGCAAGTTATGTAGGAACTGTGGATAACATTACCATATACGAGGGTAGTGGAGTGCCAGCAGCATCAACTCTTAGCTCTAGGATCTTCTATCCGACATATTCAAGCTCAGACTTTTCAATGGTGTCATTTGGTGTTAGCACGCTAGACATAACGGCAGAAAAAAATGCATCCCCATATGTGAGTTATCTGTATATCACAAATGATGTCTTGTCAAATCCATACGATACCGTTCCGTCATACTTTGGTAACGAGGTAGGTGCTCTTGACACCGCTACAGCAACCACGTCACAATCTCCAACTGGACTAACAGCAACGGCAGTCTCTTCATCACAGATCAATCTTTCCTGGACAGCTCCTGCAAACACTGGTGGCTCTGCAATAATCGGATACAAGATTGAAAGATCTGCTGATGGTGGAACCACTTGGTCAACAATTGTATCTAACACTGCTAGTACCACAACAACATATTCTGATACCGGACTCTTTCCAAATACACCATATGCTTATCGTGTCTCTGTAATTAATTCAGTTGGAGCCAGTCCTCCTTCCAGTACATCTTCTATAACTACATCTAGTGCAACTAGTATACCGTCATTACCTGCAGGACTAACAGCCACAGCCATTTCATCATCACAAATCAATCTGAGCTGGACTGTACCTACAAACACTGGTGGCTCTGCAATAACAAACTACAACATATACAGGTCTACTAGTTCTGGAACTGAGACATTCCTTACAAGAATAGGAAATGTATTGTCTTACAGTGATACAGGACTGACAAGTGGTACAATATATTTCTACAAAGTAACAGCTGTAAACTCAGCTGGTGAATCTCCTCAATCAAATGAAGCAACTACATCACTAATTACAAATACATCAAAAGACTTGACTACAAGACTTGGGGGAATTAATACCGGCATATACTATCCAATGTATAGCCTCAGCGAGCTTCCGCAGGTACTTGCAGCAAAACAGGCTTTCCCTAACGTTCCCTTCAATGTAAACATAAATCCAGCATCAGGACCTGGCACTGCACCTTCAACATCTTGGGCTAGTGCAATTACACAGCTCAAGAGTGCAGGAGCTGTAGTTACAGGTTATGTTCCTACAGGATACGGAACAAGGACTGTTGCAAATGTAGAAGGTATGATATCATCCTATAACCAGTTCTATCCAAATGTGCTAGATGGTATAATGTTCGATGAGGTGTCAGGATCTTGTTCAGAGTTTACTTTCTACCAGACAATCTCAAACTATGCAAAATCGCTTGGTTATCATTACATACGAGCAAACCCTGGAAGTTCAATATGCCAAACAGATGCATCATTATTCAACCACATTGCAATATTCGAGTCCTCAGGCTACCCGAGTGAATCAACACTTGCATCAAATACCTACTATCCTCAATATTCAAAGGATGTAGTTGGTTTTGGAGCTACAATCCATACAACACCAACATATGATCCAACTTGGCTTCATATGGCCACAAAATACTTGAAGTGGGTCTACATCACAGACCAGACAGAACCAAATCCATATGCTGTATTTCCATCATACTTTAATCAGTATCTTACTGACCTTTCATCTTTAGCCATAACTACAACACCACCTCCATCGCCAACTTCTCCTAGTTCACCAACAAGTCTAACAGCTTCTGCTACTTCATCATCACAGATCAACCTCTCCTGGACTGCACCTACAAACACTGGTGGATCTGCAATAACAGGATACAAGATTGAGAGATCAACTGATAGTGGAACCACATGGTCTACCATTATGGCAAATACAGCTACGACAAGTACAGCATATTCCAACACAGGATTGACCGCAAGTACAATCTACACTTATAGAGTGTCATCTATCAACTCAGTTGGAACAAGTTCTCCATCTGCTACATCTTCTGTTACAACCCTGTCTGGTTCTACAACCACTATTCCACAATCTCCAACAGGATTGGCAGGTTCTGTCACTTCATCATCACAAATTAATCTCTTCTGGATTGCACCTACAAACACTGGTGGATCTGCAATAACAGGATACAAGATTGAGAGATCAACTGATAGTGGAACCACATGGTCTACCATTATGGCAAATACAGCAAGTACATCCACAACATATTCTGACACAGGACTTGCTACAAGTTCAACCTACACGTACCATGTCTCTGCAATTAATTCAGTTGGAACTAGCTCACCATCTAATACTGCATCTGTAACAACTAGTGGTACTAGTACCACGCAGGTAGCCATATCAGTAAACTCAGTTGACCTGTCCGGAAAACCAATCACTGGCATGTGGATTGAACTACATGATTCAAGTGGTAAAATTTTGCAAACAGGTTACACCCCAATCACCATCAACGAACCTTCTGGAATCCTATACACTGTAGTTGCAGCAAACTACCAAACAACCATCTTTAATCATTGGAATGACGGTACTACAGGCAACTCAAAGACAATCACACCAACACAAAATACAGTTCTGACAGCATATTATAGTACAGCAAGCGTAACCACGGTGCCAACAACTCCAACAAGTCTAACAGCTACTGCTACATCATCACAGATCAACCTCTCCTGGACTGCACCTACAAACACTGGTGGATCTGCAATAACAGGATACAAGATTGAGAGATCAACTGATAGTGGAACCACATGGTCTACCATTATGGCAAATACAGCAAGTACATCCACAACATATTCTGACACAGGACTTGCTACAAGTTCAACCTACACGTACCATGTCTCTGCAATTAATTCAGTTGGAACTAGCTCACCATCAAATACTACATCTGCAACAACCAGCTCTGCACCTCCACCGACAACTACCACGCAGGTAGCCATATCAGTAAACTCAGTTGACCTGTCTGGAAAACCAATCACTGGCATGTCTGCTGTAATTCGTTACGCTAACGGTACAACTATAGCAGAGGGCTTTACACCTGCATCGTTCACAGTTACATCTGGAACTACATACGTTGTCCATGTACGCGATTATCTTACAACTGTCTTTAATCACTGGAGTGACGGAAGTACAAACAGCTACTATACCATCACACCAACACAGAATACAGTTCTGACAGCATATTATAGTACAGGCTAGATGTATTTTTAGATATTTTTAATACAACCATCTATTTTTTGACAAATGGTACAAGATCCACAGCGTTATGAATTGTTTCTAATTGTTTTTTTGATATGAAAATATGCGCTGCTTCAAATTTAGGATATGCTTCTTTGCAAGAAAATAGTGTTAATATTTTGTCATCATGATCTATTTTAAACCCATGACATGGTTCATGTCCCCTTACAATGACCTCGGTTCTTGACATTGTCAGCCATTTTTTTGTTATGTTTATTCCAAAATGTTTTCCGTACATTCTCCTTGATTTTTCCCAATTGTCTCCATTTTGTATAGTGCGTGGATCATTCCACAACAACTCCTCCAGTGTTTTTTTATGTATGTTGTATGATTGTGCAGTTTCAATTAATTTTTTAAAATCTTTGTATTCAATTTCAGTTGGCAATCCTCCATGCACTAACAATAACTTATTTTGTATTATGGTTACCAAGTATAGTGACTGAAACAAGGTAGATATTTTGCTATGTATGGCTTTTTCATAATTATCTCCAAAATATTCGATAATTTTTAACGGTAAATCATGAGACAAAAAAGGAAATTCCATATGTGCTTCGTGGTTTCCTCTCATGAGTATTACGGAATTTGGATGTTTCCGTTTCAGATAACACACTGTATACAAAACACCAATAGAATGATTGCCCCTATCTACATAATCTCCTAAGAAAATTAGTTTGTTATTGTGATTTGAAAGGAAATTTTCATAATCTATCTCTTTAAGAATATGTTGAAGCGATCGTAAATCTCCATGAAGATCGCCTACAATTACAAGATTTTTAGGTATGTTTAATTCAATTAATCCTGAATTAATTTTTCCACCAACAATATGTCCTGTTATTCTTTCCTTTTGTAAAATATTGATAACAGAATCTATCACCTCAATAAATTCATAAACGTTTAAGAAATCAAGTTTTTGCAAATTGCTATTCATGTAAAAATCAATTTCTTGCAATCAAAAGTGCAAATTTTATTTCTTGTCGGCATTTGTATCTTCAAGTAATTTATTTGATGGTCTTTTTTCATTTACTTGAATTGATCTTGTATTTTCTAATATCTTAGATAATTCCAAGCTTCTTTTGCGAATGGTTATGGTTGTTAGCTCAGACGCCATTGCGATACGAAGCTGTGTTGTATGTTCATTAGTTTGAAAAGATGCCAAGTAAAGTGCCGCGGTAGCTAACGAAACAGGTTTTTTACCTATTGTTATTGGATTATCCTTTACCTGTTCCAAAATCTCTAACGCTTTTCTTTCTGTTTTTACACTCAATCCTGCTTTTTTAGCAATTCGTGATATGCTGTGTGAAGGACTAACTATTCTATTATTCATCCCTAATTGTCTTAATGTGAACTTGTAATAGTGGTTGATACTTTTTTTTGTTGAAGTGCTTGAGATTTCTACAATTTTATCTATTGAGCATGGAACGTTCATTTCTTCACATGCTACACAAATAATGGCACTTACAATTCCGGTAATTGATCTGCCTCTGATTGCTCCTTGGTTGAGCATCTTGCGATATATGTAAGAGGCTCTTTCAGCAATCAAGGCATTAAAACCAACTATCTCTGTAATTCTACGGATTTCACTAATTGCCTTGTTTAGATTCTTTGTTTTCGAATTACTAGAAATTGTAAATTTATTTAATCTTCTCAGCTTTTCTATTTCAGGATTACGAATATGTTTTCCATTAGCATCAATATTTTTACTGTCAATGATACTTGGTAATCCTATATCATACATCATAAGAGAAGTTGGGCCATCATTATTTGTTGCATTTGAAGTCGCTGATGATGAGTCAGTTTCATTGAGTGACAATCCTTGATTCTCTCTTGTAACTATTCCACACGAACTACAAATTTTTTCACCGTTGTAAAAATCAGAAACAAGTTTTCCATTACAAACTGTACACATTATGTCATCAATTGTATCTAACACGTTTCGAGTTAACATTATGCTCACAACAAGGAACTAGTTTTAAAGCTCTTTGCAAGATAGTTTAATAATTATTTACGATAAAAATTTTTAGAAAAATATTCTAATTGAAAGTTAGGAAGATTGTTTTTTAATAATCTGGATTTAATAACTTTTAGAAAAAAAATTAAAATAACTTTAGAAATTCAGTACTTTTCCGTTGTTTGTGGGAGTAGCAATTAGATCAGTAATTTCACTATATGATCGAAGAAATTTGTATCCTTTCTCGTTTATTTTGTAAAGTTGTGTGCCTGCCTCATACGTTAATAATTCGTTTTCTTGGAGAAACGCTATGTATTCTTTAACTTGTGTGTACGATAAGTAGGCTTTGTACATTATCTTCGTCTTCGTAGCTCCTGACCTTGAGGCCTCCAGAATCATGGCTACTATCTCGGTTCTGCTACGGTATTTCATATTTATACAACATAATTATAATATAAAAAATTATTGGAACAATGTTCTAGTAGATCAATCCTGTTTTCAAATTTTTACATAAATTTAATCAATAATTTCAAAAAATTAATACCTTTCATTTGCATGTCTGTTCGCATAGTTTGGTTGTAAATCTTCTATTGGATTATGTATCATAATAAAATATCTGAAAAATGTTATAGTGGTTTTTACGCATACTCTGATAATCTCCAAAATCTACTATAATTGTATGATGCGATCTCAACACGAGAACAATAAATTAGATAAAAAATTCTCAGATAAAAATAAACAAACATTTTCACATTTATTTAAAAAAAATAAAGATTATTTGTTTATCAAATTTGTACATCCGATCAATTTGAAGAAAAAATCATACACACACATATACGATCTATAGTTTTTGATTTGTCAATTTAGCAGAAAAAATAGACCAAATACATCATGAATAACCCATTATTTTACCAGAATAGGCGTCTATTCTGACCTGTCTGGTTTGCGTATTTGAGAATCCAAGATAGGCTGTAACTGTCCACACATTATTATCTAAAATTGCTTCTGCATCAACGACAGTATGATATTGCCCAAGAAATCTTCTTGTTATTTCTTTTGCTCTTTCTGCATTTATTTGTGAGATGTTTTGTTCAGTCAAGGAATTATCACATTTTATACATTTGATAAATATTTCATCAATGGGAAACAAATTTCGTTTGCTCTTTTTTCAATGGAATCATATCATCAAGTTCCTTGCATACATGTACCACCTTTCTACCTTTTTCTGTTAATGTATAAAGTTCCGTACCTGGTTTACACTCGATCAATTTGTTTTCAATCAAAAATGACATGTACTGATTTAGCTGTGAATATGACAAATATGCCTTGTACATTATCTTCGTCTTGGTGACTCCTTGGCTGGCTATCTCCAGGATCATGGCTACTATCTCGGTTCTGCTACGGTATTTCATATCTTTCTTATTAGCTAAAATACTATAAAAAAGATATGACATCTAGTTATAGAACATGCATACATTTTTTGTATTAATAAGATGTTACATACAGTGAATCGTAGAATTTTTATCTGCTCATCTTTTTTCTACAATCTAAATATAGTATTGGAAGATTGTTATCTATAATTCATAGGTAAGTCTTATGAAAAATAAATACAAAATAAAATCATGCGGTTATGGTGTAATTTGCACGTTAGGCGATCCAGTCTAAAGGAAGCGGTGTAAAACCGACTTGACCGCACCAAACATATTTTCTCTTCATGGGTGAAATTGACATATCTTTTTGACCTATGTTGATAATATAGAATAATTCTAGTTAACAATATGACTTATCGCGGGAGTAAGCACGACTTAATAATTATTATATAAAAATAAAACAAAATGAGAACAAAGTCATCTCAGATAAAAAACATAGAATTGTTGATTTACTGTGCCAGATGATTCGTGTAGGCAATGTGGAGGACCTCTCATAAAGTACTCTTTGTGTGCAGTATGTAAGAAAGCTATACAATACATTTGTATCTACTGCGGTTCAAAACCTGAAGGAATGTTACATCAATGTCATTTACATCTAGAAGTATATCAAACAAGAAATTCTATGATAGAAAATACATATTCTATATCAGAATAACAAAAAGAAACAATAGTACATATAATTTCTACGAACTCCTTTAATGGTGTATTTTGAAGATCTATGCAATGAAATACAGAGGAAAAATGGAAATTATTGCTACTATTTTACAGACTGCAGTAGAAGGTGTTACTAAAACAAGAATAATGTATGCCTCATACTTGTCTTTTCAACAAGTAAATGACTACTTGGAATTTCTACAGGAAAATGATCTATTACAATATGAGAATGAAACAGGATTTTACAGAGCGACTGAAAAAGGACATGCGTTCTTGAAGATCTCAAATAAAATGAATGATTTAATCCCTTTTAAAAATTCAAAATTTAATGATCCTTTTGGAATATAAAGAAAATTCTGAATCAAAAAATAATTCTAGTTTATCTGACAGATTCTCCAGAATTGTAACTTAGGATTCTGCCATTTGTGGAATTTATTACTCGTCTACTTTGTTTCTTTATCAATCATATTTCTGCTAAGACTATCCAAATAATGTCTTCTAAACAAGCTGAATCAACTGTAACGGGAGCATTGTATTCCATGATTAATCCTGTTACACAGGCTCTAACTATGCCTAGTCCTATTCCTAGAATACATCAAGTTCAATGGTATAAATTACATGTAATTTTGTTACTGAACAATTTACCATATTGTATTATAACATCAGACACAAAAATATAGTAAAATGAAAGCAGTCATACATCAACCTCATTTTTTTCCATATCCTGGCTTTTTTCATAAACTGAGCTTGGCCGATATCTATGTTATAATGGATGATGTTCAGTATGACAAAAGGTGGACTAATAGAAACAGAATTATATCAACAAATGGATGGACGTGGTTAACTGTACCAATAAACAAAGATCATAAATTTTTGCCAAACATGCTAGTTGAAATCAATAATGAAATACCTTGGAGAGAACATCATTGGAAGAAAATTTATCAATCTTACGCAAAAACAAAGTATTTTCATTTATACAAAGATTATCTTGAAAATCTCTATAAAAGAGAGTGGAAATTTCTTTTTGACTTAGATTTTGAAACAATTAAAAAAACAATTGATTGGCTTGACTTAAACATCGAAATTGTAAGAGAATCTGAATTACACGTGAAAGGCGAGTCCACAGAACGGCTAGTTAATGTCTGTAAGGCCATTGGTGCAGATACCTATGTGGCAGGCAAAGGCAGTAAAAACTACATCGAAGAAAAACTGTTTCTGAAAAACAACCTGAAAATAGAATATCAAAACTATCTGTCAACGCAGTATGCTCAACGCTTCACAAATGTTTTCGTACCTGATCTTTCCATTATTGATATGGTGACAAATGTAGGACCTGATAGCTTAAAACTGATAACTTCCATACATGAAGAACTTCCTACCATTGAAACTAAATGATTTAGGAATTGTTTGAAGATAATGAGAAAATTTACCACACCATATGTTTTCTAGAAAAATACACTGATCAATAAAATAAAAAATTTAACATCATGTGAACCACCAGATATAAAATCTCAAATATGTATTGGTTTAGTTAATCAAAAATTTCTGCTAATTGATTATATACATTAATGTATTTTCTGCCTACCTCCGATGTTTTGTAGGTATATCTTTTTGAATTGGAAGACTCTGAATCTCTTTCAAGTAATTGTTTATCTAATAAAAATTGTATGTATTGATCAATTTGTTTAGAGTTAAGATTACATTTGTACATTATGTGCGTCTTCAAAGATCCCTTTTTACAAACTACCAAAATAAAGTAAATAATTTCAAGCCAACCGCGATTTCCCCATCCCATAACATTTGTCTCAACATAATCAATCAAATCATTCATTATCTCTAAATCTGTTTAGAATTTTCTATACACATTCTAAAATTTCATTCAAATTAGTTGTGTCCTGTTCTTTTTGGAGATTATGTGGAACTTTGAGTAATTTGAATTCCTTATCTAAACATAATTTCAATACTTCAAATGCTTCTACATGATTTACTGTTGAATTTAACCTGCTTTGTAGTGCACGATATTCTGCAAGTCCTTTAATTCCATCTGCCTGAAGGTAAAGTTTACTTTGTTGAGACGAAAATTTCTTTATCAATTCAACTTTATCATCTATCACATCTGTGATATCAAAAAACACCTGTGGTTCAAAATTCCTTGTCAGTGGAATCTCGTATGATAAAATATTTGAAACAAACCTTCCAGCTTCTACTGTTGATAGTGATACTGCGCGATGATCGTGGTGTACATCGCCATGAGAATGTGTAATTATGAGTTCTGGATCCACTTTATTTACAAAGAATTCTATGTGACTGATTAGTTCGCTACTAACAGTCAGTCTGGTATCTTCAAAGTTATCTATCCATAAATTTTTAGCACCAATAAACTTGGCTGATTGCATAAGCTCCTTTGTTCTCTGCTTTGGATCTCCTCCAACAGATCCTCTTGTAACAGAATACATGTGAACCTCATGTCCTTGTCTTGCCGCTTTAAGCAAGAGCCCACCACATCCTAATTCGATATCATCTGGGTGTGCACCAATTGCCAATATTTTCATATCAAGACATTATTTTGAATTTATTTATGCATGAAGTAATATTCTTCTATATTTTTTTATCCTAAAAATCATCCTAACATAAATTCTCTTGTATAAAAAATAAGTGATAAAACTAGCGTAGATTATCAAGACTTTTTTTAGGATGATTGTTATAGTAATTTTTATGCATATTCAGATAACCTTCAGATTTCATTGAGTATACATATGAAGAAACATCATCATATGACAAGTATATTTGGAGGAGATATTTATTCAAATAATTTCTGATGAACAAATGCAAGTTATAATACCCCATCATAATTTTTTAACACAGACATGTTCATCATGTAAAAAGAAAATGTTGTTATCTGAAGGTGATATGATATATGGAGATAAGTGGTACCATAACTCTTGCTGGAGTTTGGTAGAACAAAACAACACAGAACATAATATTTCTAAAAACTAATTCTGTTATACAAGCTGTTTGAATAATATTTGATAATTCCGTTTGAAGATACTGTGTAAATTAGCAAAATTACATATGAAAATAAATACAAAGGGATCTAATCCTTATTATGAATAATTCAATGCATATTCCAAATGAATTAATAGATTTTCTTAAACGTGAAACCTATTCATTACTTATCAAAGGAGATGCTGGAACAGGAAAAACCACCCTTGCACTGACTATTTTACGCGCTCTAAATATTAATAAAAATTGTCTCTATATTTCAACTAGAATTTCGCCAGAGCAACTTTTCAAATACTATCCATGGCTTGAATCATTTTTTGCCAAGTCAAAGAAATCAGAATTAGAAGAAGTCTCAGAATTTGAGACAGATATGCCTATTTTTGTTGATGCTAGACTTGATGAACCTGGTTCATTATTTGAAAGAATTACAAACCAGTTGATGGATGTTAAAGCGCCAATTATAATAATTGATAGTTGGGATGCCATCGGGTATTTTATGGACAAAGAAGCACTCATGAATAACGCACGAGTACTTCAAACTTGGAGGGAAAGATCAAGAGCAAAAATAATTTTTATCGCTGAAGAACCAAAAGATACAACGCTTGATTTTCTTGTAGATGGCATAGTGGAATTACAACAAAAATATTACGATAACAGAATAGTACGAGAGATTTTTCTTTCAAAATTACGTGGAGTTAGGATAAATAGACCATCTTATATTTTCACGCTCAACAATAATGTATTTCGTAGTTATGAGCCGTACCGTCCGACTGATTATGTTATTACTAATGTTTTAGATAAAAAACCTGAAGACACATCACAAACATTTAGCAATACTCATATCAAAACAGGATATGCGGAACTAGATAGGATACTTGGTGACGGACTACATAAGAAAAGTTTTGTAAATATCGAGCTTGATTCTAACATAAATGCAAAAGTAATCTTAGCATTTCTGGGCAAAATTATTTCAAACTTTGCTAGTGCAGGCAACCCTGTTTTATTCCAACCTTTTGAAGGAATTAACCATGAGTACCTTACAAAATACCTGGAGTCCCGTTTATCAAAAGATGCTATGAGAATGCTCGAAATTCCTCAATTTGCAAATAAATCAAAAAGTACATCGACACATTCTACACAGGATCTAAGGTATCCAGGCAGCATACAACAACTAGAATCTATCAAAAAAGACCTCATAAAAATACAGAAAAAATACCCAAAGAAACTTTCACTTGTTATAGTGGGGTCAGACTTGTCTCATGAATCTCATACTGGTGATATGAGAAAACAAATAAAACAACAAATAGAGTTTATAAAATCAAAAACTGATCTTTTCATCTTAGTAACTAGACATTCACAAGATAATATTCAAGAAAAATTGTCTAAAATATCTGATATGTATCTAAGTGTATCTGAAATAAACGGCACTTTGTTTTTAAAATCAAAAATTCCATGGTCGCATCTTTATGCAATCGTGACTGATAGAAACTTTGGATATCCGAATATTATCTTGGAACCCATAGTCTAAGTCTGCTTGTTTTCAAAATTTCTTCTCTAAAATCACACGAATTATTCATTATACCTGTGATAACATTTGTTTATAATAGAACATTCTATCATATGATTTTATATTCTATAACTTTGTTTAATAGCTAATTTGATGATGCAACACAATAAAAATAGATTATCTGATCTTACAGAATTTATCAATATTGCTAGTCATGAGATGAGAACAC
>Ga0207091_1098_pt1 | contig 21248 bp, 21 predicted proteins | sample Alteio_BWMinHeat_47_FD_153534 | JGI IMG/M metagenome (GOLD analysis project Ga0207091, IMG submission 153534) | Enriched cells from forest soil in Barre Woods Harvard Forest LTER site, Petersham, Massachusetts, United States -... | ecosystem: Environmental > Terrestrial > Soil > Temperate forest >... | reverse complement strand
TATTTTGGATGTAATATTTTGAACTACTTTCTAAAGGCGAGAGTAGTTCAATTACGTCGCCTTCTTTCTTTTTTAGGAAGGGCAAGCTCCCAGCTGGACTCGAGGAGGATGAGATCGATGGCGGTGGGGCGGACTTTGATGGGGTCGCCGGTGCGGTGAGTTTTGCCGGAGGTGCGGCCGACAAGGGTGTTTTGAGATTCGTTGAAGACGAAGTAGTCGTTTTCAAGCTCAGAGATGTGGAGAAAGCCTTCTAACATGAGATGGTTGATGTCAAAGAAAATGCCAAAAGGTTTGATGCGGGTGATGATGGCATCGTAGACTTCATTGGGATCTTCTTTCATCCAATGGTTCATGAGGCGAAGTTTTTTGAGGGTTTTCACGCTGCTTTCAGCACGGAAGGAAATTCTTTCCCGCTCAGAGGCGATCTGAGCGATCTTATCGACCTCGAGGTCACTCCCTTCTTGATCAAACAGGAGCCGCTGGATCACAAGATCTGTGTAGCGCCGGATTGGGCTGGTGAAGTGGCAGTAGTATTCTAGGGCAAGGCCATAGTGTCCGATGTTGGCAGAAGAATAGAGAGCTAGGTTCATGCTGCGGATGAATCCGACAGCAAGTTGAGAGGCATAAGGGGTTTTTTGAGCTTTTTCAAAAAGGGCTTGGATGTCTTTTTGAGTGGGAGAGCTCGGGAGGGTAAAGCCCATCGAGCGGGCCATCGCATAGAAATCATCAAAGTCTTCCTTATCGGGAGCTTCATGGACGCGGAAGACGACGGGTTTGCCTTTTTCAGAGAGGTGCGTGGCAACGAGCTCGTTGGCTTTGAGCATGAACTCTTCGACGAGCTGGTGGGTGATGTCGTATTCAACCCGTTTGGTTTTATGAGGCTGTCCTTTTTCATCCACAAGGATGACGAGTTCTGGAAGAGCAAAATCGATGCTTCCTCGGTCATGCCTTTTTGCTTTTAAGAGATTGCAGAGCTCGACCATCAAATTAAGAGCATCGTTGTGAGGGCTTTTGAGCTGGCCGTCGAGGACTTCCTTGGCCTCTTCGTAGGTGAATCGTTTGGCGCTTTTGATGAAGCTGCGACAAATGCGGTAGTTGGTCACTGTTCCATCTTTGTCAAAGTCGACAAGCACAGAGACGGTGAGGCGGATGACATTAGGTTGAAGGCTGCAAAGGTTATCGGAGAGCTCATGCGGCAGCATGGGAAGGCAGTAGCCTGGAAAATACGTCGAGTTGCCGCGCTGGATGGCTTCTAAGTCAAGAGGGGTTCCTACAGGGACATAGTGGGCGACATCGGCAATATGGACGCCAAGATGGTACCCTTTTTTGTCTTTAGAGATCGACAGGGCATCATCGAAGTCTTTAGCAGTCTCAGGATCGATGGTCATCGTGGTGAGCTTGGTGAGGTCTTCCCGGTTTTTGAGTTCTGATTTGGGAACTTCTCTTCCCCACTGGGCGGTTTGTTCGAGAGCCTCTGGAGGAAAAACACTGCGCAGGTCGAACTCTTCAATCGCGCATTGAATATCACAAGAAGGATCAGAGATGTGACCTAAGAAATGGGAGATCTCTCCTTGAGGCTCTTCTTTTTCACTACCCCAGCTCCGGATCTTGATAATGACACGGTCGCCGACTTTCGTCTTAGATTTGGCAGTCACAGCGATGAATTTAGAATTTCCAAGAAGGGGAGAGTAGGCATAGGCTTTTTTTGGGCCAAGATGATGAATCGTTGCTCCAACATGGGTGCGTCCCCGCTCGAGGACAGCAACGACTTTTCCTTCGGGCCCTTTTTCTGAGACAATGGCGTTGACTTCGACTTCGACACGGTCGCCGTCGACAGCGCCGTCTGTGAGGTGTTTAGGAATGAAAATATCTTGGGGGTATTGGGCTCTATGGTCAGGGACAACAAATCCAAACCCTTTAGCAAGGACGGTGATTGTTCCGGTCATGAGGTCTCGGGGAGGGCCGCGCATCACATATTTTTTTTGGGTTAGCGCAAGAACACCTTCTTCCACGAGATCTGCTAAGATCATCTTGCAAAGAGCTAGAAATTTAGAAGAAATCGTGAGCTTTTTAAACAGTTCTTTTTCCGATAGGGGAGTGTACTTCTTGCCTCGGATGTATTCTAGGATGATTTGTTTGAAATTTTCGTAGTTTGGGTGACTTTTTGACATGAGATTTTATTATAGATGGCTCGCTGTTAAGAAACAAGTGAGCGTTTCGTAATATTTTTTTTTAAAAATGGTTTTTTAAGCCCTTATAGGGTAAAATTTCTCCAACCAAAGGAAGGTATTATGTCAATAAACGCTCTTGTAGATTCTCTATCCACTTCTTTATCGTTACTAGAAACAATCGCTTTGAAATTCGAATCAATGCCCCGTCTAGAAATATCCCCAGATTTAGATGTTTCAAGTTTAATTGAACAAGCTGGGAAAAATTCGACTGAAGTTGGCACGCTCCTTCTATCAGAGGGATCCCCAGTTGCCGCTATTTTGAGCACTGAACAATATAAAGGTGTCCATTACGTTATAAGTACATTTTCATCTATTATTTCAACTTTGCGGAATGCGTTCATAAGCCAAGAAGAAGCTCTTAAAGGGAGCGTCGGGCTCTTGAAAGAAACCGGTGGGTTCTTAAACGAAGCAGGAGATAAGCTATGCAAAATGCCTATATTTATTCTGATCGGCACCGTCGCAACTGCAGCAGGAGCATTCTTTCTTGGAAAAAGGTATCAAGAAGCCAAAAATGACCAGACAAAATCAAAGATAAGCTACATAATGCCAGGTACTGTTCTTGCAGTTGGACTCGGCGTACTTGCTTTCTCAGCTCATAGAGGAGGCAGTCTAGGAGCAGAAAGTCTTGCGATTACTACTGGTATTATAAGCTCTCTGTCTAGTGGTCCTTAACAAAATTCTTGGGTAGCAATTTTTGCGTCAAAGCAGCTCAAATCGCCGATCGCAAGTTGATCCGTATTGAATAATACGAATCAACTTGCGAAGCCTGCCGGTCGTCGATTTCAGCGAGCTTTCACGTTCAAAATTGTCGCAAAACCTTTTGAAAACACTCCCTAGAGGATAGGTTCATTCTACCCAATGTAAGACATTTCGGAGGATGCTCCATCTTTTGGCTTCAGGATCGTATTCTTTGCCAAGGAACCAATACTGCCTTTGCTTATGGGTAAATCCCTGCTCTTGCTTGAGGAACAGCCATTCGTTGAGAAAGCGGACAAACTGCTGGGTAGTTTCTGACATGGGATAAGCAAAGTATTTTTTTCCTAATTCGCCGTGGTACGTTGAAGTGGTAAAATTGGGATTTGCCAGACACCAGATATAGCTCTGCAGCTCTGCCCACATATAGCCATCAAATTTGTTTAAAGCAAGGTCGTCGATATTTCCTTCAATCATCTTGATATGAGGGAAGTGGGTTTCGGCCACTCGTCTATAAGCACCTGTAACGCCCAGCTTAAAATTGGGGTCTCTTTTAATTTGCTCAAGGGTGCGATATTTTTCCATATTTTTGTTGGAAAGAATAAGCGCATTTGAATCTTCGAGATAGGCTCCTGTAAATTGCATCGTTAGGATCCTCTGCTCATCGATCACAATAGCGCTCATGACAATGTCGCAGTAGCTGCTATTGAGGTCTTCACTGATTTGATCGTATGAGACAGGAACGAGGTCGAGCTTGACACCGAGATCTTTAGCGAGCTGATAGGCAAACGCAATATCGTAACCGACAAGCTCGCCATCATTGTTTAGATAGCAGAAAGGGATGGCATGTGGCTCGTAACCAACTCGAATCACCCCGCGCTCTAAAATTCTCACAAGCTGGTAATCTGCCGCTAGCGGGGTAGGAGGTGGTGGAACCCGTTCTTTATAGACGGTTACCTGGGGAGGCGAATCGATGACCTTGCTCATTTTAAGGTTGTAGTAGAGGTCGTGGTAATTATCTTGTGAGTGGAAAAAATGCTTCCCGATCGAGACAAAACCAAATAAAGCGACTGCCATTAGACTCAAATGAAGCATCAGTCGACGCCACTCTATTTCAAGAAGGCCGTAATATCTTAAGGCAACGAGATAGGTAAACGATAACATCGAAACAGTGCTGAGCAAGACCTGGAAGTTCAAGGTAATCGCGGAGATCTCAGCGTAGAGATTAAACCCTGATTCAGGAAGCGACAGAGTTGAAAGAAGGAACGGCAGGGCAATAAAGGTAAATTGAGGAATGCCAAAAGAAAAAAACGTGACCAGTAAAGGGAGGGCAATCACCTCATAGCCACTTAAGGAATGCCGATAATAGAACGAAAGAAAGAACAAGAAGATGAGCGGAAGAAAATTTCCAATCTGTGCAAAACCAAAACCAATTGGAACAATTGTCTGTGACGTACTTTTAAATGTTCCTAGATCAAGATTTTTCCGATCGGCCAGCCTTCTCATTGCATTATTGATATACGGAAGCGCAATGGTCGGGATCCCCGTAGCAAACGGAAGAAACCCGACGATTTTATATTCCTTCCACAGATCTTTATACGGGATCGAAGTCAAGCACGAGACAATCATGGGAAGAACCCAGATGCTCAAGAAAAGCGTCGTGACAATGATGATCACGACATAAAGCTGTAATTTGGCCAAATCATCAAAATTCACCGTTCCCATGACATAGGCGACGTGGGCAAAGATCCCAATCGGAGCTATGACCGTAATCCATTTGATGATCCTTTCCAGCGAATTATTGATCCTCTCTAATAGACTCAGGAGCGGATCTTTTTCTTTCAGATGCATAATCGCAAAGCCAAAAACCAAGCTGAAGATCGCAACGACCGGCACGCTGTTGAAGAAGATCAGATTGGCGATACTTTTAGACGCTTCCGTCGGGACATCTCCTGGCAGAGCCGCAAACGCTTCTAAAGAAAAGTCTCTCGACGGATTTGACAGCGGCGTCGGGATCAAGATCTTCATGACATAGCTCACGATCAAAACTGACACCCACAAGAGCAGAAGAACAAACCACCCTTTCTTAAATAGCTTTTTTGCCAGCTCAGGAGATAGTGATCCCAACCCATGCATTAGAAGTGATGGGATGTACGGAATCACAATGATCTGCAAGGTAAAGACAAAGAGATCGCCGATAGGCCGTAGGGCGTTGCAGAGAGGACCAAAGAATAGCCCTGCAACAATTCCCAATAGGATTGCAACGAACGCCTGATAGCCTAACTTTGAATGCACCATTATTTCGCACTTTAGAAGAAAGAAAGAGATGCTTCAAGAAAAATTTAGCACCTTTCTCTCAACGCTGAGAGCAGTGTTGGAAAGCAGCATGGCGATCGTCATGGGGCCGATGCCGCCTGGAACGGGTGTAATATGAGAACAAAGCGGGGCTACCCGCTCAAAATCGACGTCGCCAGTGATCTTGGTTCCATTGCGGTTGATGCCGACATCGATTACCACAGCCCCCTTTTTAACCATCGGGGCTTTCACAAAGTGAGGACTGCCCATTGCTGCGATTAAGATATCTGCTGAATGGGTGAGCTCTTTCAAATGTTTGGTGCCAGTATGAGCAATCGTCACGGTGGCATTTGCGGTGGGATTTTTTTGCACTAAAAGAGCAGCTAGCGGCTTGCCGACGATATTGCTCCGTCCTAAGATCACGACATGCTTGCCGCTTAAGGGAATTTTATAAAATTGTAAAAGCTGGTGGATCCCTTCAGGAGTGCAAGGAATAAAACCGTTCGTCTCTCCGAGCAGCAAACGGCCCATATTGACCGGATGAAATCCATCGACATCTTTATCTGGGTCGACTGCTTCCATTAAAGTAGACGCCCGAAGATGAGGAGGCAAGGGCTGCTGAATCAAGATCCCATCGATGGTCGGATCATCGTTGAGTTTTTTGATATAGGCGACGAGTTCTTTTTCAGTGGCATCGGCGGGGAATTTTTTGTCTTTGGAAACAATGCCGACATCTAGGCATTTTTTCTTTTTCATCCTAACGTACGTCTGAGAAGATGGATCTTCACCTACGATCACGAAGGCAAGGCCGGGAGGTCGTGTGAAAGTGCCGATGGTCTTCTTGACATCTTTGAGGATGTGATCTGCAACTTTTTTTCCATCCAAGAGAATCATGAACCTATCCCTTAATGCTAAAATTTTGATTTTTGATGTATTTTTTCGCAGATTTTAAAGCCGCTTCGCAGGACATACTTGGGGAAGTAGGCCAAGAAGCGGCTTTAGAAGCTGCGGGAAAAGACGCAAAAAGCGAATTTTTATCATTAAGGGATAGGTTCACAGTAATTCCTTTTGCATAGTAGGATGAAGGAGGCCATTGGTGGCAAGGACGGTGCTGGCTTTGAATGGATCGCAAGGCGAGCCGTTGTATTGAGAGATTTTTCCCCCGGCCTCTTCAACGAGGAGCAGGCCGCCAGCAAAATCCCATGGCTGCAGAGAGACTTCCCAGTAAGCATCGAACCTTCCAGCGGCAACATACGAAAGATCGATCGCTGCAGAACCAATGCGGCGAAGCGGAACGCCTTTGCGGGCCATCTTAGAAAAGGTCTCCACGCAGTTAAGAGGATCTTCGTCAACGTTATACGGAAATCCTGTCGCAAGCATGGCAACATCTAGGGATTTATTCGTGGTCACGCGCAGGAGTGTGCCGTTGAGGAATGCCCCTTTTCCTTTTTCTGCCCAAAAAAGTTCATTGGTCATGGGCTGGTAGATGCAAGCCGCGGTGACTTGGTTTTCAACAACCGCTGCAATGCTCACCGCAAAGAGGGGAACGCCATGGGCAAAATTCACTGTGCCGTCCAGAGGGTCAACAACCCAGGTGACATCGCCCTGTTTCGAATGTCCTTGCTCTTCACCGAGAAATCCATGGGATGGAAATCTTTTGATCAGGCAGGAAAAGATAGAGGCTTCTGAGGCCTTATCGTAATGGGTGACTAAATTGTGCCGTCCGGGTTTGGATGAGATCTCAAACGACGTGCCAAACCCTTTGCGGAGGATGTCTCCTGCCTGCAGAGCAGCTTCGATTGCGACGGTGAGAAACTCTGAGTTATTCTTCTTCATGTTTAGGTTTTCGGAAGAGGTTTTTCCATCCGACTTTTTTGATATAAATATACAATTTGATCGGACATGTAAACCACAAAAAAGCGTAAAGTCCATCGACTGTCGACATCAAGACCACATCGGTCAGAGCTGTGAGAATAGAAAAGGGGAGACCCCTGTCGAAAAGATGGACCAAGACAAATTGCAGAAGCATCACTACTGAGGAGATAAGAGCCGTGAAGATAGAAAGTGCTAAAGGCTTGTCTTCGAAGAAATGTCTTTTGTGCGCATAGAGGATCAGCGTTGCTAAAACAAATGTCAGGCTATGGAGGCCGAACTTAAACTCCGAAGAGATTAAATCTAAAATGACTCCGCAAGCTAGAGAGAGCCATAACGATTTCGAGAGTGTGGAAGCATGGTAGGTCAGCACTAGAAAAGGCGCAAAAAAAGAGAGATGGAGATACGGGAAGAAGACGCTCCCGAACAGGGCAGCGACGAGGCCTAAGCTAAAGGAAAAGTATAACGGGATTTGTCTCATCCGTCCTCCGGCGGAAACCCGGCCCTTAATGGCCGGGTATTTCAAATTCGGATTGGCGGGGAGCACGAAGCCCCCGCCAACCATGCAAAATCCCAGGCCTTAAGGCCTGGGTTCACTTTTAAAGCCCTCTAAGAATAGCGCGAGCGAAATGGCGTACTCTAGGACTGTCATAATACTGAGCAATTTCTTCGAGTACAGCTTTATCTGCACTTTGAAGGGCTGATTCATCCAAACGTAAGTCTTCAATGACGTCGGTCAATGTTTTCCAATTTTTACGATGAACATACATATAGTCGGCCAGCGCCTTCCATGGATGGGCAATCAGAAAAGTGCTATTTGGCGTAACTATGTGTTCTACTCCCATGTAAAATTGGAGTTGCGGGGTATGCTCAAAACTAAATGTGCCGATGGGTGTTGGAACGACAGAGTTCCGTTTTGTTGTTGCGCTCGTAATAGTGTAAACGGTTTCTGGAATCCACCCGTGATGGACCAAAGCAGACTCAAAACTGATATAAGAGGGTCCATTGAGTTGTAGTGCGATTTCAAATGCGTCAACGGTTTCTTTTTTTTCAATGAGATAAACCCCTCTTTTTAATCGCACAAGGGTTCCCTTTTTAAGGGCTCTTTTTACCCAAGAATAACGTCGATCTTTACTTCCGCCTAGTAAAATTGCTAAGGCTGTTTCACGAATATAGGGTTTTGGATATTCTAGGTTCATTGGTTTTCTCCAAGAAACTGCCATTTAATGACAGTTTCTTGCACGGAACTGTTGCTTACTCTCTGATGCCACTCTAGGGCAGAAGAGATAATCGTGGCAAGATCGCTTTTTTGGGGAGTCCAGCCCAGAATTTTTTGAGCAAGCGTAATGTCAGCAACTAAAACAGGAGGATCGTACGGGTTGCGGGGGGTTATTTCTCGGGTGATCGGACCGATTTTTTGTTCGATGGCGTCGATCACTTCTTTGACGGAGTAGCCTTTGCCGCTGCCGAGGTTGAGAGAGATCTTGGTTCCGCCTTGGATGAGCCACTTCAGAGCTAAAACATGCGCCTGGGCTAGATCAGAAACATGGATGTAATCCCGAATGGGTGTTCCATCGGGGGTCGGATGATCGATGCCAAAGATTTTGATCGGTTTTTTTTCTAAAGCTGCCAAAATCGTGACGGGAATCAGATGAGTCTCATGATTGTGAGCTTCTCCGATGCCATGCGAGGCTTCTGCTCCGGCTGCATTGAAATAACGGAGGGAAACCGATTTTAATTGTTTGTCAGAGATCAGTTGTTCTGCGAGCCATTTGGTTTTTCCGTATTCATTGATCGGATGACCAGCACAATCTTCCGGGATAGGTGTTTTATTGGGATGGCCATAAACGGCAGCGGAGCTTGAGAAAACGATTTTGTCGACCTGATTTCGAACCATTACTTCTAAAAGATGGCGCGTTCCTTCGACATTGTTTTGATAATATTTTTGAGGGTTTCCCATCGATTCTTTCACATCGATGTAGGAGGCTAAATGGATGACGCCGCCAGGCTGATATTTTGTAAAGACCGCATCTAGGGCATGATCATTGGAAATATCGTCTTCGACAAGAGGGCCCCATTTGACAGCCCACGCATGGCCGTTAGAGAGATTATCATAGACAACCGGCTCAAAGCCGTCTTCCTTCAGCGCTTTGCAGACATGGCTTCCAATGTATCCAGCTCCACCAACGACAAGAATGGTCATTCTTTTAACCATATTTAGAAAGTCCTTTTGGTGGGGTTATTCATTTTTCGGGTGTCTCCACTCATTGAGTGCACTCAGTGCATACGATGTTGTGAGTGAGGCAAGAGTTGTCATGGTTGCACATTCGAATGGCATAGGATCTGTTAATTTTGAAGTGATAGAAAGAGCAGTCAGGGCAAAACAAGAGCGGGAAACAAGTCCTATGGCTATGTTTTGGTTAGGAGTGAAATCCCATTTAGGGATTGCATATTGCCTGAGCCAAAAAACTAAGGTATGGATTCCAAGGTAAGTCGCATTGAAAGTAAGAAGGGTGGTTGTTGGAATGTTGTACCATGCTCCAACGGCATAGCGGACAGGCAGTGTTGCAAGAAAAATCATCTAAAACGCCCCCTTGGTGAAGAACATGGCGGGGATGGTTTTGCAGATGATTCTGAGATCGAGGGTTAGAGATTGCCGGTCGACGTAGCTCTCTTCGAGCTGGATCCGCTCTTCAAAAGTGAGGAGGCTGCGTCCGGATGTCTGCCAGATGCCGGTCAGGCCTGGACGGACAGAGAGGATTTTGGAGGCTTTAGAGCCGAAGTATTTCTGAATCTCTTCTTCGGTGACGGGCCTGGGGCCGACAACGGAGAGATCTCCTTTGAGGACATTGAAAAATTGGGGGAGCTCATCGAGAGATGTTTTGCGGAGGATTTTCCCGATGGCACTGACGCGGGGATCTTCTTTGAGTTTAAAGTAGGTGTCCCATTCTTGTTTGAGTTTAGGATTTTCTTTTAAGAGCTTGAGGAGTTTTTTATCGGCATCTTGGTGCATGGTGCGGAACTTCCAGCAGTAGATTGGCTGGCCGTCTTTTCCCACACGCTTAGACTTATAGAAAATAGGTCCTGGAGAAGTTATTTTGATGAAAAGAGATGCAAGCAGGCCGATCGGGATGAAAAAGATCATTGCTCCAAGGCTAAACAAAACATCAAAAATTCTTTTTGAGCTTGCCATAAAGCACGATTGTATAGCTTATAAGTAATTAAATTCCAATTCCAAAGTAATGAAACCCTTTGGCTTTCATTTCATCTTTTTTGTATTGATTGCGGCCATCAAAGAAAGCTTTTCCCTGCATCGACTTGGCAATGGTCTCAAGATTGACGAAGCGGAACTGCTTCCATTCTGTCACAAGAGCAACGGCGTCTGAGCCTTGAGCGGCGTCGTATTCATCACGGCACCAGGTGATGTTAGGATGAGAGAGGAGCTTTTGGGCTTTTTGCATGGCAATGGGATCATAGAGACGGACATGAGCTCCAAGGTGTAAAAGCTCTTCGATCAGCTTAAGTGCTGGAGCTTCGCGGAGGTCATCGGTGTCTGGCTTAAAGGTGAGTCCCCAGATGGCGATGGTTTTTTTAGAGATGGAGCCGAAGTGGGTGATCATTTTCTTGGCGAGGAGCTTTTTCTGCCGTTCATTGATGGTGTCGATGGCTTGCAAAAGAGGGGCGTCGTAGTTGGTTTCGCGGGCCATTGCTTGCAGAGCGCGGATATCTTTCGGGAAGCACGACCCGCCATAGCCGGCTCCAGCATAAAGAAAGTGGTAGCCGATTCGTTGATCCGAGCCGATGCCGATTCGGACCTGCTGGATATTGGCGCCGAGCTTTTCACAAAGGCCTGCCATTTCGTTCATGAAAGAAATCCGTGTTGCGAGCATCGCATTGGCGACGTATTTCGTCATCTCCGCAGACGCGGTGTCCATGATGAGGATCCGATCGTGATTGATGGTAAACGCTGAATAGATCTCTTTCATGACAGAGGCTGCGTGATTTGATTCGACGCCGAGGATAATCCGGTCGGGCTTCATGCAATCGGCAACGGCAGCGCCTTCTTTGAGAAATTCCGGGTTGGAGACGACATCGAAAGAGATCTTGGTGGTTTCTTCGACAGTTTGCCGAATTTTTTGAGCTGTCCCTACAGGCACGGTCGATTTGGTGACGATCACCAGCGGCTCTACCATCGATTCAGCAATGGACCTTGCGGCCTGAAGCACGTAGGAAAGATCGCACGAGCCGTCTTCTTTGGATGGGGTGGGGACGGCAATGAAGCAGACTTTAGAATTTTGGACGCTTAGGTTATAATCGGTTGTAAATGTGAGCCGTCCTGCAGCGATATTTCTTTGGACGATCTCTTCTAGACCTGGCTCATAGATCGGAACAATCCCTTGTTTTAGGGCAGCGATCTTCTCCGCATCGATGTCGAGGCAAATCACCTGGTGGCCCATGTCTGAAAGACATGCTCCTGTCACAAGCCCGACATATCCAGTTCCTATCACGAGTAATTTCATCTCAGTTCTCCATCCATCAGAGAATACGTTTTTTGGCAAAGGGCTGCAAGTTCAGAGTCGTGTGTCACGACGATGAGAGCTTTGCCTCGCTTTTGCGCAGCGCCGAGCAAAAGATTATAGATGATCGTTGAATTTGCGTGGTCGAGGTTGCCAGACGGCTCATCGGCTAAAATTAATGCAGGATCGTTTAAGAATGCCCTGGCAATCGCAGCGCGTTGTTTTTCTCCGCCAGAGAGGAGCTTTGCTGGAAAGTCTTTACGGTGGCTAAGACCGACTTCCTGGAGCAGTTCTAATGCCCTCTCATGAGCATCTTGATTGGCAATTTTGGCTGGCATGAGGACATTTTCGAGCACGGTGTAGTCTTCGAGGAGGTTGAAAGCTTGGAAGATGAAACCGATTTTTTGGTTTCTCAGGTAGTTCCAGTTAGAGGAAGTTGCTGTAAGTCCGCAAATTTCTAATGTCCCTTCTGTTGCAGGCTCTAAAGTTCCTAAGATATGGAGCAGGGTGGTTTTGCCTTCTCCCGATTTTCCCATGATGGCGACGGTTTCTCCTGCTTGGACCTCAAGAGAGATATTTTTCAAGATGGTCGTTGCAGTAGGGCTTTTAAAACTTTTAGAGATGTTTTTGGCGTTTATACACAAACAACTTGCAGAATCGGTTTTTGACTGCGTCGGGTCTCTGCGGGCCAGTTCGCTTTGCTCACCTGCTTCGCGAGAAAATGGTCCACTGGACCTTTTTCTCAATTCCGCAGCCTCAGAATTTTCGTTCTCACTCGCGCCTTGTCTATTGACAATGGTCGCTCGCTCCGAACAAAAATTCTGAGGACCCTTCTTGTCAAATTCCCGTTTCTTCAAGCTGTTTGTGTATAGGATCATTCGGACCTCAAAATCGCTGATGGGCTTAATCGGCACGCTTTCCAGGCAGGGATCAGCCCTGCAATCAGAGAAAGGATTGGCGTTACAACTAAGACAAACAGGAGAGCTTGGAAGCTGAGTTCTTGAGGAAGCGATGAGCCAAAGAACGCCGCATTAAACGCATCGTGTCCTTGCAAGAAGCTTAAAAATTGAACGAGCTTATCGAGGTTTTTTAGCGTGAGGAGTGCAGCTGCAACGCCAACAGCGCTGCTTAAGACGCCAAGAGCGGCTCCTAGCCCTCCAAAGATGAGTGCGATGCTTTTTCTAGACGCTCCAATTGCCTGTAAAATGCCGATCTCTTGTTTCTTGTCGTTGACGAGGATCACGAGGAAAGAAATGATGTTGGAGCAGGCAACGAGCAAGATCACAAGGCCGATCAAGGTAAAGAGGTATCGATCGCTTTGGAATTGCTGCAAAAGATCTTTGGCAAAATCGTACTCTTTGTAGGTGGTGATTTTCCAGTAGTGATCGATCCCAGCACTTTTGAGGCGAGCTTGTAATTTTTTGGCAATCTCTGGCGCTTGTTTGATCTCTTTCATCCAGACTGCAAATCCCTCACGAGAGGTTTTGTCAAAATGCTCGACCTGACTTGTCGTGTTGATCAGATGGACGACATTGGCAGGCGCTAAGACGCATTTATTGCCGATGGTGAGAACTCCAGGGTCGTAAAATCCTGCAACAAAGACGGAGAGTCTTTGTTCTTGGAGGGCTCCAGCTGTTGCTGCAGGATAGGCGAGATAGCCTCGATCGCCAATTCTAACGCCATTGTCCTGAAATTGTTTGGAAAGCATGATCCCTTTTTCTTGCGAAGAAAACGTCGGCAGCACCAATTTTTGACCTATGCCATAGACCCAGAAAGGCGTAGTATGAGGCTGGTGAGAAAAAATCGTTTGGATATTGGCATCGGCGATCTCGACACCTTGCCAGGCAATCTCGCCCTTGAGCAAAGTGTTGCCGGTAGTGCCTTGGACGTGGAACCTAAGATCGGCTTGTTTTTGAGCACTCTCTAGCGAGCTTTTGACAAGCTTTGCGTCAAATGAGATTTCTTTATCTAAATAGATCGGAAGTGTCGAAATTTTGTCGTTCCAGAAAAGGTTAGAGCCGACACGTTTAAGGGTCCCTTCAGAGCCTGTTAGAATAATGCCCTTGGCATGGGCTGTTGCTGGAATCGGAGTGTTTTCAGGAAGAAGCGCCAGCGGAACGCGCCAGATGCCATTTGTCTTCAGGGTTTTGATCTCGACTTGAGACAGAAGATCGGAGGCTTTTTTCTGGAAATTTTTTGCTTCAGGCGCGCATAGGAAAAAGAGATGGTTGAGGTCTTTCATGGAAGGGGGAGAGATCAGCTCTTTCATATAGGGACTTGCATCGGCAAACGAGGCAAAATACGAGGCCTGCGTCAGAAAAGAATGGGTTTCCCCTCCTCCAACAGCTGGTCGCACCAGTTCAAGCTTGAGCATGCCGCCGCTCATTTCAAAATCTTGATAGGCAAGACCCTCAGTCTCTTTTTTTAGATCAGAGAGGATCGACGCTGCGATCTTCACTGGATCACGCAGCGAGCCATCGGCATTTTTTTCTGGTGGAGACCAGTAAGTTGGAATCGCTTCATCGGTCTCTTGATTATGCGGATCGGTTGGCCCTAACAGTTTGTCATGGAGGCTGCGTGCAGTATAGTGGGAGCTATCGCTGATCGAGTCAGCCAGGTAATAATAGGAAGAGTAGTAATTTTGGGTCGGGGTCAGACGAAGCGGTGCATTTAAAGAGGTGAGTTTATGTAGCCACGTCTTTTCGATCCCTTCTGTGACAGAAAGAAATAGAACAATCAGCCAAACCACTAAAGAAATAACGCCGACCGACATCAGGGCGATCAGCGTCATGGAGAGCTGTTTTTTCCGGGGTATTAAATACTTCCGGAGAATCGAGATTTCAAACACAAACTATTTCGCTTCTTTGAACACGACATGTCTCTTCAGACGTTTGTCGTATTTTTTGAGCTCCAACCGCTCAGTCTTGGTTTTCTTGTTTCTCTTTGTCCAATACACTTCAGGACTTTCGGTGCTTTTCAGTTTGATGATTTCACGTCCAGATTTTGCCATAACATTACCTCATAAAAGAAACTATTCTATACGATTTTTGTCATTTAGACAACGGAATCCTTGGTTTAGGCTCCAAATCTAGGGCGTTACCACCCCTTTGGTTAAAGATATGAGTGCCCAGGCCGGCGATCATCGCTGCATTGTCTAAAGAAAGTCCTGATAGGGGCCAGTGGACTGGAACATTTGAAGCGTGGAAGAGCTCTCTAAGCCTTTGATTGTTGGTAACGCCACCGCCTAAAAAAATCATTTTGCAGCCAAATTGCTCCGCAGCGGCCATTGCCTTAAAAGAGATATCTTTTAAAGCAGCTTCTTGAAAAGAAGCGGCAATATGGGGTTTATCTTGTTCGGTGATCTGGCTAGGGGCTTTTTTGTCACAGTTTTGTCCCTTCACTGTATAGAGGACATTGGTCTTGAGGCCGCTGAACGAAAAATCCCAAGGCCGCCCCTTGACAACTCCTGATTTGAAAGGAAACAGCTTTGGATTGCCTTGACGGGCAAGCTTTTCAATCTCTGGCCCGCCGGGGTAAGGAAGATCGAGCATGACCGCGACTTTGTCAAACGCTTCGCCAATCGCATCATCGACCGTTTGCCCAATAATCTCATACTGGCTCAGCGACTCCATCTTGACCAGAAAAGTATGTCCTCCGGAAACAACAACTCCCAGAGCGGGAAATTCTGGACTTTCACATCCCATCCACGCCGCATAAAGGTGCGCTTCGACGTGGTTGACGCCAACAAAAGGCCTATTCCAGGCAAGAGAGAGCGACTTGGCCGCATGAACTCCCAGAAGCAGAGCGCCAATCAAACCAGGACCATAGGCCACGCTGATTAAATCGATGTCAGTAGGTAAACTATTTGCCTCCTTCAGCGCCTGGTCGACCATCGGAATAATCAGCTCGAAGTGACGCCTACAAGCCAGCTCAGGATACACCCCTCCGTAAATCGAGTGGAGATCGGCTTGGGTTGCGATGACATTTGAAAGAATTTCTTTACCGTCTCTGACAACAGAACAAGCGGTTTCATCACAGGTGGTTTCAATTCCTAGAACTAACATAGGTCAATTTTATACCGAGTTCGGTTGAAAAGCAAAGAATTTGGCAAGGAGGCGCCCTGAATTTGAGCCAGGCAAAGCCGGCACCGAAGCAGATCAACTTGACTAAGTTGATTGATGCAGGCGGGTCTCAAAGTCAGTGGCTGTCCGACGACGCCAAAACTTTACTTTTCAACCGAATCCGGTATAGCTGGTAGAGGGGTAAAAAACGAGAAAAACCCGGCACCTAGAACAGCTGCCGGGCTTAGAAAATGATTAATTACTTGTTTTCTGGCAGCTTTTTTAACCAAGTACCTTTTGCAACTGCTTTGTCTACTTGTGATTCGGTTATAAAGCCAGCCTTCATGGCTGCTTCAATGGTCAAGTAGCCACCTTCGATAGCATCTTTTAACATCATTGTGTGAGTACCATACCATGAACCTGGAAATGTTACGCTTATCCAGCCGTTGACTGTAGCGTCTTCTTCTGTAAACGAGCCATCCTTTATTCCTTGCCCGATTGTCGATTTGCCTTTGCGAAGGGCTGTTTCTGTAGGTAGTTCATAGACGTTTTCCCCCCATAACCAGCCTGGTTCTGTTATTTTAACCGTTTCTTTGACAACTGAAGGCGATCTCCAAATGAGTTTTGAAATATAATTCCAGATAGAGCTAAAAAATGAACCAATAGCTAAGCTAATCCTGCTGGTGCTTACTGTTTTTACTGGTCCCCATTCACTTATTGTGTTTAGTCCAATTGAAATACCATCCCTAGCTCGTTGTGTATATGTTGGACTTAGTGAAGAATTGAGCGGTGGTTGGCTGGTTGGTGTTCTTGTAGTGGAATTAAGTGCGTCTGTCATAAATGCCTCCTGTTGTTTTTTAAAATTCTCCTTGCTCTGCAAGGGTTGTTTAGAAACTCTTTCCTGATCCCTTTTCGCGAGATGAGGTGTTTTTCGAAAGGAGATCTTAGTATTAAAACTTATTTAAGCACAAGATAAAATTTTATGAGTATGAGTTGTCCGTTGTGTTGGGTCTCAAGTTTACTCAAAGCCCTCTTCAAAAATATCCTGATGCTGTATATGTGCAAGATATGCTCCATTGGATTGGCTTTCATATCGTCGTTGTGATTCTTCTAGCGATAGACCTGGCGTTCTATCGCAAGAAAGAGATGAAGAAAAGGGCTGCGTTGATCTCGAGTATTGTCGGGGTCGTGATTGCGCTGCTCTATAACGGGTATATCTATCTGCAGATGGGCTCAGAGAAGGGGATTGAATTTTTCACTGCGTTTGTTGTGGAAAAATCTTTGAGCATCGACAACCTATTTGTCTTTCTGCTGATTTTTTCTTTTTTTAAGGTTCCGAAACATTTGCAGCATCGAGTGCTCTATATCGGAGTGATTGGGGCGTTTGTATTGCGGTTAGGACTGATTTTAGGGGGGATTGCTGTTTTGCATCGGTTCTATTGGATGACGTATATTTTTGCAGTCATCATTGGATATACCGGCGTTAAGCTGATGTGGGGAAAAAAAGGAGAGGTTTCTTTAGAAGAAAACCGGCTCCTGAAATGGATAAGACGCCGCTTCAGAGTGACGTCAGACTATGTCGATGATAAATTTATTGTAAAGCGGAAGGGTCTAAAATACCTGACGCCTTTGTGTTTGGTGCTGGTGATGATTGAGGCGTCCGATGTGCTCTTTGCTCTAGATTCTATTCCAGCGGTTTTTGCAATAACGCAGGATTCTTTTATCGCTTATACCTCAAACGTTTTTGCGGTGCTGGGACTGAGATCTTTATTTTTCTTGCTCGCACCGTGGTTTACTCAGCTGATGCGGTTGAAGACAGGCCTGGGGGCAATCCTTCTTTTTGTCGGTTTGAAGATGTTCACGTCGTCCTTTTTCCCGATCCCGCTTCTCGTCTCTTTTGGAGTGATCGCGGCGATCCTAACGATTTCAATTCTGTATTCATTAAAAAAGCAGTCGTACACCGCATAAAAATTAGAGATTATACGGATCCCAATTAAAAAGTTCATAATTGACAAGGAAGCGGCGCAAATTTTTGGTCTGGAGCGAGCGACTATTGCCGGTTGGTTGCGGACACCGATCAACAGTCCGGGGGACTGTTTAGCAGGAAAGCAGGTGAACGAAGTGAGCTGGCCCGAAGGGGGCGCGAGTGAAGACTGAAAATGTGTTGCCAAGCTAACGCAGTCAGTTATGAATTTTTTAATTGGGATCCGTATTACAGGATGCGCAGGATCGCAGAGCGGCAGGATATGCAGGATGGTACATTTGGAATGTTCTTTGTTCTGATCATTTTTATTCCCCAGCATTTTTCTCTAAGGATTTGGAATCAATGAAGCAGCGGCTTCGTCGGCAATCCATAGGGCAGGATTGTCAGGGGTTCCGACTTTTTGGCAGGGGAGGGTGGGCTTTTGAGTGAAGACGCGGGCCATCATCTCGGCTTTGGATTTTCCCATGACGTAGAAAACGGTGTGAGCTGCATCGTTGATGCAATCGAAGGTGAGTGTCATGCGCCAGGTCTCTTTTTGAGGGATGTGGTTGGCGATGACGAGGCGGCCTTTGGAATTGAGTCCTTCTGTTTCGGGAAAAAGAGAGGCGGTATGGCCGTCTTCTCCCATGCCGAGCATGACGAGATCAAAGGAGTTTCCGTTTAAGGTTTTTACGATTGTTTTTTCGTATTTGAGAGCACGTTTTTCGATGTCGTTGTGTGCTTCCATCGGATGGATGTGCTCGGGGAGTAGGAGCATTTTTTCAAACCCGGCTTTCATGGCCATGTGGTAGTTGCTATTGGGGTCTGTGAGGGGAACGCTTCTTTCATCGCTCCAGAACATTTGGATCTTGCTCCACTCGATTTCAGAGCTATACTGAGGCTGGCAGAGGACTTCATAGATGGCTTTGGGTGTGGAGCCTCCGGAAAGGGCGACAAAAAACTGCCCGTGGTCTTGGATGGCATCGCGGCAGGTGGTGATGAAGTGTTCCACGCAAAAGTGGAGAGTTGCATCGTAATCGCCGGGAACGAGTAGCTCAGCATTGATCATTGATTTTCCTGTTTGCTTAAGTACTCTAAAACTTTTAGGAAATGTGGGCTAGTCCCATTATGTGTGATCTCATTGACAAGAGATAGGCCGGACTTTGCTTTAGAAAAGATAAAGAGGGTGGGGATCTCGCATTTTTCGAGATCGCAGATGATGGTTCTGATTTGATACGGATGTTTCGGATCGCGAGAAAAAGCAAAATGGATATCTGTGGAAGTGAAAATATCTAGGGAAATGACGGTACCTGGAGGTAGATCTTGATTTTTTGCGGCTTTGAGCTCGATGGTGAGAGAGCCGTACTGGAAGAGATCATTGCTAGTTTTGGAAAGTTTCCAATCGAGCTGGGTCGCAAGCCAGCTTTGGAGATAGAGAGCTTGAATTTTCGTGTGACAGAAAAACGGGGTCTCATACGCGTTGTAAGTGATGGTGATTTTCTGGGCTTTTTTGAGCGTCTCTAGTCGATCTTGGGAGTAAAATGTCGAAGAAAGAAGATCGCGCCAGCTCTCGAGTCTTCCCCAATTTAAATCTGCGATTTCGCAATCTTTTGCATGCTCCAGGAGTGTTTTTGCAAAGGCGGGAAGATTGTCGGTGACTTCAGAATCAAAAATGATCCGGTCGGCCCATTTTTCTAGCTGGTGGGAGATGGGGTTGTCTTGGACGGGATCTTCTGCCCAAAGGATGTAAAGAGGAAGGTCGGGAAGCAGATGGGGCAGGATCACGAAAGGGATTTTGCTTTGAGCTTGTTTAGAGACCTGAAGTTCAATGAAGTCACAGACAATGTTCGCATTGGAAATAAGAGAAACGGCTGCGTTTAAGACAGAGCCGTTTTTGTCGATGGTGGTAAAGATCACACGGGAGGGGAATCTTTCTAAGACTTTCAGCGTGATCGTGCGGATGTAGTCAGCGCGCTTATCTTTTGGGGTAGTGACGAGAAGGTTGAAAAGGGAGGCGCGCATTTTGTTTGTCCCTTCTAGGGTATCCCAAAGTTTGGCAAGAGCAGCAGGAATTTCAGAAACTTGCATTAGAGGAGTCTCCATTTCCTACCGTCTTTTTCAATCAACTGGTCGGCGGCTTTTGGACCCCAACTGCCGGCGGGGTAGTTCGGGAAGTCTTGGGGGGGGATTTTTGTCCCAGTTGTCTAGAAGTGGGGTGAGAAGTTTCCAAGAATTAAAGACTTCATCTTCACGGGCAAAAAGGGTGGAATCTCCCACGATGCAATCCCAGATGAGCCGCTCATACGCTTCTGGAGGAGCGGTTCCGAAATAAGAGCCGTAGCGGAAATCCATTTTCACAGGCTGTAAGATGTTGGAGGGACCTGGGACTTTGCAGTTGATCTTGAGAGACGATCCTTCATCAGGCTGGATCCGGATGACGAGAAGATTCGGGGGTGTTTTACGCGTGGTGTTTTGGAATAAATTCACAGGGGGATCTTTGAAAATAACAGCGACTTCTGTCGTTTTTTTCGGAAGTCTTTTTCCAGCACGGACGTAGAAAGGAACGCCTGACCAGCGGCTATTTTCGAGCTCAATTTTTAAAGCGAGATAGGTTTCGATGTTCGACTGCGGATTGACATCGGTCTCTTGCCGATATCCCAGAACTTCCTGGCCATTGACAAGGCCAGGGCCGTATTGGCCGCGGACAACGTTTTCGAGTTTTAAAGGTTTGATCGCTTCTAACGCTTTGACTTTCTGATCACGGATCGCATCGGCTTCTAAAGAGACGGGAGGTTCCATGGCGACGAGGGAGAGGATTTGCATTGTGTGGTTTTGGATCATGTCTCGTAGCTGGCCGGCATTTTCATAGAATTTACCCCTTGTTCCAATGCCGATATCTTCTGCAACGGTGATCTGAAGATGGTCGATATGCCGGTTATTCCAGAGCGATTCAAAAATCGAGTTGGCAAAACGGAAAACCAATAAATTCTGGACGGTCTCTTTGCCCAGGTAATGGTCGATCCGATAGATCTGTTTTTCAGTGCAGTACTTCAAAAGCTCATCTTGCAAAGCGTGAGCAGAACTTAAGTCGTGACCAAACGGTTTTTCAATGATAATCCGAGACCACTTGTTATCCACTTGGTCTTTGACCTCTTTTTCATCGTAGATCAGGCCTGCTTTGTGGAGCTTTTCGGTGATGACAGTGAAGGAATTGGGCTGGGTGGCAAGATAAAAAATGCGGTTTCCTTTCGTGCCATATTTGGTGTCGAACTGCGAAAGAAGTGTCTTTAATTTTTCGTACCCTTCATCTTCATGGAATTCCGATTGGTGATAGAAGAGATGGTCTTGAAAATGGCTCCAGATCGAGTCTTCAATCGGCTTTGTCCGTGAGTATTTATTGACGGCTTCTTTCATTTCAGCACGGAATTCATCACTCGTCTTGGGGCGTCTTGCAAAACCGATGCATGTAAATAGAGGAGGGAGCTGTCCGTCTTTGAGCAGGTTATAGAGCGCAGGAATAATTTTGCGAGAAGTCAAATCACCTGTTGCTCCAAAGATCACAAGACAGCACGGCTGTGCGACTTTAGATTGCTGGCTTTCTGTTAGAGGGTTAGTC
>Ga0207091_1097_pt1 | contig 21400 bp, 18 predicted proteins | sample Alteio_BWMinHeat_47_FD_153534 | JGI IMG/M metagenome (GOLD analysis project Ga0207091, IMG submission 153534) | Enriched cells from forest soil in Barre Woods Harvard Forest LTER site, Petersham, Massachusetts, United States -... | ecosystem: Environmental > Terrestrial > Soil > Temperate forest >... | reverse complement strand
TCAGTGGCAACCGCTGAACAGATACAAAACGTCTAAAAGCACGGGGAAAAATATTATTACCATTATTGCAATAACACCTGCTTCGCTAAAAGACAGCGGATGGAATGTTTTTCAGGACGACGAATCCAGAAGAATATGATACCCTAAATCACTTTGAATTTAAGCAAAAGGATTCTTGCATGAGAAAGCGATCCATCGCAGCACTCTCCGCATTATTATTTAGCGGAACCACATTCCCGGCAGCATTTCAATTATATGAATTAGGTACACCCATTGTCGGAACCGCAGATGTTGGACAAGCAGCCGTTGCAAGTGATGCATCTACCGCATATTTTAATCCTGCAGGAATGATTGAATTACCTACGTCAGAGTTTATGTTAGGCACTCAAACCATTTTACCTTACACAAAATTTGACATAAACAATCAAAATACCATTCGAGGTAACAATGGCGGAGAAGCTGGCGTATTAACACCTGGCATGGCGCTCTATTATGTTTATAGTTATTCTCCAAAATTAAAGCTGGGTGTGAGTTTTGTTTCTCCTTACGGGGGTTTACTCAACTACGCAGATGGCTGGGTTGGCCGCTACATGGTACAAGATACGCAATTTTATACATTAAATTTAAATCCATCGGTTGCTTATAAAGTCAATAAGTGGTTAGGCATCGGTGGAGGATTTTCAGTGGAATATGCAAATCTTTATCAAACCGTTGCACTTCCTACATCTTTTATTGATCCGGTCATTGGTGGAGTGCTCGATGGCCAAGCGAATATAAAAGCCACAAATACGCATACTGGGTTTAATCTCGGCGTCATTATCACACCTTACCCCAAAACAAAAATTGGCATAGCCTATCGCTCGCAGATCGTACACAATTTTAAGGGGACAACCACTTTTTTAAGAATATTAACAACGCCTGCAACCACCACACAAATGACCATGCCACAAAATGTGATTGTAAGCATCGATCAAAAAATCACAAACAAACTGAATCTATTGGGAGAGTTTGGCTGGTCTAATTGGTCAGCTATGAAAAAGTCTACTGTAACCATTGATAGTTTAACCGCCACCACTGTGCTTGATTGGACGGATACCTATCGAGGAGGACTGGGTATACAATATCAACTCAAACCAAATTGGAAATTGCAAGCAGGCGCTTCTTATGATTCTTCGCCCACCAACGCCGATAAACGAACACCTGATTTACCTATGGATAGGCAAATTAGAGCAGGCGCTGGATTTATTTACACCATGAAGGACATCATTCAAATTGCTGCATCTTATGAATATATCAATTTTGGTGATGCGGACATTCATAATGTTTCAAGTAATGGAGTATTGTCTGGATCATATTCAAAAAATTGGGCAAACGTATTGCAAGTCAGTGTGAATGCAATGGTATAATGTCATGCTTGTACCTTTACCACATTTGAAAGCGTATGAATGACAGGAATGGGTGATGGTTTAAAATGTGAAAATTTCTGTAATGGAATCGCCACTTCTTTTGCTGGTGTTTTTTTAAATAGCGCTAATTCCTTATTTTTTTCATCAATTATTCGCTCTTTTAATAACACCTGGGATTCTAATTGATGAATTTTCTTTTCTTTTTCTTCTACTTTTTTTTCTAATGTTTCAATATATTTTTTCACTTCTACTCTTTTTTGAATGCCTTCTAACAAATGATCTTTTTCATAAGATTTGTATTTTTCAAGGATTTCCTCTTTTTGTTTTAAAGTGGGCGCAACTTTATTTCGTATCATGTTATGAAAAGCCGCATAAAAAAGAATTGCACCAATTAAAGCGGTCGCGCCTAAAATAATCCACCCCCAAGGACCGGACAACGCGAGCGCACCAAAACCAATGGCTAAAAATACCTCATCGGCAGCAGAAAATGCCATACCAAATAGCAACAATGCACTTTTTACAATTTTACGACTCCGCCCTTCAGAAAAAACACTCACGCGTTCCTTTGTTTTCGTAATCGAATCATCGAATTTTTCGGCTATTTCTGCATACATTGCATAACGTTTGGCAGATGTTATATTTTTACTTTCTGAATGTATGCATAAATGTTTCATGAAGTCATGGGTCACTTCAATTTGACGCTGGTTAATATCCAATGTCGTTTCTAAATTTTTGACAGATTGAAATCCCATATGCTTACTCAATTCTTCCGCTTCAAATGCAGAAAAGAGTCCTAACGCGATGAGAAATAAAATGGATCCCGACCCCCAAACAATACTATGTGGCACTTGACAGGGGAATAAATCGGTAATGGCTTTTGCGGCGTCATATCCATGTAAATAAGCAATCCAAGTGCCGCCGATAAATAAAAAATAATAAATACCGTACATAAAACCTGAAGGTTTTTGATCCGGAAATTCTTCCTCGTTTTCACATACACTGTGGAGCATGGCTTCCATGATGGCGAGTTTATAATACTCGAGCCCAACTTTTAATTGATCATTGTTTTTTTTGGTGTATTCGATTTCTAAAATTTCCTCAATCATTTCAAATTGATTTGAAAAATCTTCGAGTGAAAAATGTGATGGAACCCTTTTCGAGTCTCCTGCAATGACTTCATCCAATGAAAATTTTTTTAAAATATCCTGATATTTTCGTAAATTTTTTAAGGTTTTTTCGCTGAATGAGAATGTGAATGCATCATTTGATAAACGTGTTTGAATACGCCCCTGTGACGATATCATTTTTTTAACTCCTGTTATGTGGAACAGCAATACTACGCGATGAACGTTAAGGTAAGATTAATGACAACTTAAGAAAACATTAATGTAAAATTAAGGAAATATTATGGGAGCTTACAATTCTGTGCGAAAGCTGGCATGACACAGCCCTTTAAATTCTAAAAAGATCAACAATCCCATGTGTCAAAAAATAAATGGGCGGGTAAAGGATAGAAGATAATATCCCCGTAAAAACAAGAATCAATAAAATGAGAAATCCATAAGGCTCCAACCGATAAAAATACCAGGCAAAACGCCCGGATAATACATTCGAAAGTATTCGTCCGCCATCTAAAGGTGGAATCGGTATGAAATTTAAAACCGCCAACATGACATTAATTTGAATACCTGCAATTCCCATCAGCGCGAGAGGCGCAAACCACGCAGACATATATTCTGCGGATTTTGCAATCATCCCCCAAAATAACGCCATCAACAGATTAGAACCAGGACCTGCAGCGGCAACGAATATCATGTCAACCCGCGGGCTACGCAGGTTTCGCTGATCAACCGGGACAGGTTTTGCCCATCCAAAAATCACCGGGCTAAACATTAGCATTAAAAGAGGAATCACGATGGTTCCAATAAGATCAATATGCTTCACGGGATTTAAGGTGAGGCGACCTTGTAAGCGGGCTGTTTGATCGCCAAACTTAGATGCCACCCATCCATGTGCCACTTCATGCACTGTGATAGCAAAAATCAATGGAATAAGCCAAATACAAATTTTTTGAATGAGGTTATGTTCCATTAATTAATTCCAATTCCTTCACCGCATCACGCTCCTTACGAAGCTCATCCAAAGTAATTTGGATTTTTTCTGACCCAAATGCATTTTGTGTCAGCCCTGTAATCACTTTTAACTTACCGCCTTCTGTGCGACAAGGAAAGGAAAATATTAATCCTTCATCAATATCATATTCTCCTTGTGAACACCGAGCGACAGAAAAAGATTCTCCTTGCACGGTTTCATGGAACAAATCATGAACACTCGTCAATGCTGCATTTGCCGCAGAAGCTGCAGAGGAAGCACCACGTGTTTTAATGACGAGGGCTCCGCGTGTTTGCACATTTTGTATAAAATCTTTTTGTAACCATTCTAAATCGCCGATAGCATCCACCGCAGGTTTTCCATGGATTTTTGCATGATAAAAATCTGGGTATTGCGTTGAAGAATGGTTACCCCAAATGGTCATTTGTGTGACTGCTGTCACATCTGTACCTGCTTTTTTAGCGAGCATCGTGCGGGCACGCAATTCATCCAATTTCGTCATGGCAAAAAAACGATCATTTGGAATATCAGGCGCATTATTCATCGCGATAAGACAATTGGTATTACACGGGTTACCGACCACAAAGACCCGAACATCGCTTGCCGCATGTTCATTGATGGCACGACCTTGGGTCGTAAAAATTTTACCATTGATTTTCAATAAATCGGAACGCTCCATGCCCTCCTTACGCGGCACGGATCCCACCAAAAATGCCCAATTAATGCCATCCATTACCACATTGACATCGCCTGTACAAATGACATTTTTTAATAAAGGAAAAGCACAATCTTCAAGCTCCATTTGCACCCCTTCCAACGATTTTAAGGCTTGCGGGAGCTCTAAAAGCTGCAAATCGATGGTCACATCCGGTCCAAAACATTGTCCTGATGCTAAACGAAAAAGTAATGCATACCCAATTTGACCCGCAGCACCAGTGACGGCGACTTTAATATGTTTTTTCATGAGGGAGCCTCCAAGATTGACGCGCTATTTTAATCTTTACCCGCATGATCTTCAATTGACATTTCGACCTTATCACAGTAATTTCATATGTAGATAACCATAAAAACGAAGGAGTCCAAAATGGTCAATCATACCAATTTATTTTCAAACGAGAAACCCATACCACCCCAATATCGGTGCGCTTTAACCAATCAGTTAATGCAGCACCCTGTCCGAATTTATGGCAGCCGCATGCCCGTTGCATATGAAAAAAAAGCATTAGAAAATTATTTTAATGACTATGGTTTAGAAGATCCCCAAACAAAACATGAAATCAGCGAAGATATGGTGGGTGCAGATATTGCTTTACAAAAAAAAATTGAAGCTTTCCTGCAAGCGAATCCAGAACTTTGGGAAAAATATCCCATCGATAAAAGAGTAAGGAATGAAATATTTTAATGAAGTGATCCCCTTGAGTCTTTACGTACATATTCCTTGGTGCGTACGTAAATGTCCTTATTGTGATTTTAATTCACACGAATCTAAAAACGCATTACCAGAAGCGGAATATATCGAATGTTTGTTACAGGAATTAGAAACAAAGCTTCCTCTCACCTGGGGACGTAGATTAATCAGTATATTTTTTGGCGGAGGAACACCCAGTTTATTTTCGCCAAGTGGTATCGAAAAAATTCTTGCAGGTATTCACCGTTATTTTAATTTTGGAAATATCGAAATCACATTGGAAGCGAATCCCGGCACTGTCGATGAATCACGATTTAAAGATTTAAGAATTGCAGGGATTAATCGCCTATCGATTGGAATTCAAAGTTTACAAGATGCAAAATTAAAAAGTTTAGGACGCATTCATCATGCGGAGAATGCATTACGTGCAATTGAATGCGCGACGGAGGCAGGATTTCAAAATTTTAATGTGGACTTCATGCATGGACTTCCGGATCAATCTCTTGAAGATGCAATGTATGATTTAACTCGAGCACTGCAATATGATCCACCGCATCTTTCCTGGTATCAACTCACGATTGAACCGCAAACCTATTTTTATAAAAATCCGCCAACATTGCCTACTGATGAAATACTTTTTGAGATTCAAGAAAAAGGAAAAATAAAAATTGAATCCGGATATTTAAAACAATATGAAATTTCAGCGTTCGCAAAAGAGAATCATGAATGTGTGCATAATAAAAATTATTGGGAATTCGGAGACTATATTGGGATTGGCGCAGGTGCGCATAGCAAAATCACGGATGTATCGGATGGAATCGTTACACGTTTTGCGAATGTGAAGCACCCAAAAGAATATTTGAATCCAGAAAAATCCTTCTCGGAAAATCAAAATATATTGACAGAGAATGATCTTATTTTCGAGTTTATGATGAATGCATTGCGTTTAACGCGTGGAGTGTCTTTGCGTTTATTTACAGCGCGTACGGGATTATCTCAAAAAGTGTTAGAACCGATGCTAAGTACAGCAAGAGAAAAGGGATTATTAATGTTGGATAAGGATCATTTATGTGCGACAGATTTAGGGCAGCGGTTTTTGAATGATTTGATTGGGATATTTTTCATGCCTGCGAAAAAATCCCCCCGACTCGCAACGCTCGTCGACCCCCTTTTTCAAAGGGGGTAAACATATCTTTAACACAAAAACTGCCCACAATATAATTGCACAAAATGATATGAAAAACCGAGCGCGACAAAATCAATAGGCGGCAATTGTTCAGTACCTTGAAACTTCATCACCGTAATATCCACCTGCCAATTGGGGGTAAAATCGTACGCCGCACCGAAGCCATATGCAGGCACCGCAAACCAATCTCCACTGTTGGTTTCGTCTTCTGGGAACACAATGGCGGAAGTAGGACTCCAATACACTACCCCAAGCCCACCCTTGGCAAAAACCGAAAAAGGACCGAACGGATACATCACTTTGCCGAGAATATCACCACTATATTCCCAAATATGGGGTTCATGTGGTGTTTCATGCGGGTTTACATCGACATCAGGCGAGTATTCAGAAGGCGTGTAAGCCGTAATGCCCATTTCTAAAGCAAAATATTCGTTAAAATTGGCGCCCATAAAAAAACGCCCTGCGATGCCTTGATTGGATGGACTCACATTTGGCACGAGAAGACAGTCATTTGGAATATTGGGATTACAAAACTTGTTGGGATCTAATCTTCTGAGTCCTGTATTAATCGTCTGAGGTTCATTATTCAAATTTGCATACCCGGCTTGAATCCCCATGTAAAAACCGGCCTCTGTCGCCCATGCACCGACACTGGCAATACATAAACCAAGGAATACCGCGATAAGATTTATATTTTTATTTATTTTGCGCATGATTTTTCCTACTTTTGATTGATAGATTAATTGGAAATTTTATCAAAAGTAGGGTGGATTAGACATAAAAAAACAAAGCTCCCAAATAAAACGCCCTTCTTTTGTACCACGTGCTTCAAATTTTGTGGTGATAGGACGCTGTAAAGAGCGCTCGGCATAGTGACCTCTACCTGCTGCATTGATAAATTCCGCATTTTCTGATAAAACTTTCATCATATGTTCCGCATAATCTTGCCAATCTGTCGCAAGATGCAAAGTCCCGCCTTTTTTTAATTTCGTACTTAACCATTTCACAAAAGCGGGTTGAATTAAACGACGCTTATGATGTCGGCGCTTAGGCCAGGGATCGGGGAAAAAAATTTGAATCACATCTAAACTTCGATCAGGGAGGCATTTTTCTAATACATGCACTGCATCTCCATAAAAAATCCGAATATTTTGAAGCGAATCGGCCGCGATATGTTGAAGTAATTGACCAATCCCCGGTTTATGCGTTTCAATCCCTATAAAATTTTTATGTGGGTGTGCTTTTGCCATCTCAAAAAAAGAAGTCCCGTTACCAAAACCAATTTCTAAAATGCAAGGTGCTTCTCGTTTGAAGATCGATTTTAAATTTTCTATCGAGGTCTCCGTATTTAACCCATAAAGATCCATTTGATTTAAAAAAGCGCGTTCTTGGGCTTCTGTCATACGACCATCACGACGGACAAAACTACGCACACGACGTAAATTCATATTGCTTTAATCAATTGTTGTTTAATTTCATACAAGTTTTTTTCTAATCCAACGGGATACATTTTATTTTTATGCATCGATAAAAATGCGTTCATTTGATTCAAACTACGCTTTCGCATCTCATGTATGGATTCTTTGACAGCCAAGCATTGCCCTTCTTGAAATATAGGATTCAATAAATCAAGTGTTTTATTATACGATGGTATCGTTATTTTGTCCGCTCTCTCATCTAAGGTGTACATCTCAAGTGGATTTTGAATATCCTTCTCTTCATCAAATAACATATCCATGAGAGGCACATCATTTTGATAAAAACGTTTCACTTGATGAATTCCAGGATTTGAAATCTTCGCAGATTCTTCAGAGAGCTTAAGTTTATATACCCATTCCCCACTTTCATTTTCTATGGCAGATAATTTATACACACCATCCAATGCTGGATGATCATAAGCGACGGCTAAATGGGTACCCACTCCCCAAATATCGATTTTGGCGCCTTTATTTTTCGCATCTTGAATCACATATTCATCTAAACTATTGCTCGCTATAATTTTGGTTTGTTGAAAACCCGCTGCATCAAGCATTGCGCGCGCTTCAATACTGAGTTTTGCTAAATCACCCGAATCCAAACGAATACCTTGCAATTCATACCCTTCTTCGCGCAATTTTTTACCTACTTGAATCGCATTTTTCACACCTTGAATCGTGTGATACGTATCCACTAATAAGACGCAATTATGCGGCATCACACGTGCATAAGCGAAAAACGCACTCAGTTCATTTGGGAAAACCGTGACCCAACTATGGGCATGCGTACCCCGCACAGGAATATCGAAACATTTTCCGGCTAATACATTCGAAGTCGCATCACAACCGCCAATATAAGACGCACGACTCGCCGATAATGCACCATCTGGTCCTTGGGCACGCCGCATACCAAATTCTAAAATCGCACCGCCCTGAACCGCTTGATACACACGGCTTGCTTTGGTTGCAATCAACGTTTGAAAATTGATGATGTTGAGTAAAGTCGATTCCAATAATTGGCATTGGATTAAGGGCCCCTTCACTCGCAATAACGGTTCATTGGGAAAAACTAATGTCCCTTCTGGCATTGCATCCAAATCGCCTGTAAACCGCAATGTTTTTAAATAGGATAAAAAATCCGCCGTGAAAAGCGGTGCTTTAGCATCCGGGGTACGTAATGTAGCAAGATATTGAAGATCATCTTCCTGAAATTGATAATGATTTAAAAAATCCACCACGGTTTCTAATCCTGCCGCGATGGCATAATTCCCCTTAAATGGATTTTTCCGGAATATGAGATGAAAAACCGCTTTTCGTTCATGTAAGCCTAATTTCCAATAGCCGTAAGCCATGGTGAGCTGGTATAAATCTGTTAGAAGAGGAGAAATCATTTTTCAAAACCTAAAAAAGCAGGCATTATAATAAGTAATCTGTCATGCCAGCTTAAAGCATGCTGGCATAACAATTGTTTTTTTTATCCAAAAATACTTATGATAAAACTCGAGCACATATATAAAAATTATACCATCGAAGGAGGGACTGTCCTAGCACTCGCCGATATCAATTTAAGCGTGAACCAAGGTGAAATTTTTGGCATCATCGGTAAAAGCGGCGCAGGCAAAAGCACCCTCATACGATGTGTCAACCTTTTAGAAAAGCCTTCAAACGGGCGTGTCTTTGTTGCCAATCAAGAATTAACCGCGCTCAATACAGAAGCATTACGAGCAGCTCGTCGTAAAATTGGGATGATTTTTCAGCATTTTAATCTCTTATCTTCCCGTAACATATATGACAATGTGGCATTTCCTCTCGAACTCAGTAAACATAAAGATATTGAAAGCATCATCCTGCCTTTACTCGAATTAACGGGTTTACGCGACAAACAATATCGTTTTCCAAAAGAACTTTCTGGGGGCCAAAAACAACGTGTCGCGATCGCACGCGCGCTCGCCTGTCAGCCACACGTCTTACTCTCGGATGAGGCAACCTCTTCTCTCGATCCTGAAACGACACGTTCTATTCTTCAACTATTGAAAAATATTCGAGATACACTCAAAGTCACTATTTTATTGATCACACATGAAATGTCTGTGATTAAAGCCTGCTGTGATAGAGTTGCCATTTTACATGAAGGTAAACTCATAGAAGAAAATGAAGTCGGTGAATTTTTTACACACCCTCAAACAGAGATTGCGAAAAATTTTATTGCAAGCTCCATTTTACAACATTTACCGGATGCCATTGCCGCCTATGTATTGAAAAATGAAGAACCCGATACACATCCGATATGTCGATTATGGTTTTTTGAAGGGACAGCGACGCAACCTTTGATTTCAGAATTGAGTCATCGTTTTAATTTACGCATAAATATTTTGCAAGCCAATGTGGAATACATTAAAAAACATGCGATGGGCATTATGATAGTTGCATTAAAAGGTGACAAGGTTAAAATTTCAGAAGCCATACATTACTTAAAACAAATGAATGTAGAATTAGAGATTATGGGATATGTTCCAAATAACAATACCGCTTTTATTTAACGCCACCCTTGAAACCATTTATATGGTCATTCTTTCAAGCGTGTTTGCAACGATCGTCGGTCTGCCGCTCGGCATTGTGCTCTATGCCACACGTAAAAACCATATTCTTTCTAATCCTCCTATTTATCATACACTTGCAACGATAGTGAATATCACCCGCTCCATCCCCTTTATTATTTTGATGATTGCGATTATTCCTTTTACACGTTTCCTTGTAGGGACTTCGATTGGAACCGCAGCTGCCATTGTACCCTTAAGCATTGTCGCCATGCCTTTTATTGCGCGCGTTGTGGAAAATGCGCTTTTGGAAGTCCATCAAGGATTGATTGAAGCCGCAACTTCTATGGGGGCAACCGCCCTCCAAATTATCACAAAGGTTTTGATTCCAGAAAGCTTATCCAGCCTCATTAACGGGTTAACCTTGACGATCATCAATCTCATTGGATACTCTGCAATGGCGGGTGCTGTTGGTGGTGGAGGATTAGGAGATCTTGCTATTCGTTATGGCTACCACCGTTTTGATTATAAAATCATGTTGATGACCATTGTGATCATGATTATTTTAGTGCAAGGGATACAGTTTATTGGTGATAAACTATCCAAATGGTTTGCCCGAGGGCGGGGTTAATATATTAGTGAGGTATGAATATGAAACAATTTCTTAAAAAATGCATCATCGGACTCGGCATCCTTTTTCTTGCAGGATGTCACTCTTCACAAGATAAAAACGTGTTGAAAGTCGGCACGATTTCAGGTCCAGAAACAGAACTCGTTGAAACCGCTAAAGACGTTGCAAAAAAGCAATTTGGCTTAGATGTTAAAATTATCGAATTCACGGATTATCTACAACCCAATGCCGCTTTGAATGAAGGTAGTATTGATGTGAATGCATTCCAACATCAACCGTTTCTCGACCAACAAATCAAAGATAAACATTATGACCTTGTAACCGTTGGAAAAACTTTTCTTTATCCGATGGGAATTTACTCCGAAAAAATAAAAAATATCCACGATTTACCCGCGGGCAGCATCGTTGCGTTACCCAATGACACCAGTAATGAAGGCCGTGCATTATTACTTTTACAAAAAGCAAAACTCATTAAACTCAAAAAAGAAGCGGGCATTTATGCAACGCCTAACGATATTATCGATAATCCGAAAAAATTAGTATTCAAAGAATTAGATGCGTCACAAGTCGCACGTACACTTCCTGATGTTACCATTGCCCTTATCAACACGAATTACGCCGTCGCAGCAGGACTCTCACCGCAAAAAGATGCGATATTTTTAGAAGGCAAAGATTCGCCTTATGTCAATATTATTGTGGTGCGACGCGATGAACAAAATGAACCGCGCATTAAACAATTTATCGCGGCTTACCAATCCGATGCGGTAAAAAATGCAGCGAAACAAATTTTTAAAGGTCAAGCGATCCCCGCTTGGTAAAGGAAAAAAGGAGCCAATGCCATGCAGCTAAGAAATTTATGGATTTTTTTCATGTGTCTTTTATTTTCCGCTTGCGCATCGCAAATGTATTATGGCGGCGGAATTTCAAGTAGTGATGAAGCGTATATCAGTTCATCCGCAGAAGATTTGAATACCACGGGTAATCGTTATGCAAAAGGCATTGGTGTGCAACGCAACTACGGCAAGGCGCTTGCTTATTTTAATCGTTCTGCGAATAAGGGTAGTTCAGATGCGATGTATAATTTAGGACTGCGTTATTTCTTAGGGCAAGGTGTACCGCAAGATTATGGTCAAGCCTTAAGTTGGTTTGAAAAAGCTGCAAATCTCAATAATCCTTATGCCGAGAATCAATTAGGTTTTATGTATAGCATCGGTAAAGGTGTCTCGCAAAATTATGCAACATCCTTGCAATGGTATCAGAAAGCTTCAGATCATGGCTTGGCAAGTGCCCAATATAATTTAGGTTTAATGTATTTAAATGGGATGGGTACATCGCCCGATAAACAAAAAGCGATGGAATTATTCCGGATGGCAAGTGACAGAGGATTTACACCTGCGAAGGCGCAGTTGAATAGTTAAAATATTCACCCCCTTTGCAAAAGGGGGTAAAATTTTTGAGGCTAGTAAATGATTTTAACCATTTTCAATTTCATTTTTTTAATCACATCTCTCGGAATCATATATTATTTAAAATTAAAAAAAGTATCACTCAGCAAACAAATTTTATTAAGCTTGAGTGTTGGCCTTGCTTTAGGGTTTTTATTAAAATATTCTGACACCCCTCCGTATCTTATCAATATCTTAACATTCATAAGCGATGGTTATTTAGCTTTGTTGAAAATGCTGGTTATTCCTCTTATTTTAACCTCTATTATTCATGCCATTTTAAATTTAGGTTCAGGAAAGGGAAACATAAAAAAATTAAGTTTTGTCACGTGTTTCATGCTACTTGGTATGACAGCCTTCGCTTCCTTGATTACAATTATTGTGGGCATGGCTTTTTCTGTGGGAGAAGGTTTACAGCTTCCGGATGTCATAGCAACGCCCACACATACTTATAGCGGCATTGTTGCGACATTATTAGGTATGTTACCCAGCAATCCGATCGCCATCATGGCTAAAGAAAATACCATTGCAGTCGTCCTATTCGCTGCATTATTAGGCATTTCTGCACGTATGCTAGATATCAAAGATCATGACAAAATGGAAACTTTTAAAAATTTCATCGCGGCACTTTTTGCCATTGTAAAAAAGCTGACGCAAATCATCTTAAATTTAACACCTTATGGTATTTTAGCTTTGATCTCCCTGCTCATCTTGAATCAAGGCACTACTATACTGACGGGGATATTGAATTTCATCATTGCTATGTATGTTGCGATGTTTCTCGTCTTAAGCATGCATAGTATTATTTTACTTTGCTTTGGGTACAATCCTTTTAAATTTTTTAAATTAGCCAGTTTACCTTTATTTGTGGCTTTTACCACACGCTCCAGTTTTGGAACACTGCCCGTTACGGAAGAAACATTATCCGATAAATTTAAAATGAGCCAAGTTGTCGCAAGCTTTGTTCCGAGTATTGGTACCACCATCGGCATGAATGCCTGCGCAGGTATTTTTCCTGCGATGTTGGTTGTCATGACCATGACTATCATGCACGAACCCATCACCATGACTTTTATTTTGATGGTGATGTTTATCAATGCAATCGCTTCCCTCGGTATTTCAGGTATTCCGGGTACGGCTTACATTGCAGCAACCGTTTCTCTCACCAGTTTACAATTGCCTTATTCAGTCATTGCACTCGTACAAGGGATAGACCCCATTATCGATATGGGAAGAACCGCGACAAATGTGAGTGGTGTGATGACTACAGCACTTGTGGTGGATCGTCTGCTGCATACAAAAACGCAGCGTCTTAAATCAGACGCTATTGCATTATCTGGGGTGGATACCTGATTCTGTCCTGTCATGCCAGCATGCTTTAAGCTGGCATGACAGATTCGTTAATTTCGCGCCGGCGAGTTAAAGATGGCAGCGTCCATACTATCATAGCTGGCTATCTTCCATTTTTTATTGACTTCTGTGACTTTGTTAAGGTTTCTATCGTCTTATCATCCGTTATTTTTCTGGTAAAAAATCTTATATCAGGCTCAGACGAATTTTGGCTCTTATTACTATCTAACTCTTTTAGCCTTTGATCCTCCATTTGTTCGACTGAAGCCTTTAATCTCTTTATATAGTCGCCAACAAACTCATAGGTCTCTGTTATTTTTTCATACGATTCGACGGCCTTCATAAAACTTTGAGGGGTCCCGGTGCCATTTTGATAACACTCAGCCACCTTAAGCTGAGCATAGCTATTTCCATTCTTTGCAAGTAATTTATATTCTTCAAACGCTTTTCTCTTATTTTTTATTCCTTCTACACGCTCGACTTCATTGTGCTGCATAATTGTTGACGGTTTTTTCCGTTCTAGTTCTAAATATTTTTCCCATACTAACGCGTTTAAATCCATCACTTCATCTAAAGCAGCGTCTATAAGATCCAAATATGTCATTTTTAAGGTAGTCGAATTTAAAAGTCGATTTACAAAATTACGTAATGATACCAATTGTGTTTCAGTCTTTTGAATCTTAGCATGTGGATCAGTGAGTTCTAAATTCTCATAAATGTATTCTAATTGCTGATATTTTGTCTCGATAGTTTTTAAAATTTCCTCGTACGTTTTCTTAAATAGATTGTAGGTATCGCGAATTTCTGTTCTGTAGTATTGGGCTTCAGCTTGATGAGCCACTTTGACTTCAGGATGGTTCTTTTTCTTCTTTTTTCCCCACATTTTTATAAAATTTTTCGACATGTTTTGCAAATTGTATGTTGGAGAAAAGGATGAGTTTAATTCCTGCAAAAAAGTCTTAGCTGCAGCGTTTAATTCTCTTACATCTGCTAACTCTTCTTTTAATAAAGCAATTGCATCTTTCTTGGCTTCTGCTCGTGAAGGGAAGCTTCCAGTGTCTTCTGCAGAGTTTTTATTCGGTTTATTTTCTTTCGCTATGTAGCCTTTAGCATTTCTAAAAGCGTTAGTCACATTGCTTATATCTTGTTTAGCCAACTCTTTTATTTGTTCTACTGTTAATGGCTTCGAAGCGTTTCCTGAAGTTTCTTTTATGTTGATTCCCTCGATTGAGTCTCCGGTTTTTATTTTAGTAATTAAACTGTCATCTCCATGCAAAGATAAATAATGACCTTCACCATTATAGGCAATTACCGGCACTGATCGCTGCTCTCCTAAGGAATCGTGCTGAGCATAATAATGGAGCGTAGTGGATGGAGATTTATCTGATGTTTCTAGAGATAAAAGCGGTATGCCTAAAGCATCTGATATTAGCTTCTGATAAAGATGAGTTGACCAATTTGGTGGTTTAATGCTATTGCTGGCCCCTATATCAATGAGATTTAGATTTTCTAACATTAAATTATCATGAGCCTTGGCAATATCTTCGGGTGCGAGCATAGGTTGTATAGCCTCGAGTATGAAACCCGCAGCCAACTGACCAACCTCATCAACTTCACGACAACATTGATAGATATTATCTAATGTCATTTTGCTTTCTTCATCATTATATAGGGCTCGAATTTCTTTGAATGCCTTATCCATTTTAGGATGATTTTCCAAACGCTTGAGGGTTCCCTCTGCCAGGTGTCTGAATCCATAATCGGTTTGTGAGCTAATAAAATTGTCGTAAAGTTGGTGATCAATCCTTGATTTGATAAAATTGGCGTAAAGCTCAGGGAAAGTTTTCATTTGTTCCATAGCGATTATGCATAGAAAATTTGGTGGAATGTCTACTTCGTAGCGCTCTTTTAATTGATCACTGATAGTATGAAATAGATCATGATCACTCACCTCCTTCAATGTCAAATTATATTCTTGAGCAGCTCTGAATACCGATGGGTATCTGTTCTTTATTGAGTTTAATTTATTTTCTTTCGCAATCTCATCGTTCCTAGCCTTTGTGAAAATGTCAGCGACTTTGTTTATGTCTTTTTCTGCTGCCAGTGCTCTTAATTGTTCTATTGTTAATGCCTTCGAAGCTTTTTCTGGAGGTTTTGTTATATTGACTCCAGCCATGAATGGATCACTTTTTAAAGCAGTTAAGTTAAATTGATTATGACCTTCACGCAGGGATGAATAGTGGCTTATACCGTTATAAGCAATTAATAGAGGTTCTTTTTCTTTAACGGTATCAACATCATTTTGTGCATAATAATCGAGAGTAACGGGAGAATTATCCTGTGGCGCTTTAAAACATAAAAGCGGTATATTTAAAGCATCTGATATTAGCTTTAGATGGATGTGATCTGCCCATTTTGGTTCTTCAACGCTGCCCTTTGCACCATTGAGATTTAGATGTTCTAACATCGAATTGGCATGCGTCTCAACGATCTCTTGGGGGGCGAGCAAAGAGCTTATGGCCTCGATTATGCAATTCGCAGCTTGCGTACTCACTGCATCAGTTTCGAGACATTGCGCATAAATCTCATCTTCTGTCAACGGTTTATTATTATACATCGCTCGAATGACTTCGAATGCATTAGCCATTTCTTTTTCGTATTTCTTTAACGTTTCCTTTGTCAGGTGTCTGAAGTTATAATCAGCACCTCCGCTAATAACATCAGCATAAATGTCAGGGAAAGTTTTCATTTGTTCCATGGCAATTATGCGTAGATAATCTGCAGATAGTGTTACGCCATAGCGCTCTTTTAATTGATCACTGATCGCATGAAATAAGCAATTGCCATCATCCTTCACATCCTTCAATATCAAGTGATATTTCTGGGCAGTATTTTGGAGTGCCAATGACCATTGTACTTCCTGGATTAGGCTTGGTTTATTATCTTTAGTTTCAAAAGGTAAACCTGACGTGCTTGACGATGAGTTACGGTCATGATCAAGCTTAGATTCAAAGCGAAGGGCAAGCATATATTCATCAACTAGTTTGAACGTGTCGTTTAAATGGTTAAAAACAGTTGTTACTTGTAAGTTTTTATTTTTATCTGTTTCTTCTCCATTCGCTGTTCGGCATAAGAAATTAATATACTGCTCAGTTATCTGTTCTTTGCTAATAGAAGTAGTACTTTTTATTTTTAAACCTAATTTTTCTAAAACCTCCTCCTGCTCTTTATTTAGAAGGTCCGTACTTAGAAAGTCCGTAGAAAGCTCATTTGATAATTTAAGATCAGATGATGAGCTTGAGGAAAGCTGTGAAGAGGGTTTTTGCTCTAATTCGACAAAAATGCCTTCAATAATCTGTTCACTGGAGAGTTTTGATTTATAAGGAGCATGTTTTCGCAAATTGTTGTAGGCATTTATATAATAACTAGAAGGGTACCCCGATTCCCCTATGTCTTCTTTACACATCTCTCTAAATTTGACATGCAACTCTTCTGCTGAACTCTTTAAGGTGAGTTTAAAAATTTTAAGGTATTCCTCTGCATTATTGACACGTGAAAAGTCCAATTGAAAGTCAGACTCTAAACGCTTATAAACTTCATCTAGCTCATCGACAGTTATTTTTTCATCTTTTGCGTTGCGATCTATTTTTGATAGTATAGCAAGATATTGAAAATTTATTTTTTCCGCGTCAGCAGATGAACTATCTAATTGTAAATCTGTCCTTTTTAAATCTAACATGTTTAAATCAGTCTTATGCATTTCATACAAAAACTCCCTCCCGGGCAGCTTGCTTGACGACTTAGGACTGGATGGTGAGGAAGTGCTAGCGGGTGATGGAGAGGTGTTTTCAGCTACTTTTGAATTAGCGGAAACTGCTGACTGTGTACTTGAAGAGTTGCTAGATGATGAACTTAAGGAAGACTGTGAAGAGGATTTTTGCTCACTGGATTCTCCAAATAAATTATCATAAGCCATTCTAACAATGCGTTCGTGAGTGAAATCTGATTTCAATGGAGGAAATAATTGCAAGTTAGCATAAGCAGCTACGATGTTAGCATTAGGCTCTAGATTACCAGTACCCCTCAACACTGCTTCTTGCCACTTCTTTGTATATGCATCATCAACCGCCTTTTTATTGATTTCCTGTGTTAATGTGAGCCCTAAAGTACTAAGGGTCTGCTTAACATTCTCAAAAAGCATATGTTGATCATTCAGGTCAAAGTTGTATTTTATACATTGATAAGCTGCAACTACAGCTTTCTCAGACACACCTTGTATTTCCTTGGTCAAGATTTTGAGTAATATAGTACTATACTGATCAATTACCTTTTGCTTGGGAATAGATGAAACACCATCTAATTTGAAACCTAAAATTCTTAAAGCCTTCCAGTGTATTGATTGAAACATTATCACATCGGATGATAGCTTAGGATCTAATGGTAAGGAGGTGGGCGATGGAATTGAGCAAGGTTGCAACAATGAGCCCGAAAACGAAGTTATAGTGTCAGCCATTTTACGAAAATGTTCTGATGTAGAAAGATCTGCATCTTCATAGAAGTCAGCCAGAAAATCCAATTCTTCAAATCGCTTGATATCTTCTGGAGTAACTTTTTTTTCTTCGATAGGCTTATCTTGGCTTGAAAGCGGTGTGCTAGAAGATGAGTTGTTAGATAACGAACTTGGAGAAGACTGTGAAGTTGATTTTTGCTCATTTACTTCGGATGTTTGAGAACCATATAATAACCTACGTGCCTCATTAGCAATATCTTGAGAGGTGGATGGTACTGCAAAAGAAGGAATTAAGCGCAATCTATCATAGGATTCTTGTAAATTTTTTTCAGGTTCTTCTTTAGAGTCGAGCAATGCATTGGACCACAAATTTAAATATTTGTCATGCACTTCCTCCGCTTTACTTGTTGGTTTGAGATCTAAATTCGTAAGATCGTTCTGGATAACATTATAAGCCTTATTAACCGCAATACCGTCTGGATCTATCTGAAATTCAGTATTTAAATAGCCATAACTTCCCCTGAAGCTACTTTCGGCCGTTTTACTTATTTTTTTCTCTTTTACGTTCCCACTGCTTTCGTGATTTATTATTAATAGTATGGTAGCAAAATGATCAATTATTTTTTGTTTGGCAATAGGTGAGTTTTTAGCTATGTTTAATAAACCTAATGCTTTTAAATACCCACAGTGTAGTGACGTTTCAGGCGTTATCGTTGTGTTATTTTGATTTTTCATAGTGTCATTGTGCTGCATTTCTAATACCTCTTATGGTTTTTGCGATTTATATTACGGACGCCCGCCCTGCCATTGAGCTCACCGGAAGGAAAACCGGCGGATACCTGGCAGGAACACAAAAAATGCGTAGCAATTCTGTGAAATGAGTTGTGAGACGGCATTAATCATGGACATATTTTATAATTATGTACCCGTATTGAGCAGATCAGTCTAACAGATTTATTGGTAATAGAAAATATCTTTGTTCCATAATATTGTAATATTGTCGACAACGGTTTTTTTGAATACAACTACAATAGTACAATAATTGGATTAAAAAGTATATAAAATGGTAAAAATATAAGTTATTAATTATAAAAAATACATCTAGCAGCATAGAATCTACATACAATATTTGTCATAATAAATATGATTTTTTTAGAGTTGGCCGATAAAAAATTAGGAGAACCCTTTCATGGGCCACACGCCACGCAAACGTTTTGGACAGCATTTTTTACACGATAAAAACATCATTCAACGCATCGTCGATTTTGTTGCTCCAGCGCCCAATGAACACATTGTCGAGATAGGCCCCGGGCAAGGTGCACTCACCATTCCTTTTTTAAGAATACTGGGTGAATTAGAAGTCATTGAAATTGATCGTGATTTAATTCCTGCATTAAAACGCCGCGCAGAAGATAAAGGCCATTTAATCGTTTATGAAGCGGACGCCTTAACATTCGATTTTATGCCCTTGATAGAAAAAAAAGGCGCTATGCGTCTCATCGGTAATTTACCTTATAATATTTCAACGCCTTTAATTTTTCATGTTTTAGCATATGCAGAACACATCCGCGATATGCATTTTATGCTGCAAAAAGAAGTGGTACATCGAATCGCCGCATTACCGAGCACCAAAGAGTATGGACGACTGAGCATTATGGTCCAATATCATTGTAAAGCCGAAGCTTTGTGTGATGTATCGCCGGACGCATTTTATCCACCGCCAGAAGTAGAATCGAGTATCGTACGATTGGTGCCTTACCATGGCATCGCGCCTCGTGCATTAAATTACCTACATTTTGCCAATATTGTGAAAACAGCATTTTCTCACCGCAGAAAAACATTACGCAATAGCTTGAAAGAATTAATTAACGATGTCGATTGGCAAAAAATTCCTATCGATTCACATTTACGGCCAGAGCAAATTGGGGTGAAAGACTACGTCGAAATCAGTAATCAAACGGTATCTCATTAATGCATTACGCCATCGGTGATATTCAAGGATGTTATGACGCACTTCGGGAACTTTTAGATCTCATTCATTTTAACGAAAAAGAAGATTCTTTATGGTTCACGGGAGATCTGGTAAATCGAGGACCCAAATCCTTAGAAACATTACGATTCATTAAGCAACTGGGATCGCATCATAAAATCGTACTCGGAAATCATGATTTGCATTTGCTGGCACTTTTACATGGTATACACAAAGGTTTTCATGAAGATACCTTAAATGACATTCTACACGCATCGGATCGGGAAGAGCTCATGCAATGGTTATCTACACAACCGCTTTTGCATTATGATGAAAAATTAGAATATCTCATGGTACATGCAGGGCTCGCGCCCGCTTGGGATCTTAAGACAGCCGCTACGTTGAGCCATGAAGTGGAAGCGATATTACAAAGTGAGAAAGCCAAAACCTTTTTTCAACACATGTATGGCAATTTTCCCGATCAGTGGGATCCGCACTTGCAAGGATTTGACCGTTTACGCTGCATTACCAATTATTTCACGCGGGCGCGACTTTGCTATCCTGATGGCCGCTTGGCGCTCGAGCATACAGAAAAAAAAGTAAAAGATCTTATACCGTGGTTTCAATTGCCGCATCGTCAGACGGAGAATGTAAAAATTATTTTTGGTCACTGGGCCGCATTGGGCGGTGTCACAGACACACCGAATACATTTGCTTTGGATACAGGATGTGTATGGGGATATGCATTGACAGCGATGCGGCTTCAAGATGAAAAAATATTTAGCGTGCGAAATGTGTGATGGATTTCTATCAAGTAAAGGCGTTGCGTACATGCCTCATTTTCGGCAGGGTTTCCTTAAGCAGCCTATTAGGCTTGTTCACTTGTAATTGTATCTCATTTGGGATACAATTATTTTAGAGGTAACTATTATGAGCAAAGCAGCATTTATCAGGGCACGTGTGGAGCCTAAATTAAAAATAATCGCAGAGCATGTTTTAAGTGAACTTGGTATTACACCAACACAGGCTATAACAATGTTATACACCCGCATTGCGCGTGAGCATGAATGGCCATTAGAGTTGAAAATCCCGAACGCAAAAACGGCTCGTGCAATTAGAGAAGCTAGGAAAGGAAAGGGTATAACCGTTTGTAAAGATGCGGACGATTTATTTAACAAATTGGAAGAGTCGTGAGTAGTAATTAATTTAATAGACACTGATAGACATTAATCCTCGTAAGTGATAATCTCTCGCCTTCATCAAGATCCGATAGGATTAACAATAACTAACAAGGATAAATTCAAAATGAAAGTCTATGCAATTAAGGAGTTTTCTTGTTTAATAGGAAGGTCGATCAAAACTTTACAAAGA
>Ga0207091_1069_pt2 | contig 21445 bp, 15 predicted proteins | sample Alteio_BWMinHeat_47_FD_153534 | JGI IMG/M metagenome (GOLD analysis project Ga0207091, IMG submission 153534) | Enriched cells from forest soil in Barre Woods Harvard Forest LTER site, Petersham, Massachusetts, United States -... | ecosystem: Environmental > Terrestrial > Soil > Temperate forest >... | reverse complement strand
ACCTCGCTGAAGAATGATTATAACCTAGGCTCTGGGGTTTGCCAGCTAAGCCAGGTGTTTCTTCTTTGCGAGGAAACCGCCATTTGGATACCGCTTTGTGTTAAGGGTTGTGTTTCCGATGTTGACTTGAATTTTACCAACTTTTACACTTCGGGTAAAAAAGAAGACCTTTCTGCCTTTGGGGTAGATTTCAGCAATTATGTAAAACTGCGCATCGAAAGCAAAAACGGCAAGGCCGTGATAAGCATTAACGGCAAACCCGCCTATACAATTACACACGATGTTGGAAGAACTAAAATAGTTGGCTTTCTATACCGTTTTAGCGGAACGGGTTCCGTAGATTATGTGCGATTGGGCAATGGAAAAGTGAATTATGACGAGGAGTTTTGAAGGGGAGGAGTTTGTAAAGGAACTTACCCTAGTCAATTCTTTTTCTCCAAGTTTTCTCAGGGTCTCTCCAAGTCGAAATCACTCCTTGAATAATCAGAGCGTTGCTAGTCTCCCTTATTGTATAATGAATGGCGTAATGAAGCGTTTTATAACAGCAAATCTTACATCTGCATAACGAACAGCCCTTGTATAGGGATGTTTTGAAATCGCATTGATTTCTGCTTCAAATTCTTGCAAAAAAACGGTTCCCCGAACCGGGCGAGAATTTATTTAAATTGTCTATCGCCGCCTGCAATTCGTCAGCACTTTCTGGCGTATACCTTATGGAGTAGATGGCAAGCATCATGCTGTTGTCAGCCGTTTTTTAACCTCTTCCCATGTCAACAACTCATTTTCATGCTCCTCGTAATATTTTTTTCTCCTCAGAACCTCGTCTTTTTGCGACTGGGGTATATCGTAAGACTTTTGTCCAGCCTCAATATCCGGATACTTCTCAATTAGCTGGTTCCATTCGTCAATCGAAATTTGAACAGCTATTGTATCCCCATTGTCGTCCGAAAGGTAATTAACAGCCATAGTAAATATTTTCTGTCTATCAAATATACAGCAAATAGAATTTTCTGAAGAATAAAAGACAATTATGAACAACTCGACAACTCGTTCACTACAAACCCCTTCCCGCATACACCGCAAACTCCCAAGCCTGCATTTCAAAATCTTCCTGCTGTTTAAAATTATATTCAAGGCCAGAAATAATATTAGTATATGCCCCCGCAAGTTCAGCATGGTCAACCGTAAATCGCAGTTTGTCACTTTGCGAAAAGTTGAGCAACACCAGCACCTTGCTTTTTTCGTCACTTAAAAAATAAGCAAATATTTTGTCGTCCATTTGCGTGGGCAGGATGTATACATTGGCATCGGGGTCGCCTTGCAAACAAGTGTGCGATTTTCGCAAGCCCAGCAGTGTTTTATAAAAATTGTGGAGCACAATGTTTGGCTTCCAGTCAATCTGGTCTTTGTCAAAAAACTTCAGCCGTTTCACATTGGGCAATTCCTGCCCACTATATATAAGGGGCATGCCCGGCCAGGTTTGGGTAAACACGGCAAACGCCCTTGCTGCACCCTGATATTTTTCGTATTCAGTGCCGTTCCATGTGTTTTCGTCATGGTTGCTGGTAAAATAAAGTTTCAAGGCACCTTTCGGATAGTTCGAATATTTAAACAGTACATCTTTCATTTGGCTGATGGATGCATACCCTTTCACCATCTTCTCTGTTACATGCATCCATTCCCAAGCGTAGCTAACATCAAAAGCTTCATGATACTCCACTTGGTCACATTCAGCCAGCCAGAACAACGGCTTTGAGGCATCGCACTCAGACCTGGCTCCTAACCAAAAATCCAGTGGCACCAAGTGCGCCATATCGCAACGAAAACCGTCAACTCCTCCCAACTCTATCCAAAACTTCATGCTTTTAATCATCTCGGCACGCATGTCTGTTTTGGTATAATCAAGGTGTATCACATCCTTCCACCCATTCAGCTCGGCAAAATTTCCAATCGAATCTTTTTTATACCACTCAGGGTGCTCAACACTCCAGTGGTGGTCCGCGCCGGTGTGGTTGGCCACCCAATCAATAATAATTTTCATACCCAAGTTGTGCACAGCCAAAACAAGCGACAGAAAATCATCCATCGTGCCAAATTCGGGGTTAATGGCGGTATAGCTGCTGCACGCATAGTAGCTGCCGAGGCTGCCCAGCCTTTTCAATTGACTTATGGGCGTAACCGGCATAAGCCAAATAATTTCCACGCCCATATCCTTTAAGCGCGGCAGGTGTTGGGCAAATGCCTTAAAGGTGCCCTCAACCGTATATTGGCGTATGTTTACTTCGTAAATATTGCTCCCTTTTGCCCAGGTTACCATTTGTTTGCCGTTATTCATAATAGTGTAAGCAAAGAAATGCTATTATTGTGTAACTACACATGAGCGAACATACTTTAAGCCGGAAAATAAGCCTGTTACAGGCAACTGCAATAAACATGACGGACATGGTGGGCATCGGGCCTTTTGTGGTACTGAGCGCCGTTGCCGAAACCATGGGCGGGCCTTCTTTTTTATATGCATGGCTCGCAGGGGCACTGCTATCATTTATTGACGCAAACGTATGGAGCGAACTCGGGGCAGCCTATCCTTTGGCCGGCGGCAGTTACAATTTTTTAAAGCAGGGATACGGCCCCAAGTGGGGTAGGCTTGCAAGCTTTTTATTTATTTGGCAAACTATGATACAGGCACCATTGGTAATTGCCTCGGCCGCCATTGGTTTTGCACAGTATTTTGGTTACTTGGTGCCAATAAATACGTTACAGGGCAAATTAGTAAGCGGGTCAGTAGTCATTTTGATTGTTGTTTTGCTGTATCGAAAGATAGAAGCCATTGGCAAAATAAGCGTGTTGTTGTGGATGGGGGTATTGGTTACCATGGCCTGGATAATTGGAAGTGGCGTAATACATGGTAATTTTGCTGCGCCAATAAAACATGCCAACGAGGGTTTTGAATTTAGCTGGGCGTTTGCCGGCATGCTTGGTTACGCAAGCATTAAAACGGTGTACAGCTACTTAGGTTATTACAACGTTTGCCACTTGGGCGGCGAAATTGTAAACCCGCAAAAAAACATACCCAAAAGTATGTTCCTATCCATTTTTGGCATCGCGATTTTGTACTTGCTTATGAATATAAGCGTGGCCTCCGTTCTTCCTTACCAGGCAATTGTAAAAAGCAAATTTGTGGTGAGCGAATTTGTGCAAACACTACAAGGCACGAGGGCGGCAATGGTGGTAACAGTACTTATACTGGTAGTGGCTTTTGCATCGGTGTTTTCTGCCACACTTGGTTATAGCCGCGTGCCTTATGCAGCGGCGGCCGACGGCGCTTTTTTTAAAATATTTGCCAGGCTTCACCCCACTAAAAATTTTCCTTATGTGTCGTTGCTTTTTTTAGGTGGCATTGCGTTTATATTTAGCTTGGTGTTTAAAAATATCAGCGATGTGGTGCACGCCATACTCGCCATGCGCATATTAACCCAGTTTATTGCACAGGCGGCAGGTTTGTTAATGTTGAGCAAGCGAAAAGGAAGGGCATTTTTGCCTTGGAAAATGTTTTTATACCCTGTGCCAGTTATCGCCGCAATAATTATGTGGCTTGCCTTGTTTTTTTCAACTGGCAGAAGCCTCATGTTATCAGCGCTGGTTTTTATAGCCGCAGGGGTGGTAGTGTATTTTATAAAGGAGGCGATAGCGCCCTCATCCCCGGCCCCTCTCCACGAGGTGGAGAGGGGTGACGCGAAGAACATGTAGCAGGCTGACGCACGGTGTAACGTTTTATTTTTGAGCAGGCTTTTGGAACCCGGCTGATGGATAATTAACGAACTTTAGTTGCGTCGCACAATTGAGCGCTTTGTACATCGTTGAACAAAACACAGAACGTATAACAAAAGTTATCTGATAATAATCGTAACTATGTGGTAAGGATAAATTATGAAACCCTTTCTCACAGGTAAATGGAAAAATCTTGCAATGCTCAACTACCTCGTTGAACCGTCAATTCTAACGAAGCATTTGCCCAAAGGGGCGGAGATTGATACCTGGAACGGCGACTGTTATATAAGTATTGTGGGATTCATGTTTCTTGGTACAAGGGTAAAAGGACTGTCCATGCCTTTTTACCGTGATTTTGAGGAAGTGAACCTTCGCTTTTATGTTCGCTTTAAAGAACACGGGATTTGGAAAAGAGGAGTTGTTTTTGTAAAGGAGATTGTGCCAAAGCGACTGATAAGCAGCATTGCAAACCACCTGTATGGCGAGCATTATTATTGTTATCCAATGAGAAATTCTTTCACGGATGATGGCACGAGCCTTGAGGTGAAATACGAATGGTTGTATAAAAATGAATGGAACTACTTGCTGATAAAAGCAGAAAGCAACCATTCCCCTTTGATTGAAGGCAGCGAGCAAGAATTTATAACCGAGCATTTTTGGGGATATACAAAACTTGCATCAGGAAAAACCTCCGAGTACCATGTGGAGCATCCCCGCTGGAATATTCACAAAGTTGTGTCGCATGATTTTTGTTGCAATACAAAGGAGTTATATGGCGATGGGTTTCATTCATATTTACAACAAAAGCCGGGGTCAGTTTTTCTGGCGGAAGGTTCAGATGTTAAAGTATATCCGCGTAAAGTCTGGAAATTTTAACTTTGCAACATGGAAAGCACAAAAAAGAAAACAATGGTGTTGGGCGCGTCGGACAACCCTTCAAGGTACAGTTATCTCGCGGTTGACAGTTTAAACCGGCACAGCCACCCCGTTGTGGCCGTTGGCAAGCATAAAGGCAAGGTTGGTAACACCGAAATAACTACAGAACATCCTGCCTTAACTGATATTGATACCGTTACATTATACCTCAACGCACAAAACCAGAAACAGTATTACGATTATATTTTATCGCTCAGTCCCAAACGCATTATTTTTAACCCCGGCGCTGAAAATGATGAATTGGCGCAATTGGCGGAGGAGAAGGGCATAAAGCCGATGGAAGCATGTACGCTGGTATTGTTAAGCACTGGGCAGTATTGAATGATGTTGATAGTTTTTCAAAAACAAGGATTCAAATTGGAATTGTATTTGAAATCAAAAATTATTAAGTTTGCATAAATGAGCGCGACTAATAATATATCATTAAAATTGAGTTTTAATCAAGTATTAGAAGTTGTAAAACAACTGCCTGACAATCAGAAAAAAAAGCTTTTGGGCGTTATAAAAAACAACTCCTCAAAGCAAGTTGGTGGAAATCTGTCCGAAAAAGAAAAACAGTTTCTTGAAGGGTTATCTGAATCCGTTGAATTTGTAAATAACTATAAAGAAGGGGATGGCTTATCATTAAACGAACTTTTAGATGAGCTTTAAAATAATCTCTACACCTTTTTTCATCAGGGATGCCAAGCCAATGGCAAAAAAATATCCTTCGTTTAAAAATGACCTCGCGCAACTACAAGTTCAATTGTCTGCAAATCCGACGTTGGGCGAGCCACTTGGCAAAGATTGTTACAAAATACGATTATTAATAACCAGCAAAGGAAAAGGTAAAAGCGGTGGCGCTAGGGTTATAACCTGTGTTAAAATTGTAGAAGAAACAATATTCCTACTTGCCATCTACGATAAAAACGAAATGGATAATATTAGCGACGCCGTCCTGGAAGAGAGACTAAAAGGTTTCCGATAAAATTACGCCAATCTCAGTTATGATGGGAAAATACCTTTTTCACAAGGTTTATTATGCCAATCACCACAAGCGCGGCAACCATTACATAACCATATGTGTCAATAGATAAAGGCATGACACCAAAGGTACACCCTTTTCTACACCAAAAGTTTTTCTATTGTGTTAAAGGCACTAATTGCCGGGATGTGCTGCCATAAAATGCTATAAATGGTATCGGCAATGGGCAGGTTGGCCTCCAATTCCAAACTTTTGATGTGTATGCATTTACTGGCATTGTAGCCCTCGGCAACCATGTTAAGTTCCAGTTGCGCGGCTTTCACCGAATAACCCTTGCCTATCATATTGCCAAAAGTGCGATTGCGGCTGTATAGGCTGTAGCAGGTCACAAGCAGGTCGCCCAAATAGGCGGATGCAGAGTAGTTTATCTTCTCACTGTTGCCCTCCAGCCGGGCTTTTTTCAAAAAGCCCACCATTTCATCCGCGCTATTGGCAATGTAAACGCTTAAAAAATTATCACCGTAGTCTAATCCGTGCGCTATTCCAGCGCCCATTGCGTATATATTCTTTAGAACAGCCGCGTATTGCACACCCATGATATCATGGTTAACAACGGTGTTAAGATACTCGGTTTTAAAGTGTGTTGCAATTTCAGCGGCATTTGCGTCTTCAATGCCCGAAAAAGTAAGATAAGATAGTTTTTCCGCCGCCACTTCTTCTGCATGGCAGGGCCCCAGCACGGCAAAATAATCGTTTATGGGGAAGTTGAAGTTTTCATCCAGATATTCGTTCAGCAACTGATTACTGCCTGGCAGTATGCCTTTGATGGCAGATACTATTTTCTTGCCTTTAAACGCATCAGTATTAAGGGTACTTAAAACATCATGTATATACGCACTGGGCACGGCCATTATCAGTACATCGCACTCCTCAACCACGTAGGCAAGGCTGCCGCTCATGGTAAGCAACTGGGTATTAAAATAAGCCCCGCGTAAATAGTGCGGGTTATGGCTGCGCAGGTTTATTTGACTAATTATTTCATCATTTCTTATCCACCAATATATCTTATGTTTATTGTCAGTCAGTATTTTTGCAAGGGCCGTGGCCCAACTCCCGCTTCCTATTATTCCAAACTTCATACAAGCCTTGTTAAAAGGCAAAAATACATGGTTTGCTGATTTGACTGCACTCCATTAAATTCAGGATGCTATTAATTGCATTTTATTGTTTGCAAGGAGACCGATTTCTTCAAAATATTGTGATATAAGCCGTGACCAATTCCGCCGGCTGGTTTGAGGCCACCATATTTTATTCATATTTTAAGGTTGAAATTTCTGATGTTCAAGAAATAACGAGTAATTTTCAGCAGTATTTTATGTTTAGTTGTTAAACATAAAGACATTTTGCTTTTAAAATAATCCGAGACTAAGAAAAAACTATGAGCAAAACTGGCCCCGTCAAAAAACAGGCTGTACCCCATTTGTTGCCCTCGCAACTATTTTTAACAGCAATCGCCCACCCGCGCAAAAACTTTCGCAATAGTTTTTGCCTGGAAAGCCTTTTAGCCTTAACCAGCCTTATATGCTGGTAAAAGCATTAGGAGTTTCGCTGTTTTTATTGTTGGCCTGTTTGAATGTTGCGTTAGCGCAACCCCAGGCAGGATTCAATATTGTCGGCTTACCCGGCAACAATACCCCCACCCCGGCAATTAACGGAGGTAAATTTAATATTTGCCAAGGTACTGTTTTAACATTTCAAAATACGGGCTCGGCTGGCAATAGAGACAGCCTTTGCTACAAAATAACCAACGGCACCACCTCGGATGATGACTGTGACCTTTTTGCCTTGATAGGCGACGTACACATAACATTCAACAATGCCAGTGCTGCGACTGTTACCCAAAATATTAGAACAACTGGCGGGCAAAAAAGTACCATAACTGTTACATTTAACGTTAGCAACAATTATCCCAGCGCCATTTTTACCCCACCAGGTGCCCAATGCGGCTCCACTACTTTTAACTTTAGCAGTACTTCCAATCCCGGCGCGGGTGGTAGCTCAATCACCAGTTATTTATGGGAATTTACTGGCAGTTCAACGGCCACTAGCAATAGCGGCAACCCATCAATCTTTTTTGACCAGGCAATTGGCAACAGCACGGTTTCATATCCGGTTACGCTGGTTGTTACCAATAGCTCAGGCTGTTCAGACAGCGTTCAACATTCAGTTTCGGTAAACCAAATTCCCGATGTAAACGTGGCATCAAGCAATGCTGCCGTAAAAAACTACAGCAATGTGCCTGTTTTTGCTTTATGCGACAACGTTACAGACATATTTAACTTTTACAATGCCTCGTCAACAAAGTCAACAAACACTAACTACCAAATAAATTGGGGAAACTCGAGTACGCCATCCTTTGACAGTTCTGCATGGAACAGCCAGGATAACATTACATACAAAATAGGTTACGACACCATGACTGTCACCATAACCGGCAGCGACGGTTGTACCAATACAGTACAATATGGGGTTTTTCTTGGGCAGAAGCCAGGCGGTGGCATAAGTTCCCCGCCAGGCAGCAGTATTATTTGTGTGGGCAGTTCCTTGTCTTTTCCGTTTGCCCCGATAGATTCCAGTAATACCGAGGGTACCTCGTATGAAATAAAAATTAAGGAAAACCCCGAATTTGATACGGTTATCTATCAGAAAGATGTTGTAGCAAACTGGCCTTACCAGTTTACCCATGTGTTTAATCAATCTTCATGTAACACCGGGGACCCCAGCAACACGGATCCCAATGCATTTTTTGTGCATTGCCTCGCGGGTAACGCTTGTTTTACAGTGGATGGGGGGCAGGGCAGTATTTACGTGTCAGGCAAGCCCAAATTGATGATAACAGCATCGGCCGATCTTTGTAATAACACCGCTGCCACATTGGTAAACAATGCTGATTGGAGCGGGGTTTATCCTTATTGTACAAAGTTAGCCCCAGACGCACAACAGGTTTGGCAAATAACTTCACCTCCCGGCGGAAGCTATCTCATATCAAATAATCCCGGAACGCTAATACCTTGGGCATCTGGTGATAAAGCGCTTGATGTTACATTTAGTGGCATTGGCGCGTACCAGGTGCAGCTTTATGTAAGGTCCCCAGACCCTGATGCCGCAGCATGCGTAACAGGTGACACCTCAAATCACACGAGTTTAACTGTTTGCGTACGCAACCCGCCGTTTGCCAAATTTACACTTAATAAAACATCTGGCTGCGCCCCGTATACCTTTATCGCCTTTCAGGCACCTGACACAACTTTGGCCGCATGCGGTACTGACTCTGTAGGCTGGGCGGTCACCCCAATATCCGTTGGCGCCTGCATTGGCTCGGCCGACAGTGTTGCCATTGACACAAATACGCCGCAAACGGCAAAATTAACTTTTCCACAGGCCGGCAAGTATGCAATAGTGCTTACCGTGGCATCACAGGGAGGAAATTGCTCAAGTCAATTTATAGATACCGTTACGGTTTACGCCAAACCAAATATTTCAGGCTGGGCAGACAGTTTTAATGTTTGCACAGGCACCAGCATACAGCCATCCTTTACAACAACTACCTGCTTTAACCCAACATCCAATACCTATAAGTGGATTTTTTCTGGTGGCAATCCTGACTCATCGTCTACGCTTACCCCTCCTCCGGTTACTTATAACACCCCAAGCATGCCGGGAGGGGACACCATTACATTGGCGGTAACCAATGGGTGCGGCGTTGTTAAAGATACCGCTGTTGTGCGGGTGATATCACAACCGGTTATAGACAGCATTCATAATAAAGCGATTTGCTCTGGCGATTCTGTCGGCTTAAAGTTAAGCAGCCCCGTTGTAGGTGTGGTATACTCGTGGGTGGGCACCGTTTTAAGCGGGTCGGTAACCGGAGTTTCAAGCGGTGGCGGCCAGAACATTCCTGATGTGCTAACCTCTTCCACCAAATCGGTGGTTGAGTATGAAATATGGGACCTGTTGCCTGGTGGTACGTGTATAAGCGACACCATGAAGGTGAGGGTTACCGTGTTGCCGGGCACCCCAGCCTATGGAGGGCCAAACCAGTTTTTGTGCAACAAAGTAACCGCCACAACATTGCATGCTACGCCACCACCAACAGGAACGGGTGCTTGGTCAATACCGACATCCCCTACAGTTAGTATTAAAAATGCAGACAGTGCCACCACGCTTGTGACAGGCCTGCTGGAGGACAGCAGCTATCAATTTGTATGGACGATTTCAGGCTCGGGTTCCCAATGCGCCGACAGCACAGACACCGTTATTGTAAGTACAAGACCGATCATTAACATTGTAGATACGCCGCCAAGTATTTGCGACAGCACCGCACTAACCATTTATGGTCAAATGCCAAAGGGGGGAGATAGTACGGCTTACACTTACCAATGGCAGCAAGGGAGTAACATTGGCACCTTTGCAAATGTAATCGCGGGTTTTAGCTTGGACAGCCTTGTTTTAAATTCACCTGTGGCCAATACGTATTACAGGCGTATTATAACTGCAGGTTCTTGTATGGACACAAGTAATGTGGTACAAGTAAATATCATCACAAAAGCCCCCACTCCGTCGTTCACACCCTCGGATACATCAGCTTGTGCATCCCCCGGCAACCCAATGCGGGTTACATTCAACAACACAACAAAAACCCAAAATAAATTTACTTTCCAGTGGTTCGTTGATAGCGTGTTAGTAAGTCAGTTGCCCAATCCTGGCACCCTGGGTTTCAACACCACGGCAAGCGGCACCGGCGACACCGTTTATACCATCACGCTTAAGGCAAGCAATGTGTGTTTGGCTGATTCTGTCAAGAGTTCTATCATTGTCAAATCCCGCCCTGGGGTATTGTTTACATCAAACAAGGTGATAGGTTGCTCCGCCGGGCCGGTAACATTTACCAATTTAAGCGTAATGCCAATTGATTCAAGCAACTATACCTGGCATTTTGGGGATGGGGGTGAGGATGCAACAAACAGCAAAATTGTAACGCATATTTATCATAACGGTTCGGCAACTACATATAATGTAACGCTTACGGCCAGTAGTAAATGTGGCGTGGACACGTCCCAACCGCTTGCAATTACCATTGACAGCAGCAATATTGGATTGTATGTAGACATAAGCAGCACCGACCGGTTTATTTGCACTGGCGATAGCGTGCATTTTCAAAACAAAAGCAGCGGGGCAACTTCTTTTATTTGGAATTTTGGCGACAGCACATCAATTACTACTACCAACAACGCAGAAACAATTGTTCACCAATATAAAAATGCGGGTACTTATTTTGTAAGCATTTGTGCAAATAATTACTGCATCGCAGATACATGCACACATGACATTATCACCGTTGGCGCAAAACCTTCTGCATCCTTTACCGTTGCGCCTGATACGCTGTGTGCAGGTGAAGTAGTACAATTTAATAACACATCGTCCCCCACGGGTGACCCGGGCATAATTTTTACTTGGAATTTTGGCGACAATTCATCCCCCAACCACGACCTCAGCCCGGGGCATGCTTACGCAAATGGTGGTACCGACACAGTATTGCTTATTGTAGGCAGGCAATTTACAGGGTTGCCACCAAATAACACTTGCGCCGATACTGCCCAGGCTATTATCGCAGTTGACAAGCCTGACGGGGCGTTCAGTTATGCCGATACCTTATGCCAGGGACAAACCGTAACGTTTACAGTAAAAAGCAATACTGCAACACATTATAAGTTTTTATTTGGGGATGGCAGCTATGTCGATACCAACGTAAATGTGGTAACGCATGCCTACAACCTGCCAGGGGCATACCTGCCATCCGTGATGCTTGCCGGTTTTTCAGGCAAATGCTTCAATACCGTAGTGGGTGCAGATTCTATTCGCTTTGATAGCGTGCAGGCTGCTTTTAAATTTGACTCAATCCCGGTATGTAACTCAACCACTCTTCAGTTTGCCGACAGTTCATTTTCATATTTTGGCATACAGGCATATACTTGGAGCATTAACGGCCAGGTGTACAATGTTAAAACCCCGAGCCAAGTATTTACCCAAAGCGGCACATATAACATACGCTTGCAGGTAAAAGGGGTAACTGGTTGCAATGCGGTAACTCAGTCGCAAGTATATGTATATGTGCACCAGTCGCCGGCAGGAAATATTTCCGTAAACTCCGACACCTGCACATCTGACTCAGTATATTTTTCCGCTAATGTTTTCACAAACGAGCCGCCTCTGGAGTATTTGTGGGATTTTGGAAACGGCGACAAGCAAAACGGGCAAAGCGTGTCAACAGTTTTCGCGCCAGCCGGAGTTTATAATGTTCAACTCACTGCGGTTTCGGGCTTTGGTTGTTCGGATACAATTATCCGGCCGGTTGCGATTAATGCAACGCCAGATTTGAGCATCGCTCCAAGAGATTCATTGGGACTTTGCAATGGCGAAAGTGTTCAGTTAAGTGTGTCCGGTACTGGCGTTGTCAATTGGAGTTGGAGCCCCGTCAATGGCCTAAGTTGTACCAACTGTAGCAACCCAAAGGCTAACCCAACGGTTAATACGTTATACACGGTTTCGGGCACAAACAGTGCTGGTTGCACAGGCACCGCCCAGGTAGTGGTAAGTTTGGCTCAACCTGTGCATGTTTCCGTATCTCCAGCCAATATTTCGGTTTGCTTGCCGGTTTCACTGCAGCCAATACAATTGTTTGCGACGGGGGCTTATTCTTATACCTGGAGCCCATCCACATGGCTAAATAACAATGCGGTATTTAACCCCGTTGTTACCGTTCCGGACAGCGCTATGCAAACGGGCGGGTCAATTGTTTACACAGCAACAGGTTACGACCAGTACCATTGCTTTACAGACACTGCCAGCGTAATATTGAGCATAGGATTGACACCCACAATTGATTTAGGCATCGGCGACACGGGTATTGCCGGCAGAACAGTGATATTAAAGCCTCTGTCTGAAGTAAACGGGCCGTTTCAACCCTTTAACTGGGTGGTAAATGGCAGTGGGTCAATAGGCTGCCTCAACGGCAGCTGCGATTCCGTTCAACTGACCATAAATGGCAGCGTAACGTTTATTGCAACCGCGGTAAACAGTTTCGGTTGTTCCATTACAGATTCCATTCATTACGATGCGTTCTGCAATCAAGGCGAACAAGTTTATATTCCCAACGCTTTCAGCCCCGACAGGGATGGTATTAATGATGTGTTTATGGTACAAGGCAGGGGCATTATTGTGGAAACGTTTAAGGTATTTAACCGTTGGGGACAGGTAGTATATGACGGTGGCAGCAATTTTGCGCCTAATGCGCCTGCCCATGGATGGAACGGCACTTTAAACGGCAAGCCTGTTACAGAAGACGTATATGTGTATATAGCAAAACTGAGGTGCACGGCCTCGAACATCTCCTATTTTGCCAAGGGCAATGTCACCTTAATAAGAGTTAAGTGAAGAAGAAGATAGCCATTATATTATCTATTTGCCTTTTAGCCCTGCAAAGTTTTTGCCAGGACTTGCATTTTTCGCAGTTTTACGATATGCCGTTGCTGCGCAACCCTGGGTTGTCTGGCGTTTTCACAGGTCAGTTCCAGGCATCAACTATCTACCGCAACCAATGGAATGATGTTACGGTACCTTATCAAACAATGGCTCTTGGGGCAGAATATAAGGTGTATGGAGTTGATTTAGAATCGCCCGCCACCGTAAGCCTGGGGCTGCAGGTACTGAGGGATCAGGCCGGTGCCAGCAATTTTACACGAACAACGTATGCACCAAACATAGCGGTGCGAACAAGAATCTTGCAGAATTTGTACTTGTCCACCGGCTTTTTAGCTGGCCCGGTTACCAGCAGTTTTAATCCAAACGGCTTGACTTGGGGCGACCAGTACCACAACGGTACTATCGAGCCTACCATGCAACCGCTGCCATTAACCGGCAAAAATTATTTTGATTTTGGCGCGGGCACCGTTTTAGGGCAATCCGACCCGGATTTTACCCAATGGTACTTGGGCTTTGCGGTATACCATATTTTTCAGCCAACGGTGGGGTTTGGGTCAAACGATTTTTTGCCCCGGCGCTATACTGTTAGCGGTGGCCTCGGTTTAAAAATGGCAGAAGATGAGAGGCTGTTTTTTTATGGCGACGCCGTGCGGCAGTCCAATCAATACGAGTACTACTTTGGAGGTCTTTACACCTTCTATTTTGTTGATGGCGACGACCCTAATGAAGAAGGCCTTAGCTTCGGCGCATTCTACCGTTGGAACGATGCGCTTGTGCCCACTGTGAGGCTTGCCTACGACAACTGGATAATAGGTTTCTCGTATGACTTTAATATCTCTCAGCTTGCACCCGGTTCGCAGGTTTGGGGCGGGCCTGAATTAATGGTGAAGTTCAGGGGCATGCCGTCCAGTGATAAAAATATCCCCTGCCCGAGGGGAAGGCTGTAGAGTAGTGTCAAAAAAGCGTTCTAAGATTATGCAAGAATTACAATATTCACATGGTTAAAACCTTACGGTTGGGCACTTTAATGGCTTGCCGTTGGGGTTAAACACCCCTGTTTTTATGATGGATAATTCGTAGGCCCCCTGCGTTTGGTCGGCAGCGCTTAATGACGATGCCGTAACATCGTAACTTACCGTAATACTTATATCATTAATCTGGTATCCGGCCATGGGTATTATTGCATCGCCAAGCCGGTAATATCCGCCAAGAATCAGTTGATTGCTTCCATCGCCGCTTAGGTTGTAATGGGTATTTAAGCCAATAACCGTTTCGTTTGCGCCGGCCATTTCGCTAACATAGATATTTGGGTTTACAATCCATTGATCGTTAACCTTAAAGCTTCCGTTTAAGAAAACCGTATAGCGAGGCGACAGCCTTTCGTCTGTTATAGAAGAGGCAAAAAAAGATTCCGAAGGCCGGTTTATATGCATGACGCTAACTCCCGCGTTTAAGTAGGCATTGTCAGAAGGAAAGTAGGCATAGTTGACTCCCGCATTTAAATCGAAGTAGCCTACTGAGCTGTAGGCGAATGGCTCGTCTGGCGGTATGGTAACATCAAAAAATTTACCATTCCACTGGTCATCAAAAGTAAGCTTGGTAAAATCAACCCGCTGATTAACATAGCCGGCGCTAAAACCTGTGCTTAACAGGCTGTTCATGCCAAGCAACTGGTGGTAGGCAATTGAGCCATATACCTTGGTGGAGGTTAACCCGCCACTGCCGGCAACATCCCGCAATATAGACCCTCCTACACCTATCCATCCATTCTGCATCAAATTATTAAACAGTTGTACATCGCCCCAAAGATCCATCGTTTTGTATGGGTTTGTGGTAACGCTTGCCCATTGGTTGCGGTAATTTACCCCAAGCCTCCAGTCAACATCAGGCGAAAACCCTGTGTTAGCGGGGTTTACTAATAGCGGGGAATTAAAATATTGCGAAAAATGCAGGTCTTGCGCTTGTGTGGCAACTGTTGTTAACAACAAAACCAAAAACCCAGCCAAGCGCAATAAATTATATTTTTTCATGTTTATACCCTCCATTCTTAAACCACTATGCCGAAAGGTGGCTTTAAAAACATATATTTTAGTAAATCAAGCTATGTATTGGCCATTACCCGCCTGTCAAGTTACCCTAAGTATATTCCGGACTTTATCGTAATAAAGTAATGTCACCTTTTTTATGATATTTTGTCCCGTCCTCAAAGGTTATTTCAAGCACATAAGTATAAACCTCCTGCGGTTGCAACGTGCCATTGTAATAACCGTTCCAGCCATTTTCAAGGCTCGTTGACTGAAATACCATTGTTCCCCAGCGGTTGTATATCTTCCAGTTCATGCTTGCAATTCCGTAACCCCTTACATGTACTTCGTCATTTACCCCATCGCCGTTTGGCGTAAATGCATTAGGCACATCCACTAAAGGTATAATAATAGTTTGTATTATACTGCATGCAGTATCTGCGCAGCCATCATTGTTATAAGCCATCAGGCAGGCATTAAAGCTGCCGGTAGTATTGTAAAGGTGCTTTACGGTTGTATCTTCCTCATTGGTTGCAAGCGTTGTGCTGTCCCCAAAATTCCATGTATAATGTGTGCCTCCCGTTGAGTTATTAAAGAAATTGGTAGCCGTGTTATCTTGCGGCGGAATAGGTGAATATGTAAAACCCGCGGTGGGTTTGGCACCAATTGTCAGCGTTTGCGCAGTGCTGTCTGTTATGTTGCAACTTGAAGAGTCAACCGCAACCAAGGTTACAGTGTAGGTGCCGGTTGTTGAGTAAAGATGCACCGGGCTTACCTGGCCAGAAGACGAGCCATCACCAAAATTCCATGTGAATTGCTGCCCGCCCTGCGAGATATTATTAAACACCGCATTGTATGGTGCGCAACCCTGTGCAACGGTGAATGCCGCCTTGACATTAGAAGCAATGCGAAGCTGAACTGAATCTGCCACAGGCGAATTACAATAGTTTGTATCAGCGAGCGACAAAAACACCGTATATGTGCCTGGTGCTGAATAGGTGTGGGTTATAGCGTTGGTGTCGCTTGCCAGCCTGGTGCCATCGCCAAAATTCCATTCAAAGGACTGCGGCCCGAATGGCTTGCCCGCGGGCGCAACGGATGTGTTTGTAAACTGGTATTTTAGAGAGTCGCAGGGTGGCAGTTTAAGGGATGCCAAACTTACCTGGGCGTAATCGTTTCTTGCCCTTATGTGCAGGTAAATAGTATCAAACATGTTGCAGGCGGTAGAATCAATAGCGACAAGGGTGACCAAATAAATGCCAATATTGGAATAAGTATGTGTAATGTTGGTGGCGGTGGTAGGCACTTTGGGGCTGCCATCGCCAAAGTCCCAGCTGTATTGTTTGGCTATGGCGACAGTATCAGTAAAATTAACCGTTACGGGAATGCAACCGGACGTGTCGTTAGGAATGCCATTTATGGTTGTTCTGATGCCTGCAGTGACCCCCGCCAACTGAAAAGCTATTTTTACGGCGGCCTCATTACAATAGGGCACTTCCTGAGAGATATTTTTAGTTTGATAACTGCCAGCGGTTGTTGGAAAACCGAGTCCGTTGCCTGTTTTGCCACAATTGGCACAGATGGCTTCGTATATAACCCCATCGTCGTCAAAACGGCTGGTACCTCCATCCACATGGTCCCCAAGCGCACCTGGAGTTAATTCGCCATAGTAACTGCCATACAACTGGCTTGCAGCATTCTGTTTAAGCACAAAAAAATAAAAATTGTTGCCGTTGGTTCGCGTCTGTATTGCATTGGGTGTAAGGCTTAGCCCGGTGGTATTGGCATTGGGGTAGCCTTCGTCAAGATCAATCCCCCCGCCCCAGCCTGAGACATAAACGTTTTCACAACGGTCAACAAGAAAAGCGACCGGTGATAGATCTGGCTCGGCAAGCCCTTTGCCAAAGTTGGTTGAATATTGCACACCACTCAAGTCAGGGTTTAATTTCGTGATAAATTGTTTGCCTTTGGGCTGTGTGTTAAAAGCAGCATTAATTATCGGAAAACTTTCCGTTGTGGTACCCATTATATAAGGATAACCCAGCTTGTCAAACTGCAAGCCATACAGCATATCATTGCCAGGCCCGCCAACATACACCGTTTTTTTAAGAGTGCTACCATCGTTGCTTATTATAGAAATAAAACCATCAGAGGCACCACCCTGAAAACCGCTGTATAATATCGGGCCGGCATTGCCGCCTGTGCCTGCCAAATTATTGCTATAGGTAACACCGCCCACGTAAATGTCGTTATTGCCAGGATTTAGAGAAAGTACAAAAGCCGCATCGTCCTGGTTGCCACCCAAATATGAACTGAACAGGATGTTCAGGTTGGGGTCAGTTTTAATCAGCATGCCATCCTGGCTGCCGCCTGAAAAATTTGGTTGAAAACCCCCTGGCGTTGAAAGCAGGTTAGCTGGCGTGTTATCGGTAGACTTGGTGGCTGATGCCAGATAAATGTTATTATAAGCGTCAACAATTACTTCGCTGCGTGCATCATCGCCATAATTCCTTCTGATGGGTGTGCTTCCAACCCCGGTAACAGTTTCCTTCGATTCCTCATTTACACCATCGTCCCCAACGCCGCCTATTTTTTTTGAGCCAATCAAATTTGAGCCGTCGGGCGTAAATTTTGTAATAAATATGTCCCATCCGCCTCCTGGCCCAAGTTGTGGCAATGTTGTTGGAAAGTCAGTTGAAGTTGTTCTGCCAGCCACGATAAGGCTGCTATTATTATCCGCAACCATGCTTTGAGGCTGTTCGTTGCCCGCTCCGCCCAGGTAAGTGGAAAATAAATTGAACTTGCCATTATTTGATAATTTAATAATTGCTACATCGTATCCACTGATGTTTGCGCCTGGGGCACCTCCGCCAAAGTTTTGCTGAAAGGAACCATTATTTACTGGGTAGCCTTGCCCAAAGGCAATACCGCCTGCATAAAAATTGCCTTGCCTATCATAAGTGGCCGTGTAACCCCAATTGTCTGCCTTGCTACCCGTAAATGAGGAAAATGTCAAAGCAGGGTCAATAACCAGTGCGGATTTTTTTGAATAAATACCCGTTTTAAAGTAAACAGTATTGCCCGATATGCTAAATTTTACTTCAACATTCTCCCTCGCATTATTGGTGACTTGATAGGCAAGGGGCGACAATTCGGTAACATTGCCCACTGAAGTTTTAATAACCAAGTTGCCGTTTTTCAAGCTAAGGCCGTCAGCACCGGTAAACTTAAGGGCCAGCTGGCTTATGTCTGCCCCTGGGTTTATTATTATGTCGTATTTAAGTTGGCCGTTATTTGTGTAATACCGCACGTCAATACCGGGGTACATGTTTTTATACAGAACCGCTTGGAATATTTTGCAGTGCGATGCCCATTTGGTTGAATCGTTGCCAATAAAATAGTTATTATAGCTTGGTATCATTTTGTCGGGCAAAACCTGCGGGTTTTCTGATGAACCTAGGAATGTTACCTCGTATGCATGTGAATGGAGTATTAGATTTGGTGGAACGCTTTTGTCCTTGGGCAAAGCATTTAATACAGAGCTGTTGTTGATATTCTTACCGCCCGCATCAAATATCGGATGACCGCCAAAATGCTCCTGTATCATTTTTATATCGTTAGTATCATTCAGTAAAACCTTGTAACCATTTTTTTGCAAAAAAAAACTTGTTGCCCCTTCATCGCCAGTAAACAGCACTCTGCCGTTCCATTGCCCCTTGTTCTCGGTAAACTGCATATACTGCGCATGTACCTGGTTGAGGGTAAACAGAAAGGAATAACAAACAAAGAGGCTGCAAAAAAGTTTCAACTCAAAATTTTATTATGTTACCAATCAAAACGAAAAAATATTATTATTTGTTGTCACGAAATACGGCTCCAAGCTGTTTTGCCCTTTTGTGAAAGCAGGTAAGCCTTTAATGGCAAGTTTGTAGGCTGGGCAAGTTCTTCGTCATCCGTCACAGTTTTTTCAGCATAGAACTTTGCCGCTTCAAGTATCGGCTTGTCATTCACAAGGCTCGCCAGTTTAAAGTTCAGCATACCACTTTGTCTGGTACCCTCTATCTGTCCCGGCCCCCTTAGTTCCAAGTCTTTCTCTGCAATTTTAAAGCCATCATTCGTCGAGCATAATATATGTAGACGTTCTTTTGCATCGTTGCTCAATTTTGGCGATGTTAAAAGAATGCAAAAGCTTTTTTCACTGCTTCTTCCAACACGCCCCCGTAATTGATGCAACTGCGACAGACCAAATTTTTCAGCACTTTCAATAACCATCACTGTAGCGTTAGGAACGTTCACGCCAACTTCAATAACCGTGGTGCTTACCATAATATGTGTGTCGCTCTCTACAAAGCGCTGCATGTTTATTTCTTTCTGCTCTGCATTCATCCTTCCATGTACCATGCTTATGCGGTACATAGGTTCGGGAAAATAACTTTTCACCTGTTCGTATCCCTGCATAAGGTCTTCGTAACTCATAGATTCACTCTCTTCAATCAACGGGTATATTATGTAGGCCTGCCGCCCTTTTTCAATCTCAGTTCTCACAAAGTCCATTACCTTGGCACGGTAAGTTTCAAAACGGTGCACGGTTGCAATGGGTTGCCTTCCTGGTGGTAATTCGTTCATAATACTGTAGTCAAGGTCGCCATAGGCAGTCATAGCTAGCGTACGGGGTATGGGTGTGGCCGTCATTACCAGTACATGTGGTGGTATCTCTGCTTTTTTCCACAATGCTGCGCGTTGTGCCACGCCAAAGCGGTGCTGCTCGTCCACGATGGCAAGGCCAAGATTTTTAAAGGTTACTTTATCTTCAATTACCGCATGGGTGCCAACCAGTATGTGCGTAGTGCCATCCATAAGGCTTTGTAAAATTTTCTTTCGTTGTGCAGCCTTTGTACTACCTGTTATAAGCTGCACTTTAACCGGCATATCTTTTAATAAATCTTCTAAGCCTATATAATGCTGCTGCGCTAAAATTTCTGTCGGCGCCATCAAGGTGCTTTGAAAGCCGTTGTCGGCCGCTAGCAGCATTGCCAGCAATGCAACGATTGTTTTGCCGCTGCCTACATCACCTTGTAGCAGGCGGTTCATCTGGCGGGGGCGGGCGGTGTCGGCCCTTATCTCCTTAAGCACTCTTTTTTGTGCACCCGTTAACTCAAATGGCAAATACTTATGGTAAAAGGTATTAAACAAGTCGCCCACAGTTAAAAATGAAACCCCTCGGCTGTGCCGGTGGCGGTTTATTTTAGTCATGTTAAGCCGCACTTGTGCAATAAAAAACTCCTCAAATTTTAGTCGCCTCAACGCAAGCTCATATTCATCTTCCGACTTGGGAAAGTGGATGTTGAGGAATGCATCAATCCGTGTAGCAAGATGTAACTCCTGTACAATATGCAGAGGCATGTTTTCGGGAATATCTTTTTCCGATACCTGCGCAAGCAGCGCGCTGGTCAACTTGCCTAATTGGCGCGCATTCAAGCCTTTTGCCTTCAGTTTTTCGGTGGTTGGGTATATGGGGTCTAAAAAGTTTTTTCCATCGGTTTTTGCCTCAGAAACGGGTTCCATTTCGGGGTGCGTTATTTGTGCCCGGCCATTAAAAAATCCCACCTTGCCATACACCAAGTACCGCTGCCCCACCTGCGTAGTTTTCTGCACCCAGTGTATTCCCTGAAACCATGCAAGCTCCAAAACTCCTGTGTCGTCTTGTAACTGTGCCACAAGCCGCCTGGCGCTTTTTTGCCCCAGCACTTCCAGGCTGGTAATAGTGCCGGCGACTTGTATATATTCGGTAGCCGGGCTGATGCTTTGTATGGCATCCACCTTTGTTTTATCAATATGGCGCAGCGGGAAATGCTCCAGCAAATCCCGAAAAGTAAAAATAGCCAGTTCCTTGCGCAGCATATCGCCCTTTAAAGGCCCAACACCTTTAAGGTATTCGATGGGAGAATCCAATATTGTTGGCGGATAACTCAATAAATGCTAATGATTTAGTGTACAAATGTAAGAGATGAAGCGGATGGAAGGATTACATAAAATTAAACAAAAATTTTTGTAAGTACTGTAAACAAAAAATAAGCGAAGGATTGGAGCAATTAATTGCGGTTGCCATAACTTTAAATATGAAGCAATTTTTTAACATGCAGTTTTTGATAGCCACGGTAATAACCTTAGTGCTTTCATTACTTGGCTTTCTGGCTTGGATGGCGAACCT
>Ga0207091_1096_pt1 | contig 21643 bp, 21 predicted proteins | sample Alteio_BWMinHeat_47_FD_153534 | JGI IMG/M metagenome (GOLD analysis project Ga0207091, IMG submission 153534) | Enriched cells from forest soil in Barre Woods Harvard Forest LTER site, Petersham, Massachusetts, United States -... | ecosystem: Environmental > Terrestrial > Soil > Temperate forest >... | reverse complement strand
GACGGAATGATGCATGCCGGAATGAAGGGTTCTGACCGTTATCACAAGATGAAGGAAGCCGGCGCCAGTGAGCCCGAAATTCAGAAATCTTTTCATACCCCAACTGAAATGCGCATTTTCAGCTGGAAGGGCGATAAAGATACGGTCATGACTCCGATGGATTCAATAAGGTATTACAAGTCCTTTTTGCAGACAGGATTTATGTCCATGGAACCACAGACCGGATATATCAAAGCCTGGGTTGGAGGTATCAATTATAAACATTTCAAATACGACCATGTCAAGGAGAGCAAAAGACAGGTCGGATCGACCTTCAAACCTTTCGTTTATGCACTGGCCATACAGGAAGGCTGGTCGCCCTGCATGCGTGTACCCAATGTGAGGACCTGCATCGATCTTCCAGATGGTAAACAATGGTGCCCGGACAATGCTGACGGGGAAGAGAAATTTGAAGGTAAAATGGTCACCCTCAAAAAAGCTCTGGCCGTTTCCATCAATTACGTATCTGCTTATATTATGAAACAGTTTGGTCCGAAGGCTGTGGAACAATTTGCACGCCGCGTTGGAATTACCAGCCCGATTGATGTGGTTCCTTCCATGTGTCTTGGCACGCCTGATCTGTCGGTCTATGAGATGGTGGGCGCCAACAGCACCTTTGCCAATAAGGGAACCTGGATTGAACCCATCTTCGTGACGCGGATCGAAGACAAGACCGGAAAAGTGATTGCTGAATTCGTTCCGAAATCGGACGAAGCGATGAACGAAGAAAAGGCATACATCATGACTGTACTCATGAAGGGTGTTGTTGAGTTTGGTACCGGTGTGAGTCTCGGGATGGAAATAAAGCTTGATGGGCTTTGCTTTCAGGCTTTCGTACTTCTCTTTTGCAAGGTATTTGTATTTCACCATTTGAAACATCACCACATTGCGCCGGATGAGCGTAGTGTCCATATGGCGGATGGGATTGAAAAGAGAAGGGTTTTTAGCCATTCCGATCAGCATCGCGCTTTGTTCGACTTTGAGCGAATCGGGGGTGGTGTTGAAATAGATCTGCGCAGCCGATTTAATGCCTACAGCCTGATTGAGAAAATCGAATTTATTGAGATACATCGTCAGAATTTCTTCCTTCGTGTATTGCTTTTCAAGACGCAAAGCAATGATCCACTCCTTTATTTTGCGTTTCAGGATAGACCATTTTGAATGATGCTTTTCGCGCGGGAAAAGCATTTTGGCGAGCTGTTGCGAAAGCGTGCTTCCTCCTCCGGAACTTTCGTTTCCGCCAATGATGGTTCGTGTAAACACCCTCAGAAGACCCCGTCCGTCGATACCGGAATGTTCGTAGAACCGTGCATCTTCGGTGGCAACCAAGGCTGCGACAAGCGTGGTATCCAGATCTTTGTATCTGACATTCACCCTGTTTTCGGCATAGTATTTTCCAAGCGTTTTCATATCGCATGAAATCACTTCGGAAGCCAGATTGGTTTTCGGATTGGTCAGGTCGCCTGTTGAAGGCAGATCTGCAAACAGCGCGATGGAGCTGACCAGAATAACCAGACACAATGGCGGCAGGAAAAGCAGTATCCAGAAAATTCGGATATAGCGTGTAAATGATTTTGTTTTCTTTTCTTTTTCAGCAACCATGCGTAAACACATTTACGGATGGGTAAAAGTACTAAAAAGGAATGAACCTGTCGAAGCCCTCTGTCGGTGCTTTGCGAAAGCATCATCCATGGCCCCTTCTGTGTGTCAGCCAGAGGCTGAAGCACAGAAGGGACCCGAAAACGAATGATGAAATACCCTATTGAAAAATGATTTTCTGTGAAAAGACCTTTCCGGCCTGCTCAAGCATGAGCATATAGACCCCTTTGGGAAAGCCATTGAGATTAACGCTGGTTGCCATTAGTCCTTTATTGCGGATGTCCTGCCGGTAAACCAGACTTCCCTTCTCATTGTATATGCTCAGCATGGAGGCTTCATCAGAGCCGGTATTGCCTGTGATCCTGAACGTGCTGGTAACCGGATTGGGGTAAATACTCAATTGGTCTTTGATCGGTTTTAGGGGTCTGACCGAAGTGGTCAGGGATTCGGAGAAGAGGTGGAGATCGTCTACGAACAAGAGACTGCCTATCTGTGAAGGCTGAGCGCTGAAATAGGAAGCACTGATATCCACACGCATACTGTCAGGCATAGACGAAAGGCTGATCGGAATAGAAAAGCGGCTATAAGCCGATGCCGCAGGAAGGGGCTGGTAAGCTGTTCCGATAATGGCGCCCTGTCTGGAGAAAACGGCGGTAATAAAACCTGCGTCTCCGCCGTTCGAGCTCAGCTTATAATAGCCAATCAGCGAATCCTTCATCAGAAAGTATGGATTTCCGCCGACCGGGCCGCCGGCGCCATACTGTCCGCTTGTAGCAACATCGGTAAAGGCGGCCCCGCCAATGTCCTCAACCTGAAGCCGGAGCGCATAATTGCCAGAGTTGGCATCCGCACTGAGTTGTACCGAATCGCCCTGACTTTGCCAGTTTAAAACCTTTGTATAATGGGCGTTGCTCCAGGATTCAAAGTCGGCATTCATAGCCAGCGGCTGCGCATTCACTCCGTTGAGGGAAATGCTATCCAGCTGCAGTGTGCTGTTGATCAATCCGTTGAAGTTAGCCATCAGAATATTGCTCGAAGCGGCTGTAAAAATGATGGTATCGGGTGCCATGGGCAAATTAACAGGCACGGTAAACCGGGTATAGGATGAAACCGTTCCATAAAATTTCTGTGTGGCAATGCCCAGATAATTGCCCTGGTATTTGAAGGAGAGCAGGAAGATACCTGTGTCGCCGGCAGGAATGTTGCATTTGTAAAACCCTGTCACCCCTGTCGGGATTTCGGAGTACGGAACACCTCCGCTGTTTGGATCTGTTGTCGGATTGGCATTGGTGATGAATCCATAAACGGTATCCATCCCTCTGCTGGCGGTTTGCAGCTCCACTGCATAGGAACCGTTGGCTGCATCTGCGGTTTTCCACATGGTCAGCTGTCCTGTTTTGTCCAGAGAGGCTGAATTGGAATTTTTCAGGCCTTCGTAATTTGTCAGCACATCGTAATCCAGAGATATTGCGTTTTCAAATCCGGGATTGGGAATGGCGGTACTCTGACCGGACGATTTAGCCAGACAGGCAAGGAGAAGTGCACTTGTGAGTATAGTTGTTTTCATAGTTTTCCTTTTTATAGTGTTTCATTTATAGTATTTCACACAAATATAAATATTGGACACTGGAAAACAAGAACGCAGATGGAAATAGAAATTTTAATTGCCGAAGGACCTGACAGAAAACAGGAAATTGGAAATGAGCATCGGCAGAAGGCCGGTCGACAGGATAATTTGGGATTGATCTATTTTGCCTTCTCGATACGAATCCCCACATCCATGATCTGGGGGAGTTTGCTGAGACGCATACCTTGTTCGATCTGAAAGGTGTATTTACCCCGGAGTGGGAATTTTTTGGCCTTTTTAAACGGAATCTGGTTGTCCCAGATATCTCCCAGTCCTTTGCCTAGCCAGCGTCCGTCGAGATTGGCGAGCGTACATTCCAGCGTATCGTGCGAAAATTTACCGTTCGGAAAGGTTGTTTTGATAAAAAGATAGAGATTGCTGTACACATAGCTGTCGGCCTGACGGATATTGATGTAAAAATTATTGGGGGTCACTGTATCGGTAACCGTCACCTCAAAGCTCTTCACATCTTTTACATCCCAGATATAATTGGGGATCTCCTTATTCTCTTCAAAAACCCTGTTTTTGTCGCAGGAGGAAAGGAAAAGAACAAAAGAAAGAGCAAGAATTCCTCCGCTGATTTTAGGGATTGAAAGGCGATAAAATCGTGTGTCAGGCATTCTTGCTCTTCTAATACATTGAAAAATAATCTCTTGTTTGCGTTATTCTTTTTCAGCAGCAGACTAGACTCCTTCTTGCGGCGGAGTGCCTGGTTTGTCTTCCCTGCGCGGCGGACGGTTTCGTTTTTGCTGCGGAGGCCTGTTTTGTTGCGGTGGCCTGCCTTGCTGTGGAGGTTTGTTTTGCTGGGCCGGTTTATTTTGTTGTGGCGGCCTGTTGGGCTGGGCCGGACGAGGCGGACGGTTCTGTGGCGCACCGGGATTCGCCTGTTGGCCTTGTGCCGGAGCTTGTCTACGCGGTTGCCCCTGAACAGGGGGCCTGCTTGCTCCCGCCTGCGCATCGGTCGCCTGAGGTTTCCTTTTCTTTTTGTTGTTGTTGCGCGGTCCTTTTTTCTTGTCAAAGCGGGTCAGGCTGTCCTGGCCAACAACATTTTCGAAATCCGGTTCTTTTTGCACAAATACAGGTTCTTTGAATATAACCAGGGTATCCGGCTTTTGACCTTCCTTGTTCATGGCAATAATTTCTTTCACACGGGCAACAGGAACGGCAATGAAGACATCCGGTTCGTCGCGGAAAGAATAATAAATCAATCTTCTGAATATATCGGTTTTTTGATGAAAAGGAGTTCCTTTGAGTGTTTCCAGTTTTGTATCCGTTTCCGGAAAATCTTTCAAGGCATCGAGATAACTGTCGAGTTCATAATTCAAACAACATTTCAGTTTGCCGCACTGGCCGGCAAGCTTCAGCGGATTGAGCGACAACTGCTGGTAGCGTGCAGCACCGGTTGTAACCGATCTGAAATCTGTCAGCCAGGTCGAACAACACAATTCACGACCGCAGGAACCGATTCCACCCAGCCGGCTGGCCTCCTGTCTTGCGCCAATTTGTTTCATCTCGATTCTGACTTTGAATTCTTCCGCCAGAATTTTGATCAGTTCCCGAAAATCGACGCGTTCTTCGGCCGTATAATAAAAGATGGCCTTGGTTTTATCGCCCTGATATTCCACATCGCTGATCTTCATATGCAATCCAAGACGCACGGCAATGGTCCGGGCCTTGTACATGGTGTTGCTCTCAAGCGACTGAGCCTCTTTCCATTTGTCGATATCGCTTTGTCTGGCTTTGCGATAGAGTTTTTTGATTTCGGCCGATGCCGGATCCTGGCCCTTTTTCTTCAGCTGAAGTCTGACGAGCTCGCCTGACATTGAAACCGTTCCCATATCATGTCCCGGAGACGCTTCAACTGCCACAGCCTCACCTGTATTGATCTGGAGGTTGTTGACATTCCGGAAAAACTCTTTCCGGCTATTTTTGAAACGAACTTCAATGATATCAAATGGGGCCTGACCACCAGGCAGTTCCATATTTGCGAGCCAATCGAATACGTTCAGCTTATTGCATCCTCCCGTTCCGCAAGAACCATTGTTCTTACATCCGGCCGGAGTGCCTGGTGTTGTACTGCAACCTCTTCCGGTTGAACATCCTCCACATCCCATGCTGAGTTTTTTAGTTTAGTAAGCGTTTATTCCCGCTACAAAGCGGGACAAAAATTGGCTGTCTTTTTTATGCCGATCTGATTCTATGTCAGACAAATACCCTTTTCATCTGAGTGTATCGGAATCCGTTTTATACAAAGTTGACTGGGAATAAAATCATCCGCAGATAAACGTTTTGTAAAAAAATCTATTCGGCCGATTTAACGACCCGGAATTACGAAGTTTCAAAGATAAGTAATTCGTTTGAGCAATCGCTTTCTGACATTCAGCCTGTCTGTCCGCCAATCGGAACAGCCTTTTCGGTTTTCTTTGCAATGGTTTGACGGACCTGGAAGAAAAATCAGAAGAAAAACCGCAACTGGCAGCTCGGGGCCTATTCCGGTAAATGAGGAAATCTTTCTGCGGTCCATTCATCAAAAGAACGGAAAGGACAGATCCAGACAGACCCTTGTCAGAGACAGAAAAGCAACAAAAAATCTGCCCTGATTTCAATGCTCTTCACCATGGGCAGGGTCTCTTCTGAAACGTGTGGGGATTGCATTTGAATTGCTGAATCTCCCTGGAATGAATACCAGGAGCAACGATCGGGACAAGCGGCTATCGGTTGCTGCTTTTTTCGTGGTTGGAAACAAGAAGATCCCTGACATCTACTTTCAATGCCGCAGCAATTTTATAAAGAATGGGTAAACTGGGTTGTGTTTTATTGTTGCAATAATTGGTGGTAACGACATAACTTCTGCTAATTTTTGCCGCCAGCCATGTTTGCGTTCTTCCCTGCTCCGTCAATATTTTTTTGATGCGGTTCATCTTGAAATTAAGGTTGATTGAAAGCCTCAATGTGTGTGAAATCTATCGAAACTCTAAGTAAAGTTAATGCATTTCGAAATAGATATATACATGCAAAGCCAAATTTAATGGGCTATATGCGACATCATTCAGCCTCATTTGCAACAAACAACATATCTAACTATTGTTTTTGATTCAATATCTGTAACAATACTCAATATATATAATTTTGAAGAGGGTTAAGCCAGAGGCCTGGGGCTTGTCGCGCTCGCGGAAGGCTAAAAAAAGAGGTAAAACGGAATGAGAAAAGAGAAAAGAGAGGTGAATTCAGGCCGGAACTGCAATATTTAACAGTTCATTCGCCTTGAAGGAAAGGTTCATGAACAACATTTTAGGGGCGGCATTGCGTTCGATCGCCGCCGAAGCTTTATTTATTTCTTCGATAAAACGTTCGCAATTACCGGCATGGATAAAACGGGCGAACTTTTTAACAAACTCAAGTTCTTCGCCCTGTAATCTTACCAGGGCCGCATTTCCATAATTCATGACCAGGCATTCCCGCAGAATACCCAATGCATAGTTCAAAAATTCTTTGTGTTTTTCCCGCTTCAGGGGCGTGATTTCATCGATCACATCGATCACTTTCACAGCATCAAATTTCAAACAGGCCCTCATCCAACTCTGAAAAATCCGGAGATAAAGCGCAGCGTTTTCATTTTCACTCAACAGGCGCCTGGCGGTAGCGTAATTCCCATCTGCCAAAAATGCCAGCTTCAGAGATGCGTCGTCAGAAAGTCCGTGTTGCTCCTGAAGCACTTTGGTCAAGATCCTGTCGGGCAGTTTTTGAATGCTGATGAGCTGTGTGCGCGAAACAATCGTACGAAGCAGCTGATCCTCGTTTTCGGTCACCAGCAGGAACAACGTTTTAGCCGGTGGTTCTTCCAGGATCTTGAGCAGTTTGTTGGCCGACTGCCCGTTCATCTTTTCAGGGAGCCAGATGACCATGATCTTATAACCGCCTTCAAATGTGGTCAGGCTGAGCTTCCGGAGTATCGATGCGCTCTCATCCACGGCAATGACCGGTTGTTTGTTTTCTGCACCCAGATTGTTGAACCAGCCCTGCAAGGTCAGATACGGGTCGCTGATAAACGCTTCGCGAAAATCGGCAATGAGGTGATCACTCACCCTCACATCCTTCGAAAGTGCAACCGGAAAAACAAGATGCAAATCGGGATGAACCACCTTCTGACATTTTTGGCAAGCCGGACAAACTCCGCAGGAATCATCTTTCTGCTTGTCCTTGCAAAAAATATATTGGGCATAGGCCAGCGCCAGGGCCAGACTGCCGCTTCCCTCCGGACCCAGAAACAACTGGGCATGACTGATCCGGTTCTCATTCACCGAATGAATCAGCCTGGTTTTGATTTCCTCCTGTCCGACAATCGTTTTGAAAAGCATGTAGCAAATGTAGAAAATTGAGCGGTCGGCAGCGGGCAATTTGCAAAAACAATGGGAAATGATTTAAAGTTTGAACCCTGAATCCTAAACAGCGCTCCGGCTCACTTCAGCATCACCGGACGCACGGTAAATCCCTTTTCCCGGAATAAATTCAAAAGTCCTTTTTCCCCGGGGAGATGACCCGCGCCGACAGCAACAAACAAGGGATTCTCCATCATCATCGGTGGCAGTTTAAGCATCCAGTTCCGGTTTCGGTCATAAAGCAATTTGTCCATCTCTTCCGGGGTGAATTCGCTGGTTCCGCTGAGCTCCTTCGTCAGGCATTCCAGATCCTGCTGTCTGTAACACCGATTGGTGCGCATTGTTTCTTCCAGATTCTTATCTTTTTCCTTCACGGCCTGAACCAATTGGCGCGCCTGTTGCCTGAGTGTGCTCCCATCGAACAAGACAGCGATCTGCTCCTCAACTGTTTCAAGACCGATCAACCCTTTGCCCTCCTCCCTGGCCATATCCTGAAAATAGATATCCATGGCTTTCCCGTGCTCATCCTTTAGCAGGGATGTATAAAAAAAGGTGCTGATAACAACCGGTTTCATTTTGTTGAAAAGAGCCAGATCCATGCCCGAAATTTCTTTCAGATAGTCGGCCACAAGTTTGTAATCAGCCTCATTCAGCAATTGTGTAAGCGAGGAATCGGTCATGACAACTGCTGCCGCAACTTTGTTTGTCGTCGCTGCATCGATCAGCATTTCACCGACAACAACCTTCGTTTTTTCATAGGTTTTCCGGATGAGCGGAAACGAATCGATGTATGCGCTTGTAATCAGATGATAAGTTCCGAAAATAAAAGACGGACTCTTCAGTCCGTTTCCGCTTATTTCCCAGAGCAGCGTGTTGGATGTTTGGGCAAAGGAGTTCTGGCTGAGGAAAAGAAAAAGTAAGAAAACTGTTTTTTTGAATGCATTCATAGACATCGGATGATACACGCTGATTCCCTTAGGTGTGCCGGTTTAAAACCTGAATTGCTTTTCTGAGCCGGAAAATCAATGCTCTTCGTTTCTTTCCGGACGCTTTGATGTCACATTATTGAATGTCCGCCAGACATACCAGGGCTGACAAAGCGCATTGAATAAAAAAACCACGAATACAATGCTTAATCCTGAATTTGACCGCAGGTGAAACAAAGGAAAGTAGTTCGCATAAACCGCATAGATTCCATAACAGATTTCAACGAATAAACCCAGCGACAGCAGCAAGGTGAGGATGCCGACGGCTTTGACGGTATCCGAAACCGGCTGAAACCGGATTTCCTCATCCGAGGGCAGATCATCGATGATGGCTGTATTGGTTTCGTGTTCGGGCGAAGGGAAACTGTTGCGCGTAGAAAAAACATAAAAAACGGAACAGAGCGGACACAGAAACACAGCCCCGAACAGCACCGTCGAATGCATCTTCCAGGTGCTCGCTGATTCGCGCAGTGAGAAAATAGCCGCGGCCCCGATCAGGAAAACAAAAAAATCCAGTATGAGCAGATAAATGGCCAGCGAGCGATTCATAAAATTAATTTTCTGTTTGTCCCGGTTCATGCAGCCAATCGTGCATCGAAGCAGGCATTTATCCCGAAGGTAAAGATAGGGAATGAAAAAGGGATGCGATACGCATCGGCAGATTCTTTACCCGTTTAAGCCAACCGGTCTGGTGTTTTATACTTTATTACAGGCCCATCCGGCCGGAACCCGAAAATACCCGATCAGGCATCTAAATCCGGATAAGTTCCATTTTCAAGGAAAATACAATAAATTTGCTTTTTATGCGTTAATTTCTGTTGCAAGCTTTGCATTGCAGCCGGGTTTGCCTGATTTTGAAACGTTTAAACCGCCATATCGTCCTTTGTGCCATACTCATGGGTATTGGCCTTTCAGATTGTTCCACCAAAAAGAACACCTGGCTGACCCGCGGCTATCACCGCATGAACACCCGCTATAACGGTTATTATTATGCCCGTGAAGCCACCAAAGACGGAATCGCCAAAATCGACAAATCCTATGTCGATGATTACTCGAACATTCTCCCCCTTTTCAAATATGCCCAGAAAGACAACCTGAAAATGGCTTCCGGGGATATGGACAAAGCCATCAAAAAATGCACCAGCGCCATTGAGCGCCACATGATTACCGACAAGAAAAACGTGGAGATAGCCGGTGCAAACACCTGGATATCGGATTGCTTTTTGTGTATCGGGAAAGCCCGGTTTTACAAACAGGAATATTTTGCCGCTGTAGATGCCTTTGAATACGTTTCCAAAAAATACGCCAAGTGGCCGATCCATTACGATGGCTTTCTCTGGCTGATCCGTACCTACAATGAAACCAGCATTTTTTCGAAGTCGGAAGAACTCATCACTGTTCTGAAAGACGATAAAAAATTCCCGAAAAGCAAACTTGCCGAACTGTATGCCCTCACCGCCGATTATCACATGCGCCGCGAATTGTGGAATCCTGCGATAACCAATCTGACCCGCGCCATTGCTCTGCTTGAACCTCCGGGACCCCTGAAAGTTGTGGGCCCGTTGAGAAACGGACCCGTTTCTTTCAATAAAACCGAACGATCGCGTTACATCTATATACTCGCGCAGCTTTACGAAAAAATGGGCGACAATAAAAAAGCCTCTGAGCTTTTTGCCCAGGTGGCTCGCATGAAACCCCATTACGACATGGAGTTTAATGCCCGGCTGAATTTCGCGCGCCTGTATGATTACTCCGACGGAAAAGGAGAAAAAGTGAAACAGCAATTGCTGAAAATGGCCAGGGATTTCAAGAATGAAGATTACCGGGATCAGATTTATTATACTCTGGCAGGCATTGAATTGCGCGAACAGAATGAGCCCGCCGGCATAGACTACCTGAAAAAATCGGTTCGTGTCAGCCTGAAAAACCAGAACCAAAAAGCACTTTCCTTTCTGAAACTTGCCGACATTTATTACGACAAGACCGATTATAAATATGCGCAGGCCTATTACGACAGTCTGGTTCCGCTTATAAGAAAAGATTACCCGAATTATGACCTGATCGTGGCCAAAGACAAAAACCTGACGGATCTGATCAAAAACCTGAAAGTGATTACCGTCGAAGACAGTCTACAGCGGGTTGCAGCCATGGATTCGTCCTCGCGCAATGCCTTTATCGACAAATTGATTGCCCAGGTTAAGGCCGAAGAGAAGCGAAAAGAAGAAGAAAAGCTCAGTGCAAAAAACAATGGAAGCAACACCATTCCGCTGGTTGGAAATCCGGCGAACCCAACGCCTACGGAAGCCGGCTCCTGGTATTTTTACAACAGTGCAGCCATCAGCTTCGGTCTGGCCGACTTCCGCAAGAAATGGGGCGATCGCAAACTGGAAGACAACTGGCGTCGGCTCAGCAAGGAATCCGTCAATTACGGCGACATTGTTCCGGCCACAACAGATCAGGATACCGTCAAAGCTGTTGCCGATGTGAAAAGTACGAAAAAGGGCAAAGGTGCTCCGGTAACCGGACGCGCCTTGTATCTGAAAAATCTTCCGCTGACCAAAGACGCGCAGGACAAGTCAAACCTGCGTATGGTGGATGCTTATTACAATGCCGGTTCTATCTACAAAGAGGCTTTGCTGAATAACCCAAAATCGGCAGCGACCCTGGAGGAAATGCTTTCGCGTTTTCCGGAAAACAAATACAATCCGACTTCCTATTATTTTCTGTACCGCCTCTACCTGGCTATGGAAGATCAGTCCAAAGCCGAATTTTACCGCAATCTGATTCTCACCAAATACCCGGATTCAGAACTCGCTTACATCTTAAAGAACCCCGAGAACATAAAAAATTCAAAGGCCAATGCCGATATTGTCAAAACGTATTACACGGAAACGTATACCCAATACACGGCCGGAAACTTTCCGGTTGTGCTGAGCCGCTGTGCTGTTGCCGATTCCATTTACGGAGGCAGCAAGCTGTCGCCCAAATTCGATTATCTGAAAGCCATGTCCATCGGACATTCGGGTGATATCAAAGCGTATGAGAATGCACTGGCTGCACTGGTGCTGAAGTATCCGAAAGATCCTATCCGCAATCAGGCGCAATCGATGCTGGATGCCGCAAAACGCGTTCAGAACGGAGAAAAGACCGACCCCAAAGCAGATTCCATAGCCGCTGCACTTGTAAAAAAAGACAAGTACACCTATAAAGAAGATGTGCTTCATTATGCGGTCATTGTGCTGAATGCCAAAGGAACCGATATCAACGCGTTTAAAACCAATCTCTCGAATTTCAACCAGCAGTATTTCAGTACGGTAAACCTGACCATCACCAGCATCCCTATGGGTGATGACATCCAGATTGTCAACGTAAAAGAATTCGCCGACAAAAAAACAGCCATGACCTATTATGAATTCGTGAAGGGCGACAAGGATGTGTTCAAAGATATTGCGCTTGCTTCCGTGGAAGTATTTGCCATGTCGATGGAAAACTTCGCCACATTTTTCCACGATAAAAACCAGGCGGACTATAAAACCTTTTTCAACACGAATTATTTCAAGAAAAATCCCTGAATCCGGATTCCCCTGCCCCTCCTGAACCCTTTCCTCTGCTCATCCTCATTCGTTTTGTGCGCCTCATTCCACCGGCTCATGGATCAGCGCCAGATCCAAATGCAATACGGCCATCGCGGGTTGAATGCGTGTGCTTTTTTCTTCTTTTTTTCTAAGATAAATTAGCAGAAATGCAAGCCCGATTGCAAATTATTTCTTCTCGATATGAAAAAAATTCTGTGCCCATAGACAAAATAACCTTGTCAGATGAAAAACATACTTTGACTGCTGACAAACTGATTTTGTCAAGTAACAAAACTAGTTTGTCAACTGACATATACATTTTGTCATCGAACAAAACCATTTTGTCAAGTGACAAATACGCTTTGTCAGTTGGCAAAACCATTTTGTCAACTGACATATACACTTTGTCATCAAACAAAACTAGTTTGTCAAGTGACAAAACTAGTTTGTCAACAGACAAAACCACTTTGTCAAGTGACAAATACATTTTGTCAACGAACAAAACCATTTTGTCAACTGACATATATACTTTGTCTCTTGACAAAATAGTTTTGTCAACTGACATCGTTACATTGGCAAGTTCCCTGTATTTTTTGCCCGCTGCGCTCGTCTGTTTTGGTTTTTCTTTTACCTGTTTTTATCCTGTTCAGCCTTCCTTGTTTCATGAATTACAGAATGCCTTGTCTTGTTCCGGGTATGGATTCGGCTACGCGTATAGACTTAATAAAGCAATTCTGTTTTTTATGCTTAAAATACTAAGCGAGTTTACTTAGTTTCTCCGGAAAAAAATAAGGATGGTTTTTGGAAAGGATTTGAAAGGCCTGTCATTACTGAGGGCCATTCGGATTTGAAAAAAAATGGGCTTTTTGCAGATTCAAAGGGGGTATTTTTTATCCTTTATTTGGATTTGAGGCCCGAAACCCAGCCCAAGTTTTGAACAATTCAGACAAATTGTTCATTATTTTCATGTTTCTAAGCCCTTTTTAATAGATTTTCAATGCATTTTACCTACTTTTACCCGAATTTAATAATTCCTTAACCCTATGTTCAACTCAAACAAAACTAGCGGTATGTCAAAAAACAACACATCAGACTCGCCATCCATCAATCTGATCGGCGCAGGAACAATTATTGAAGGTGATATCAAATCGAATGGTGACATCCGGATTGATGGCAGTATCAAAGGTTCAATCAATGTCAAAGGAAAACTTGTTGTAGGAGCTACAGGCACAGTGGACGGAGAGGTCGTTTGCCAGAATGCCGATATATCGGGCACTATCCGTGCAAAGGTGACAGTTTCTGAACTGCTTTCCCTGAAATCTACCGCCAAACTTTCCGGCGATCTAGTCACCAACAAACTTTCCATCGAACCGGGTGCTGATTTTACAGGATCCTGCAGCATGGGAGGAGTCGTCAAAGACCTGAAGCATGGAGGAGCAGCAAACACCGCCCAAAAAGAAAAAGCAGTCGCTTACTGATTTCGGTAAATATTCGGGAATGGGTCTGCAGATGGCAGCTATCATGGCTGCCGGAGTGTTGTCCGGCCATTGGCTGGACGGCCTGACAGGCATCAAATTCCCGATTTTCACCCTGATTCTTGCGATGGCAGGCGTTTTTCTGGCATTGTGGTATTTCATCAAAGATTTTCTGAAGAAAAAATAAACCCCTCATTTCCTTGTCCGGCATTTCCGGAAAGACAGCAGGATTCCGCTTTCAACATGTCCGCTCATTCATGAAAGTCTTCTTTTATAAACTTATCCTGTTCACCGTCTGCGTTTCGGCCATTCTTTTTTTCTGGAACAGATACAGCCTTCCGGCTTTTCACGATAACATTTCCTGGTATATCCTCGCATTTTTTGCACTGAGTACGGCGATCGTTCATTTTCTGCTGCTCCGCTCGGCCGATCAAAATCCCAAGGCATTTGTCAATTTGTTTATGGGCCTGACAGCCATGAAACTGTTTGCCTATCTCAGTTTCCTGATCATCGTTTTTCTGGCCGACCGCGATCATGCACGGGCTGTGGCTTTGTATTTTCTGGTCATGTACCTGCTCTTTACCGTATTTGAAGTCTCCAGCCTGTACCGGAAATTGAAAAAATAGGAGGCTTCATCAGGGTGGTTTCGACTCCGCTCAACCACCACCGCATCATTACATCTCTCAATTCCGCTCAACCACCACCGTATCATTGTATCCCTCAATTAGCTGAAGCAAAGTCCGATCGCTGCCTGAGTGTAGTCGATGGCAGCGATCGGAAAATACCCCATTTCAGGCATTAAACCCAGGCCGTGAAAAAGCGCTTTTTTTCGCTTGTTTTCTGACATACCCCGCTCCGCTCAACTGTCGACCCATCTCTTTTAACGGCGTATCTATCCGCATCAATCAATCATTCATCGAATTAATAGGCCCATTCATGAGCAAGCATGAATTCTTCAGAGAAATTGTTGAAAAATCAGGCCGATTTACTTCTCTTATTGTCACATATTCTCTATGTTTGCACCCGATTTCAAAAACTGTTAATCATTTCAGCCAGATGGCCAATAAATACACTTGTTTCAGGACTTTTTCGCTACGTTTTCTAATCCTTTTCGCATTTTCCTGCTTCAGTACCCTTGCCGTTGCAGGCGATGAGGACAATGCCAACGCCAACCGTTTGGCTCCAAAGGAGACTTCAGCCGAACCCAAAGAAGAGAAATTCAATGCCGGCGAAACGATTATGGAGCACATTGGTGATTCGCACGAATGGCACATCGTCGGAAAAGGCGAACACGCCATCGCCATTCCGCTTCCCGTTATCGTTTACTCAAAAAGAGGTCTTTCTGTTTTTCTTTCTTCTCACCTCGAAGACGGAAGCCACGGTTACCGCTTTGAAAAGGCAAAAGACGGCAGCCACCGTATGGTTGCATTGACACCAGCAGGTGTTGTGGATGAAGAAATGACCAAAAGCGTCTGGGATCTGAGCATTACAAAAAACGTTTTATCCATTTTTATTGTCATGGGCCTTATGCTGTGGATCTTTGTATCTGCTGCCAATGCCTACAAAAGAGCACCCGGAACGGCACCCACAGGCGTTCGCTCGTTCGTTGAACCGCTGATTATTTTTGTCCGCGACGACATCGCCAAATCGTCTATCGGCGAAAAGAAATACATGAAATATCTGCCTTTTCTGCTCACCATCTTCTTCTTTATCTGGATCACCAATTTACTGGGTATGATTCCTATTTTTCCGGGAGGAGCAAACGTGACCGGGAACATAGCTGTTGCCATGACACTGGCGGTTATTGTTTTCGTCATCACAACACTCAGCGGAAAAGCAACCTATTGGAGACACGTATTCGCCATGCCGGGCGTACCGAAGGGTATTCTGGTTCTGCTCACTCCCATCGAAATATTCGGTGTATTTCTGAAACCGTTCGTATTGATGATCCGACTGTTTGCCAACATCCTTGCCGGACACATCATAGCGCTTTCCTTCTTCTGTCTGATCTTCATCTTTGCTGAAATGAATACCGGGCTTGGTTTCGGTGTTTCCATACTGTCGGTTGCATTCACCGTATTTATGGGTATGCTTGAGCTTCTGGTCGGATTTCTTCAGGCCTATGTATTTACGCTGCTGGCTGCCATGTATTTCGGAACAGCTATTGAAGAGCATCATGCCGAACACGGTCATGCGGAAGCACATTAAATTCAATTGAAAGAAAAGTGTTCATCCATTGAATTGAATTACACGAGTCTAAAAAATTGCCGGTTGTTTCCTGTTACCGGCATACATTGAATAGCAACAGGGAAATAAAAAACACACAGTATGTTATCAAACATTTTACTTGATGTAGCTGCTTCCGGTGCCAATGTAGGTATCGGTTATGGTATTGCAGCCATGGGTGCTGGTCTTGCTGCCGTCGGCGCAGGTATCGGTATCGGAAGAATCGGCGGAAGTGCGGTAGAATCTATCGCACGTCAGCCTGAAGCTATCAACGACATCCGCTCGAACATGATTCTGACAGCGGCTCTTGTTGAAGGTGCAGCCTTCTTCGCCATGGTAATCGGACTTCTGGTTATCTTCCTGAAGTAAGAAAATTTATTCCTGCATCCAAACGATTGGTTGGGATGCAGGAATTTACTGAGATTTCTTTTAACACACTATAATATAACGACACATGGATTTAGTAAAACCTTCGATCGGACTTATTTTCTGGATGCTGGTATCCTTCGGGATCATCTTCTTCATCCTGAAAAAATTTGCCTGGAAACCAATCCTGACCATGCTGAAGGACAGGGAAGATTTTATCACCAACGCCCTCAATTCTGCTGAAAACGCGAAGAAGGAAATGGCTGCCCTGCAATCCAACAACGAAAAATTGCTGGCTGAAGCACGTGCTCAGCGCGATATCATGCTCAAGGAAGCCCGGGATATCAAAGATCAGATCATTGGCGAGGCGAAAGGCGCTGCACAGAAAGAAGCGGACAAGGTCATGAAGTCGGCACGCGAGAGCATCCAGAGCGAAAAGAATGCGGCTATTGCTGAAATGAAGAGCCAGGTGGCTACACTTTCACTTCAGATTGCCGAGAAAATACTGAAAGAAGAACTTTCTTCCAGCGAAAAGCAGAAAGCGCTTGTTGTCACGCTTCTGAATGATGTGAACCTGAACTGATCCTTACCAGATAAATTATAGAAGATGAAGGGAACAAGAGCTTCTGTCCGTTACGCAAAATCACTGCTGGATCTGGCACTCGAAAACGGGTCGCTCGAACAGGTGTATGCCGATATTGTCCTGATCCAACACACCATCAAGGAAAGCCGCGATCTGGCAGCAATGCTTCACAGTCCGGTAATCAAGACCGATAAAAAGAAGGCGATCCTGGAAGAAATTTTCGTAAAAAATATTTCTCCTGTTACCAATGCATTCCTGCAGCTCATCGCCACCCATCGTCGCGAAGAGTTTCTGGAGATGATCGCCGAAGCGTTTATCGATTCGTATAAAAAACACAAAAAAATCCTCACCGCCGTCATCACAACCGCATTTGGCCTTGATGAGGAGATGAGAAAGAAAGTCTTTGAACTGGTGAAGAAACAGATGAACTCTGAAATCGAACTGGTGGAAAAGGTGAATAAGAACCTGATCGGCGGTTTTATACTCCGTGTGGGTGATAAACAAAACGATGCGAGCATTCTGGGTAAACTCCGCTTGCTTGAAAGAACATTCAAAGAAAATACATTAAACTAACAAAAATGGCAGAAATAAAACCTTCGGAGGTATCCGCAATCCTCAGGCAGCAATTGGCTGGTGTGAAATCAGCAACCGAACTGGAAGAAGTCGGAACCGTTCTTCAGGTCGGCGACGGTATCGCACGTATCTACGGTTTGTCGAATGTACAATCCGGTGAACTGATCGAATTCGAGAACGGCCTGAAAGGTATCGTTCTGAATCTGGAAGAAGATAACGTAGGAGCCGTATTGCTCGGTTCATCCAACGATATCAAAGAAGGTGATTCGGTCAAACGCACCCGGAAAATCGCTTCCATCAATGTCGGAGAAGGTATGCTGGGCCGTGTTGTAGACACGCTGGGTAACCCGATCGACGGAAAAGGACCAATCACAGGACAACTGTATGAAATGCCGCTTGAGCGTAAAGCTCCCGGTGTTATCTACCGTCAGCCTGTTGCTGAACCGCTTCAAACAGGGATCAAAGCCATCGACGCCATGATTCCTATCGGACGCGGACAGCGTGAACTTGTTATCGGTGACCGTCAGACGGGCAAAACGGCTGTCTGTATCGATACCATCATCAACCAAAAAGAATTTTTTGAAAAAGGAGAACCTGTTTTCTGTATCTATGTGGCGATCGGACAAAAGGGTTCTACTGTAGCCAATATCCTTCGTGTTCTGGAAGAGAAAGGTGCAATGGCCTATACCGTCATCGTGACTGCAACGGCTTCCGATCCGGCACCGATGCAATTCTATGCCCCAATGGCCGGAGCAGCCATCGGTGAGTTTTTCCGCGATACAGGCAGACCTGCACTGGTTGTGTATGATGATTTGTCCAAACAGGCCGTAGCCTACCGCGAAGTATCGCTTTTGCTGCGCAGACCTCCCGGACGTGAAGCATATCCCGGCGACGTATTTTATCTGCACAGCCGTCTGCTCGAACGTGCCGCAAAAATCAACAAGACCGACAGCATTGCTCAGGCCATGAACGATCTGCCAGACAGCATCCGCTCGATCGTTAAAGGCGGCGGTTCACTTACTGCGCTTCCAATTATCGAAACACAGGCCGGCGACGTATCTGCATACATTCCGACAAACGTAATCTCCATCACCGACGGACAGATATTCCTTGAATCGAATCTGTTCAACTCGGGTGTTCGTCCTGCCATCAACGTGGGTATTTCCGTATCCCGTGTAGGTGGAAATGCGCAGATCAAATCGATGAAAAAAGTGGCTGGTACCCTGAAACTGGACCAGGCTCAGTACCGCGAACTCGAAGCGTTTTCGAAATTCGGTTCTGACCTCGATGCCGCCACAAAAGCGGTATTGGATAAAGGTTCCAGAAACGTGGAGATCCTGAAACAGGGGCAATTCTCCCCGCTTCGTGTCGAACAGCAAATCGCCATCATCTATCTGGGAACAAAAGGACTTCTGCGTGATGTTCCGGTCAATAAGGTCAGAGAATTCGAAGCTGAATTCCTCTTGTATCTCGAAGCCAAACACACCAATGTTCTGAGCGGATTAAAAGCCGGACAGCTTACAGATGACATCACGAATACGCTTGAAGCGGTTGGAAAAGACCTTTCAGCGAAATATAAAAAATAAAAAACGGGTTACCTGTTTCAGGAAAAAATCAGGAAGACGAACTTCTGATTTTTTTCTGAAATCCCAAAGCTCTGACGCACGATGGCCAGTTTAAAAGAAGTACGTAACCGGATCACCTCTATCTCCTCTACTCAGCAGATCACAAGCGCCATGAAAATGGTGAGTGCGGCCAAGCTCAGAAGGGCACAGGATGCAATTACTCAAATGCGTCCTTACGCAAAGAAATTGCGTGAGATTCTGGAAAATCTAAGCGCAAGCCTTGACAGCAACGATGGAACATTTTCCAAAGAACGAACCGTAAAGAATGTCCTGCTGATTGTCATTACTTCAAACCGCGGACTGGCAGGTGCTTTCAATGCAAACATTATCAAAAAAGCGCTGGCCCTGTCGAAAGACGAGTACAAGGACAAGAATGTGACCGTTTTGTGTATCGGAAAAAAGGGCAATGACTTTTTCAAGAAAACGGATCTGAAAATAATCGGGTCGGATATGCCGCGTAAACTGAATGAACTTTTCGACAAACTGACCTACGACAATGTGGCGCCGGTAGCTGAGAAAATCATGGAAGTGTATGCCAAAGGCGAGTTCGATAAAATCGACATGATCTACAACCAGTTTAAAAACGCAGCTGTTCAGATTCCTACGGTCGAACAATTCCTGCCTGTTGTTCCTTCAAAGACAGCCGGCAAGGCCTCGAAAGTGGATTATATCTTCGAGCCTTCCAAAGAAGAAATTGTGAAAGATCTGATTCCCCGTTCACTCAAAACTCAAATCTACAAAGCCATGCTTGATTCCTGGGCCGCTGAACACGGTGCCCGGATGACGGCCATGCACAAGGCAACCGACAACGCGAAGGATTTGCTGCGCGATCTGAAACTGTCTTACAACAAAGCCCGTCAGGCTGCCATCACCAACGAGATCCTGGAAATCGTCGGAGGAGCTGAAGCGCTGAATGGCTAAATCAACCCATTGACAAAGAAAAACGCGGACCCCGAACGGTTCGCGTTTTTTGTTTCGCCGAATAGGCCGGAATTCAGTTGTATGGCGGCTGTATACCGAATGAGCAGCTCAATCCGGATCTTTCGAACAAGCAAATCTTCCGGGCTTCGCTTTTGGATTGAACAAAATAATGCGGAACTTCGTGCTGAACCAGGACCAGTGAAACCAACCGACCTTACGAAAATAAACAAGTACCACGAAGCACGTATCCGTACATACGGACCGCAGTCGCCCATGGCTCTTGGATGGAACACACGGAAGAGCCAGGAGGTACGCTTTGAAGTATTATCCGGAATTGCCGATCTGAGTGATCATTCCGTGCTGGATATCGGGTGCGGACGGGGCGATCTGAAAGCTTATCTGGGAGAACGATTTCCGGGAATCAGCTACACCGGCATCGAACAGAATGAAACCTTTTTCAATCTCGCAATCCAAAAATACGGGCACCTTCCTCACACCCGATTTATCTGCTCCAACTTCTGGACGGATGAAGTACCAGCTGCCGATTATATTCTTGTTTCCGGTTCTCTGAACTACAAAAACAGTGATCCTGGCTTTGTCTACAAAATGATCCGAAAATTATACGAATCCTGTACCTGCGCATTGGGATTTAATCTGCTCAGCAGCATCGGATATCCTCCGCTTGATCTGTGTGCATACAAACCGGAAGTCATTCTCTTGTTTTGCCAGACCCTCTCTGCCCATGTGGAAATACGGGATGGTTACCAGGAAGGAGATTACAGCGTATATATGTACAAAACTGAAACGAGTTGATTTAAGCGCGTCCTCGTCAATGTGCGGACTCTCAATCTGCAATCCGGCTTACTGAATCGGATCATCGAGGAACCGAAATGCCGGAGAGTCCGGTCGGTAAATCCAGCATCGCTTCTGCACACCTTCGTTTTCAGCGGATTGGATCAATTCCACCCTTGCTCATATCAGTTTGGACGGGAGCGGGGAGGTTTGGAAGAAACGAGCAGGTCTTTTACATCGATGTGCAAAGCATCGGCCATTTTGTTGAGAATGGGAATGCTGGGCTGGCTTTTATTGTTGCAATAGTTCGTCGTGACCACGTAACTGCGGGCAATTTGTTTGGCCAACCAGCGCTGGCTCCTGCCCTGAATTTTTAAAACCTCCATTATTCTGTTCATCTCGGTTGGGGGGATTGAATTCATATCGGTTGGGGATATTGATTTAATGAATTGTGCTGCTTCGTTTCGTTTTGTTGCTCAGGTCTCTGGGATCAACGTCCAGAAGATGGGCCGCTTTGCGGAGGATGGAAGAGTTGGGCTGCGTAATGTTGTTGCAATAATTGTTTGCCACAACATAGGTACATTTCAACTGAACGGCCAACCATCTTTGTGTTCTGCCCTGCTCCTTCAACACTTCTTTGATCCTGTTCATTCCTCAATTATTTGATTGTACAAATCAATGCGCATTCATCAAACAGCAATACCGGTTTCCATTGTTCATGGAGAGGCCCAAAAACAGCCTGAACTTTAATCTTTGTGCCTTGTTTGAAGTTCAGCCTTTTCTATCAGACAATAGGTTTCTCTATTGCTAAGGCATTGGTGAATTTGTGGTCGATTGGTATACAAATGTACAACCCGAATTGTCTTTTTAAATTGTT
>Ga0207091_1095_pt1 | contig 21695 bp, 18 predicted proteins | sample Alteio_BWMinHeat_47_FD_153534 | JGI IMG/M metagenome (GOLD analysis project Ga0207091, IMG submission 153534) | Enriched cells from forest soil in Barre Woods Harvard Forest LTER site, Petersham, Massachusetts, United States -... | ecosystem: Environmental > Terrestrial > Soil > Temperate forest >... | reverse complement strand
GCCAAGATTATTGTGTACACTGAAAAGAAAAATGAGGCGGTTAGGATTGTGAAGGATCTTATGGGCGCATAAAAACTGACTTTTACATATTGCAAGTAATAACGCCCCACTAACCATGGGGCTTTGTATTTTTACACCGTGACCCACAAAACAAAAGGCATCATATTACGCTCCATAACCTATGGCGAAACCAGTGTTATTACAACCGCCTATACTGAGCTATTTGGTATACAGAGTTATATTGTAAAAGGAGTACGAAAGGGCAGCAAAACGAGCCAGGGCAAGAGCAGCTTTTTTCAGCCAGGTGCCATGCTTGACATGGAAGTGTACCACAACGAGCTTAAGAACCTGCAATTCATAAAGGAATACCAATGGGGTTATTTATACACGCATATTTTTTTTAATGTGGTAAAAAATGCCGCGGCGATGTATATAATTGAGCTGTTGCACCGCAGCCTGAAACAGCCCGAGGCCAACCCCGAATTATTTAATCTTGCCGAGGGTTCGCTTATGCAATTGGACAAGGGCAACGATACCCTTACCGCCAACTTGCCCCTGTATTTTACCTTGCATCTTGCAACAGAACTCGGTTTGCGACTGCATGGTGAATACGGCAAAGAAACGTCTGTATTGGACCTTGAAGAGGGCATGTTTGTTCAAAATATACCTCGCCACCAGCATTATATTGCAGATAATCTTGCCAAAGCCACGTCGGCCATAAACAATATAATGTTTTATAACGATTTAGAAAACATTCAGTTAAGCAGAGCTGACCGGAGAAGCCTTCTTCATGCCTACCTGCAATTTTTTGCCTTGCATATTCAAGATTTTGGTGAGATGAGAAGCTTGCAAGTTTTACAGGAAGTTTTATAGAATTGATGCTTACCCCCGGGCCGCCTTATAGTTCCTAATAAAAGAGAACTGTTAATAATCTCAAAAAAGAAATGAGAAATAGGTGATTTTTCACCTTTTTTGACACTAATAATATACCTCATTTTGGGTATTGTTTTAAAAGAGGCGTCGCCGTTATTTTACACATCGTTAAAGCGGCAAAACCGGGGCGATATTCCAATCCGGCACGCTTTTAGTATCACATACCCTAAGGGATTAAATTTTGAAATGGGCAAAGGAAGTCTGATTTATTTGTGTTAAATTTACGCAACCAAGCGTTGCAATTAACGGTAAGTATGTCAATTATAACAATTATTAACTAAGCATAAACGCTAATTTATGGAACACCAAGAAAACCACTTAGATTACATAAGAAAGATTAAAGAGCTTGACCAGGCTACTTTTTTCTGTTTTAATGAATCTTCCCAGAAACTTCCAGTAGCCATTGTAAGGCACTTGGATTTTGAAAACGACGATACTCTGCACTTTGACTGCAGCTATTTTCCGCTAATTGAAAAAACATGGGATGTTTTTGCCGCAGAACTGCGTTGCTACAAAAAAGGGATGCCTTATAGCTTTGTTTTGCATGGGGCAGCTTTAATTTCAGATTTTTCTTCACGTCGGGTTTCGTTCACTATTCAGTATATCGAAAGCTTTGACCCAACGGCCGAGGAAGAAAGCAAACAGAACATTCTGACAATGATTACAAAGCCCTACAAATATATTTTTCAAATGGGTACGTCCATAATAGGTGCCATTTGGAAGAAAGACGGGGATATTGATGTGCGCAATGTGGCAGCTTAACAGGAGTAAGGGATACTGGATGAATTTGTAACTATACTTTTCTATCGTTTTGATTTGAAGAAATTCTTGATTAGTTCTTTGCAATCATTTTCCAAAATACCTTTAACCAATTGCGTTTTGGGGTGAAATGGCCAATTTTCCTTGGTTATGTGGTTGAAGCCGTTCTTTTCGTCGTCGGCCCCATAAACAATCCGGCCAATTTTACTCCAGTACAATGCGCCGCAGCACATAAGGCAGGGTTCGATGGTAACGTACAAACAGGCATCTGGCAAGTATTTTGAGCCGAGGTGGCCAAAGGCTGAAGTAAGCGCTATCATTTCTGCATGGGCAGTCGCATCATTCAAGCGCTCAGTTTGGTTATGGCCCCGAGCAATTATTTTATTTTTAATAACAATAACAGCGCCTATGGGTACTTCGTCCTCATCGCTTGCATGCAGGGCTTCGTTAAGCGCAAACTGCATAAAGTATTCGTCGCTTCCCGGCTGGTACAAGTTGCTGTTTTTGCAAACTTAATTAAATAACAAGGCCAATGGAGGGTTTTAGGTTCATTAAATAATGTATAAAAAAACGTGAAGAAAACGTGAACCCATACAGGCGTGTAATTGTTATTCAACAACATAGTACGAAAGGAAAGTTAAAGAGTGCTTTATTTTAGGGTTTCACCGCATAAATCAACCATTTTATAGATTTTTTGATTGTATTTGGTGATATTATACTGTACCTTTATATCGCAAATGTGAAGGGAGAATAAAAAATAAAAGAAGGATACTAAAATAATTTAAGATACAATTTTTCTCATAAGCAGTTAGTTTTGGTTGCGGCCTCTGTTTCCACAGGGGCCTATTTTTTTGCTTATGGCGCGTGAAAGTATAAATGATTTTATTACCCGCCAAAAAATTCTGTTAATTTCTTTTAATAACTTACCGGCACATAAGCATTTTACATGGCCGTTTCATTTTTGCAGGTTCAAATTGGTTTGCTAATAGGCGTTGCGCTCATCATTATCCTTACAGCAAGATATAAGATACATGCATTTTTTGCCCTGCTGCTGGCATGCTTTATTACCGGAATTATTGTGCAAATGCCGATGGTGGACATTATAGCCACCGCGAAAGATGGTTTTGGCAATATCATGAAATCCCTTGGGCTGATCATAGTATTGGGTACCACGCTGGGAGTGATACTGCATAACACCGGCAGCACTGCTGCTATGGCCGCCTGGATTCTAAAAAAAACAGGCCAGCGCAATGCAGCCCTGGCTATGGCCATCACAGGTTTTATAGTGGGTCTGGCTATCTTTTGCGACTCAGGCTATATTGTTTTAAGCGGGCTTAACCGCTCCATGGCAAAACGTACAGGCGTTGCGGCGGCAATAATGAGCGTATGCCTGGCCACGGGCTTGTACTCGGTGCACTGCCTCATTCCGCCACACCCGGGCGCGGCTGCGGCTGCAACCGCCCTTGGTGTGGACTATGGTAGACTTATTCTCGCGGGCATAATTGTTGCCTTGCCCGTAACGCTTGTGGCATATGTGTGGGCCAAATATGCCGGTAGTAAAGTAAATGATGTTCCAGCTGATGACGAGGCAGATCTTGAGCCAGCTGCCATCGCTGCCCCAAAAGTATTGCCGGCCTTCCTACCCGTTATAGTGCCAATAGCGCTGATAGCCTTAAAATCTTTTTTTTCGGTTGACAAGCTTGGCAACAGCGTTTTGATGTCAATTTTTTCTTCTTTAGGCGATCCTGCAATAGCCTTGGCCATAGGGGTATTATTGGCCTTTTTGGCGGGGAAAAACCATACAAAGGCTCGAACAGCTCATTTACTACAGGAAGCCGCGGAAAAAGCCGGAGGCATTTTGGTAATCATTGGTGCGGGCGGTGCTTTTGGTGCCGTGCTTACAGCCACAAAAATCGGCGAGCATTTCAGCCAGTCGGTGCATTTGGGCAGTCTGGGTTTACTATTTCCTTTTTTGCTCACCTTTTTAATAAAAACTGCACAGGGTTCCTCAACGGTGGCAATCATAACCGCAGCATCAATCATCAAGCCGCTGCTTTTGGCTTTGGGGTTAAGCAGTGAAACCGGCAGGCTGCTGTGCGTGCTTTCAATGGGCGCAGGTTCCATGCTGGTATCCCATGCCAACGATGCCTATTTTTGGGTGATAACAAAATTTTCGGGGCTGGAGATGCGGACTGTGCTACGGGTATATTCCACAGCCACCATATTAATGGGCATCACAGCCCTGGGCATGGTGTATATTTTGCAATGGGTGATGGGGTAAATGAGATGCTGCTTGTTAATTGGCAGAGAGCAGGGGCAGCCGTAATTCAGAAAGTGGATTGTTTTAAAAGCCGAAAAATAGAATAATCTTATCTTTATAATCGCAAATGAAAAGAAATGCCGGAATTATTCAGAATGTTTGGGATGAGATTTTTCTTCTATTCATTGGAACATTTGCCGATACACATACACGTAAGAAATTCGGATGGTACGGCAAAATTTGAAGTAGACCCGGTAAGGCTTGTAGAAAGCAAGGGAATGAAAGTTAGAGACCTTGGATTAGCGGAGGCTTTGGTGGAAGAGAGAAAAGACGAAATTATTGCTAAATGGAAAGAAATACACGGGGGTGAATAGTTTTGAGCGGCAGTACTTTTTAAAAATAATAGTAATATGAAAATTGTAAAAGTGTGGTTTGACAATGAAAATATTTACCTGCAAACAAATACAGGTCATGTTATTGGTAACCCATTAAGTTGGTTTCAGCGTTTGAAAAACGCAACCAAAGCCCAACGGGAGAATTATGAATTAGGGCCTTTTGGCGAAAGTATACATTGGGAAGAAATAGACGAAGACTTAAGCCTTGAAAGTTTCTTTGACTTTAAACGAGAGTTGGATTACGCGAAAATTTAAAATCCACGTTGCTGAATGAAAATAAAAAAGGTTTGGTTCGATGGCGAAAATATTTTTATCCAAACTTATGTTGGGCATATTATTGGCAACCCTTTAAAATGGTTTCCACCTTTGCTAAACGCAACCGCGGAACAAAGGAATAGTTTTGAAATCGGGCAATATGGCGTGCATTGGGAAGAACTTGACGAAGACTTAAGCTTGGAAGGATTTTTTACGTATAAAACGGAATTAGACTACGCCAAAATTTAAAATCCCGCAAAAAAGAGCTTCGCGCCACCTATTTTAAAAAATACAAATTGTTGATAAAGAAGCTTTTAGCTATTGCTGGGAAATTTTTACTAAATATATTAGTAATATTCGGAAATTATATCTAAGTTTGTCCCTGGTTTAATTGTAGCCTTGCCGAAAACAAATACTTTGATGGGCAATCTGTCAGCATCAATACGCACCCGTTGGCAGCAGGCGTTTACTTCATGTAGGTTTGCGAAGGAGTATAAAATCGCAAATATTTAATTCTTTTATAATATATTGAAATAACATCTACCTTGCGTCGTAACTACGAAGTCAATTTCACCTCTTGGGTTTTCTTATAACCCATAACGTTAACATGATGACAAGAACCTTTACCCTTGTTTTGTTTATAGCAATAGCAATTGCAAAACCCGTAACAATACACGCCCAGGCGGCCAACGTTAACGACAGCCTTGCGTTGGTAGATTTATACAATAGCACCAATGGACCTAACTGGGGAGAGAATGAGGGTTGGCTTTATTGGTCTGTAAAAAATTGGTATGGTATTACGCTTGATAGTAATGGAAGAGTAATAAATATCGCCCTGGGCGGTAATGCTTTAATAGGTGGCATACCCTCATCCTTAGGCAACATTTCTAACTTGCAAGCTTTGGACTTGGGTGGTAACGGGAGGTTAATTGGGGGGCATACCTACGTCCTTGGGCAGTCTTACCAACCTACAATCATTAGATTTGCATAGTAACCAGTTAACCGGGGGTATACCCTCGTCACTTGGTAACCTTACGAACTTGCAATATTTGTCTTTGTACCATAACCAACTAAGTGACAGTATACCCTCATCCCTGGGAAATCTTACTAACTTGCTTACACTGGTAATAAATATCAATCAATTAAGCGGCAGCATACCCGCATCCTTGGGTAATATTTCCAACTTAAACGATTTAGACTTGAGTTATAATCAGTTAACGGGTGCCATGCCTTCATCTCTGGCAAACATTACCAACCTGCAGAAGCTAAATTTGTTTGACAACCAGCTAAGTGGAACCGTCCCCGACCTGTCTAACATAAATATTTACTGTAGCATAAATTTACAGTATAACAATTTCACTTTTAACGGTATGGAAGCCTTAACCAAAAAAGGAAACCTCCAAAGGGTAAATGTGACGTATGGGCCTCAAAATACCATACCTCTCCATTTTAATGGCAGGCAGTTTTACGTTTCAGCCGGCGGTACACTAAGCAACAACACTTATAATTGGTATAAAGGTGATAGTCTGGTAAAAACTATATCTGGTGATTCAACATACACGCCCGCTTTCGCAGGCAATTATTCGGTAGCCGTCAATAATAGGATTGCTATATATTTAACCCTTTATAGCGATACTCCAATTATTCGCGCTGATAGTTTAATTATGCCTGCAAAGCCCAATACGGAATATGCCAATTACGAAATTACTGATACAGCAGGATGGACACATTATTACTTCGATAACAACACCCCTAATAATTTTGACGATGATACTTTATTATTATCCCTTAAAAAGAACGGGCAGGATATTGGCACAATCGGCGATGGCACTTTTGCCATGAAATTAGTGGCTACAAAAGGAGCAGGCAGCAACACCGGTATATTGCTTAACAATCCGCTTATTACCAACCCTTCGGGTTATTGGGTTATGAACCGTTATTGGCAGGTTACCCCAACGCAAGAGCCGACAGGTGATATAGGTGTTCGATTTTATTACAACAACCAAGATTTGAAAGATGTGAATGGATCGTACCCAACGCACAACCTCACCAACAATAATCTTATATTTTATAAAGCTGTTGACGGCAACCCAGACCCAACCACCAACCTTGCAGGGGCGACAAAAATCATAAGCATAGTATCCGGCACGTATGCAAGCGACACCACTTGGACATACCATGTGTTAAGCGACACCACGCAATACGGCGAATATAGTGTGGCAAGTTTTTCAGGTGGCGGGGGTGGCGGCACCGGAAACGGGCATACACTACCAATAACCTTCCTCAATTTTACTGGACAACAAACCCACGATGGCAACTCGCTGCAATGGCAAACTGCCAGCGAAATAAACAGTGCCTATTTTACCGTACAACGCAGCGCGAACGGCCAGCATTTCAGCAATATTGGTAAAGTTGCGGCGGCAGGCAATAGCAGCAGCATAGAAAGCTATAACTATACAGATGCGCTTGCAGGATTAAACCCCCTGCCTTCCACATTGTTTTACCGTTTGGAGGAAACGGACAAGGATGGGGCAGTAACTTACAGCAAAATAATCTCCATCAACACTGGCGGCATCCCTTCTTTATCACTCCTGTTTTACCCCAACCCTGTGCATGATATACTTGGCGTTCAATTAAAAGGCATAACAGGGCAAGTGGAAATACGCGTGGTGGATGCATCGGGCAAAACATTGCAAGTACAAAAGGCGGATGTGGTAAGCGGGCAATCCATCAATATAAATACGGAGCCATTGGCAGGGGGCGTGTACTTTGTTCAAGTATGGTACAACAGGCAAAGCTTTGAGAAGAAGTTTGTGAAGGAGTAAGAAGAACCCACTCCGGCCGGGTCGCTTTGTGACAAAAGGTTCCAATGAATGACGGAGCTTTTTAGCTTAACGTATTTCTAACCTTGTTCATGGCTATCTTTGCCAAAATTTTTTAGAAGAGGGGTTTATCCTCGACTTTCATCATCCCTTTCGTCGTACGCGTTTATCGTACGTCAAAGTTCCCCCTTTAGGGGGCGGAGGGGGTTTTATATTTATCAATTTATGAAACGTATTGCATTATTAAGCCTGGCGTTTGTTTGCATCAGCTTTTGCGGGTTAGCCCAAAAAACAGCCACATCCCCCTTGCTGCCCATAAGCCCGCAGGTAAAAAAAGGCAAACTGCCAAATGGCATAACCTATTACATACGCAAGAACACCGAGCCAAAGAACAGGGCCGAATTAAGGCTGGTTGTCAAGGCCGGCAGTATTCTTGAAAATGACGACCAGGTGGGCCTGGCGCATTTTACCGAACACATGAGCTTTAACGGCACAAAAAACTTTGCCAAGAACGACTTGGTTGACTTTCTTGAAAGAAGTGGGGTGCAATTTGGTGCAGACCTTAATGCCTATACAAGCTACGATGAAACAGTGTACATGCTGCAACTGCCAACGGACAGTGCGGATGTGTTTAAAAAAGGCTTTCAAATAATAGAAGACTGGGCGCACAATGTGTCGTTCGACAATACGGAGATTGATAAGGAACGTGGTGTTGTTATTGAAGAATGGCGCCTTGGCCTTGGCGCGGCCACCCGCCTGCGCAATAAATATTTCCCGGTAATTTTAAAAGATTCAAGATATGCCATCCGCAGCCCGATAGGCACCAAGGCGAACCTGGACACGTTTAAATACGCCACCATAAAGAAATTTTATAAAGACTGGTACCGCCCCGACCTGGAGGGCGTGATTGTGGTTGGCGATGTAAACGTGGATTCGGTGGAGCAAATGATAAAAGACCATTTCAGCACCATACCAAAGCGCACCGAAGAAAGACCACGTGTTAAATATGGCGTGCCATCACACAAGGATACATATGTTTCCATGCTGACCGACCCTGAACAGCAATATAATATCCTGCAGGTATTTTATTTGCAGCCCTCTATTCCACAAGCAAAAACGGAAGATGGCTACCGCAACGATATTATCCGGGAGCTTTTTAACGGAATGTTGAACGACCGGTTACAGGAGATTGCTCAAAAACCCGGTGCGCCGTTTTTACAGGGTTATAGCAATTATGGCAAATTTATTGGCGACAAGGATGCGCTATCGCTTTTTGCGGTGGCGAAGAACGGTGAGAGCATTGCCACGTCAACCAGCGTACTGCTGACTGAAAATGAGCGTGTGCGCAAATATGGCTTTACAGAAACGGAATTAGAACGGGCAAAAAAATCAATGTTCGCCAATATTGAAAATGACTACAACGAAAGGGATAAAACCCGATCTTCCGAGCTGGTGCAAGAGCTTATAGACAATTTTCTTGACAACGAGCCCATACCGGGCATTGAATATGAATATGGCCTGTACAAAAAATATTTAGCCGGTATTAAGGTAGTGGAAGTAAACAAACTGATAACTGATTGGATAAAGCCAACCGACCGTGATATTGTTGTATTGTCGCCTGAATCAGAAAAAGGCAAGCTGCCGTCGGAAAAGGATATGCTTGCCTTGTTAAACAAGCCTATTGAAAACCTTACGCCTTACGTGGACAAGGTTTCCAGTTCGCCTCTGCTTGTTCAGGAGCCAGTCCCCGGCAAGATTGTGGATGAAAAGAAATTTGCCGCGCTTGGTGCCACCGAATGGACACTATCAAACGGCGCAAAAGTTATTTTGAAGCCGACTGATTTTAAAAATGATGAAATTGTGTTTTCGGCCATCAGTCCGGGCGGCTCCTCGCTCTATCCGGATTCCGACTATTTGTCGGCAAGTTATGCCGCCAACATTACTTACTATGGCGGCCTTGGCAATACAGATGTACAGGCGTTGCAAAAAAAATTGGCCGGGGTGCAGGTTAGCGTTGCCCCGGGGATAACGCCCTACAGCCAGGGTTTTACAGGCAGCTCCACACCGAAGGATTTGGAAACTGCTTTTCAATTGTTGAACGGTTATTTTACCGAGCCGAGGAAAGACAGCAGCATATTTCAGGTGGTGCAGCAGCAGTTGCAGGTTTCGCTGATAAACAAGGGCAAAGACCCCAACAGCGTGTTTGGTGACTCTGTTCGCAATATCATGAGCAACTATAACCCACGGGTGAGGCCGCTGACAGTAGACAGGCTGGGTGAGTTAAAACTTGACAAGGCATATGCAATTTACAAAGACCGCTTTGCCGACGCGGATGATTTTGTTTTCACGTTCGTGGGTAATTTCTCCACTGAAAGCATAAAACCATTGGTAGAAAAATATATTGCATCGCTGCCCTCACAAGGCAGAAAGGAGACCTGGAAAGATGTGGGCATACGTGCCCCGTTAGGCACTATAAACAAAGTGATTTATAAGGGACAGGAAAAAAAGAGCAGTGTACGGCTGAGCTTTACCGGAATGACGACCTATAGCGACCTGGAGGCCACACAACTTGACCAATTGTGTTCGGCACTTGAAATTAAGCTGAGGGAAGTTTTGCGCGAAGACCAAGGCGGCGTTTACGGCGTAGGTGTGAGCGGTGCCATTAACCGCGAGCCAATAAACAGCTATGGCGTTACAATCTCCTTTACCTGTTCGCCTGATAATGTGGAGAAGCTGATTGGCCTGTCATTGGACGAAGTAAAAAACTTTAAGCAAAATGGCGCACCGGCCGTGGATGTTGAAAAGGTTACAGCCCAGGACACACGTAGCCTGGAAACTGAATTGAAGGAAAACGGTTACTGGAGATACAACCTTGAGCAAAAGTTTTATCGCAATGAAGACCCGCTGACAATTTTGAATGACGCGGCGGATGTTAAGAAACTTACTGTTGACAAAACAAAAGAATTGGCCAACAAATATTTTGACGACACCAACTTTGCAAGGATTGTGTTGATGCCGGAGCAGAAGTAAAAGGGGTTTGGTTGATGTCACTGATTTGCGGATTTTAAAAGATGGCAATATCCTTGGCTTTCTGTCCTGTAAGGACAATATATTGGTAGCAGAATAAGATATAACGGTTCGCGTGTGCCGTAGGTACACAATATATAGCCTACCTACGGCATGCTTTTGGTTTGGTATCTCTATTACGCTACCAATATTTTGTTCCGCCGGAACGTATTAAATCTATGCTAACAGGCATTAAGTCAATGACGTTGGGATTGGACTATAAAACGCAGGCTATTCTAATGCAAACAGCCTGCTTTTATTTGTAAACTTGGCAGAGATAGAATGTGCTTGATAAATTGTGGGATAATCGCCCGGAGGCGATATAATATACGTGTGAAGCGAGGACGCTTCACACAGCGCCTATCACATAGTACCTGCCTATTTGCTAATATAAATAGGGTCTGCTGATTATCTGTGAAGTGCAATATAATCAATTGTTTTCAAGACTTTTGCTATAACCAAGTGCAAGCAAAAATGGCAAAAGCGCTTAAAAACCGTGCATCTAAACAGGGGTATACCAGCCCGTCGCAGGGGACGCTGACTGGTTTTGAGTCCCCGTTTTCCAATCATTTAAACGCCTGTAACCGCTGGGTAGTGCTGTCCCATAAGATCCCATGGGATTCCCTGGTAAATGTATACCAAAAACAGTTGAACAACAGTATTACAGGTGCCGGCGGCATCAACCCCCGTGTTGTGTTGGGCTCGCTGATCATTAAACATATCTGTGACTTGAGTGACCGGGAAACAGTACAGCAGATACAGGAAAACATGTACATGCAGTACTTTATAGGCTTCAGCAGTTTTAGTGACGAGGCGCCATTCGACCCTTCATTGTTTGTGGAGTTCCGTAAACGGCTGGGGGCAGAACAAATCAATGCTATTAATGAGAAGATACTGAAGCTGTACCTGCAAAACAACGAAGCGCCCCCTGTCACGGACAAAGGCGGCCCGCCGCCGGAAGCGACAACGGAAGCGCCGCAGGCACCGCCATGCCTGCCTGCCATGCCTGCCGCGACAACGCATTCGGGAAAACTGATAGTGGACGCGACGGCCTGCCCGCAGGACATCAGCTACCCGACAGACCTGAACCTGCTCAACGATTCCAGGGAGAAGGCCGAGGAACTGATAGATTTTTTATACAACCCTTCAAAACATGCCAAAAAGCCCAGGACTTACAGGGAGGTGGCCAGGAAGGCCTATTTGAAAACAGCCCAAAAGAAAAAGAAGACAAGGAAGGAAATACGCGGCGCCGTCAGGAAACAATTAGGTTTTTTAAACAGGGACATCAAAATCATTTATAAGCTGTTGGCCGCCTATGAAAAGATGCCTTTTGACCGCCACCAGTACAAATATTTTTTAGTGATACAGACCCTGCAGGGCCAGCAGGAAAAGATGTACCGGGAAAAAACACACAGCATAGAGCACAGGATGGTAAGCATCCACCAGCCCCACGTCCGCCCCATCGTCAGGGGGAAGACAAATGCCAACGTGGAGTTTGGCGCCAAGATACAGGTAAGCCTCATGGACGGGTTTGCCTTCCTGGAAGAACTCTCATGGGAGGCCTTCAACGAAGGCACCAGGCTGATGCAAACAATAGACCAGTATAAGGCAAGGTTCGGGTATTACCCAAAAGAGGTGCTGGCGGACAGGATATATTGCAACCGGGAAAACCGGCGAAGGCTCAAAGGGCTGGGGATAGTCCTGGTCGCCAAGCCACTTGGCAGGCCGGGGGCAATGCAAAATCATTTAAGACCCGGCGAAAGGAACCCAATAGAAGGGAAGTTTGGGCAGGCCAAGTCTGCATACGGGATGAACCGCATAAAGGCAAGGCTCCAGCAAACCAGCGAATCTTGGGTTGCCACCATTGTCATGGTACTGAACCTGGTTAAATTAACCGGGCAAGTACTTTATTGCCTGCTGCTAAATCTTTTTACTTATCCAGCAACACGACTGCATAACACAAATTACCAAAGCAAACGACGCCAATGGGATGGGCTGTTGGTTTTTGAAAAAAGGCAGGCTGGCGACTTATTCAGCAGACCCTAAATAAGACCTATAAGGTTTTTGAAAACCTTATAGGTCTGGTGCCAACTAATTGCCGTACTCGCTTAAAAATTTTATCCTCATTATTTTCAACTGCTCCCAGTTATAGTCGCTGCTGGCAAGCTCTTCCCTTGCCACTTCAAGCGACGAGGTTTCGCAGCTTTTAAAATAATCCATTATTTCATCCTGGTCATCCTCATCCAGCATTTCTTCAATGGCGTAATTAAGGTTAAGCTTGGTGCCGCTTGCAACAATGGTTTCCATTTCTTCCAGCAACGCGTCAAGGCGCATGTCCTTATTGCGGGCTATTGTTTCAAGCGATATTTTTTTGTCAACGTTTTGTATAATATAAATCTTGTTGCTGCTTTTGTTGGCAACACTCTTCATTACAAAGTCATCCGGCTTAACAATGTCGTTTTCCTCCACGTACTTGGAAATAACGTCTATAAAAGGCCTTCCGTACCTAATTGCCTTGCCCTTGCTAACGCCCTGGCATTTCTCCAGTTCCTGCATGGTGGTTGGGTACATGGTGGCCATGTCCTGTAGGGAAGATTCAAGAAATATTACAAAAGGCGGCAGTCCCTTTTTCTTGGCCTCTTTGTGGCGCACATCTTTCAGCAGTTCAAACAGCTTTTCGTCAGCAGCAGCCCCGGTTCCGCCGGTTTCTGTTTCCTCGTCATCCTCGTTGGCATCCTCAAAAAGATTATTAAGCACAATTTTAAAGGTCGTGGGCTTCTTTAAATACGCATGGCCTAATTCAGTCACCTTAAGCAAACCGTATTCCTCTATATCCTTTTTCAACAAGTTTGCAAGCAGCATCTGCCGTATAAGGCTGTTCCAAAAATGTTCGTCTTTATTTTTGCCAATGCCAAACACGGGAAACCCTTCGTGCCTGAACATCGTAATTTGCGGCGTTAGCTTGCCAATAATGACATTAACAGCATAATCAATGGGGAAACGCTCGTCAAGTGCCTTAACCACTTTCAGCACTTTCACCGCATCTTCCTTGGCCTCGATCTTTTCCTTGGGGTTGTTGCAGTTGTCGCAGCTTCCACAGTTTTTATCCTCGCCATCTTCGCCAAAATAATGCAGCAATATTTTTCTACGGCAAACAGAACTCTCGGCATACGATACAGTTTCTGTAATAAGCTGTGCGCCAACTTCACGTTCACTCAATGGCTTGTCGCGCATCAGGTGTTCCAGCTTGGCAACATCTTTATGCGAATAATACAATAAGCACTTGCCTTCGAGGCCGTCACGGCCCGCCCTGCCAGTTTCCTGGTAGTAATTTTCTATGGATTTGGGGATATTGTAATGAATCACAAACCTTATGTCTGGTTTGTCAATACCCATCCCAAAAGCTATGGTTGCAACAATCACCTGTACGTCTTCATTCAAAAACTGGTCCTGTCGGTCTGCCCTTAATTTGGCATCCAGGCCCGCATGGTATGCAACCGCTTTTATATTATTGGCCACCAGCAATTCTGCAAGTTCCTCGGTGGTTTTCCGGTTCAAGGTGTAGATGATGCCGCTTTTGCCCATGTTTTGGGAAATAAAGCGCACGATGCTTTTTATGGTCTGCTCCTTTTTAACCTTTGGCTGAATTTCGTAATACAGGTTTGGCCTGTTGAAGGAGGAAATATAAATATTTGGATTTTTTAAGCCGAGGTTCTTAACAATATCACTTTGCACTTTTGGTGTTGCTGTTGCCGTAAGCGCCACAACCGCGGAATCCGGGCTTATCTGGTTCATCATTTCCCGCAGTCTGCGGTATTCCGGCCGAAAATCGTGGCCCCATTCTGAAATACAGTGGGCTTCATCAACCGCAAAAAAAGAAATCTTCAAATCGCTGAAAAATTCAAGGTTTTCCTGTTTGGTCAGGGTTTCCGGTGCTACGTATAATAATTTGGTTTTGCCACCTGTAAGGTCTTCCTTAACTTCCTTTATCTGGGTTTTGTTGAGGGATGAATTGAGAAAATGCGCCACGTCGTCTTTTTCACTGTAGCCCCTCACCAAGTCAACCTGGTTTTTCATAAGGGCTATGAGGGGGCTTACTATTATCGCGCAGCCTTCCATTATAATTGCAGGTAACTGGTAACAAAGGCTTTTGCCGCCACCCGTGGGCATAATTACAAAAGTATCATTGCCGTTAAGCAGGCTGTTTATTGCTTCCTCTTGCCTGCCTTTAAATTGTTTGAAACCGAAGTATTCATGCAGGCCGGAGTGTATGTCATAAGTATGCTCCAATCCCCCGGGGCCTTTAAGCGATAATGTTTGCGTATCATCATGCTTGCCGTTGCTGCCCACTTTAGCGGGTGCAGTTTTTGGTGCTGTTGTTTTTGCCACCGCTGTTTTTGCGGCCGGTGCAGTTTTTTTAGTAGTAGTTGCCATTGTTCACAAAAAATTTCCTTACCACAACTATGGTACTTAAAGTAAATAAATATTTGTAAAAGATACTGTTTTATCCCAAACATTTCCTAAAAAAGGCGTTAAAATAAATTAACAGGAATAAAACTTATATGCTTACACTTTGCTTTTGGTTAAAGCGCTTTTTTTTAAAGGGTAGCGAAGTTAATGAATTAACGGTTAAAATAAGGCCTATTGTTGTTAAAGTTTACCTTTGCACCGATGATTAAAACAATACGGGAAACCGCGTTACATACCATTTTGCTTGAAGCACAAGCTGTTGAGGGGCTGAAACAATATATTGACGAAAGTTTTGAACAAGCAGTTAAGTTAATAAGTTCATCCAAAGGGCGGGTGGTGGTAAGCGGAATGGGCAAAAGTGCCATAATTGGGCAAAAAATTGTGGCCACGCTTAACTCAACGGGCACGCCAGCGCTTTTTATGCATGCCGGCGATGCCATACATGGCGATTTGGGCATGGTGCAAAAAGGCGATATAGTATTGGTTATAAGCAAAAGCGGCGAAAGCCCAGAGATAAAGATGCTTGTGCCACTTATTAAATCGTTGGGCAATGCCATAATTGGCATGGTGGGCAACATCAATTCTTTTCTTGCAAAGCAGTGTGAGGTTATATTAAACACCACTGTAGAAATGGAGGCCTGTCCCAACAACCTTGCGCCCACTACAAGCACCACGGCCCAATTGGTTATGGGCGATGCCCTGGCGGTTTGCTTAATGGAAGTGAACAATTTTACCGGCCACGACTTTGCAAAATTTCACCCAGGGGGCAGTTTAGGCAAAAAACTCTATTTGAGGGTTGAGGATATTTATGTGCTGAATGAGAAACCCAAGGTAATTAAGGAGGCATCACTTAAAAACGTAATACTTGCCATAACTAAAGGCCGTATGGGCGCTACCGCCGTGGTTGATGAGAACAACAAGGTAACAGGTATAGTTACAGACGGGGATATTAGGAGGTTGCTGGAAAGAACCGATGACTTGGGCAACATTACGGCGGCCACGGTTATGTGTGAAAACACCAAAACAATAAGGCCGGATGCGTTGGCAATTACGGCTTTTGAAAAAATTAAGGATTACGATATAAGCCAGCTTATAATAACAGATGAGCAGGATTATTACCTTGGAATAATACATTTGCATGATTTGATAAGGGAGGGCATTGTGTGAACATCTTAGTGTAATGTCAGGCAGAAATTGCTGATTTCTTGATTTCGTTATTTTGAGATTTCTATTTTATGCGTATTTTTCAAATAAAATCCCAATATCCCAATATCTCGAAATCAGCAATTTATATGTGACACTATTGCCGCCACTTGTTTTTATTGTGGCTATGTTTTTAAACGCTATGCAATACCTTCGCCTAAATAAAATTACTTCATGAATAAGCACTATTACGTAGCTATAATGGCCGGCGGAATCGGGAGCAGGTTTTGGCCAAAAAGCAGGACATCTTATCCAAAACAATTTCTTGATATACTTAATACCGGAAAAACGCTTATTCAATGGACATATGAGCGGTATCTTGATTTTATACCGGAAGAAAACATATACATAGTAACGTCGGAAGATTACGTGGATATTATACAGGACCAGTTGCCCGACATAAAGCTTGAAAACATCATTGCCGAGCCAAGCCGCAAAAACACGGCACCCTGTATAGCTTATATATCCTTTAAACTACAGCAGAAGGATCCCCATGCGTCCCTTATTGTTGCTCCCAGCGATCATGTTGTACTGGACACGGAAACGTTTAAACAAGTATCCCTTAAGGCGTTGGATTTTGCGAATCATACAAAATCTTTTGTAACACTGGGCATAAAGCCAACCTACCCTAACACTGGCTACGGTTATATACAGCACGAGACAATGGCAGTGGCCAACGACATTTATAAAGTAAAAACTTTTACAGAAAAACCTAATCTTGAACTGGCTAAAACATTTATTGCAAGCGGGGATTTTTTATGGAACGCCGGCATATTTATTTGGCGTGTACAAGACGTTATACAGGCTTTCGAAAATTACCAGCCTGAAATGTATGAGCTTTTTGCAGCAGAAAAGGAAAAGTTTAATACACCGGAGGAGAAAAAAGCGATTGACGGCATATACCCTCTTTGCACTAATATATCCATAGACTATGCTATAATGGAAAAAGCGCATAACGTGTATGTTATACCTTCTTCGTTTGGATGGAGCGACCTTGGCACATGGAACAGCGCCTATGATAACCTTGACAAAGACTACTTGGGCAATGCTGTTACAGGCAATAATGTGCTGGTGATTGATGCTGTTAAATGCATGGTTAGTGTTGAAAAAGACAAGCTGGTTGTTTTGCAGGGTCTCGATGACTTTATTGTAGTTGACACAAAGGACGCCCTTCTTATTTGCAAAAAGGACAAAGAACAGCAAATAAAAGAATATGTTGCAGAAGTAAGGCGGAACTTTGGTGAAGGGTTTTTATAGAGAAAGCTGTTTTGTTGTTGTTTCAATTGAAAATTATACACTTAATTTTTACAGTTCTTAATTTTTTCGAATCATTTGTTTGCAAATTCAAATTGTATTGCTATTTTTACCTGTCAGCATTTCTTACCAACGAGTAAGACCCTAAAACCTTATTACAAAATAAGGTTTTATAATTTAACGACTTGCAAGGGTCGTTATTTTTTTTTTGACCGATAAGCATGACCTTCAGTTACTGAGGGCAGGTTGTAAGTTAAACACTTAATTTTATGAAATGGAATTTGGCCGTGTATCACTGGTAGAGCTTGAAAACGTTGATTTCTCCTTGCCGGTTGAGCCTGCTGGTAACAGTATGATTTTAAAAACAGTTCGGAAGGAGACCTACAAGCCAGAGGTTTATTTTGGCTGTGCCAAGTGGGGCAGGAAGGAATGGGTAGGAAAGATATACCCCAAAGGCACAAAAGAGTCAGAATTTTTGGACCATTATGTACACCATTACAATGCCATAGAACTTAATGCCACCCATTACAAAATAAATACAGCCAAGGAAATTAAAAGATGGGCAGACAAAGCAAAGGGCCTTGATTTTAAATTTTGCCCAAAAGTGCCACAGCTTATCAGCCACTACAGCTCATTCAAAAATACAGACCAGATTACCTCGTCTTTTCTGGAAGGCATACTTGCTTTTGAAAACCATCTTGGGCCTGTTTTTTTACAGGTTAGCGATAAATATACCCCTGCCAGGCGGGATGTATTGTATAGCTATCTAAAATCACTGCCGACTGATGTGCAGTTCTTTTTAGAAGTGAGGCATCCAGACTGGTTTTCAGATCATGCCATTATGAAGGAACTGTTGCAGACACTGACCGAATTGAATGTAGGTTTTGTTATAACCGACACCGCGGGCAGAAGGGACTGTGCACATATGCACCTTACGATACCAAAAGCATTTATACGATATGTTGGCAACAGCCTGCATCCAACAGACTATACACGCACTACTGAGTGGGTAAACCGGATGAAATATTGGGTTGACAATGGCATTGAAGAAATATATTTTTTTATGCATATGCACGATGAAGCCACAAGCCCCGAACTTACAGTGTACATGGTTGACAAACTTAACGCCGCCTGCGGCCTGCACTTAATAAAGCCCAAATTTGAAAATGGAGACCCGCGGTTTTGAGCAGATGCTTCGGCACCCGTAGCTAATTAAAATCGAAGTATTGATCAAGTCAGCCCTTCTTTCTGCTTTTTGCTGAGATTTGCAGTTTCCTAGAAAATAACAGTTTTGCCCGTCATTTAGCGGACAATTTATCATTCATTTACATATTATAAAACTAATGTATGGAATACAGGCAATTAGCAGATTCGGGTTTACAGGTTTCGGCTATTACATTTGGCGCATGGGCGGCTGGCGGCTGGATGTGGGGGAAAACAGACAGGAATGATGCCATCGAAGCGATAAAAGCTTCGTACGATTTGGGGGTAACATCCATTGACACCGCACCTATTTATGGCCAGGGTGATAGTGAAGACATTGTTGGCGAGGCAATTAAAGGGCTACCGAGAGACAAAGTACAAATACTTACAAAATTTGGCATGCGCTGGAATTTGACCAAGGGCAGCCTGGCCTTTAAAAGCAAAAACAATAGCGGCCGGGATATTGATATTTATAAATATGCCGGGCGTGAAAGCATTATTGAGGAATGCGAAAACAGCTTGAAACGTTTAGGCACGGATTATATTGACCTGTACCAAATACACTGGCCGGATACAACAACGCCCATTGCGGAAACCATGGAGGCAGTATCCCGGCTTATACAGCAAGGAAAGGTGAGATATGCGGGTGTTTGTAATTACAATGCCGCCCAAATGAAGGAAGCTGAGGAAACCCTTAAGTTGGCATCAAACCAAATACCTTTTAGCATGGTTAACAGGGAGGTTGAGAATGAAACAGTACCTTATTGTGTACAGTATAATAAAGCCGTGCTGGCCTACAGCCCGTTGGAACGCGGGTTGCTTACCGGCAAAATGCACGCCGGCCAAACTTTTGCCGAGGGCGACCACCGGGCAGGCAATAAATTTTTTTCAGATGAAAGCATTGTACGTACCAATGCATTTTTAGAAAAGATAAAACCATTGGCAAAAAGTAAAAATGCAACGCTTGCCCAGCTTGTAATAAGATGGACTATTGAAAGACCCGGCATCACCATTGCCTTGGTTGGTGCACGCGACGCCGCGCAGGCAATACAAAATGCGCAAGCAATAAACATAACACTAACCCCGGAAGACATTGCGTTGATTGATGCGCATCTTGCAGAAATGTAAAGCAGCGAGTGATGCTATAGTGGGCTGTTTAACGGCAACCTATTTTTTCTGATTTTTTCGTACAGTTCATTAGGCTCAAAAGGCTTGGTAACATAGTCAACCATGCCTACATCATAAGCTTTGTCTCTAATATTAAGCATAGCCGAAGCCGTTAAAGCAATGATAGGCAGTTTTGGCTTTAAAATGATAATTTGCTTGCAAGCCTCGTACCCATTCATTTCGGGCATGTGCAAGTCCATCAGCACAATATGGTATTGATTGTTCTTGATTTTTTCAATGGCTTCCTTTCCATTTTCGGCCGTATCCACCTTGGTGTTCCATCTTTCAAGAAAAGTGGTGGCAACAAGTATGTTCACATGGTTGTCTTCTACCAAAAGCACCTTTGTTCCGGAAAGGTCGGGGTCTGTAACAATATCTTTGTTGCCAACGTGAGTAATTTCGTCAGAGTGCTGCGAATAAGCCATGTCAACAACAAAACTAAATGTGGAGCCCTTGCCCGGCGTACTTTCCAGCGTCATGTGGCTGTGCATAATTTCCAGCAGGCCGTTGCAAATGGCCAGCCCAAGGCCGCTGCCGCCGTACTGCCTGGTTGTTGATTCCGATGCCTGCGTGAAAATTTCAAATATACGTTTCTGGTTTTCAGGCGCTATACCAATCCCATTATCTTTTACTGAAAATTGTATCTCCGCGGTATCTTGGGTTTGTTTCAGCAGCATGGCTTCTATAATCACAACTCCGTTATGCGTAAATTTTACGGCGTTGCTTACCAAATTGCTTATAATCTGCCCTAGGCGTAAGGGGTCGCCAATAACAATATTGGGTATTTGGGTATCAAACATCACCCTTATGTTATTGCCATTGTCCTGCGCCTTGGTGAAATTGGTGTTTTTAACCTGGTTTATCAGTTTAAGTAAATTAAATGACGTTTTTTCAAGGGCAACCTTGCCTGATTCTATTTTGTTAAAATCAAGAATATCATTTATAAGCGCGAGCAGGTTTTCTGCGGAAAATTTCAGCAAATGAAGTTGCTCGTCCTGCTCTGGCAAGTATTTGCCTTGTAACAACAGATATGTAAAGCCAACAACCGCATTGAGGGGAGTTCTTATTTCATGGCTCATCATGGACAGAAATTCAGATCTTGCCATGGCCGCTTTTTCTGCTACCTCCTTGGCAAGTGTCATTTCTATTTCGGCCTGCCTTCTTTTCTCAATCTGTATCTTTAAGTAATCAACAATTTCATCAAGGTTTTGGTCATTCAACTCCTTAAAGTCTTCCTCATTTTCCATGGAGCGAATCGTGTCTATCAATTTAATAACAGTACGCTTTCTTTGGTCTATTTCTTCGCGAAGCCTGGTATTGATATCCTGGTATTCATTTTCACTTATGCTAAAGGCGTGTTCGCTCAATTCCTTGTCACGGTCAAAATTTTGATACGATACGTTTACCGCCTCGAGTAATTTTTTAAACTCGGCATTCTCCCTTGCGGCACTGGTCAAATGCTTGTTTACCTGCTTTTCTAATAGTGGGTGATACATAGATTAATATTCTGCCAGAGTTGTAATAGTCATTGTTTGGTTATGCAGTTCGCAATTGAAACTTTTTTTAACAGGCGAAAATTCCCCGTAAGAATAAAACCCGGTAATTGCCGGTTTACTGGGGAAAATATCCGCTGCTGCGTCCACTTCTTCATAAATCCTTTTTCCTAAAACCAGCTTCCGCCCTACACAGCTAATCAGTAAAACAAGCTGCGGGTTTATATCATCCATCTGCCCGTTTGCAATACCCGCTGCTTCCCCAGCGCTAAAAATAAGCTTGTCAAAATTTGCCTTCATTAGCCGTACGGCCGCTCCTTCAGGCACATTCCCCGCAAAGGTCATGCTCTGCTTTTCCTCATCAATGGTGAGGATAGTCCTCACAACGGTTGTTTCAGCCCCGCTAATTTTTATC
>Ga0207091_1093_pt1 | contig 22165 bp, 19 predicted proteins | sample Alteio_BWMinHeat_47_FD_153534 | JGI IMG/M metagenome (GOLD analysis project Ga0207091, IMG submission 153534) | Enriched cells from forest soil in Barre Woods Harvard Forest LTER site, Petersham, Massachusetts, United States -... | ecosystem: Environmental > Terrestrial > Soil > Temperate forest >... | reverse complement strand
TGCGACTCTGTGGCAAGCCTTGTGCTGAACGTAAGCAGCCCAGAAACGCCCATATCGGTGGCACCCGGCGTGACCCCTGTAAGCAGTTGTGGAAGCGGCAATAGTGGGGCCATTAGTTCAAACCGGTCAGGCGGCACCGCGCCATTCGAGTTCGGCATTACCTTGCCCGGTGGTACAACGGTGACGCAAAGGAACAACGGGGTGTTTACCAACCTTGCCGCCGGCATCTACAGTATAACGGTAACCGACACGGCGGGTTGCACCACTACATCGGCCAGCATCACTGTTACGCAGGCCGTGCCAATAGTTGTTACGGCAACATCGGTGCAAGCTGGCAGTTGCGGCGGCGGGCGGATAACCGCTACGAGGACGGGCGGTGTATGGCCTTATAAATTTACGTTGACAGGCCCCGGCGGCACAACCATAACCCAAAGAAACAACCCTGTGTTCATCAACCTTGTTGGCGGCACCTACAGCCTAACGGTTGCCGACACTGCGGGTTGCACCACTACTTTATCGGGCATTACGGTTACACAAGCCACACCACTGGCGCTAACGGCGACAAGCGCGGAAGCAGGCAGTTGTGGTGGCGGGCGCATAACCGCGACACGCACGGGCGGTGTATGGCCCTACGAGGTTGTGTTGACAGGCCCCGGGGGCACTACAATAACCCAAAGAAACAACCCCGTGTTCACCAACCTTGTTGGGGGCACCTACAGCTTAACAGTAACTGACACAGCGGACTGCACCACCACGTTAACGGGAATTGTGGTTACACAGGCCGCGCCCTTGGCAGTTACAGCCATCCCAACTGGGGCAGGCAGCTGTGGCGGCGGGCGCATAACTGCAACGCGGACTGGCGGCGCGTGGCCTTACGAGTTTACGTTGACGGGCCATGGCGGCACGACTACCACCCAAAGAAACAACCCCGTGTTCACCAACCTTGTTGGCGGCACCTACAACTTAAAGGTTACCGATACTGTTGGCTGTACGACTACTTTAACAGGCATTACGGTTACACAGGCCGCACCGCTTGCTGTTACAGCCGTCCCCACTGGAGCAGGCAGTTGCGGCGGTGGGCGGATAACAGCGACAAGGACGGGCGGTGTGTGGCCTTACGAGTTTACGTTGACACGCTCAGGCGGCGCGACCACCACCCAAAGAAACAACCCTGTGTTCACCAGCCTTGCGGGCGGCACCTACAGTATGACTGTAACCGACACGGCGGGCTGCGCCACTACTTTAACGGGAATTGCGGTTACACAGGCCGCGCCCCTGGCAGTTACGGCCATCCCGGCCGGGGCCGGCAGTTGCGGCGGCGGGCGGATAACAGCCACGAGGACGGGCGGCGTATGGCCTTACGAGTTTACGTTGACGGGCCCCGGCGGCACGACCACAACCCAGAGGAACAACCCCGTGTTCACCAGCCTTGCGGGCGGCACCTACAGTATGATTGTAACCGACACGGCGGGCTGCGCCACTGCCGTTACAGGGATTGCTATTACACAGGCTGCACCTTTGGCAGTTGCACCCGTTGTTACACCGGTAACCGTTTGCAGCGGCGCTGGCAACGGAACGATCACCTCGAACAGGTCGGGCGGGGTATGGCCGTATGAGTTTACCCTTTCGGGACCGGGCGGAACAACCGTAATGCAAAGGAACAACGGGGTGTTCACAGGGCTTGCCGCTGGTACATACGGCATAACTGTTGCCGACACCGCCGGCTGCACCGGCTCTACGGCGGGCATTGTGGTTAAAGCGGCCGACTGTCCATCCACATCGGCATTTGCAGGCAACCAGCCGACCCTGAAGGCGGAACCGGGCATTGATTTGAAAATCAAGGCTTATCCCAACCCAAGCGTCACTGAATTTACTTTGGTATTTGAGGGTGGCGATAGCAAGAGCAAGGTCGAAATACGGGTAGTGGATATGTTCGGCAAGGCACTGTATCAAACAACCGGTACCATATATGACCAGTACAACTTCGGCAGGACGTTCGCAGGGGGTATTTATATTGCGGAAGTTGTTAACGGAAATAATATTAAAACGGTGAAGCTGGTTAAGGGGAATTAGATAAGAAGGCCGATGACAGTTTTGCAAGAGGCTGCCCCAAAGTTCAGGGGCAGCCTCTTGTCGCCAAGATAGGCAGTGAGGCAAAACCCAGCTTGCAATGTATTTGTCACCAAGGGAGTTATTTAGTGCAACAGGGCTCCGAGATCAATTGTCCGGTTGAGGGTTGGCCGGTTTTTATGCAGGTGGTAAAGTCGGGTTTTTAAGCAGGCCGTTTTGTAAATCCATCGCAGGGTTTACCGTAAAATCAAAAACCCCCGAATTAATCGAGGGCTTTTACTGTGGGAGTTGACGGGTTCGAACCGCCGACCCTCCCGATTATAAATCGGGATGCCCCAAACCAACGAGCTTTTTAATTTTGACTTTGCTCTTCCAGTTTTTAATTTCATTCTCTCTTTTCATGGCCTCCGCCTTGTTTTCAAACTTTTCCGTATAAACAATACCCCAGTCGGAAAAACGCCCAGTAAACCCTTTTTGGTTGGTGTTGTGTTTTCTTAACCGTTCAATCAAGTCATCTCCGGTAAACCCGATATAGTATTTGTCGGCGTGGTTGGAATATAGAATGTAGACGTAAAAGGGCATAAAATCAAAAACCCCCGAATTAATCGAGGGCTTTTACCGTGGGAGTTGACGGGTTCGAACCGCCGACCCTCTGCTTGTAAGGCAGATGCTCTGAACCAGCTGAGCTAAACTCCCTTTTTTTAAATCGGGAGTGCAAAGATAAGCGCAGGCGGGTTTCTGCCAAATTTTTTATGAAATAATCTTCGGATACAGCTTTTTTTGCACAAATAATGGTTACCGGTGAGTTTAATAACTTGCATCCAGGCTGAAGAATTGATGTTTTTTTGCCGGTTAAACGGCCTGCACTGCCTTTAATTTATCTTAACCCCAAGACATTGGTTAAAATTGTAGTTTGCCGTCGCATTTTTTACAAAAGACCAGACGGAAAAGCAGGAGCAAACCGCGAAAAAGTTTGGTCTGATTGAGTTTATTAATTTTTTTATCATACTTTCATAAAATAATTTTCTGCCATGAACTTGAAAAAATTTGTTTCGGAGAATATCATCAATATTGGCTCAAGTGACGAAGACACTCCTAAACATCAACCTCCCCCTCCTCCTCCTGCACATAAAGAGGCCCCTACGCCTAAAAGCTTTATAAACAGGCAGGAAGATCAGGTAAACAGCCCCGGTAATGCTGTTGTTAATGCACAAAACAACGGCGTTATTTCTACGGATGCACTTTCTGAAGCCAGAAGCCGAATAGCAAAAGTAATCGCGGACAATAACCTTCAGGGTACCGACTATTACGAATTTATTATTACAAAAAATGCAATGAGCTCAATCCCGGTAGAAAATGAGCGTTATAAAGTAGCATTTGCTGGCCTGTCTGCAATGGGATTAACAAAAGACATTCTCAATACTTCCGCAAAATTCTACATAAAAACTGTTGATAACGAGTTGAACAGTTTTCTTGACCAATTTGCCAAAGTGTTTAAAACAGAAGTGCTCGATAAAAAAGACACGATAACTGCCAAACAGAAACAAATGGTTCAGTTGAGCGAGCAAATAAACAAGCTTAACGAAGAAATAAAAAAGATGAACGACGACGTACAGCACGACGAGGCCACTTTTGTAATGAAGAAAAACTCATTTATGCAGGCTGCTTCAGAAGCGCAAACCACTATTCAAAGCGAACTTGACAAAATAAACGAGTATATTAGCTGATTACACGCGCATTAGGATTGCCCTTAAATATTAAATTTTACCGAAATGTCACAAGAGCCACAAATTATAAATTCAAATTTTTCTCTTCCCAAATGGGATTCTAAAAAAATATCAACGGTTATCATTGCGCTTGCCCTGCTGGGTGGTGTCGGCTTTTTGTTTTACACATACATTTTACCATGGCTGCTAACAATAGTATGGGGTACTGTACAATTAATTGTCGCCGCCGTAGTGGCTGTATTTTTGTTGGGGATTGTCACAAACAGCAAGTTTTGGCGTGGCATGAATTATTTGTGCGAGGGTATTGCCCGGTGGACGCTCGGGCTGGTAATTGAAATGAACCCTTTTAATATTTTGTACCTGCAGGTTGAAAATGCCGAGAAAGAAAGAGAACAACTAAAAGTTCAGGGTGATAAATTGAAGGCGCAGGAACAATCGCTGATAACGCAGGTAGACGAAAATAATAAAACGATGCAACAGTCTGCTGCCGAAATAAAAATTTTAAAAGAAAGGCTCGCTGCAAACCCCAATAACTTCGACAGCCAGCTTCAATTACAAACCAGTTCTACAAATTTTGCCAATGCCAAAGAATTTATTGACCAGGTAAAGCCTTTACTGAATGACATTACCAAGTTGGTTGATTTTACCGACAAGGCTTATAAAAAATCGGGCGTGGAATTGCTGAATGCAAAAAATACCATTAAGATACGCAAAGCCACTTACGATGCAGTTACTACTGGCAGCATGGCTATGAAAAAGGCGATGGGGGCATTTTTTGGCAAAACAAATCTTAACAACGATGCCGATAAAGCGCTGGAAGTACTGCGCAATGACGTAGCTCAAAAGATTGGAACAATAAAAAGTGCAATATCAGTAACAAATGATATAATGAACCAAAACGACTTGCGAGACGCTGCCAAAATAAACCTTGCTGCTGAAACTGCCTTGCAATTTGAGAATGATGCCAACTTTAATTACCCGGCCTCTTCGGGTGACAGCCCATCATCATTTAGTTTAGGCCAGGGTCAAATATCAACTTCCCAAGAAAATAAGTATATTGATTTTCTTAAAAAATAATTTCAAATACTGTTGCATAAAGCCGTCGTATCAAACCCCGCTGCGTATATTGCGGCGTTTGTAGACAGAACTTTTAGATTTAAAAATAACCTTTAACCGTAAAAGCTATGATTCAGTTAAAACCGGGCGGAAAAATTTTGTTGTTACTTCTTGTTGGTGTTGGCATATTTTTCGGCGCCAAATGGTGGCTAAACCGTCCTAAAACAGTTGCGGCCTCGCAGGAACTCGGAAACGTGTCTATACCTGATGTTCCTGAAGCAAGCCTTTCTGGTAATAATGCTGTAAAGCTGCCACTGCCCGGTGACGAGGCTGCGTTAAACGGCGGGTTGCGCATTGACCACTATGAAATGACATGGGCTGCCCAAACAAGCTTTAATTACGCAAATGGCGGGGAGAGAACCACAAAGGGCTCTTTATTTGACAAGGCCGGGCTGGATGTAAAAGTTATACGCCAGGATGATGACAGCAAGAGCCAGCAAATGATGGCCAAATGGATAAAAGATTATCACGACGGAGTAACAAAAGACGGTATGATTATTACCGATATGGGAAGCCAGATGGATAGCTACCTTAAAACAATCAATGATCTGGTTCAGCCTCTTGGCCCTGAATACCAGACAGTAATTTTTGGAGCTATCGGCAAAAGCTATGGCGAAGACCAGTTGATTGGCGACATAAAATATAAAAATGACCCTAAATTATTGCGCGGCGCAGTGTTGCGGGGTGTGCGCTTGGGCGGCGATATTGACATAGCGTTGAAGTTTGCCGGGGATAATGGAGTACCTGTTAACCAGGACGAAAAATTGTATGATGCAAACGCGTTGAATTTAAGTTACGGTTCTGATTTTTTGTCTGTTGTAAACGACTATAATTCCAACCAAAAAGAGACGCGTAAAATAGTTAAAAATGGCAAAACAGGGGCGGACACAACAGTTGGCTTTGATCTGGTGGCTACTTGGACACCGGGCGATGTAAACGCCATTGTTGGGGCCGAGGGCGTAACCCCGCGTGGTGGATGTACTATTATTTCAACACGGCAGTACACAAGTATAATGCCCGCTGTTATGATTTCGTGCCGCAAATTTTTAAATGATAACAATACCCGTATACAGGATATGCTGGCTGCGCTTGCGCAGGCGGGCGACCAAGTGCGCACCTTTGAAGACGTTAAAGAATTTGCGCTTGGGCTGGACGCTAAAATATGGAACGAAAAAGACAAGGCCTATTGGATGAAATACTACAACGGGCTTCAGCAGGGCAATGCCCATTTGGGCGGCAGCATGGTATATAACTTAAAGGATGTGTCGAACGAATTTGGGTTACAAGGAGCCTCGGATATCTATAAGGAAGTATACAACACTTTCAAGGATATACACGGAAGGCTTTATGGCAAAGAACTGGAGGGGGTGCCCGATTACTTGAAGGCAGTTGACAAAAGTTATATGGCCGCAGTGGTGGCAAACCATCCTGAGCTTTTGGAGGGCAAGGCATTGGTTACACAGTATGCAGATAAAATAACTACCAAAGTGGCTAGCAAGAATGTGCAAATTAATTTTGAGACGGGAAGCGCCAAAATTAACCCGAGTTCTTTTCCGATGCTGGATGATATATTTACAAATGCGGTTAGCGCAGAGGGGTTAAAGGTGGGTGTATATGGCTATACTGACAATGTTGGCTCGCCCGACAAAAACCAGGTGTTAAGTGAGGCCAGGGCAGAAAGTGTGAAACAATACTTGCTATCAAAGGGGCTAAGTGCTGACCGCATAGAGAGCAAAGGCTTTGGCGAGCAGCGGCCGGTAGCTGACAACGGCACAGCAGAGGGCAGGGCGCAAAACAGAAGGGTTGAAATAGCCCTGGGCAATTAATAAAAATTAAATGGAAAAAATAAAAAACCTGTTTTTGCCCTTTGGTAAGGTATCCCGCGGCACTTTGATAATTGCGAATATTACCTGGGTGGTTATATTGTTGGCACTGTTTCAAATATTGCACAGCCCGATAGTGCCGGCTCCTTCCAAGATTATTTCTAGCTTTTATGGGTTGATGCAAAGCGCCAATTTTTGGGACAATTTCTTAAGCAGTCTTTTTGTAACTATACAGGCAATGGGGTACTCTATTATAATTACGATGATATTGGTTTATCTTTCAACCATTCCTTTATTTAAATTATTCGCGCAATTTGCCAGCAAGTGCAGGTACCTGACCCTTACGGGATTGGTTGTTTTATTTACCTTTTTTACTAGTGACCTTGGGCAGTTGAAAATTTCATTGCTCCTTTTTGGCATCGTGCCTTATTTCGTTACTTCATTTTTGTCAGTAATCGACAGCATTCCCCAACAGCAAATTGATAAAGCAATTGTTAACCGCAAAACACCGTGGGGCATATTATATGAAATAGTGATTGTGGGCAGGCTTGACCAGTTATTTGAAGTGATGCGGCAAAACTTTGCCATAAGCTGGATGATGATAACCATGGTAGAGGCCTACGACATGTCCGGCGGTGGTATTGGTACCATGCTTATAAAAAGTAACCGTCATTTGGATCTTGCGCCAATATTCGCTATGCTTTTAGCCGTTTTGCTTATAGGTATGCTTTTCGACTGGGGCTTGCGTAAAATACGATATAGCTTGTTTGACTATTTAGAACCTCAAAAATAAAGTGTTATGAAACATGAGATTTTTAAACTTTTTAACGTGGGCGCTGCAAACATAAGCACTCCGGAAGTTGAAGCTTTTTTGCAGGAAGACATCAATCCTAAAAGTATATCCATCATATATAAGCAAGATGGCACCGCAGTACTTTCCATAGGGTATACAAAGGAGAAGACGAGCCACCATTTTCACTTAGTTTCGCGTACCCTTCACGGAACATTGGAAAAAAATCACCACTCGCTGGAAAAGGAAATAAAAGAGAGTGCCCAAAAAATTGGCGGCGTTGTTTGCCAGGATATTGATGTGCTGAATAATAAGGTTGTCGTAACATTTTTGACAACCAAATAATATGAACTACGAGAAAAAGGACTGTTTACTTAAGGTTGAAAATGTTTCCAAAAAATTTGGCGACAAGCAGGTTTTGCACGATATCAATTTTGAAATAAAAGATATTGTGCGACTAGGCGTGATAACCGGTCAAATGGTTGCCTTGGTTGGTAAATCGGGTGTGGGCAAGTCAACCCTGCTAAATATACTTGCTGGCCTTGAAACACCCAGCGCCGGCAAAATTTTGCAAGGCTCGGATTCATTGCCCATTGAGCCCGGTGATATGGGCGTGGTATATCAAAATTATTACCTGTACGGTTGGCGAAAAATAAGAAAGATATTGCAGTTTTCGGCAATGAAAAACCCGGGCATCAAACCTTCCGAAATTAAAGACGCGATCGACGGCATTGCCAATGACTTTGATTTGTCAGATCATTTGGATAAATACCCTTCACAGTTAAGTGGCGGCCAGCAGCAGAGGATTGCAATTGCCGAGCAGATTCTCGGTGGAAGTAATTTTTTGTTGCTTGACGAGCCTTTTAGTGGACTGGATATCATTACAATTGACAAGGTAATGGATATACTGGTCAAGGTTTCGAACTATGACGAATTGAAAACCATTATTATCGTAAGCCACGACCTTGCCAATACAATTGCGTTGGCCGATACCATTTATGTATTAGCGAAACAAAAAGGAACCGATGGCGGCACCATTATCAAAGAAATTGATCTTATTGAACGGGGCCTTGCATGGCACACCAACGTTAAAGGAACGCCGGAATTTGCTGAAACTTTTAAAGAAATAAAAAACCTGCTTTAGCATTCTGGACGGTTGCCAAACCATCCTTTATGTTGCTTTTTTTGTGTGATATGTTAGGCAAGCACCTCACAACTTTTTCTCAATTAATCCTCACCCTCCCCATAATTGTATGCGCCCTCGCTGTTAAAATAGGAATCCTTCCATTTTTTTACCGCGTCGTCGCTTAGTAATTCTACAATATCGTGTATCGGGTCTGTTTGGCGTTTCCATTCAATTACTAGGCACTCCTTGTATTTTGTAACATACATACAACTGTCGCTTATCACTTTTACCTGCAACAGCGTTAGTGCCGGGTCGCTTTCAAATTCCTGCACAACATAATAACATTCCGGTTCCAGCAAAGCATAAGAATACATAAGTTTTCCTCCTTATTTACATTTCATTTACAGCAATGGCGTTGGTACTCTTTTAAGAAGTAAGGGGTTAGCCAGGCAGCTTATTACAGTGGGATAGTATGACGCAAATATAGCCAATAACCTAAAAGGTTGTTAATGCAGCAGGGTTATTTATTTGTGAATATGTTATAATGTGTTTATTTTCAATTAGTTATAAGCTAAAATATCGCTCAAGAGATGAGTGTTGCAACGGATGACATCTTTCAAAAGGATGTCATCCGTTATAACCTTTGTTGCTAATTCCTCAACGGTTTGCCCGTTTTTAATATGCTTTGTATCCGCTCTAGTGTCTTTCTCTCCCCGCAGAGGCTTAAAAATGCTTCGCGTTCCAAGTCAAGCAAGTACTGCTCGCTAACAATGCTTTGTTCGCTCAAATCGCCGCCACACATAACATAAGCCAGTTTTTTTGCCACCACCACATCATGGTCGGTTGCATAATGGCCGCGCCACATGCCGTTGATGCCAGCATACAATGCCCCCAACGCCGAGCGGCCCAATACTTTTATATCTTTCCGCCGGACGGGTTGCACATACCCTTGGTCGTACAATTCAATCGCGGCATTTTTTGCCTCGGCAATGCGCCGGCCTTGGTTAAGCACTATTTCGTCGTGTCCTTTTCTCAATATCCCCATATCATATGCCTCAAAACCGGAGGTAGCCACTTTTGCCATGGCGATAGTAAAAAAGCGGTTTTTCATGGTGATGGTTTCGGGCTCGTCCTCATGCATGTCATCCGCCGCCCTCAGAGCAAATTCCTTGGTACCGCCGCCGCCGGGTATAACGCCAATACCCGTTTCCACCAACCCGATATAAGTTTCTGCCGCTGCAAACACTTTGTCCGCATGCAGGTTCATTTCGCAACCGCCCCCAAGCGTTAAGCCATGGGGCGCAACCACCACCGGAATGGCAGAGTACCGTACCCGCATCATCGTGTTTTGGAACATGCGTATGGCAAGGTCAAGCTCGTCATATTCCTGTTCCACGGCATACATAAATATCATGCCCACGTTTGCGCCTGCGCTAAAATTCGCCCCGTCGTTGGCAATTACAAGCCCTTTGTATTTTTCTTCAGCAATGCCAATGCTCTTGTTTACCGCTTCAAGCACCTCGCTGCCAATGCTGTTCATTTTGGTGTTCCATTGCAGGCCAACCACGTCATCGCCGATATCATACAGGTTTGCATTGCTGTTTTTCCAAACAACCCTGTCTTTGTAGTTGGACATTACAATAAATGCCGCGCCTTCCTTCCCTTCCTCCAACGGCGAAGAGTAATTGGTGGTAGCGGGTGAATAACTCAGCCTCTTGCCATTTTCAATCTTATAAAAAGATGTTTTGCCCGCGGCAAGCATACCATCAACCCAGGGGGCAACCTTGTAACCGGCGGCTTTCATCGCCTCGGTTGTTCTGGCTACGCCTAAAACATCCCAGCTTTCAAACGCACCAATTTCCCAGCCAAAACCCGCCATCATTGCATCATCCACGCGATATATTTCGTCGCTTATTTCAGGGATTCGGAATGATATGTATGAGAATAAAGCATAATGAAACTGGCGATAAAACTCCCCTGCCTTATCCTGCCCCGTAACCAATACTTTCAGCCTTTGTTTGAGATCGTCAACCGGTTTTGCCGTTTCCAGCGTGGCAAATTTGGGTTTTGCCCTTGGCTGGTACTCCAGTGTTGAGAGGTTCAGCACATATATCTCCTTCTCTCCGTTTGCATTCATCGGCTGTTTCTTAAAAAAGCCCTGCCCTGTTTTGTCGCCCAGCCAATTGTTGGCCACAACCTTATCAAGCCAAACTGGAATGGTAAATATTTCCTTTGCCTCGTCGTTGGGACAGTTCTCAGCGACACCCTTGGCCACTTTTACCAAAGTGTCAATGCCTACAACGTCGGCCGTTCTAAACGTTGCCGATTTTGGCCTGCCTATAACCGGCCCGGTTAGCGCGTCAATCTCGTCGATGGTCAGACCCAGCTTTTCCATGCTGTTAAAAATGCTCATAATGCCAAACACGCCTATCCGGTTGGCAATAAAAGCGGGAGTGTCTTTAGCAAGAACGGTTGTTTTGCCCAGGAACAAATCGCCGTAATGCATTAGAAAATCCACTATTTCGGGGTCGGTATCTTTTGTGGGTATTATCTCCAACAGGCGCAGGTAACGCGGCGGATTAAAAAAGTGCGTGCCGCAGAAATGCTTTTTGAAATCGTCGCTCCTGCCGTGCGCCAGCATATTGATGGGTATGCCTGATGTGTTGGATGTTATAAGCGTGCCCGCTTTGCGAAACTGCTCAACTTTTTCATACACCTGCTGCTTAATATCCAGCCTCTCCACCACCACTTCCATTACCCAGTCGCAACTGGCTATATCCTTCATGTTGTCATCAAAATTGCCCGTGGTTATTTTCTTCACCACGTCTTTTGTGTACACGGGCGAGGGGTTGCTTTTTAGCGCCGCTTGTAGGGCATCGTTTACTATCTTATTTTTTTCGGCGGGTTTGGCCGCTGCATCAACGCCTTTGGGAACAATATCCAACAACAACACCTGCACACCTATGCCCGCAAAATGACAAGCAATGCGGCTGCCCATTACACCACTGCCAAGAACAGCCACTTTTTTGATGATTCTTTTCATATGTAAGCCAATTTAGCTTTTAGCTGTGAGCAAGACGTTAAGAGTTTTACCCACGGCCCAAAATTAGTTGCATAGCTAACTAATTTGTGAAATTAGAATAATATTTTTTGCCAAAGAAAATTTGAGGGGATTATATTTTGTTGACAGACGGAAGTATTTCATAGAATCGTCCCTTGCGTCGCAGCACGTTCATCAACGTATCGAATGGCATCAATAACCACCATTGAAAATTAAAATACCTTTGATGCCAAAGGGCTTGTCTCGAGCAATGGATATCAATTATGAAATTACAATTTTGGTCAATAGGCAAACCGCATGAGGCGTATATAAAAACTGGCGTGGATGATTTTACCGCCCGGGTAAACAAGTATTTTCCTGCTGACTGGCTTATAATACCGCCGCCTAAAAACGCTGCGGTATTGAAAGATGTCGAACTTAAAAAGCAAGAAGGAAAAGCGGTTTTGGCGTCATTGCAAAAGGAAGACGTGTTGATTTTGCTTGACGAAAACGGAAAACAGTTCTCGTCGCCGGAAGTTGCTGGGTTATTGCAGCAGCAAGCTAATGCAAGTACTAAGAGGGTGGTATTTTTAATTGGCGGTGCTTTTGGTGTGGATGAAGAAATAAAAAAAAGAGCCAATATCATCTGGAGCCTCTCCAAATTAGTCTTCCCACACATGCTGATAAGGCTGGTTGTTGCAGAGCAGATTTACCGGGCTTGTACAATTTTGCGAAATGAAAAATACCATCATGCTTAGTTTCAGGTTGATGGTTGCCAGTTTCAGTTTATCGAAGCGGCAGGGTATTTTTAACCCACCACAAAGCAACCTCCTTTTATCTCGTGCGTGATAAACTGGGAACCTGTCCCAAGGGGATCCCTTCGGAAAAACTGAAAACTTAAAACCTTGACTGTTTCCCCTATTTTTAACCCGGCTAAAAAATAACAAATGGAGATTTCCCTTACGATTATTATCATAATTATCACTGCTATAACCTCGTTCATAGCCTTTTCAAACCAGACGGTTACCGACGACCTTATATTTTACCCTCCCGCCATAACTAAACGCCACCAATGGTACCGTTTTATAACCTGCGGCTTTATCCATGCAGATATGGCACACCTCGCCTTTAACATGATTTCCTTTTACTTTTTTGGCAAGATTACAGAGCCAGCGTTCATCGAGCATTTTGGTGACAAGGGCAAGCTTCTATTTGCCATATTGTACATATCAGCACTTTTTGTTTGCCTGCTGCCCACTTACTTTAAAAATAAAGACAACCCTGGCTATAGAAGCCTGGGCGCATCGGGTGCTGTTTCAGCCATCATTTTTGTAGGAATTTTTATCGCTCCACTTGATAAAATCGGCTTGTTTATTTTGCCACCCATTATTCCTGGCTTTATTTTTGGCCCGCTGTACCTTGTCATCACTGCGGTGATGGACAAACGGGGCGGCGGCAACATCAACCACTCCGCACATTTTTGGGGGGCAATATACGGCATCGTGTTTTTTAGCATCGCCTGTTTCGCGCTTAGTAATTTTAATCCGTTTACCAACTTTATCAACCAAATCAAGATGGAATATTTTTAGCTTTTTATAAAGCTAATCCGCAGGCTGTTTTTTGTTGAAGGCGTTATCTTAAACCGGTCGTCAATACGCAGCCCAACCACCCAAATTATTTTTTTGTTAGCCTCTAGTACCCAAACTTTTTCCTTGGCGGTTTTGGAGAGTTTTTGGTCAATAAAAAACTTGCTGAGTTTCTTTTTTTTATTCATGCCAAGCGGATAAAAATAATCGCCTTGTTTCCATTTGCGCAGCAACAAGGGAAATTGAATGTGCGAGGCGTCAACGTGAATCGTCAATCGTGAATCGTCAATCGTGAATGGTGGGTGGTTGACGCTTTCTACCTCCAAAAGACCACCCTCAAACAGAACTTTCTTATCGCCTTCTTCAATAATAATATGTTTTGATGCTTCTGCTTGTTCAGGCGCGACAATAAGCCAGGCGCGGTTTCTAATGATACGATTTGTCGCGGAAGAAACATAACTGCCGTTGTCTGCCTGCAACAACTTAATTATCTCAGGAACCTGGGCTGAAGCAAACCCAAATTCTTTAATAATCTCCCAAACGATCGTTTGTTGAGGAACGATTTTCTGTAGCTTTAAAACTGGTATATGCCACTCATCGCCTTTTTTTTCTAACAGTTTGCTTTTATGCAGGGCAACAGCTTGGTTATATAAAATCTCCGCTTCCTTAAACCGTTCAATATTTTGCAGCAGGTTGTCTTCGGCATTGCTAAAAATTTCCCTTGCAGCAGGCAGCAACTGATGCCTTATAAAGTTGCGGGTGTATTTGTTGGATGCATTGGATGAGTCTTCCACCCATTCAAGATTATTCTCCCTCGCATAAGCCAAAATCTCATCACGCTTTGCGAACAACAATGGACGAAGAATATTATCCTGCCTGGATGGAATACCATGCAAACCGCCAATGCCAGTGCCACGAAAAAAATTTATCAGAAGGGTTTCTATGTTGTCGTTTGCGTGGTGAGCCGTGACAATGAAAGGTGAGTCGTGAATCGTGAATGGTGAATCGTGAACCGTGATTTTTGTACCAGGTTCTTCAGCCTTGGCAACCTCGCGGTCTATTATTGACGGTTGACGATTTACGATTGACGATTTAAACCAATCGTACCTGAGTTTTCTTGCCGCTTCTTGGATGGATAATTTATGTTGTTGTGCGTAGTTTTCTGTTTCAAAACGCTTTACCAGCATTTCTACTTTGTATTTGTCTGCCAGCGACCTTACAAATTGTTCATCCCTTTCACTCTCTTGCCCGCGTAGTTGAAAATTACAGTGCGCTATAACAACACTGTATCCGCTTTGCACAAACAAGTGTGTTAATACCACACTGTCAAGTCCGCCACTTACTGCAAGAAGTAACTTGCTGTTGGCTGGCTGCAAAAAAGGGTATTCCTTTTTTATATGTTGCTGAAATTTTGATAATAAATCGGCCATACTTAAATATTCAATAAAAAACCCCGCTTACATTGCGGGGGCTATGTATCATTCGTTGAAAAATCATTAGTGTACAAACTTGATAAATGCCAAGACAGCTCCTGATAATGCAATAGCCGTTCCCATAATCCATTTAATAATGTCAACTTTTGATTCTGCAATTTTTCCTTCAAGACGGGCAATATCCGTTTTCATGCTTGAGATATCTTCTTTGGTGGCAAAAACGGATGTTCCTTCTTCCGGCTTATTATTTGGCATCCCCATATTATTCCTATAAAAATACTACATTCTACAAAATCATTAAAATCCACCCTCCGTAGGAGTCCCTTTGGACAAATCTCCGTCAGTTTCTCTTCTGGTCCCTCACCCAGTTATCCCTTAAAGTAACCGTCCTATTGAAGATCACCTTTTCTTCGCTGGTGTCTTTGTCAAGCGTAAAATATCCTTTGCGCAAGAATTGATAGCGCTCGTCAAACTTGGCCGTTTTTAAGGCAGGCTCGGCATACGCGGTTTTCAGAATGCTTAATGAATCAACATTTATATAATCCTTAAAATCACCTTCTTGGGCATTTACATTTTCCACTTTAAACAGCCGGTCGTATAAGTGCACCTCTGCTTTTACAGCATGCAATACACTTACCCAATGCAGTGTACCCTTTACATGAAAGCCGGACGTGTCGCCCCCGCTTTTGCTTTCGGGCAAGTAGATACACCTTACTTCCGCAATTTTGCCTGCGGAGTCCTTGACTACCTCCTCACATTTTATAATGTATGCGCTTTTTAAACGCACCATCTGGCCGGGTGCCAAGCGAAAGTATTTTTTAGAGGGGATTTCCATAAAATCTTCCTGCTCAATATACAACTCCTTGCTAAAAGGTATTTCGCGATAACCTGTTTCTGGGTCTTCCGGATTGTCCTCGCTTGTAACTATTTCCGTTTTGTTCTCTTCGTAATTGGTTATTACCACTTTTAGCGGATCTAGCACCACCATCCTTCTCAGTGAAATCTTGTTTAAGTGTTCACGAACGCAAAATTCCAACAGGCCAACATCAATCAGGTTCTCTCTTTTGGCAACGCCTATCTTTTCACAAAAATCACGTATGCTTTCAGGTGTAAAGCCGCGCCTGCGCATGCCGCTTATGGTAGGCATGCGGGGGTCGTCCCATCCGCTTACATATTTTTCGTTTACCAACTGCAACAGGCGCCGTTTGCTCATTACAGTATAGTTTAGGTTAAGCCTCGCAAATTCATATTGGTGTGAGGGGAATATTTCCAATTGCTGTATACACCAGTCGTACAAAGGCCTGTGCGGAATAAACTCCAGTGTACATATGGAATGGGTGATGTTCTCGATAGAGTCACTTTGCCCATGTGCAAAGTCATACATCGGATAAATGGACCAAGCGTCGCCCGTACGGTGATGATGCGCATGTTTTATGCGGTATAAAATAGGGTCGCGCATGTGCATGTTTGGGGAAGCCATGTCAATCTTGGCTCGCAAGACCTTTTCGCCGTCAGCATATTTCCCTGCTTTCATATCAGCAAATAACTCCAAATTCTCCTCAGGGGTGCGGCTGTGGTATTGGCTGTCAATTCCTGGTTGGGTTGGCGTGCCTTTTTCAGCGGCTATTTGCTCGCTGGCGCTGTCGTCCACATACGCAAGGCCCTTTTCAATAAGCTTAACGGCAAACTTGTACAGTTGTTCAAAGTAATCGCTGGCATAAAACTCGTTGCTCCATTCAAACCCTAGCCATTTAATATCTTCCTTAATGCTATCTACATATTCGGTTTCTTCTGTAACAGGGTTGGTATCGTCAAAGCGCAGGTTGGTTTTGCCACCATATTTAATGGCCAGCCCAAAATTGAGGCAAATGCTTTTTGCATGCCCAATGTGCAGGTAGCCATTTGGCTCGGGCGGGAAGCGGGTTAAAATACTGGTATATTTCCCGCTTTTAAGATCTTCTTCGACGATCTCCTCAATAAAATTCAATGATTTTTCTTCGGCCATTCAGTTGGAGTTTCAATTATAGCAAAGATAAGGGTTAGCTTTTAAAGCCCGAACAGGCGTTAAGCAAAGTACGAAGTACGGCTTAAAAAGTACGAAGTACGATTTACGAAGTACGAGGGGACAACTTCGTCCTCGTGCTTACTTCGTACCTCGTACTTCGTAAATCGTACTTTGTACTACTTTGTACTTCTAACTTCGTACTTAATTAGCAGGCGCGGGCTGCGCTTGTTGCAAAGTTGATTTGTCAATTATCTGATACATCACCTTATTATCATCGCCAATAACCTCCTGGTAATAATTTCCATCAGGTGATTGAAAATACTCTTCGCCATTAACAGTTACGGCTTTGCATCCGTCAGGCAGTTTGAACAACAAGTCACCTGTCACCGGAGCGGGCTCACCGGCAGAGGGTTGGCTAGGTTGCTGAGACGGCTGCTGTTGCTGGTATTGCTGGTCGTATTGAGGCTGCCCGGTTTGCAGTTTACCGTTAACGCCCACTACCTTAAACCATACTTGACCATCTTGCTGTACTTCTTTTTCGTAAAAAGTACCATAATATTGGTAGAACTCCTGCCCGTTAATAACCTGTGTTGTAGCACCGGCGGGCAATTCGGGTACCAAGGCACCCAATGGCGGGGCAACTACTTGATAACCGCCATCAGCATACGGACTGTAAAACACACCACCGTAATAATAATATGGGTCGGCACCAAAATAAAATGGGTAATACCCAAAAGGTAATACACCCACCCGCAATCCAAACGGCGGGAATATTAGATGAAGGCCATAGCCATAAGGCCGGTAAAACATGCCATTATAATAACCGTACCTTGCGCCGCCGTAACCTACCACTGAATAACGAGGGTGGAAATAAGCTTTACCACCCCCATACCCGGGTGCAACGTAATGATAGTTGGATCGTGGGGCATAATACCCGCCTCTAAAATGGGCGCCGCCGCCAAAGTGATATGAAGGATGACTGCCGCCACGTTGCGCCGAAGCATCATCGGCTGACAACAAAAGCATCGCGAAAGACAAAGCAACTAAAGCCATGCTGAATAATCTATACTTTTTCATAAGTTTTAATTTTTATATGATATTGATTCAAAATGGATGCAGAAGATTAATAATGAAACCTTAAAATCAATAATTTTTGTTTCGGATGGAAGAAAGGATGCCGCTGGTTAATGAATATTTTGAGGCACAACTAAATTGTTAAGCCCTGCACCGCGGCGCAGCCGTCCGGCGGGGTGACAGCAAAGGAATACAAATAGATTGCCAGAAAGACTTGTAAAGACGAAATTTTCCAACTGGTGAACAAACTAAAAAGTTGTAGGAATTCCAGAATATCCTCAAAAGAACCGGAAGGTTGGTAAAGGGGGGATGGGTAGAAAATAATAAGGGCTGGCAAAAAGCCAACCCTTATTTTAATGATATATTTAAAACTTTCTATTGATTAGGTGCAGCGTTGGGCACGGCTGGTGCCACAGGAGCCGCCTGTATTGCCGATTTATCTATTATCTGATACATTATCTTATTATCATCGCCAATCACTTCTTGGTAATAAGTGCCAGCCGGTGACTGAAAGTATTGTTCGCCATTTACGCTTATAGTAGTACAGCCGTCAGGCAATTTGAACAATAAATCCCCTGTACCCGGCGTAACCGGTAGTTTTTGTTCGGTAGCAGGCGCCTGGGATGGCGGTTGTTGTTGCTGGTACTGAGGTAGCCGCTGTTGATTTTGCGGGGGCTGCTGCTGAGGTGCTTGCTGTTGGGGTGCCTGCTGGTCGTACGGCTGCTGCTGCGGAACTACCTGCTGGTCGTACTGTGGCTGGCCTGTTTCAAGCCTTCCGTTCCTGCCAACTACCCTAAACCAAGTCTCGCCATTGTCGCGTACTTCCCTTTTATAAAATGTACCATAGTACTCAAAGAACTCCTGGCCGTCAATAACTTGGGTTGTTGCACCGGAAGGTAATTCTGGCACCAAGGCCCCCAACGGAGGAACTACCACTTGGTAACCACCACCATCATAATAGGGAGAATAAAACACACCGCCATAATAATAATAAGGATTCACTCCATAATAGAATGGAAAATAGCCAAAAGGCAATACACCAATGTGGATGCCAAAGGGGGGATATATTAAATGAAGGCCAAAACCATAAGGCCTGTAAAAAAGCCCGTTATAATAACCATAATTACCGCCCCTGAAGCCTATGAAGGAATAGCCGGAATGGTAATAGCCACGACCGCCGCCGCCAGGCCCTGCATAATGATAGGTAGAACGGGGCGCGTAATAACCGCCACCCACGCGGGAGCCGCCGCCAAAGCCGGGATGAAATCCGGCGCCGCCGCGGTAACCGCTACCGGTGCCGCCGCCGTGGTAACCGCTGGTGCCGCTGGCGCCATGATAGCCGCTGGTTCCACTGCTTCCGTGATAACTGCCCCCACCACCGCTGCTGCCATGGTATCCTCCGCCACCGCCGCTGCTGTGACCGCCACCGCCTCCGCCGCCGTGGCTTCCGCCACCACCACCGCCATGGCCTCCGCCGCCTCTTTGGGCAGAAACATTATTTGCTGAAACTATTAGCATTATAAAGGGTAGAGCTGCTAAAGCCAGCCAGTTTGTTTTAACTATTTTCATAAAAAAAGGAATTATTTAATATAGTAGATGGCAAATGAAGGCAAAAGATTAATAAAGAAATCTTAAAATGAACATTTATTTTTTTTGTTAAACATATTTAACCAAAGTCTTTACAAATACCCCTGCTTCTTAAGGTAGTCTACCCAAATTTCATACCCCTTTTGGTTAACATGAAGGCCGTCAAGGGTATATCGTGCATCAAGCCGTTGTTTTGAATCAAGAAGGAGAGGGAAAATATTAACAAAGGTGCAATTCAGCGGTGCTAAAATGGCCGGTAGAATGGCATCCACATGCAGAACATGTGCCTCTTTGTCATAATGTTGAGGAAAGTTTGGAACATCCGGATTTAAGGGAAGGATGCTCTGCACGTATATTTTGGTGGATGGGCTGCCTTGTGATATTCTTGTAACAATCTTCCGGATATTGTCTGCGATAACTGTGTCGGGAATATCCTTGCCTATGTCGTTGATGCCTATCAGCAAAAACACTTTTGATGGCTGCCTTACAATTATGTCATCCAGCCTTTTCAGCACGCCAAAAGTAATATCGCCGCCAATTCCCCGGTTTATAACGGTTGTGTCGCCAGTAAGCTTGCCCCAGTTGCCTATTTCAGTAATGCTGTTGCCGAGGAAGATAATGCGACCGGTTACGATTGGCTCTGCCTGGAATTTTGCAGCGCGGGGCGCGTAATGCTCAGGTATAAACCCAATGGTATCAAACAGTTTCTGATTCGTTAACTGGGCCTTCGATGAAAAAGCGAAAAGGCCTGAAAATAGCACAACAAACAGGAGTATTTTTTTCATATATGCAGTTTTTACATTAAATATAAAACTAACAGTTATAACTAATACATTGCATAAAGTATATTTGACCATAACTTTTAAACAATACAAACTACTTTTTATGTTAGTTACAACCAGTACAAACCTTGAAGGGTACAAAGTTACGCAGCAGCTTGGCATAGTGCGCGGCATCGTGGTGCGCAGCCGCAGTGTTGTTGGCAACGTTGCGGGTGCTTTTCAAACACTTTTTGGGGGCAATATCACCATTTATACAGAGTTATGCGAAAATGCCCGGCAGGATGCCTACAACCTTATGATACAACACGCCCAACAATCGGGGGCAAATGCCATTATCAGCATGCGTTACGATGCCAACGATGTAATGAGCGGCGTTACCGAAGTATTGGCTTACGGCACGGCCGTGGTGGTGGAAAGGGTATGATAGTCATTGAGTCAATGGGTCAATAGGTCAATAAGTCAATAGGTCAGTAAGTCATTGAAATTGTAGATGGCGATTGCGTATTTTGGATTCATTAGAGCGATTGGTGGCCGATACCATTGATTTTACAATTGGATAACTGATTATTTGAGAGAATTAAGCCTGTTGTATTTTTCCTGCCATAGACCGTGGACAATGAACCATCGGCTATTTCACGATTGCGGATTGATGGATGCGGGCTTGTCTTTCTGCCATGGACTATGGACCATGGGCTATTGAGCGGAAGACGGGACTCGGACCCGCGGCCTTTAGTTTGGGAAACTAATGCTCTACCAACTGAGCTACTTCCGCTTGTGGTGCGCGAATGTACAACAAGTGATTAAATTAATAAATCAAATCTTCATAAGCTGTTTGCAATTCGTTGTAGGCGTGTCTGTTACCTGCCTGCTTAGCCTCTTTCATCCCCTTCTCGTACCAAGTTATAGCCAGTGTTGTTTCGCCCAACCTCTCCAGCAGTTTGCCCAGGTGGTAATAGGTACCCACATATTCGGGGCTGTCTGTTAGCACAGCTTCAAAAAGTTGTCTTGCGCCTGTATCATTCCCATCTTTTATATATTCCAATGCAAGCGCATGGCGTAAAAAATTATTATGGGGTGATACTTCCAACATTTCTTTTACTTGTTCAATGCGGTTCATACGGCAAATATCGGAAAGGTTTGAATGTTTGAAAAGTTTACGAGTTCCCAAGTTCACAAGTTCGTCAATGTGTTCCTCACCACGCTCTCCTCCGTTCCCCTCATCCCTTTAGGGAGAGGGGGTAGGGGTGAGGGTTTGCCCTTTGTGCTTATCTTTGCCGCATGGACGATAAAAAAGTACGGGTACGTTTTGCGCCTTCGCCAACAGGCGGGCTGCATTTGGGCGGTGTAAGAACGGTGCTGTTCAATTATTTGTTTGCCAGGCATTTTGGCGGCGACTTTATCCTTCGTATTGAAGACACAGACCAAACCCGTTTTGTGCCCGGCGCGGAAGAATACATTTTTAGTTGTTTGCAGTGGTGCGGGCTGGAGCCTGACGAAAGCGCCGTGCACGGCGGCCCTTATGGCCCATACAGGCAAAGCGAAAGAAAACCATTGTACCGCGAATATGCCGAGCTGTTGGTAAAACAAGGCAACGCCTATTATGCGTTTGACACGCCCTTGGAACTGGAGGAAATGCGCACCAAGTTTAAAACGCACGAAAACCCATCCCCACAGTACAACCATGTGCTAAGGGGGCAAATGCGCAATGCGTTAACGCTGGGCGAAGCCGAGGTAAAAGATTTATTAGCGGCGGCCACACCTTATGTTATACGCATAAAAATGCCGCTGGATGAAGAGATAAAGTTTACGGACATGATTCGTGGCGAGGTAAGCTTTAATTCAAGCCAGGCAGACGACAAGGTGCTACTAAAGGCCGACGGCATGCCCACTTACCACTTGGCAGTTGTGGTGGATGATTACCTGATGAAGATAACGCACGCTTTTCGCGGGGAGGAATGGTTGCCCAGCGCGCCTGCGCACATATTGCTTTGGAAATACCTGTTTGG
>Ga0207091_1092_pt1 | contig 22175 bp, 17 predicted proteins | sample Alteio_BWMinHeat_47_FD_153534 | JGI IMG/M metagenome (GOLD analysis project Ga0207091, IMG submission 153534) | Enriched cells from forest soil in Barre Woods Harvard Forest LTER site, Petersham, Massachusetts, United States -... | ecosystem: Environmental > Terrestrial > Soil > Temperate forest >... | reverse complement strand
AGGTGAATTTATCCCCCGCACGGGGAATGCGTTTGGCGATGAGGAGAATGAGTCCGCCGAGGGTGTGGAAACCGCTGTATTCAGATGTATCTATTTGCTGGATGTCGAAGTAATGCAGGAATTCCTGGAAGGGAAGAAGTCCGTCGACAAGCGCCGATCCGTCTTCGCGGAGGATAATTTCTTTGGGTTCATTGGATGCACTGACCAGATCGCCGACGATGGCTTCGAGCAAATCATTCATTGTTACCACACCTTCGATGGATCCGAATTCATCAATCACCATGGCGAAATGTGTTCTCGATTCCTTGAACCGTTCCAGCACTTTCCAGGCTTTCATGTTTTCAGGCAGATAGAGTGGGGGCTTTGCAATTTTGCGGAGGTTGACCTGAGTCAGCTGGAAATCGGTTTTGAGCAGGTCCTTGATGAATACGATGCCGATGATTTTGTCCAGCTCTCCATCGCAGAGTGGAAATGCAGAGTGTACCGAGTCGTTTATTTTTTTCTTGTTTGATGCCGCATCATTTTCAACATCAAGCCAGATCAGATCCATGCGGTTGGTCATCAGCGAACCAATCTTACGGTCGCCCAGCTGGAATATGTTTTCGACGATATCCTGTTCCACTTCTTCAATGCTTCCTACGGTGGCTCCTTCGGCCACCAGGGCTTTGATTTCATCTTCCGTGACTTTCGAGTCTTCCGAACGGGTGATCCGGAATGTTTTGATGACCAGATCGGTGGAGTTGCCCAGGAACCAGAGTACGGGGCTCATGATCCAGGAAATGATTTTCATCGGACCGGCAGTAGCCTTGGCAATACCTTCGGGGTTGAGCAGGCCGATGCGTTTGGGAATAAGTTCGCCGAAAAGCAGGGTGACGATGGTGATGAAAACAAGAACAAGTCCGAATGCCAGTTGATGGCTGTAGTGAGCAAGCTGCGGTATGGTGGCGAGTTTCTGCGTGACATTGTCAGACAAGGCGCGTTCGGCATAGACACCTGTCAGAATGCTGATCAGGGTAATTCCTGTCTGGACAGTACCCAGAAAGCGGTTGGGCGCATTGGCCAGATCCATGGCCATTTTGGCCCGGTGATCGCCTTGTTTGGCATCTTCCTCCAGGCGCGACTTCCGCGAAGAGATGATGGAGATTTCGGACATGCAAAAAAATCCGTTGATCAGCAGTAATAGCGCAATGATGAGTAGTTGTGTGATCATATCAGAACAAATATACTCTTTAGTTTATTGGTGGGGGAAAAGAGTGTAAAGCTCCGGCTAATTCGAATCACAAAGGAGACGAGATCATTCCGGAAGCTTCCATCCATAAAGAGAATGTTTCCCGAATCATTTATTTTAGAACGCCAGTTCCCTGAGCACAAGATGGATAGTTATACACCGAATAAACCGACTTGCAGGGTGAATAACAGGCCAGTGGTAGTAAGAAACTGATTGACATTATAATACAATTTTAAACCCCATCCGAAATAGGTTGAATGTTTTAAAATCTGGGCTTCGACTGGAAAGCCAAATGTGTTATGCGCAAGTAGTTGTTCATGCTGAATGGACTCAGGCGTGGTTCCAATTATACGTTCTCCGCGGAAAGTATTGTTCTGGATACTGCAGCCAGCACTCGCATTGAATAAATAGTTTTCATTGGAATAATTGTAGCCTACCAGGAAGGCTGTTTCATTCGTCCTTTCAATAGGCAGATCAAAGCTGTTAAATTGGGGAACAATATTGTTTCTTGTGGAAACTTGCAATTCTTTCGCATCCAGGTATCTTAATGTATATACAAAATTCTTGTAAATAGCAGAGAGATGAAGTCCCAAAAAGGTTCTGGCCTGACCATGCTGTGTCGATGAATACCCCCATCCAATGTCTCCGCCAGCAAAAAACAGTATTTTCGGAGTGATCACTGGCAGTGAGTCTTCAACCATTAGTTGGGTGGCCTTTGTTTGGGAAGGAGCTGTTGATATGCCGCTTAGTGCTTGAGCATACCCATTCGGGACAAAAAAAATAATCCATGCAATGCAAACGATATTTTTTTTTATTCCAGTGATCAGCAGCAAAAAAGCAATGATGAGTAGTTGTGTGATCATATCAGAGCAAATATACTCTTTAGTTTTTCTCCGGAGGTCCAGGCAAGGATGAATAAGGCCTGTCCGGAATTGGTGACAAAAAGAAAAGCCTCCGGACTTTCGCCGAAGGCTTTTCTGAATTTTGTTTCTCAGATCAGGAACAAGACTTATTTTTTTACATACATCACCTGCTTCACAGCCTTTACCACCTGTGCAGCGTTTGGTAGCCAGGCTTCGATGAGTGTGGGAGCATACGGAAGCGGAACATCAGCAGTGGTGATACGAAGCACCGGAGCATCCAGGAAATCAAAAGCATCTTTCTGAACTTTGAAAGCCACCTCCGTGGCAATCGATCCCAGGGGCCAGGCTTCTTCAACGATCACAAGGCGGTTTGTTTTTCTGACTGAATTGATCACAGTTGCATAATCAATCGGTCGGATGGTGCGGAGATCGATCACTTCGGCGCTGATGCCTTCCTTTTCAAGTTCAGCAGCAGCAGCCATAACGACTTTCAGGATTTTTCCGAAGGTAACCAGCGTCACATCCTTGCCTTCGCGTTTGATGTCGGCAACACCGATCGGAAGCAGATATTCGCCTTCAGGAACTTCGCCTTTGTCGCCATACATCTGTTCGCTTTCCATGAAGATTACCGGGTCATTGTCGCGGATGGCTGACTTGAGCAATCCTTTTGCATCATAGGGATTGGCCGGAACGATGACTTTCAGACCCGGACAATTGGCATACCAGTTGTCGAACGATTGAGAGTGCTGCGAGCTGAGCATTCCGGCGGAACCTGTCGGGCCGCGGAAGACAATCGGAATATTGAACTGGCCACCGCTCATGCTCATCATTTTGGCGGCCGAGTTGATGACCTGATCGATGGCCACAAGCGAAAAGTTAAATGTCATGAATTCAATGACCGGACGCAGTCCGTTCATGGCGGCCCCCACACCGATACCGGCAAAACCAAGCTCGGCGATAGGTGTGTCAACCACACGTTTGGCACCGAATTCGGCCAGCATCCCTTTGCTGACTTTATAGGCACCGTTGTATTCGGCCACCTCTTCACCCATCAGAAACACTTTTTCATCGCGGCGCATTTCTTCGGTAAGGGCTTCGCGCAAGGCTTCTCTGAATTCGATCGTTCTCATTTCCTTTGGTTTAAGATTAAAGTTCAGGCTGGTAACGAGCCTTGACGCATTAATGGTTTAGGGGTAACAAAAGTAAGGATTTTCCGGATTTCTGCAGAGATTCTTATATTTACTTCCATGAAGAAGTTTAATTTTTCAATTCTCCTGATTGTCCTGGTTTTAATAGTGAAAGCGCAAGTCGCTTCTCCGTCAGATCCTGTCAGACCTGTGTCAGCTGCCGTTCTGCAAGATTCCAATTGGGTTCAGTTTCGTGAACGGGTTACCTCTGCTGCTGAAGTGAAGAACCTTGAACCCGCACTGGTTTATGGTTACAAAGCACTGGACTTAGCCCGCAGAAAAGCAGATGCAAGGCTTATTGATTCTATTCAAGGCGATATTCGGTTTTGCTATGTGATGTTGTCGGGCACTGCAGCTAAACACTTTGACTACCTCCATGCCTTTCAGTATCACATCCGGCTCTCGGAAGTGGATGATTCTATGGTACAAGCGGAAAGCAATTCCCGGATTGCATCGCTTCAGTCTGAATTCGCTATGGATGCGATGAGACTTCATTTGCAAATCGATTCGATACAAAAGAGACACGCAAGCCTTGAACATGTTTTGGCTGCACAGGAAGAAAGAGAATCCCGCAATCTGATGATTTGTCTTTCCGTAGCTGTACTTCTTCTGTTGACTTTGTTTTTTCTCTTTCCGGGCTATCTTGTGGGTAAAGCCTTAACAAAGGCCCATTCATTAAAGCCGGCGGATGCGAAGGAACATGTTCAGGCGACTGAAGAAAAAGCCCGGCCCGCGATTGATCCGGTTAAAATCGAAAAAGAAATATCCGCCACTGAACCACAAAAAGCAGCATCAGCTGAGGTGATTTCTTTGAAGCAATCTTTGCTTGCTCTTGAAAGCAGACAGTCTGAACAGTCTGATTCGATGCGATCTGCCCGGAAAATTCAGGAAAGCCTTTTTGCAGATACTGCCCTGCTGAAGAAAAACTTGCCTGAATTTTTCATCTTCGATAAACCATCCGAACTGCTCAGCGGCGATTTCTATTGGGCCAGGGAAGCGGGAACCGGATTGTTTTATCTCTGTGTGGCCGACAGCAAAGGACACGGAACTGCCGGTGCATTGAGAAGCATGCTGTTTATGGCTTTGCTTGAGGAAGCGCTGACGGAGAAAAAAATCACTTCGCCTGAACTCATCTTCGGTGATGTACATGAAAAGATCATTCGGTTTCTGAATCCCGAACGCGCTTTGACACTTCCGAAAGAAGGCATGGATGCCGTTTTGTGTATGCTTGATCTGAAAGGCGGCTGGCTTCGTTTCTGTTGTGCAAACAATCCGCTCTGGCTCATCCGCAATGCAGAACTGAAAGAATTTACTGCAGATGAACGAACAGTAGGCCGAATGGAAGCGGGCGGAAAACCATTCAAGCTTCAGACACTTGGATTGCGAAAGGGCGATTGTATTTACCTTTTCAGCAACGGTTTTGTCAAGCAAACAAATGCTGCCGGCGAAAAGTTCGGCTCTGCCCGTTTGCAAGCGCTGCTTTTAGGCAATTCCACATTGCCCATGGAACAACAACACAAGGCTTTGACCGAAGCGCTAACCGCCTGGCAAGGCCATGCCACTCAAATTGACGATATCCTGGTCATGGGACTGAGAGTATAAAAGGTCTTCGGCTAAGCAGGGGTTCAACAGATTTACCACGGAGGCACGGAGAGCACGGAGAAACACGGAGAAAAATAGGTCAAAAAGAATTTTCGCAATGCTGTAGTACTCCAAAGTTCCATTCGTTATCTGAAGTCGAAAACCCCATTGTTGTTCCTCCGTGGCCCTCCGTGCTCTCCGTGCCTCCGTGGTGAAATTGTATTTTTCTCCTGTCAATAATATCCTTGTTTTCAGTTGTTTAAAGACCTCACAAAGAGTTAATAAATTCCCATTTCCGTCTCCTATTTTTAATTAAATTTGCGCGTCTTTAGAAAAAGCGTACTCATTTAATCCATTTCCGATGAAATTTCTGGTTTGCATCAGCAATGTTCCCGATACCACCACCAAAATTGTATTTGCCGATAACAAGGGGCTCAATCCTGCCGGCGTACAGTTCATTATCAATCCCTATGACGAAATCGCTCTTACCCGGGCGCTTGAACTCAAGGAAGCCCTGGGAGGTACCGTTACCGTGATCAATGTAGGCGGTGCCGGCACCGAACCGAACATACGCAAAGCGCTGGCTATCGGTGCAGATGATGCCATCCGCATCAATGCCGAACCAACCGATGCATTTTTTGTCGCAGCCCAGATCGCTGAAGTGGTCAAAAAAAACGCATACGACGTTATTCTGACCGGCCGTGAGTCGATCGATTACAACGGCGCGCAGGTTGCCGGTATGCTTGCCGAAATACTTGGAATGGCCAGTGTCACCGTGGCTACCAAGCTTGATATTGCAGGAACGGAAGCCACTGTGGAACGTGAAATCGACGGAGGCAAAGAAGTTGTTGCCCTCAGCCTTCCCTTTGTTGCCAGTGCACAAAAAGGAATGGCAGAACCCCGCATTCCGAATATGCGTGGTATCATGACTGCACGGACAAAGCCACTGCAGGTTTTGGAACCCATAGCTGCTGATGCACATACGGCGAGTGTTGCGTATGAACTTCCTCCGGCCAAACAGGCCTGCAAAATGCTGAGCCCGGATCAAACCACCGAACTCGTTGAACTCCTGCATTCAGAAGCAAAAGTTATTTAATCCGGCCCGCTTGGCCGGAGAAATCATTTAAACAGATCATATGTCAGTACTTGTATTAGCAGAAAACTGGGAAGGACGTTTCAAGAAATCAACTTTCGAAGCCGTTTCTTACGCCAGCGAAATAGCCCGGCAGATGGGAACAAACGCGACAGCGGTTGTGATCGGTAACGCTTCCGACGAAGACATGAAAGCCCTGGGGAAATATGGTGCAACCAAGGTGCTCTGCCTGAAAGGGGATAAGCTGAACACGCTCGATCCGGGTGTGTATACCGGTATTCTTGCCCAGGCTGCAAAAGCCTGCGATGCAAAGGTTGTCGTCATCTCTTATACCTACAGCGGAAAGGCCCTGGCGCCACGACTGGCTGTGCGCCTCCAAGGGGGACTGGTAAGCGGAGCCATTGCCGTTCCTTCGAATTTGAATCCCTTCACCATACGTAAAAAATGTTTTTCGGGCAAAGGCCTCACCGATGTTGTTATCCATTCGGATGTAAAGGTGATTGCCATCACACCCAATTCCTACAAGTTGAATGCCGGAACCGGAGAAGCAGCTGTCGAAGCCTTGCCGAATACCGTGAATGCCGGCGATTTCAAAGTTGTTTCCAAAGAAATTAAGAAAACCTCGGGCAAAGTAGCCCTGACAGAAGCCGAAATTGTTGTTTCTGCCGGACGGGGAATGAAAGGACCGGAGAACTGGGGAATGATTGAACAGCTCGCTGAAGCCCTCGGAGCTGCCACGGCCTGTTCAAAACCGGTGGCGGATATGGGCTGGAGACCTCACCATGAGCACGTTGGGCAGACTGGAATCACCATCGGCCCGAATCTGTACATCGCCATCGGCATCTCCGGAGCGATTCAGCATCTGGCCGGTGTCAGTTCATCAAAGGTTATTGTCGTGATCAACAGCGATGCCGAGGCGCCTTTCTTTAAGGCAGCTGATTATGGCATTGTCGGCGACGCGTTCCAGATTGTGCCTCAACTGGTCGAAGCAGTGAAAAAATTCAAGTCGGCTCACAACTGACAAATAATTCGTAAATTTAGTACTCGTTATACCGGGTGAGGCGTGTGAAACGTTTGTGAGAATTTTTGAACGGAGTGGCAGAACGAACGTTGGCGGAAGAAACGGAATCTTTGGTATACATGATTCTGGGCCGATTTGATGAATGAAGAATAAGCCTTTTGGGCTTTCTCCGCTGAAGGTGGAGGATTAAACCGACTAAGAATCAGTATAATTGTGGCAGTGAAAAAACTAAAACTAGAAATTGTGGGCTTGTCCTACAGCCAGACCCAGACAGGTGCTTATGCATTGGTGTTAGGTGAAGCAAAGGGAAAACGCAGGCTGCCGATTATCATTGGCGGTTTTGAAGCGCAGGCTATTGCGATCGAACTCGAAAAGATGACCCCAAGCCGTCCTCTGACCCACGACCTTTTCAAAAGCTTCGCAGAAACCTTCAATATCCTGGTCAATGAAGTGATTATCTACAACCTGGTAGAGGGAATTTTCTTTGCCAAATTGATTTGCAACGATGGCTCCAGAGATGTGGAGATCGATGCCCGTACTTCCGATGCAATCGCACTGGCCGTTCGTTTTGATTGCCCGATTTATACCTACGAATTTATTCTCTCCTCTGCAGGCATCATCCTCGAAGATCAAGCCTCCATCAGCGAACCCGGAGCTCCCGAACAGGTTTCTGTCGAAAGTTCTGGCGACGGCGAATTCGGTTCCCGGTCTACTGAAGAGCTCAAGGAAATGCTGAACCAGGCACTTTCGGATGAAGAGTATGAAAGAGCATCCAAAATCAGAGATGAATTGAATCAACGCAAAAAATCCTGATTCCGGCCGGCGTGCAGACTCGTCTGCAGTTCATGCCGGCCTTATCCACAGACCTACTGTTCATATCAATTAATAAAGCGCTGCTCCGCCCGCTTCCTTCCTGATTCTTCTTGAATACCTTTGAACGCAGTTAAGCGTCCGGCCAAATGTTTCGCCGGGATTCAGGAACAACAAAACACAAGCAAGATGCAACAATACCACGACCTTATGCGCCATGTGCTGGATACCGGCACAAAAAAGACCGACCGCACAGGAACCGGAACGATCAGCGTTTTCGGGTATCAGATGCGCTTTGATTTGCAGAAAGGCTTTCCGCTGCTCACCACAAAAAAACTCCATACCAAATCCATCATTCACGAACTCTTGTGGTTCCTGAAAGGAGATACCAATATCAAATACCTGAAAGAGAACGGTGTAAAGATCTGGGATGAATGGGCCGATGCCGACGGAAATCTCGGGCCCGTATACGGTTCTCAGTGGCGCTCCTGGCCGGCTGCCGATGGCCGCCACATCGATCAGATCAGCCAGGTCATCAAACAGATCAAAGAATCACCGGATTCCCGACGCATGATTGTCAGCGCCTGGAATGTCGGCGAAATTGATAAAATGAAGTTGCCTCCCTGTCACGCTTTCTTTCAGTTTTATGTGGCCGACGGGAAACTCAGTTGCCAGCTTTACCAGCGTAGCGCCGATATATTCCTTGGTGTTCCTTTCAATATCGCATCGTATGCCATCCTCACGCTGATGGTTGCACAGGTTTGCGGACTGCAAGCCGGAGAATTTATCCACACCCTGGCTGATGCCCATCTGTATTCCAACCACATCGAACAAGCCCATCTTCAGTTATCCAGAGAGCTGCGGAAATTGCCTGTGATGAAACTCAATCCCGAAGTAAAAGATTTGTTTGCCTTCCGCTTCGAAGACTTTACACTGGAAGGGTATGATCCGCATCCGCACATCAAGGCGGAAGTGGCTATTTAAAGACCACTGTAGCGGGCGGTTTGTAAATGGAATAATAAGGTTAGGTATTTAACTGATTTGGGCGTGTCCCCCGAAGAAAAATCGGGGGTCAGGCTTTCGGCACTCGCTTCCCGACGAAAAGTCGGGAGAGCTCAGACAAAAATGCCTCAATCCTTCACGCAAAAAAATATTCTTGAAATTCAGTTGCAATGGATTTCTATGTTCAGGATTAGCGCTTCCAATTCTTTTGAGCAATGAACGAATGCATTCAGAATTGAAAGCTGATTTGAACTGATTTTCAGTAATGACTCGCCGCGTGCGTTGGGGAGTCTCCAGGCTCAGCCGGGACGAACCTCAGAGTGGATGGCTGGCGGCGTTGTCCGCCTAAGGCGGAGACAAATTCACTCTGAGGTTGGTACGCGTGGTGGCCTTTTTGGTTATTTTTTGGCCACGCAAAAAGTAACATAAAAAAATTCCTTTGAATGCAATCGTTGTTCTGGGCTTTTTGAACGAGAGTTTTGTGAAATGTCCTGTCTAACACCTAAGAAAATATTCTTTACATTAGCCTGATCTAACCAAGCCATCCGCCATGCGTTCACTCTTCGTCAACATCTGCATTTCTGCAGCGATACTCTCTGCTGTTCTCATTTCATTCTGGCCCCCCTTCATCTGGTCGCTCTGCATTACTGCGCCTCTGTGTCTGATCGGGATTGTGGATATGCTGCAGCCCTCGCATTCGATCAAACGGAATTATCCGGTTATCGGACGCATGCGTTACTGGGCCGAGTGGATGCGGCCGAAAGTATATCAGTACTTCATTGAATCGGATACGGATGGAACCCCCTTCAACCGGCTCAACCGGAGTGTGATCTATCAACGCGCAAAAAAAGTAAACGATACAACCCCTTTCGGCACCCAGCTGGATGTGTATGCCGTGGGATACGAGTGGCTCAATCACAGCATCACACCCCTGCATCACGACAAGGTGGATCACAATCCGCGTGTAATTGTTGGCGGGCCTGAGTGCAAGCAACCGTATTCGGCAAGCATTTACAATGTGTCTGCCATGAGTTTCGGATCCCTGAGCAGCAATGCCATCATGGCTTTGAACGGAGGAGCCAAACTGGGCGGATTTGCGCACAATACCGGCGAGGGAGGACTGAGCCCCTATCACCTGGAACCGGGCGGAGATATTTTCTGGCAAATCGGAACAGGTTATTTTGGTTGTCGTCATGCCGACGGCAGTTTCAATCACGATGAATTTGCCGCAAGGGCTGTGCATCCCAATGTGAAGATGATTGAAATCAAACTCTCGCAAGGGGCAAAGCCGGGGCACGGAGGAATTCTGCCGGCCGCAAAGGTTACCGAAGAGATTGCAAAAATAAGACTTGTTGAAATGGGCAAGGATGTCCTCTCGCCTCCCTACCATACAGCGTTCTCCACCCCGATAGAACTGCTGAATTTCATCCAGAAACTGCGTGACTTGTCTGGCGGAAAACCGGTTGGTTTCAAGCTGTGTGTGGGTCGTAAAAGCCAGTTCATTGCCATTTGCAAAGCGATGGTGAAAACAGGCATACAACCCGATTTTATTACTGTTGACGGAGGCGAAGGAGGAACCGGCGCGGCTCCCCTCGAGTTCTCGAATTCGGTTGGAATGCCACTGCGGGATGCCCTGGTTTTTGTTGCCGATACCTTGAATGGTTTTGCCCTCAAACGTCACATCCGGATCATCTGTTCGGGAAAAGTAGCCACCGGTTTTGATCTGATCAGAAACCTTTCGCTCGGCGCCGATATGTGCAACAGCGCACGCGCCATGATGCTTGCCATCGGTTGTATCCAGGCTTTGGAATGCAATACGAATAAATGTCCGACAGGCGTGGCCACACAAAATAAAGACCTGGCCGCAGGTCTTGTGGTGAGCGATAAAAAAGTGCGTGTTAAAAATTTCCATGAAGAAACGGTCAAGAGCGCCGTTGAGCTCATGGCTGCAGCCGGCGTCAATCACCCCAAACATTTGCACCGCTCATTCATTTACCGGAGAGTGAGCGCCGGACAAATTCAGACGTATTCTGAAACCTATCCGTATATGCTTCGCGGGGCATTGCTTGAAGCACCCTATCCGGAACGCTTTCAGCTGGATATGGCAAACAGCAGTGAGGATACTTTTGAACCTTCGATTTCATACGCGTAACATTTTCAGGCTCTGATCTGGCGCACGGAAAAAAGATGTTTTTTCCCGGACGGATTCCTGCATTTCGGTTTACCGCAACCTGTTCTTCTTCGTCCTGAAATGGGCTTGAGTGGGTATATACCGAAGGACCTGATTGGCGTTCTCCTTTTTCCTCTTGTGTATTTCCGGTTTAGTCGACGATGTTTCCTCTCCGGTCCATTCGCCCTCGGTGTATGAATGCTTTCGGTGGATAATCAGTATCTTTGATATTCACACATATCCAACCAGATGACCATTTCTATCATAGCGGCGATCGGCGAGAAAAACGTACTTGGAAAAGACAATAAAATGATCTGGCATCTGCCTGCAGATCTGCAGCATTTCAAAGAACTCACCACGGGGCACCACATTATTATGGGTAGAAAAACCTGGGAGAGCATGGGTAAAAAAGCCCTTCCAAACCGGACGTCCATTGTCATTACGCGGGATAAAAATTACAAGGCCGAAGGATGTAAGCTTGTCCATTCTTTTGACGAGGCTATTGCCGCTGTACAGAATGACGAAGAGGTGTTTGTGATCGGCGGAGCTGAAATATACAAGGAGGCGCTGAGTAAAGCCGGCAAAATGTATATCACCCGCATTCATCATGCCTTCGAAGGCGATACTTTTTTTCCTGAATTTGGAAAGGAATGGTTTGAGGCCATCAACAACGATTTTGAAAAGGACGGAAAGAACAAATATGATTTTTCACTTTGCGAATACGAACGCGATTGATGCCGGTCCCGGTTCGGGGATGAGGTACAGCTAAAAAAAAGTCAGCGCTGCAGGTAAGCAATGTTCAGGTTTCTGAGTATATTAGCTCATTCATCTCCGAAAAACATGGCAAAGAGTTCAGCAAATTTCCTTCTGGTTTTACTTTTTTCCGTCTCTTTTTTGGTGATTTCATCCTGCCGGAAAAACGACCGCGCGCAGGATACCGAATTGCAAAGTGCCCGCGACATGAGCCTTGCCCTGTCAGCCTGGAACGATATTTTCAGACAAACCGAAATTCTGGCTGGTTCACAGGCTGATTTAAATGCGATTCCGGCCCCCTTTATTTATACCAACAACTGCACCTCTGTTGCTGTAAACCCGGCACTTCCCAACACCAGTTTTCCGAAAGTGTTTACGATGGATTATGGCAATACCAATTGCCAGGGGCCTGATGGTGCGTTCCGACGCGGACAGATCATTGCTACGCTCAGCGGAAACTACCGCGATTCATTAACCACCATCGTGATTACCACCAATAATTATTTTTTGAATGACAACCAGATCAGCGGCACCTATACGATTTTGAATAAAGGGCGCAACCGGGCGGGTCATCCGAATTTCTCTGAAAGCGTTGCGAACGGAAGAAGTGCCCGGCCGCACAGCAACCCCGTCTCCTGGAACTCCAAATTCACCCGCGAATGGATCCATGGCGACACCACTTCAACAGTTTTCGATGATGTTTACCTCCTCTCCGGCAACGCAACGGGCACAACCAGCGAATCCAATACCTTTGCTGTGTTCATCAATACCCCGCTCCGTTTTACCATGAATTGCCCCTGGTTTGAAAGCGGTCAGTTGTATCTCAATCCGGCCGGCCTGGCTCACCGATTCATTGATTTCGGTACCGGAGCCTGCGACAATACCGCTGCAGTCTGGATTTTCGGAGCCAAATCCACGCTCTACCTCGATTGATCCTCAGACAAGATCCCCGACTCAGGTATGCATTTCTCGGTTTTTTGATTTAAATTGCCCCCCGCCAGACTCCGTGGAACCAATTCGTTTCCTGCCATTAAACCTTCTGGTCTGATCGTGGTCCAAGTCGGGCATCACCTTAAAAAAACAAAAAACAAATTCATGAAAAAAATTCAATTCTTATCGATGATTGCTCTTGCAGGTTCTGTCCTGCTGGTTTCCAGTTGCAGCAAAACAGGCCCTGCCGGTCCTGCCGGTAATACCGGTCCTGCCGGTCCGTCACTGACCGGAAACCTGAAAGGTCACGTATTTCAGTATGATCAGTACGGATCACCGATCCTGACAGGTCTTGCCGGTATCCGCGATTCATTGAGCCCAACCAATATTGCGGTGACCGATTCAACGGGTCTCTACAAGTTCAGCAACCTGACCACAGGTGATTACACGTTCAGCGTGTCCAAGGCGGGTTATGGAACTGTTCTGGCACAGGCTGTTCAAATCGTGGGTGGCGGTGATCTGTACAGAGATATGCGTATCGCACAGATTCCCAATTTTGCTCTCACGGCTCCAACTGCCGTATTGAACGCAACCACAGGAAATATCGATATTACAGCGAATGTGTCTGCTTCGGATACACGAACCAGAGAGGTTCTCATCTTCGTCGGTTCATCCGCTGCCACCTCTTCCAATCCGGCAACGTACCTGAATGTTTATCCCAAAACGGTTACAGCAACGAAAACAAGCACAATTGTTTCCCTGAGCCCTTCGGATATTCATGATCTGGGCATCAATGCGGGTGGTACCTTGTACGTTTCCGTTTCTTCTGCAACGATCACCTACAATTCAGCATCGTTTTATCAGGATCTGGCCACCGGAAAAACGGTGTATACAGCCCTGGGTGCAGGACCAATGACTTGCAGCGTGATAGCGCCCTGAGTTCAATCCATTTCAAAAAAAAACCGTATCGGCTCAGCCGATACGGTTTTTTTATTTCAATTGTTTTTGATCAGGCGACTTTCAGAATACTGATCTTCGATTTGTTCAGTTTTTCCTTTGTATAGTCCAGCGTAATGTTGAACTGCTTGATTTTAACGTCAGAGGGGATATCGAACATCGCATCCGTCATGATGGCTTCGCAGATCGAACGCAGGCCGCGTGCTCCAAGCTTGAAATCCATGGCCTTCTCAACAATGTATTCATACACATTTTTATCGAACGTGAGCTTGACATTGTCCATCTCGAATAAACGCGTGTATTGCTTGATCAGTGCGTTTTTGGGTTCAGTCAATATCCGTTTCAGGGTATCGGCATCCAGCGGGTTGAGATAGGTCAGCACGGGCAGGCGACCGATGAGTTCGGGAATAAGACCGAACGACTTCAAATCCTGAGGCGACACATATTGCAGCAGATTGTCCTTGTCGACCGAATCATTTTGCTGGGCTGCGGTAAAGCCGAGTGTTTGCGATTGCAGACGTTTTGCGATTTTGCGTTCGATGCCGTCAAAGGCACCGCCGCAAATGAACAGGATATTCCGGGTGTCCACCTGGATCATCTTCTGCTCCGGGTGTTTGCGTCCGCCTTGTGGCGGAACGTTTACGGTAGCACCTTCCAGAAGCTTCAGGAGGCCCTGCTGAACCCCTTCTCCCGATACATCGCGGGTGATGGACGGGTTGTCGCTTTTGCGGGCGATCTTATCGATCTCGTCAATAAACACAATTCCACGTTCGGCAGAAGCCACATCGTAATCGGCCGACTGCAAAAGACGGGAAAGTACGCTCTCCACATCTTCACCCACATAACCGGCTTCGGTCAGTACGGTGGCATCGGCGATACAGAAAGGTACATTCAGCATTTTGGCAATGGTCCGGGCCAGTAAAGTCTTGCCTGTTCCGGTCTCACCGGCCATGATGATGTTCGATTTCTCGATTTCAACTTCCTCTCCTTTGGGGCGGTTTGTTTTCTGTGCAATCCGTTTGTAGTGATTGTAGACAGCAACCGAGAGCACCTTTTTTGCATCGTCCTGCCCGATGACATATTCATCGAGATGTTTTTTGATTTCAAAAGGCTTGAGCAGATTCAGCGCATGCGAAATGGAACTGTTGTTTTTTGCATTCAGTTCTTCCTTCACAATTGTTGAGGCCTGCGTAATGCACTGGTCGCATATATGTCCGCTCTGGCCGGCAATCAGAATTTGAGTATCCTGTTTGTCGCGCCCGCAAAATGAGCATTTAATCTGGTTGTCTTTGGTTGCCATCGCTCCCTGTTTGCCAGGCTTTTAATTCAGCCGGCGTTTTAAGATTAGTCTAATTATTTCTTGCTGTTGTTTCTGTCCAGGATCTCATCGATCATGCCATAGGCTTTCGCCTCTTCAGCAGTCATCCAATAGTCACGGTCGCTGTCGGCATACACTTTTTCATACGTCTGGTTCGAATGCTTTGCGATGATGTCATACAGCTCTTTCTTCAGCTTCATGATTTCACGTGCAGTGATTTCGATATCCGAGGCCTGACCTTCTGCACCGCCCAAAGGCTGGTGAATCATCACGCGCGAGTGACGAAGACTTGAACGTTTGCCTTTCGTGCCGGCACACATGAGCACAGCACCCATGGAAGCAGCCATTCCGGTACAAATGGTGGCCACATCCGGATTGATGTATTGCATGGTGTCATAGATTCCAAGGCCTGCATAAACAGAACCTCCAGGAGAGTTCAGATAGATCTGAATGTCTTTTTTTGCATCCACAGATTCAAGGAATAGCAGCTGAGCCTGGATGATATTGGCCACCTGGTCGTTGATGCCGGTTCCAAGAAATATGATCCGATCCATCATCAAACGCGAAAATACGTCCATTTGAGCCACATTCAACTGACGTTCTTCAATGATATACGGGGTGAGGGAAGAAACATAGTTGTCATAGGTAATGCTATTGATGCCTTTGTGCTTGGTGGCATATTTTTTAAATTCGTCTGATGGGTACATAAATTTGGGTTTATGGTTTGTTTTTTGTGTTTGTCGTTTGAATCTCTTTATCGGAATTTTTTTGAAGGATCAGTTGATTTCTGAAAACTCCTCATAGCCAACTTCTTTTTCCTCGATTTTCAGCTTGGTCTGAAACAGGGTCATCATCTTCTCGTGATACAGACTGTCAAAAACCCGTTTGGCTTCTTCTTCTTTTTCCAGAACCCGGTTTGCAGTCATGCTCAGTTCCTCTTCGTTGACATCGGTGTGTCCGGTCTTCTCATAATTCGCTTTGACAAGGCCTTTGACATAGTTCAGCGCTTCATCGTTGGTTACAACGATGTTGTTTTCTTTGTAGATCTTGTTTTCAATCAGCTGCCAGCGCAGTGCCTCGCGGTACTGATCGTATTCCTGATTGATTTGTTCGGGTGTTGCCGGATTCTTGCTCACAGCCAGCATCCAGCGCTTCAGGAACTCGTCAGGAAGCGTGAAATGGGTTTTTTGTATGATCGATTTAACAATGTCGTTTTTCAATTTATTCTCACTGTCGTTGCGGAACATGTTTTTGAGTTCCTCGCTCAGTTTTGCACGGAATTCCTCAGCACTGTTCACCACACCCGGACCGTACATCTTATCGAACAACTCCTGATTGATCGGGGCGGGGGCCAAACGGTTGATGGATTTTACCGTAAAGAGGAATTTGGATTGAATGCTTTCAGCATGCTCCGGGGTAATTCCAAGCTTCGTGGCCAGTTCAGCAGGTGTTTCTGCAATTTCCGAAGGCTCAAGCACCACTTTGTCGCTCGCTTTCAGTCCCACCAATTTGGCTTTGCGGGTTTCATTCAGCTTTTCGAGATACAGCGTGGATGATTTGAAGATGCCGCCTGCAAGAATTTCTCCGCTGGCATCGAGCTCAACGAAATCGCCATAAACGAGGTCATGTTCGCCGGTTTCTTCAACAGAGGCTATCTGCCCGTAACGGCGTGCAATATCATTCGAATATTTATCCAGCAGGCTGTCGTCAATTTTCACAACGAAACGGGTATGTTTCTCATCGGCAGAGAAATCGACTTTGAAATCAGGCTGAAGTGCCAGATCATACACAAATTCAAATTCCTTCTTGCCATCGAGTTCAATGTCCGGGTTGTTATCCGCCTTTGGCAATGGATTGCCCAGGATATCCAGCTTTTCTTCCTGGATGTATTTGTAAAGGGTATCGCCAAGCAAACGATTCAACTCATCTGCAAGGACTGATTTTCCATACATTTTCCGGATCATTCCTGCAGGCACATGACCCGGTCTGAAACCAGGCATGCTGGCTTTTTTCTGATGATCCCGGAGGGTCTTTTCTACATTGGAAAGATAATCTTCCGGACCCACTTTTATCTTGATGACTGCTGTAAGGGCGTCGATATTTTGTTTGGTAATATTCATCGTTTTGAAATTAAATCTTGTTTTGAAATACGCTTCCTTTTAAAAGGAGGCCAAAGATACAAATTATTTGACTTATTCCGGGCTGTTTCCGGTCATCCAACGAGCGGAAAGTGTCACTAAATAGCTCAAAACGGGCGTTCAATAAAAGAATAGCAGATTTGAAGAGTTCCGGACACTTCGATTCGCCCATTTTTGTCAATTTAGCCAGATGAACGACACTTTTGCCTTCGCTACATACTGGAACATGGATATAGGTAATACGCTATTCAAATGAATCAGGTAAATTGTTTTCGCATGAAGAGTTTCGCTTTTTTCCTGCTTTTTCTTGCTTTGGGGTGTAAATCGCCGGTTGTCAAAACCGGGAGATCCTTCTATTTCTGGCGAACCGTGTTTAATCTCGGCCGCCCGGAACAGAAAGAATTGCGTGAACAAGGTGTCCGGAGACTGTATACCCGGTTTTTTGATGTGGATTATGACCCGGCTTTAAAAACGACAAAACCTGTTGCCGACATCCGGTTCGGAACAGCGGTGGATAGCGTTTTGGAAATTGTGCCTGTTGTGTTTATAACCAACCGGGCACTTCTCGAAAGCGCTGATTCATCGATCCAAACCCTGGGGCTCAGCATTGCAGGACGTATCAGAGCCATCGAACAGGTATTGACCGGGCAACACCTGAAAGAAGTTCAGCTGGATTGCGACTGGACGGAAGGCAGCCGGACGAAGTATTTCAAATTGATTGAGGTCATCAAATCGGAATTTCGGAAAGAGCCCGTCTTGTTTTCCGCCACCATCCGCCTGCACCAGATTAAATATTTCAGACGAACCGGAGTGCCTCCCGCAGATCGGGGTATGCTTATGTTCTACAACATGGGTAAGCTGGATGATGAAAAGACAGCGAATTCAATTTACGATGCACGAACTGCAGAGCCTTATCTTCATGACCTGGCCGCTTATCCCTTGCCTCTGGATATTGCCTTGCCTTCGTTTTCATGGGTCGTGGTGATTCAAAACGGCCATGTTTGCCGTCTGATCAAGGATGTGAGTGAAGCAGAGCTGAATGCAGAAAAAGGCCTTGAACGGACCGATGCCTGTCATTTCAGGGTGAAATGCCGGATCCGGCTTGGAAATACCGATCTGTTTGAAGGAGAAACACTGCGGCTGGAACAGGTGAATGCTGAACTGTCGGTCAGGGCCGCAGAACAGATCCAGGCAAACCTGGCACACCGGCCGGTGTATGTGGCCATTTTTCATTTAAATAAGAATCAATACACGACATATGAAAAACAAAGCTTTGAAGCTGTGTATAATCGGTTTGATTAGCACAACGGTCTTTTTCAGTATTCGTCAAATTGCACGTGCAACCTGTGCATTCGGTGGTTTTGATTATGAAACGGCCGGATATAATCTGTTCGATCAGGCATTGATCGGGAAAAGCCGTTTGGCGCCCTTCCTGTATGAGCCATCCCGTCCTTATTTTGAAGGTTTGATGGATTCAAGCAATGCAAAGCTTTTGCCGACTAACGAAAAAGAGTGGGTGGTGTATCTGGGCAAAGAACCCTCTGAAGCCGAAATTACACGGCTCGTTTCAAGGTCGAAACTAGCTGACCTGCAGGAACTGAAAAAGGCTGTTCAGAAACAGGCCAATACCCTCAACGATAGCCTGGCAAAGAATGCCGGTGCGAAATACCTGATTCGAAAATCGGATGTGGAGACCTGCAATTACCTGATCTTCGCGAAACGCTGTGAACCGCATGCGAACACCGGAGATGCCGGATGGTACAGTCTTCCGGTGCGCGATACGATAGCCATGGAGAAGCTTGCGAAAGAAGGAGAAGCGCAAGCCCGGTCGGTCCGGAACAGTTTCATTCGTAACCGCTATGCTTTCCAGGCTGCACGGATGGCACATTACCGCGGAGATTATACGACCTGTCTGCAACTGTGCAAACAATACGAAGCGGCGGTCGCAGCAGACTCATACATTTCGCGACGCTTCCAGGCTTTGGAGGCGGGTGCAATGAAACATCTCGGACAAAATGCAGAAGCCCGGTACCGCTTCGCCATGATGTTCGATAAATACTATTCAGAAGACTTTGATTTTTATTACAGGAACTTCGCCTTTTCCACACCGGAAGTGAGAAATACGGAATCGCATTACTCTGCGGCAGGGGGATTGATAAGCTACAGCGATTCACTCAATGGTTATCAGTTTTGTAAAACGGCTCATCAGAAAACAGTGCTCTTGTTTCTCGATGCCTATGCGGGAGTGATTTTTGAAATTCCGGCTATGCAGAATATGTATGCCCTGGAACCACAGTCTGAGTTGCTGGAGATAATGCTCATGCGGTCGATCACAGAAATGGAAAAGGGCGGCTTTTTCCCCAAACACATGTATGATTCGGGCGAAAAGACCAGCGCTTCCGCATCCGGAGCGGAGGATGCGCGACTGCTCCGGGCTTTTGTGCTTGGCAGCCTGAATAAAGGCAAGATGAACCGCAAATATCTTTGGGAATATGCAGCTGGCCATTTGTCCTATATGATGGCGGACTACACGTCTGCCCAGCAGTATTTCAAGCTTGCAGTGGCGGATGCACCCTCCGGGCTTTCGATTGAGAAACAGGCCAAAGCCATGGGAATACTGATGGAAGTGGAACTGACCAGACAGCAGGATGCTGGTTTTGAGGCCCGGATTTTGACGAATATTCAATGGATGAAAGCGAACTATGCAAATGATGATCGTCTGACTTATCTTTTCTGGCGGATGGCGCAGCGGTATGAGACGCAGGGCGACTCCATCCGGGCGCTGCTGTGTTACTCGCAGAGTGCAAAGGGAATCGACCTGATCGCCAGAGCGGAATCGCATCCACTGGCTAAAATGATTGTCTGGATGAATAAGACAGGGAAAAGTCCTTTTGAAGAAGGCTTAGCGGCCGGATTCAAATATTCTTTGGGGCAATTGTACGAATTGCAGGGCACTGTTTTCCTGCGTCAGCACCGCCTGGCAGAAGCGCTGGATGAATTTAAACTGGCAGGAACGGCCAATCTGTTGCCGCTGCCGGCTGATCCCTTCGAAATTCATTTCAGGGACTGCCACGATTGTGATTTCGCCGAAGTGCAAGCGCATCCCTATACCAAACTCACTTTTGTTCAGCGGATGATGGAACTGGAAAAACTATCGGATGCAAGCGGAGCGGATCAGGCAGCGGCTGCTTTTGATGCGGCTAACGGATATTACAACATGAGTTATTATGGCAACAGCTGGATGACGATGGCTTATCAGCGTTCAGGGTATGATACAGCCGATCAGTTTTTCGATTGTTCTGTTGCGCAATATTTTTATGAGAAGGCCAGAAAGTTTTCGACCGATCCCGAGTTTCAGGCGAAGTGTGCCTATATGGCTTCAAAGTGTGAACACAATGCCTTTTACAGGAAAACAGGGCTTTCAGGCAGTGCCGATGACAAAGGCATCTTCCGCTTCCGCAGTTATGACAAAATGCTAAAGGAACAATACGCGAATACAAACTACTACAATGAAGTGATTAAGGAGTGCAGTTATTTCAGCTATTATGTGAAACATTGAGAATTTGGGGATTCATTGCGTAAGAGGGGGGAGCAGTACTTACAAGAACAACAAGAACAACAACAACAACAACAAGAACAACAACAAGAACAACAACAAGAACAACAACAAGAACAACAACAATTTCACCACGGAGACACGGAGAACACGGAGGGCCACGGAGGCATTGTTGTTGCCTGGCTGCTTGGGTATTAAAGGAAAAGCCCTTTTGATTTCTCAAAAGGGCTTTCCAGGTAAATTATAACTGAATTATAATTACGCCAATCTTACGTTAACGGCATTTAAGCCTTTTTTACCTTCCTGAACTTCGAAAACAACTTCGTCGTTCTGACGGATTTCTTCTTTTAAGCCAGATACGTGAACAAAAAATTCTTGATCAGAATCGTGCAACTTAATGAAACCAAATCCTTTGGTTTCATTAAAAAACTTTACGGTACCATTTTTCATGTTAAATAATTATTTAAATTAATTGTTAGACCACAAAGATAAGCCAATTATCGGGACATTTTACAATCTGCACCTGATTTTTCTTTGAAGAAGAACTATATATTGCCCTCGCTTATAGAAAATCTGTACAGCCAGGCCGCACTATCCTCAGGCCTTTGAATGGCAAAGCACCAGCAAAACGAATTGCAGGACAGATACTTATAGTCATGCTTTGTTGTTCGAGCCAGGAAATCAGGATGCTCAGAAACACAGCTTCAAAAGCTTCGGATTTGCAGAAGATACCTGTCAACTGCATCCTTTCTTTGCCTCTGTGTGCCGATGAGCAGGAGCGCTTCCTTGCACTGTCCGGCAAGTCTTATTACGCATTGCCGAGGGTCTGTTGGCCTGTGTTTTCGGGTTTAATTCAGTGATTGATTAGGAGATACGGTTAATTGGTGTATCTTTGTGTCTCGAATTGATTTGTAATCAGGAATTTCTTCTCCTCCGTCTGCTCCGCAGTTTAGTTTGCATCTCCTTTCATTATTGAACAAAGAAACCTCCCGGGACAATATATGCTCTCCCGGAAAGTATCGCTTGTATTTCAACAATCTGTTTGAATCCATTTGACAATCTGTGCAGAACGATCTGACCGGATTGAATGAGCCAGGAGAACAGAACCTAATTATTTAACAATTTAATTAACCAACAAAACCAATTATGACATTTGAAGAATTAAACATTATTGACCCTATTGCCCAGGCCTTGAAAAAGAAAGGGTATACATCACCAAGTCCGATTCAGGAAAAAGCAATCCCTTTTCTGCTCATGGGCAGAGATCTGTTCGGATGTGCACAAACCGGAACCGGTAAAACAGCAGCCTTTGCAGTTCCTATCCTCCAATTGCTTCACAAAAAAGAAGAACAAAGCGGGAAAAGACCCGGAATCAAAGCACTTATACTTGCTCCAACACGCGAACTGGCCATCCAGATCGATGAAAGCTTTCGCGATTATGGCAAAGCACTGACCCTTACGCATACCGTCATCTTCGGTGGCGTATCGCAATCCAAACAAACACAGGCTCTGCGCAGAGGTGTGGATATTGTGATCGCAACTCCGGGCCGTCTGCTCGATTTGATGAA
>Ga0207091_1091_pt1 | contig 22196 bp, 16 predicted proteins | sample Alteio_BWMinHeat_47_FD_153534 | JGI IMG/M metagenome (GOLD analysis project Ga0207091, IMG submission 153534) | Enriched cells from forest soil in Barre Woods Harvard Forest LTER site, Petersham, Massachusetts, United States -... | ecosystem: Environmental > Terrestrial > Soil > Temperate forest >... | reverse complement strand
TCTTAAAGTGGTGCTCCGCTTCATCGTACTCCTCCAATTCTCCCGTTGCCATGTTGAAATTCCAGGCATGGAGCTGGAGTGAGCCATTCTCCACTCTTTCTCGAATCCAAGGAAAGGTTTTTAGGTTTTGTAAGGAATTCATGAGGGAATAGCGACCGCAGAGGACGATTTTTTCGTCCAAAGGGCGGTCTTTATGATAGTCCATGACGGCGTCGTGGGCCGCTTGCGCCAGTTCCATCCATTTTGTCAGAAACGTCTCCGAACCACAGGTTTCATGGGAATGTTCCAGGAGGGACTGGATTCCTCCGCATTGGGTATGGCCAAAAAGAATCACATGCTGAATCCCTAACACACAGATGCCAAACTCAAGGGCAGCACTTGTGCCATGGTAGCCATGGTCGTCTTCATAAGGAGGGACAAGATTAGCCACATTCCGGATCATAAAAAGATCGCCCGGTTGGCAGTTCATGACCAGCGCCGGATCCACTCGTGAATCGGAGCACGCAATCATCAGGGCTTTGGGGCTTTGTCCTTGACGCACGAGGGTTGCAAAGGAGGAGTCCCCTCCCTCGAAATACTGCTCCCGAAATTTTTGGTACCCTTCAATGAGGGTCTGCATATCTTTTTTCATGAAGGGGAGGGTAGGAGATTTGGAGATGAGGGTCAAGGGGAGCATCAAGGGTTCTTTTTCCTCTTGAAGATTGTCCAAAAAACTTGCTTTTAGTAAAAAAAATATGTTAGTGCGATTCTTGAAAGTTTTTAATACTTAAAAAAGGAGTTTTGTGAATGGAAAAATATCTTGTGGCAATGACGGCGCTCTTGCTCAGCGTCCAAACGGCCCAAGCCATGGATTCAGCTTCCCAAGCTATAGAGGAGATAGGAGAGCAACCAGGTAGTGCCCCCAGACACCTCAGCAAGGATGAGATTGAAAGTGCACTTAAGGTGCACGAAGCTGAACAAATGCAAAGATATCTGGCTGATCCAAGAGTTCAGGCAATTGCGCTACAAAGAACCTCTTCACAGAGAACCCTAGAGCAGATGCGGATAGACATGTGCGTTGCTAGAGAGGAGTTTGCGAAGAATCCTCAACATAAAAAACTCGAACAGGAAGAACTCGCATTGGCACGGGAGGATCTAGCATTATATGAGTCGTATGGTACGCCCGAGGGGAGAAAGCTACTAGGCCTAAAGCTGTTCGGATATCGTTGATAAACCTGCGGCTTCTGGAGCAGGAGCAGCTCCTGTTGCGAGTCTAGACGAGGTTAAATCAGATCTAGCATAGCTCAAACGAGTAAATATGAGCTAAATTTGAGTTAAAGGGGACTTTTTAGTCCTCTTTAACTTTAAGGTTTAAGGGCCTCAAGCATTTGTGAAAAATGAAAAAAGAGACAAGATTTCCTGCGTCCTGTCTAAAAATGTCGGCCCTTCATCCCTTTCCTGTTTTTCATTTATTTGAACCTGGACAGCGGTAGCGAGAGGGAATAAACCATGACCTATCAATTTCTTGTTCCTCTTATTTCTTACTTTTCTGACTAACTGCTATATCGCTCTACTGCTACACTTGCTGCGACACCTACTTTACTGCTCCACCGCTCCACTGCTACACTGTCTTCTACGACACTAAAGGAGGCCCCTATGATCCCCCATACATCCACAGATATCCTTTTGACGCTTATTGCTTATTTGCTGGGCAGTCTTCCGTCCGGTTTGTGGATGAGCCGGCTTTTTGGACTTGCCGATCCTCGGACTGTGGGGTCGCAAGGGACGGGGGCCACCAATGTTTTGCGAGGAGGGCATAAACTCGCAGCCGGGCTTACGCTTTTTCTAGATGTGCTCAAGGGGGCGGTGACGGTGATGATCGCGGAGCTTGTGGATCCGTCCTTTGCACCGTTTGCGGGCCTTGTGGCTGTGATCGGTCATATTTGGCCTCTCTGGCTTGGGTTTCGAGGAGGCAAAGGGGTTGGGCCAGCGTGCGGCGTTTTGCTTGTCCTCAGCTGGCCGGTGGCAGTGATATGTTTTGTGACGTGGATTTCTGTCGCTTTTGTGACGCGTTACTCATCGCTCGCATCGATTGTCACGGTTTGCTTATCTCCCTTCTATGCGATTTATCTCGACACGGGTCACCTCACTGTCTTATGTATTGGTCTTGCCGGGCTTCTTTTATGGACGCACCGGGACAATATCAAACGCTTATCGACAGGGAGAGAACCACACATTGGAGACACGAGCCCCCCACCCTCTGACGCCTAAAGACACCCTTTTTGACTGGCTGCAGCTTACCCGGTCTGAAAATGTGGGTCCCCTCACTTTTCGGGATCTTCTCAACCACTATGGGACCGTGCGGGCTGCCCTGGAAGCTTTGCCAGAGCTTGCAGTGCGGGGAGGGCGGACGCGGCCACTTAAGGTGGCCTCCCCCCTTGAGATTGAGAAAGAACTGGAGGCAACCCATGGCTTTGGGGCGCGGATCGTGACGATGGAGGATCCTCTTTATCCTCCTTTGCTTGGTCACATTGAATCGGCACCGCCTGTGATCACGGTGAAGGGTCAGCTCTCCCATCTCCAGAATCCTCTCTTTGCCATTGTGGGGGCACGCAATGCGTCCCTCATGGGGAAGAAAATTGCAGGACGATTGGCTGGGGATCTGGGAAATCAGGGATGGGTGGTGGCGTCTGGCCTTGCGCGGGGGATTGATACGGCTGCCCATCAGGGTAGCCTTCAAACAGGAACGGTGGCAGTTCTTGCGGGAGGAATTGACAATATCTACCCTTCAGAAAATGAACTGCTCTATCATCGCATTGCTCAAGAAGGGGTGCTCGTGGCGGAATCTCCTTTTGGGACAAAGCCCCATGCCACGCTTTTTCCTCGGCGCAATCGGATTGTGTCGGGGATCTCTCGGGCGACGGTGGTGGTGGAGGCGGCGTTTAAATCCGGATCCCTGATTACGGCTCGATACGCTTTAGAACAGGGCAGGGAGGTCTTTGCGGTTCCCGGCCATCCCTTTGATCCTCGGGCACGGGGGTGTAATAAGCTCATTAAAAATGGAGCGGTTCTTGTGGAATCTTTTGAGGATATTGACCAAGAGATTTCCCCGCGAACGCCTTTTTATCCTGAACCTCACGTAGTGGAATGTGAGGAGTCTTCCCCGCCACGTCCTTTGGAAGATGTGCGTCAGATTCTTAAAGAAAATTTAAGTGTTGTTCCGATAAGTGTTGACGAGGTGATGCGAGAATGTCAGTTGTCAGCATCTGAATTATGGATCGCCATCCTTGAGATGGAGCTTGCCGGATATCTTGAACGCCACCCAGGAGCCAAGATATCCTTAAAAGAAGAATGGAACAGCGCATGAACCTTATGATTGTGGAGTCACCCACCAAGGCAAAAACAATTGAAAAATACCTTGGCAAGGACTTTCGGGTTTTGTCCAGTTATGGCCATGTGCGCGATCTTGTGTCGAAGAATGGATCCGTGCGTCCTGATGAAGGCTTCGCCATGACCTGGCAGGTGGATGATCGGGCGAAGAAGCATCTGGATGCGATTGTTAAAGAATTAAAGGGCGCTCAAAACCTCTATATCGCAACCGACCCTGATCGGGAAGGGGAGGCCATTGCCTGGCATCTCCAGGAAGTCCTCTCTGAAAAGGGGGCCTTGAAAAATGTGACCACCCACCGGGTGGCGTGGAATGCGATTACAAAGGAAACGGTCACCCATGCCCTGGCTCATCCTCGTGCTATCGATCGTTCTCTTGTAGAAGCTTATTTTGCCCGATTGAGTTTGGATTATCTGGTGGGCTTTACCCTCTCCCCGATTCTCTGGCGCAAACTCCCAGGCAGCCGTTCAGCAGGGCGGGTGCAGTCGGTGGCTCTTCGGTTAGTTGTGGATCGGGAAGTCGAAATTGAAGCCTTTATTTCCCAGGAATATTGGACCATTGATGTGGGCTTTCTCACTCAAGATCAAAAGGCTTTTACGGCGCGTCTGACGCACCTGGATGGGAAAAAGCTTGAGAAATTTGATTTGCCTTCTGAAGAAACCGCTCTTGAAGCTGTTCGAAAAATTGAATCTCATCCGTACCATGTTGAATCCGTTGAGAAAAAGCGGGTCCAGCGTCATCCGCGTCCCCCCTTTACAACGTCGACCTTGCAGCAGGAAGCGTCTCGCAAATTGGGATTTAGTCCGAAAAAGACCATGCAGCTCGCACAGAAGCTTTATGAAGGTGTTTCTGTGAAGGGGGAAACGCAAGGATTGATCACCTATATGCGTACGGATAGTACCCAGGTGGATGGAGCTGCTTTAGCGGCCTGCCGAACGGTGATTGGAAAGGCTTTTGGGGATAAATACCTTCCTGAAAATCCTCGCCAATACAAGACGAAAGCCAAAAATGCCCAGGAAGCCCACGAAGCCATTCGGCCGACGAATCTGACCATTTCGCCTCAAGATGTGACTCATATTGACTCTGATCAGGCGCGATTGTATGAGCTTATTTGGAAGCGGATGATGGCCTCTCAAATGGCCAGTGCCGAGTTGGATCAAACAAGCGTCGATATCACCTCTCCTGATCAAAAAATTATCCTGAGGGCGACAGGGTCCGTTTTGGTGTTTGATGGGTTTTTGACCCTCTATCGGGAAAGTCAGGATGATGAACCGGAAGATGAGGACAATAAACTCCTCCCCCCCCTTCAAGCCAAAGAGCCTGTGGAGAAAGAAACAATTCTCCCCGATCAACACTTCACCCAACCCCCGCCACGCTATACGGATGCGAGCCTCATTAAAAAAATGGATGAGCTTGAGATTGGCCGTCCAGGGACGTGGGCGTCAACGGTTCAAACGCTTCTTGAGCGGGGCTATGTGCGTCATGAAAAGAAAACCCTCGTTCCTGAGGATCGGGGACGCATTGTGACCGCCTTCCTCCTGAACTATTTCCGGACCTACGTGGAGTATGATTTTACGGCCCACTTAGAAGAGCAATTGGATGAAGTGTCCAATGGCGATCTTTTCTGGAAGGACGTTCTCACCCAGTTCTGGAAACCTTTCTTAGGCGCAATTGATGAGGCAAAAGACCTCAAGATCCAGGAGGTGCTGGAGCATCTTCAGCAAAAGCTGGATCACTTCCTTTTTCCCGTTGTGGAGGAAGGGGTGGATCCTCATGTCTGTCCGCAATGTAAGGTGGGGACGTTGGGTTTGCGCCTCAGTAAATTTGGGGCGTTTATTGGATGTAGCGACTATCCGACTTGCAAATACACCCGTCCTTTGGCGGCTGAAGGGGAGGGCGGCGCTGCTTATGAAGAGCCTTTCGAGCGGGAGCTGGGCACGGATCCGGCCTCAGGGCTTGTGGTCACTGTGAAAAAGGGCCCCTATGGCTTTTATGTTCAGTGGGGCGAAGGGGGAACGGGCAAGAAGAAAGACAAGCCGAAGCGTGCTTCCGTCCCCCCCAGTCTATCGCCTGAGATGATGACTCTTGAGGAGGCCCTTGAGCTCGGCAGCCTACCGCGGGAGGTGGGCATTGATCCGGAAACAAAGGAAATGATTACCGCCGCCATTGGTCGCTTTGGCCCTTATGTGAAAATCGGTAAGACGTTTGTGTCTTTGAAGAAAGAGGACGATGTCTTTACTGTAGGCCTTAATCGCGCCCTTGAGCTCATTGAGCTTAAGAAAAATGCCCCTCCCCGAGGACGGCGTGGGGCCCCTGCGAAGCCTGTAAAGAAAACGGCTCCTGTGAAGAAAAAGGCATCTGCGAAGAAGGCGCCTACGAAGAAAAAGGCGTAGTCAGATAGAGGAGAGACCGCTCGCTCTTTACAAGTAAGCGTCCCCTTTCCTGTCTTTCATCGATTTGTGCTTAGTCTGTGCCGCCTTCTGTACCCGTCTCACTTCCTGAACCATCAGGACTCATAACTTCTGTCGGTGCTGCTGCTATTCTCCTTTTTTCTCTTTTTTTTGCTGCCTCTATTTGTCTTCTTTCTATTGTTTTTTTGACATTTACTTCGTTTATTGTTGCTCGCTCTACTTCCTCTGCTGCTCTTGTTGCGGCTGCTTTTAATTTACCAGCTTCCTTTTCGGTTCTTGCGGCTTCCAATAACGCTGAAGGATCCGAAAGTGAGCCCGCTGCGGCTCTTGCTGCTTCTGCTTTCGCTGCTGCTTCTGTTGCTGCTGCAATTAGCTTAGCAGCTTTTGTTTCCGCTTCTTCTCTTTCTTCTCTTGCCGTATTTATTTCTCTCTTTGCTCTTTCTACTGATTTGGCACTGTGATACGCTCTCCCTGCTGCATCTATTATTTCGAGTCCTGCTGCTGCTGCCGGTTTAGGTGACATCCATCCTCCTGAGGCTTGTGGTAAAGCTGCCGCTGCCGCAGGTGCTGATCCGGCCTTTACGCTTGAGGATCCCCCCCTTACGCTTGAGGGGGCCGCGGGTGGTGTCATCGATTTTGGCATTGCTGATTCGTCGGAGGCTACAGCTTTTCTTAATCTTTCCAATGCGTCTTCTGGGAGGAGAAATTCGTCCTCAGAGGAGTCTGAATCAGAGGAATCAGAGGAATCCGATCCTGATATCGCCGCAGGTCTTGATTTTACCCTTGCTGTTGAGGCCGCCGTGTATTTTGGCGTTGTTGATCCTCTGGAAGCGGCTACTTTTCTTTTTGGTGTTCTTCTTGCTCCTTGTGACTCGCTATCTGAGTAGTCTGGGTCATTCGAATCATCTGATTCAGAGGGGATCGGCGGCTCCTCTTCTACTTCGTCTTCTACTTTATCGTCTTCTTTTTCTGCCGAGGCTTTTGCCTGTGCTGTTCTTGCTTTTTTAGCTGCTTTTCCTCTCGCCGCTGTTTTTGCTTTTCGTTTTTCTGCACCTTTTCTATTTTTTTCGTTCCTTTTTTCTTCTTTTTTTCTTTCTTTTTCTGCTGTGTCTTCTGCTGTTTTTGCTTTTGCTTCTGCTGCTTCCGCAATCTTTATGAGTGACTCTCGTTCTGAAGGTGAAGTCTCTGCTTCAGCTCTTGCTTCTGCTGCTTTTTCTCTTTCTGTTTTTGCTACGTCCAAAAGTAAGGCTACGCTTGCAGCGACAGCTCGGGCTGTTTGTTCTGATTCGACTTGTTTCCTCTGTGACGCAGATAGTGGCTTGAGTGATGCCGCTGAGGCTGACCCTTCTGCTACACTGGGTAATGAAGACATGGTTCGCTGGTAAGATGGTGAGGCCAGCCCCCCGTCTGACGTTCCAGATCTTCTAGATGGTAATGTTAATGCCCCAGAGGGGAGGAACGACATTGGTGTTGTAGATCTTGTTGGTGACATTGCAGGTGTTGATGACCCAAACAGTCGCGGTGACATCATAGGTGCCGAGGACATAGGTGCCGAGGACATCGGTGTCGAGGGCATAGAGAGTGGTGGTGTTGATGCCCAGAATCCCCCTGGTTGTGAGGATGCCGCCGCCGCTGCTGGCGCGTCTGTTGCCATCCCCGGTGAGAACACGTCACCTGCCCTTTTTATAAGAGCATAAAATTCTGTTCTTATCTCAGCTGCAGCTATTTCCTTAGCGTCTGCTGCTTCTTTTATCCTAGCTGCTTCTGCTAATTTAGCATTTGCGGATGCTTCCTTAGCTGCTGCGTCCGCCTGCCGCCTCGCTACTTCTTCTTCTTTGGCTGCTATCCTAGCGTTTGCGGCTGCTTCCTTAGCTTCTGCGCTTGCTATTATCTTGGCAGCAGCAGCTCTTTGCTCTTCTGCTCTTTTGGCTTCTTCTGCTCTTTTGGCTCTTTTGGCTCTTGCTTCTTCTTTTGCCTTTTCTAAAGCAGCCACTGCTTTTTGAATTGCTTCATCTTCATCGTCATCTTCATCGTCTATTGCCATTGGTGCCGCCCCTGCTGCTGCCCTTATCAGTCCGAGAAGAGGAAGGATAGGGATTTGCCCAGGTTCATTTTGTGCTGCAAGATTAGAAGGTGTCGCATGTGCAGACGTCATGTCGACGTTGACTTCCTCAGAGGCCAAGAGAGAGGTAGAGGTCCCAATTTGCAAAGTGAGAGCAAGGGCTGAAACTGATGATAAAAGAGCCTTCTTTGTCATAAACATTCTAAATCCTATTCCTATTAAAGTGTGCACCTTCTCAAGGTCGAGCAAAGGTGCAGTAAACAACGAAGTGTAATGTAGAGATTTATTTTTTTATTTCAAGTGTAATCTTTCAAGAATAACTTTGTTCAGTCATCAAGCGCTATCAGCAGAGTTGGCATAAAAAGAGCCCTCAAAATTTTGAGAGCTCTCTCTAAGCGTAAGAAAAAAACGGTGGTATCCTTTGAAAAAGTCGAGTTCCTTATCCCTTCTCCCTAAAATGATTTCTCTACTTCCTCATAGGTGGGGAGATGTTTTCCTCCCTTCGCATGCTCTTGCCGATCATGGTCATACTGATCCTTAAATTTCTGAAAGGCTTCTTCATTATGCACAACGAGCGGCTTGCCTTTTTCATAGGTAGCCGCACGAATTCCGTCAGCATCGAAATGATCTCTCCAATACAGATGGAGGACATCTGCATATTTGAAGTAGATAGGCAGACGTTCAGAGAACATTTTTCCTTTGTTGATAATGTCTTGCGCATCAACTTGGCAGAAACCTTGCTTTTCTGCACGATGTTTGAGAGCAGCGACTCTTGTTTCATCTGTTGCATAGCAAGGAAGAAGCGTAATCTTGCGACCACGTACCTTGAGTTTTTGGTAGATTCCTTCCACATAGGGGCTGGTTGACGTTGTGCCATGGGCAATGTTATAGCCCGCTTTCTCTGCCCTATTTAAAAGTTTTGTCGCAATATAATTGGAGGCTCCACGCCATTTTGGATAGGCTGTTTCTCCGAGGAGCGCTTGGAAACCTGCTCCCGGAGGAAGGCCTTTGGCTTTCGCAATTTTCTCAGCTTCTGCAATTTTCCCGCATGTTAATTCTTTGCGGTAGGTGTTCCCCATGTAGAGAAGGGCTCCTTGATCTGGGTCGCCTAAGACATAATTGGTCGTCGGAGACTTGCTCCGCTCTTCGTTCATGAATTGTTCAAGGATGGTTGATTTTCCTGATCCGGGTCCCCCCGCTGTTGCGAGATACTCTGGTTGAGGTGAAGGTTGAACACCTCTCAAATGCATTGCGTTGACATATGCGTCATCCATGTTGATGCGTTCTTTTTCTTCCGGAGTATGGTCCTTTATAAAACCTTCAACGTAGGCGGCATCCCCAAAGACACCTCCTATATCCTCATGCGCTGCTGGGGCTGCAGCTTGTGCAGTGCTCCAGGACAACCCCCCAAGACAGAGGCTCAGAAAAAGTGTTTTTAGCTTCATGATGATCATCCTTCTTGTAATTGTTATTAACACGATGATCTTTGCTGAGCTTTGTGAGAGAGTCAATCGTTTTAAAGTTTGCTTTATCCTCATGAACTCCCTACATATAAGGTATGATGAGGATCTGTCGTTCGCTAAGATAAGCCGATGAGATTGTCATCCTTGGCAGACAGGCTAAAGCGCTACCAAGCACTTCTAGCCAGGGATGGCAAGGATTTTTAGACATTGTACCAGTCATAATTGAGACACACTCTAACTGCTTATGGTCCCTGAATCCGTGAAGAAAAAGAAAAAACATCTGCCCACCCCTCAAGAGATCCTTGAATTCATCAAGACCTCCCCCACAAAAAGCAGCAAGAAAGACATTGCGCGTGCTTTTAATTTGAAGGGACTGGATCGGGTGTGGCTCAAAGACATGCTTAAGAAAATGGCCGCGGAAGGCGTCGTTGATCGGGGCCGCAAGAAAACGGTTCATGCTCCTGGCATGCTCCCGCCGGTGCTGATGGTCGAGGTATCGCCGGATCTTTCTGAGGATGGTGAGGTGCTCTTAATCCCCGTGGATCCTTCTTCGGATACCCGACCGATTCTCCTTGTTGAGGATGCAGGACGGGTCAAGCCAAAAGATCGGTTGCTGGTGCGTCTTAAGCTGCATAAGCACGGTTACTATACAGCGCGCATCCTCAAGAAAATCGCCCAAAAGCGCCCGCAATGGGTGGGGATGGTGATCAAGTCGCGCGGACAGCTGCATGTGATTCCTTGTGATCGGCGCCGGCAAAGTGACATCGCCCCTCTTGACGTCCAAGCAAAGGTAAAAGAGGGAGACATTGTCCTTGTGGATACAACCCACAAGCAAGCGACCGTGACCCAAACGCTGGGGACGCTCGATGATCCCAAGGTCATCAGCCTCATCTCCATTTATGAGCAAGGAATTCCTCATGAGTTTCCTGAAAGTGTTCTTAAAGAAGCGGATGCTGTTTGCAAGCTCTCTCTCGAGGGCCGTGAGGACTTGCGGGACATTCCTTTTGTCACCATCGATGGGGAAGATGCTCGGGACTTTGATGATGCGGTGTGGGCTCACCATGATCCGGATAAGGGATGGCACCTGATGGTGGCTATTGCGGACGTGAGCTTTTATGTAAAGCCGGGGAGCGCGTTGGACAAAGAGGCTTACCTGCGGGGCAACTCGGTGTATTTCCCGGATCGGGTCGTGCCCATGTTGCCGGAGGCGCTCTCGAATCATGTGTGTTCCTTGCGCGCTGGGGAAGACAAGGCCTGCTTTGCGGTTCATTTGTGGTTGGATACGAAGGGGCGCCTTAAAAAATATAATTTTGTCCGGGGTGTGATGCGCTCGACAGCTCGCCTCACCTATGGGCAAGTGCAGCGGGCGATGGACGGAGACCCGGATGGTCAAACGGCCCCGCTTCTGGACACGGTGATTAAGCCGCTCTATGGGGCTTATGCCCTTCTCCTCAAGGCCCGGCAGCATCGGGGAACGTTGGATTTGGAGATTGCGGAAAAGCAGGTGATCTTTGACGACAAAGGCTTCATCCAAGATATCTGCGTGCGGTCCCGGTTGGACAGTCACCGTCTTATTGAAGAATTCATGATTCTCGCCAATGTGGCGGCAGCTCAACAGTTGGAGGCCTTGAAGGCGCCCTGTCTCTACCGGGTCCATGATGAACCGAATCCAGATAAAATCTTTGCCTTTCGGGAAGTTGTGGAGGGCTTAGGGCTCTCTTTCCCCAAGTCCCAAGCCCTTACCCCGAAGGCTTTCATGCATTTGCTGACGGCGGTGCAAGGGTCACCCCATCAGGAGCTCGTGAATCACCTCGCCCTTCGGACCCAAGCGCAAGCTTTGTATCATCCGGAAAATATCGGCCACTTTGGGTTGAACCTTCAGAAGTATAGCCATTTTACTTCCCCCATTCGGCGGTATGCGGACCTTATTGTACACCGGAGTTTGATTGCCGCATTGAAGCTCGGTGACGATGGGCTGGTCAAGGGCACAGATGTGGCGGCGGTGGGGGAGCAAACCTCTCTCACGGAACGACGGGCGGCGGTTGCAGAGCGGGATGCGACGGAACGGTACGTGACCCTCTACCTGAAAAATAAGGTGGGGGAGACCTTTGAAGGACGGGTGAGTGGGGTGACCTCCTTCGGGCTTTTCGTGACCCTCGAGCATTCTGGTGCCGATGGCCTCCTGCCTATGGCAGCCTTGCCTGGAGACTTCTATGTTTATGAAGAAAATAAGCACCGCCTTGTGGGGCGCCGGACGCGCAAAGTCTATACCTTAGGGGATGCTTTAACGGTTAAACTTAAAGAAGTGGATACACTCACGAACTCGATTGGGTTGACGCTTGTGGAGGCACGAAAAACAAAAAAGCCTTTAAAGAAATCTTAATTTTTAGAATTGTATGTTAGGGACCTAAGGGGTAAGAAGTTTCGGGTCCCTGCTTTCTCTTGTCAAAAGGAGAGAGGACCTAAAGAATTTCTGGCTTCTTTAAGAAAATAAGTATATTCTCTCCCGATCTCATTCAATTGCGAGGCCCCATGTTTACAACCCTTTTTCAAAAAATCTTTGGTTCTGCAAATGCCCGATATATCAAGTCGCTCGATAAGATCGTTGACCAGATCAACGGCTTTGAGGGCGCCCTCGAAAAGCTAAGCGACAAGGCGCTCGCTGCCAAAACGCAAGAATTCAAAAAGCGTTTGACAGCAGGAGAAACGCTCGATGCGCTTTTGCCCGAAGCGTTTGCGGTTGTGCGGGAAGCTTCAAAGCGCACCCTTGGGATGCGGCACTTTGATACGCAGATGAAGGGCGGTATTATCCTCCATCGCGGCATGATTTCAGAAATGAAGACGGGTGAGGGTAAGACCCTTGTGGCGACTCTGCCCATGTACCTTAATGCGTTGGAAGGGAAGGGCGCTCATCTCATTACGGTCAATGATTATTTGGCCAAGCGGGACTCGGAATGGATGGGGGCCATCTATCAATTTTTGGGTCTGAGCGTTGATTGTATTGTCCATGATTTGAATGATCTACAACGTCAGGAAGCTTATAAGGCCGATATTACCTATGCCACGAACAATGAATTGGGGTTTGATTATCTGCGCGATAATATGAAGTTCCGTTTAGAGGAAATGGTCCAACGGCCCTTCCACTATGGTCTTGTGGATGAAGTCGACAGCATTCTGATTGATGAGGCCCGCACGCCGTTGATTATCTCAGGGCCTGCCGAAGATTCTTCAACCCTTTACGTCCAGATTGATGCGCTCATTCCGAAGCTTGTGGCTGAAGATTATGAAAAGGATGAAAAATCCCGATCGGTGACTTTGACGGAGAAAGGCACGGAGCACATCGAACAGCTCCTCAAAAAAGCGGGTCTCTTAAAAGACCATGCGCTTTATGATGCGCAGAGCGTGAATGTGGTGCACCATGTGAACCAGGCCCTCAAAGCCCATAAGCTGTTTTCCCGCGATGTGGATTACATGATTCGGGATGGAGAGCTGATGCTCATTGACGAGTTTACAGGGCGTGTGATGGATGGACGGCGGTATTCAGAGGGGCTTCACCAAGCTCTGGAAGCCAAAGAAAGAGTTGAGATTCAGCAAGAAAACCAAACTTTGGCGTCCATTACCTACCAAAATCTCTTCCGTCTTTACCCCAAGCTTGCAGGCATGACCGGTACGGCCATGACGGAGGCTGCGGAATTTTCTGACATCTATAAGCTGGAAGTTGTTGAAGTTCCCACCAACAAACCCATTGCCCGTAAAGATTTGGATGATGAGGTTTACCGGACAGCGGATGAAAAATATAAGGCGATTATTAAACTGATTGAAGAATGCCGCGCCAAACAACAACCTGTTCTTGTGGGAACGGTGAGTATTGAAAAATCAGAAATCCTCTCCAATCTTCTGAAAAAACAGAAAATTGATCACAATGTGCTCAATGCGAAGTTCCACGAGCAAGAAGCCAAAATTATTGCGGAAGCCGGCGTGCCAGGGGCCATTACGATTGCCACCAACATGGCGGGACGCGGAACGGACATTAAGTTGGGCGGCAATGTGGACATGCGCATTGCGGAAGAAGCGGCTCATCTTGAGGATGAGAAAAAAATTGCGGCAAAGGCAAAAGAAATCAAGGCCGAAGTTGAAAAGAATGGAGAGATTGCACGTGCTGCAGGAGGACTCTTTGTGTTAGGCACAGAGCGTCATGAGAGCCGCCGCATTGACAATCAGCTGCGGGGACGGACGGGCCGTCAGGGGGATCCAGGGGCCTCCAAGTTCTTCCTCTCCCTTGAAGATGACCTGATGCGTATCTTTGGCTCTGAGCGGCTTGATGCGTGGTTGAAGAAGCTCGGTCTTCAGGAAGGGGAGGCGATTATCCACCCCTGGATTAACCGGGCTCTTGAGAAAGCTCAACAAAAAGTTGAAGCCCGCAACTTTGATACCCGTAAGCAGCTGCTCAAATATGATGATGTGATGAATGATCAACGGAAGGTGATTTACGAACAGCGTCGCGACATTATGGATGTCTCTGATATCCATGAGTTGATCGTGGACATGCGGGATGAAGTGATCGATACCCTTGTGAGTCGGCATATTCCGGCCAATGCCTATGCGGATCAGTGGGATATTGCGGGACTCCATGAAGACTGCGCACGCGTTTTCAATCTTGATCTTCCCATCAAAGATTGGGCCGAAGAAGAAGGCATTGCGGACGCGGAAATGTATCAGCGTATTCATCAGGCTGTTGAAACCCTTATGGCACAAAAGGAAAAGGCCTATGGGGCTGCTATGATGCGGATGGCGGAAAAGTCAATGTTGCTGCGCATTCTGGATCAGCAATGGAAGGACCATCTGCTTTCCCTGGATCATTTGCGCCAAGGCATTAACCTGCGGGCTTATGCTCAACGGGATCCGCTGAATGAATATAAGGGCGAGGCCTTCGAGCTCTTCCAAGATATGCTTGGGCGCTTACGGGAGAGCATTACAGCTGTATTGTGCTATCTCCAAATGGGAGGGGATACGACACCTGAGCAATTGGAAGACGTACTCGAAGAAGAAGAGACTCAGGAAATGACCCTGAATTATCATAAGGATCCTTACGATCCCGGTGAAACGGCAGATAAAACGTTGATTGGTCCTGAGGATTGGGGAAAGACGCCTCGCAATAGTGCATGTCCTTGCGGATCAGGCAAGCGGTACAAGCAGTGCCATGGGGCATTTGATACAGCGCCAGAAACCTTTTGAGAGAAAACATCCCCAATCCTATCCCTCCATATAACGAGTAGGGCTGAGGATTTGGGGTTAAGACCTGGCGTGTGGTTCAGGTGAGCTGTGTCATGGGGCATGATCAGTCAAACGTGTCATCCCTGCGCACCCCAATTTGTCATCCTCGGGCTAGAAAAGGCTTGTTTTTTCCTTCAAAAAACAATGACTTTTCTTGATCCGAGGACCTGATTCATCCCCTGATCGAGACGATACTCGGGTCAAGAAATGCTGGAATTTTCTAAGAAGAAAATTAAGCATTTCTCCCGGCTACGCCAGCCGCGGCGAGAGCCCGAGTATGACAAAATGGAACGTGTGAGGACAAATGGCCCTCAAAATGAAAGGGGACTGAAAAGCCCCCTTTCATCCAAAGTCGGTAATTTTTATCTGTTTGACTTACTCTGGTTCAGCTTTCGCAGGAGCTGCCGAGGGCCCTTCCCGAAATCAGCGTAAATGTTTTCTACGATCTAAAGGCTCGCGTCTCTGCGTAAATTTCGTCTAATTGCTTATCGAGAGCTGCGTATTGAGGATCGTTTATGTAGCTGAGAGGAACATATTGAGGATCGGTTTTATCCATTTCTTCGTAAGAACGTTCTCCTTGTGCCACTCGTTGAGCGTTCACTGCGGCTCTTTCAGCCTTAATTTCCTTTTCCCTTTTTTCCATTTGGCGACGCACAGCGGTCATTCTGTTTCTAAATTCATCAGCCTTTGGGGACCTAATAAACGCCTCCTCTTTCTTAAGATTCGCATCAGAAAATCCCCAGTCCTCTCCCTGAGAGGTTAGGCCCGCGGCTTGAGCCGCTTGCGTGCTGAGCAAGAGGGCTGTCGTTACCATAAGATATTTTTTCATTACAAAAGTCCTTTTAATAGGAATATCGTGCATCATATTCTATCCTATTTTTCTTAACTAATGCTTAATTATTGGTAGTTTGTTCTCTTTTTTCTGGAATTTACCCGCCTCCGCAAAGCCCCGAGCCTTGGCGACCCGGCTACGCCAAAGGCTACGCCGTGGCGAGAGGAGGATACGCTTCGGCGGGTGAAACCCGGCGAAGAATCGCAAGATACCATGGGCTTAGGCCCGTGGAGTTTCACTTCTTCCGGAACATGTCCTGATAGGGCCTCAAAAAGTAAAGGGGGCTCAAGGGTCCCCTTTGTTGGTGATTTTTATCTGTCTGACTTATTTTGATCCAGTCCCAGCTGGACCTGCACCTACACCAGGAGTTTGCCTCAAAGGTCGAGACTATCCATAGATTTTGTCTTGCTCCGCATCGAGGGCTGTATATTGAGAATCGGCCATGTATGGACGGTATTCAGGATCATGTTCGTCCATTTCTGTGTAAGGACGTTGCCCATTTGCAATTCTTTGAGCTTCAATTTGCGCCCCCCTCTCTGCCATTCTGCGCTGTACATCGCCCAATCTATCTCTAAATCCTTGGGCCTCTGGTGACTGCTGAAACTGCCTCTCTGCTTCAGCGTTAGGGTTTTCAAAGGCCGTCAGGTTTGAAGAGGCTCCCCTTTGTGTGCCTCCTTGCTGATCGGAGCGGCTCTCCTTTGCATCTTCTTGGTATAGGCTCGAGGCTTGGGCTGCTTGGGCGCTGAGGAAGAGGGCTGCTGTTAACATAAGATATTTTTTCATCGTAAAGTTCCTTTTTGAATAAAAACAGTATTATTTAAGTGACATGCTGACACATTTTTATTGACTAACAATTGCTTTTTGCCCTCTTTTTCGTCTTCCCATGAGGTATGAAAAAGAGTGCGCGCCGGGATGGCACGGGAGAAAAGATGACACGGTTTTCTGATCTCTGACCCCCGACCCTCTGGTTCCTGATCTCTACTTCTTCCGGAACATGTCCAGCGATACGATATTGTCGCCATTCTCGGAGACCACTTTGGGAGTCGCAGGGACTTCTTCCTCCACAATGGGAGCCGGGGTGAATTGGAGGCCGAACTTTGCGTGCGGGTCCATGAAGCTGAGGAGGGCATGGAAGGGGACATAAATGCGTTCTTGGGAATCGCTAAAGCTGAGGCTAATGTAGAATCCCTTCTCGTCGACTTCGAGGCCCCAGTATTGGTGTTGAATGACAATCGTCATCTCATCCGGGTGGCGCTCCCGTAAATAGTCGGCAAGCTGAACGCCGGGATAGTCTGTTTTGAAGGCAATGTAAAAGTGGTGGGCGCCTGGAAGGCCGTTGAGGGCGGCTGTCTCAAGAGCTTCGTGAACGACGCCCCGGAGGCCTTCTTGAACCATTTCTTCGTAATTAAATCCGTCCATGGTTTCGTGTCCTTTTGTTCGCCAAAATCAGTCTTCGTCAAAATCAGTGGGGGGCTTCTGTTGCCCGGCGCCCCCCGAACCGCGATCTTTAACAGAATTAAGCAGCTGCAGCTGCGGCCACTTTGATTCCGTTGTGGTTGAGGGCTTGAAGATTTGCGCTTCTTGCCATCATCCGATCATATGCATTTACGTTAGTTTTTGCATTTACATTTTTAGTCCGATAACGGCGGTACCATGCCGAGTGAAAATCTGACCTTTACTACGCACGTCGATCCTAATTCGCCCCCGCAAAAAAATCTGGTGGAGGCGCCGGGTTCCGCCCCCGGGTCCGTAACGCCTATTTCGTGAGACGTTTATCACTATAGTTAAGTTTCCCTAACTTCCTCAATATATGCCTTTTTTTGTGAAATTGCAACTTTTTTTAAGAAAGGCCCGCTATCGTGGCGATTCCTTCAACAATGACCTTCACAGGATGGGACAGGAGCCAGCCTAATACATTGACGTCGAAAAGAGGTGGGATGAGGAGAAGGGCAAAAAGGATCATAAACCCGTAAGGCTCAACACGCGCGAGGGGGCGGCCTAAGGCAGAGGGTAAAAGCCCCACGGCCACGCGCCCGCCATCAAGAGGGGGGAGGGGGAGCATATTAAAGAGGGCGAGCACCACATTGATCGTCAGAGAAAGGGTGAGGCTTTCCTGGACTGCGGGTTGCAGGTCAGAGGGGAGTAAATCCAGAAAATGAAACAGAAGAGCGGACACAAAGGCCAAAAAGATATTCATCGCGGGCCCTGCAGCAGCTACATAGACGCTGTCTCGACGCGGATGATTGAGTCGGGCAAAATTCACAGGCACCGGTTTGGCATAACCAAAAAGGACGGGGGATCCGGTGAGCACTAAGAACCCGGGCAATAAAAGGGTGCCGAAAAGGTCAATGTGGCGGAAGGGATTCAAAGAAATCCGCCCCATGCGCTTGGCTGTGTCATCGCCAAAATAAAGAGCGACGTACCCGTGGGCTGCCTCATGGAGGGTGATGGCCAGCAGGAGCGGGATGCCATAGATGAGGATTTCGGAGAGGCTTGGCATGGTTTGGTTTTTTCCTTTTGTTTATAACCTTTTTAAGGTTCACATTTTGTGTCATCCCCGCACAGGCGGGGACCCAGACTTAAACTCTTTTTTTGGCTGACTTCAAAAGCTTTTTTTGTTGAAAAGTATTCTTTAGATCCCTGCTTACGCAGGGACAAGATTTTATCTGGGTCCCCGCCTGCGCGGGGATGACAACCTGTTATGTTCCAACACCCCCCCCCCTCAACCTTTCAACTCCCCGCATCACGTCTTCCATTTCTTCCATTTGACCTGAGCAGTGAACCACGATATTACAACCTGCGGCAAGAGATGTTTCTGTTCTTTCCTTAAAAGATCCGGACAAAGCGTGCATATTAATATCGTCTGTTAAAAGCGTGCCTTTGAACCCAATGATCTCTCGGATAAAGCGAATTCCTTTGGCGGATTGGGTGAGGGGATGATCGGGATCAATGGCTGGATAAAGACAATGGGATGTCATCCCCCAGGCGCCGCTGAGGACATTTTCTTGAAATGGTATAAAGTGAGGAGCCAAATCTTTCAGAGAAAGATCGATGCTGGGGAGTTTTTCGTGACTGTCGTAGCGAGCGGCGCCATGACCGGGAATATGCTTGATGATGGGAAGAATGCCATTGTCCAAATGGGCTTGAATTGCGATGCGTCCCAATGTGGTAACAACCTTTGGGTCTTTACTGAAGGTGCGGTCTCCCATCACCCCTTGATGCGCGCCTTCCACATCCAGATCCAGGACAGGGGCGCAATTCACGGTAATGCCGAGTGTTTTTAAATCGTGTGCAATGGCCGTAAAGTGGTCATACACAGCTTTTTCAGGATCATTGGCTTGAGCTAACTCTCCCATCGAAGGACGATGAGGCCAGTGAGGGGGACCTAAACGTGCAACCCGCCCCCCCTCTTGGTCAATCAATACACATGGGTTGCCATGTGAAAGTGTGGCTTTTAAATCTGCGACAAGCGCTTTCACCTGTGTGGGCGTATCAATGTTACGTTTAAAGAGAATAAACCCGGTGGGTTGGTGAGCTATGAAGAACGCCCGTTCTTCTGGAGTGAGGACGGCCCCAGAACATCCAAAAATAACGGGGGAGGGGATTTGTTTGGTCATTTTTTTCCTTTTTCTATGGAGAGAAAAATTATGGAATACTGATATACCGTAACTCTTCCCATTCAGGATTCACTGTTTCGATGAGTGCGACTTTCCATTCCCGCTTCCAATGCTTTAATTTATTCTCTCTATCAAGGGCATCAAAGACATATTTATATGTTTCGTAATAAACAAGGCGATGCACATCGTACTTTTTCGTAAATCCTTCGTAAATGCCGTTTTTATGTTCGTACATCCGTTTTGCGAGATCTCTCGTGACACCGATGTAGAGAGACACTCTGTATTGATTTGTTAATATGCAAACACAATATTCCATTTATTTTCCCTGTATAATATTGTCATCCTTGATTAGAAGGCCTTGCCGTCGACAGAACCCGGCATAGCCGGGTGGAGTCGAGGGCTTTAGGCCCTTCTTAACCCGGGCTACGCCGTGGCGAGTCGAGGATCTTATTGCAGCAGCATTTTTGTTGAAGCAAGATCCCCGGTCAAGAAGTGCTAAAGCCCCCAGCTACGCTGTGGGCAAGCACTTCTAGCCAGGGATGACAAGGTTTTTTTAGACAATCGTAATTGAATATGTCCTCCCTACTGCCCACTTGTTTTCACGATAATGCAATCCACTTTTTCTTCCTTCAGCGCCGCACATGCCTTTTGGGCAGCCTCCATACTCTCAAAAGGGCCTGTACGTAGACGGTAATAAATTCCTTGATCTTCTCCTAAATCGACCTTTTGAATGAGGGGCTCTCGTTTGCCCAACACGTCGGTTTTTTTCAGAGCACGGGCCCACTCTGATTCTGCCAACTCCTGGCTTTTCAAAGAACCTAACTGGATAAAAATATCCCCTTCGGGGGCCGGAGCAGGCGGTGTCTCAGCCTCAGGAGCGGGCGTCGCTTCTGCGCTCAGTAAATCTTCGATGGATCCAAAAGTGGGCGCTGCGGGAGGAGGCGTGTTGTCGACAGGTTGCTGAGGGGGTGTCTCCAAATCCATATCGTGGGGGCGATATTGTTCGGTCATTTGAATGACCGCAGGAGCCTCCGGTTCGGGAAGAATGTGTTCTACCGCTTCATTTCCTTGAGACCCCCCCATCCGTCCATAGACCAGCTTATCTTGATGATGAATTCCAGGCACTTCCTGGTTTTCTGCCTTTACTTTGTAAGGCGCTTCGTCTGCCTTAATGAGGGGGACTTCGACGCCTGTGGCGGTAGGACGACAGATAAGAGAATACAGTTTCCATCCGCCGATCCCAATACCGATCAGAAAAACGACCCCTAAAAGGTATCGCAATAATCCAGAGAAACGCGAGGGTTCTTGGGGGTTTGGAACGTCTTTCCAAAAACGATCCTCAGGATTAACACTCAAAGTCATTCTCTCATCTCCTTTAGAGGGGTCACGCCAAAAATGGCAAGGCCTGAACCGATTATGGTTGCAACGCCTTGAATCAGGGCCAGGCGTGCCCGTGTGAGGCTTGGGTTGTGGGGCAGGATAAAGCGCAGTTGTGCGTTATCTTTTCCTTTGTTCCACATGATGTGAAACTGTTGGGCAATGTCGTAGAGGGCATAACACAGGCGGTGGGGTTCCCGCGCCAGGGCTGCGATTTCCACTTGCCGTGGCCATCCGGCGAGGAGATGCAAGAGGCGCAGTTCATCTGGATCGGTGAGGGCTTCCAGGGAGGAGGCGGGGGACGTTTTTTCCCATTCTGGGAAGGTTTCTTGTCCCATCCGCATGACGGAATGGCAGCGGGCATGGGCATATTGAATATAAAAAATGGGATTGTCCTTGCTTTGATCCATGACTTTTTGGAAGTCAAAGTCAAGTTGCGCTTCATTTTTGCGACTCGCCATCATGAAGCGGTAAGCGTCTCTGCCGACTTTCTCAATGACGTCTTGCACAGGAATGAAAGTGCCGGCGCGTTTGGACATTTTGAGCGGCTCGCCCCCATCCATAAACTTCACCATTTGACAGAGGACAACGTCCAGTTGGCCCTGTCCTTTTGTGATGGCTTTGACAGCGGCGGTGATGCGTTTGACGATGCCCACGTGGTCTGCGCCCCACACGTTGATCATTTGGGTATAACCCCGCTTGAACTTGTCATAATGGTAGGCAATGTCGCCTGCAAAATAGGTCCAGGTCCCGTTGGATTTTTGCAAGGCACGGTCACTGTCATCGCCAAACTGGGTGGACCGAAAAAGCATTTGAACGCGGGGCTCCCAGTCTTCAATTTCGGTGTCGCGAGGGGCCTCAAGGGTCCCTTCGTACACAAGGCCTTGCGCCCTTAGGTCTTGAATGGCCGCATCAATAGCGCCGCTCCGATGAAGATCCGTCTCACAGGTAAACACATCGTGGGTAATGCCCATGAGGCCGAGGGCTTCCCGAATATTCGTCATCATGGCGGTGACTGCAAAGGCCCGGAAGGGCTCACACCATTCCTCTTCGGGGAGATCTTTCCACTTTGCGCCGTCTCTCTGGGCAATGGCTTGCCCCACATCCTTGAGATAGTCTCCCGGATAGTAGCCTTCTGGAATGGGGCCGATGGTCTCGCCTAAGGCTTCGCGGTATCTCAGATAGGTGGATTTTGCCAATTTTTCCGCTTGGCCGCCCGCATCATTGACGTAGTATTCCCTAAGGATGATGTAGCCTACTTTTTCGAGCAATGTGGCCAAAACATCGGCGACGACGGCAACGCGCCCATGGCCCGCATGGATGGGACCCGTCGGGTTGGCGGAGACATACTCAAGGTTTATTTTTTCTCCCAACCCCAGATTTGAGGATCCATAGTGTTCCCCCTTTTCCAAAATGGTGACAAGTTGGTGATGCCAGAAAGAGGGAAGGAGCTTGATGTTAATAAAGCCCGGGCCGGCCACACTCACATCCTCAACAGACGGGAGAGATTTCAATTTTTCCGCGATGAGCTGGGCTAATTCCCGTGGATTTTTTTGTGCTGGTTTGGAGAGGATCAGCGCCGCATTGGTGGCGAGATCTCCATGGGTTGGATCGCGTGGGGGTTCGGTGGTGATGGCCTCAAAGGTAAGGCCTGCTGGCAGATCTCCCGTCTGCACAAGGTTCTCTAGGGCTTTTAAAATTTCATTCCGAAAATGATGGAAGAAATTCATGATTTTTAATCCTCTCGCTCACAATTGCGAGGGTGTTTTACCACAGGCTGGGCGGTTCGTCCA